>OFCN01000099.1_pt1 | contig 61157 bp, 66 predicted proteins | sample 1520801 | NCBI WGS metagenome assembly OFCN01 (sample SAMEA2699029, study PRJEB24076) | metagenome | biome: Human gut stool | place: Spain | collected 2012-03-20 | reverse complement strand
ATGGAAAGTACTAGAAAATGTTATACGTCTATTATTTCTTTCAGTAGAAGAAAGGTAGAAAACAATTATTTTCATACTCTTAGAATGGCTTAAATAAAGAAAAACAGATAAGACTTTAGTGTATTAAATGCTGATTATCAATAAATTAAATAACTGATTAGTTCTGCAAAGACTTTGGTAGTTTCCTTTATCGGGATGGCTAGTCAAGAGGTTTCTATCAAACAGAATGTTAGCATCATTTTAAAATCTGATACTAAAGTGCTTGGAGAAGTGATGGTTGTTGCATATGGTACTGCAAAAAAGGAATCTTTTACAGGATCAGCATCCGTTATTAATAATAAGAAACTGGAATTACGTCCTATAAGTAATGTTACTAAAGGATTGGAAGGACAGACTACAGGTCTGTTAACAACTTCAGGCTCAGGTCAACCTGGCGAAGCTGCCAAGATCGTGATTCGCGGTTACGGTTCCATCAATGCCTCACAAGATCCTTTGTATGTAGTTGATGGAATACCTATACAGAAATTTATGAGTTCTATCAATCCTGCCGATATTGAAAGCATGACAGTTTTAAAAGATGCTTCAGCCGGAGCCCTTTATGGAGCCCGTGGTGCAAATGGTGTAATTATGATTACTACCAAACAAGGAAAAGAAGGCAAGACTAAGGTATCTTGGCGTTCTACGGCAGGTTGGTCTTCACGTTCCTTGAAAGCCTATGACATGGTTGACCAAAAAGAATTTGTACAGTTAACGTATGAAGGTTTACGCAACGGATATATCTTTGACAATGGATATAACTGGGAAGCTGCCGGTAGACAAGCATCAGCAGATTTAGGTGGCGTTTTAGGTGGAGAACAATATAATCCATTTAAAAATTACACATGGGGAACAATTATAGATCCTGCAACAGGTAGAGTGCAGGGTGATGCTACATCCGCATGGAATGAATCTTGGATGGATGCAATACAAAGAGACAATGCATTTCGTCATGAACACCAGTTGTCTGTTAATGGAGGTACAGAAAAGACCAAATATATGTTCTCTTTGGGATATTTAAATGAAGATGGCATCTTGATTAATACCGGTTTCCAACGTTATAATGCCCGTGCAAACATAAACACAGAAGTGAATAAATGGATGAAGACTGGATTGAATGTGTCACTTTCCAATTCCACACAAAATTTCAGTGATTACGAAGGTTCATCTAATTCAAATGTGTGGTACTCTGCACAATTTATGGCTCCGATTTACCCGGTGTATATAAAGGGAGAAGATGGTAAAGATGTATTAGATGCCGATGGAAATCGCCAACTGGACTACGGTGACGGTAGTGTACAACGCCCACAGTATAGTGATTTCAATCCCGTAGGCGGTTTGGTAGATGACAAGGCTGATATAAAAACAGATGTAGCCGGTTTGCGCACATTTTTGGCATTCGGCTCAGATTCGGAAGATGCCGGATGGGCTAAAGGTATTAAGCTGACTTTAAACTTTGGTCTGGACTACCGGAACAAATCTCAAAAATCATATATGAATATGCACCATGGTAATCAGGCAGCTGCCGGCGGTTTGTTGATGAAATATAACAGAAGAACCCAATCTTATACTTTTAACCAGTTACTGACATGGGGGCGTTCTTTTAACTTTCATAACATCGATCTTTTGGTTGGTCATGAATTTTATGCATACAAATATGAATTTCTGTCTGCCGGAAAAACCAATTTAGTAGATGGTATTCTTGAATTGCGTCCGGGTACAAATCTATACAATGCAGACTCGTATTCGGAAGATTATCGCGTGGAATCCTTCTTTGGGAGATTCAATTATAACTTTAATGAAAAATATTATTTTTCAGCCTCTATCCGTACGGACGGTTCTTCACGCTTCCAAAAAGATAACCGTTGGGGTACTTTCTGGTCTGTCGGTGCCAACTGGAGAATTTCACAAGAAAAGTTTATGCAGAATTTGACTTGGATTTCTAATTTATCAGCTAAAATCAGTTATGGTGAACAAGGTAATGATAATCTGTTAAGATATGATAGTCTTGAAGGAGGATATGTACCGGATTATTATCCTTGGCAAGGACTCTATCCATTGGAATATCCGAATGCCAATCAAGTAGGAGGTCTGATCGGTGCTTTGGAAAACAAAAAACTTTCATGGGAAAAAAGCGGTAATTTAAATGTCGGTATTGAGGCAAGTATGTTTGACGGACGCTTGAATGTTAGTGCTGAATATTATAACCGCAAAACAACGGATATGTTGCTGGGATACCCTAAGGCTACTTCTAGTGGATTCTCTGAATACAATGCGAATATCGGTTCTATGCGTAATACCGGGTTTGAATTTAGTTTAGGTGGTTCCCTTATCAAAACCACTGATTTTATATGGAACTTAACTTGGATGGGCTCTACTGTAACCAATAAAGTGCTGAAACTAACTGGGGAATCTCCTGAAATTATCAAGGGAGTTTTCAGTATTAAAGAGGGAATGCCTATTAATACATATTATATGGCTAAATCTGCCGGTGTGGATCCTGCAACAGGAGCGCAGCTCTATTGGGTATATGATAAGGATGATAATGGCAACATCACTAACGAATATATCAGCAGTGACTATCAAAAAGCTGCGAACAGCAAATATTATTCCGGCAGCCGTATACCTGATTTATATGGTAGTATCAATACCGATTTCTCTTACAAGAATTTCGATTTGTCAATATTGGGTACATATTCTATAGGAGGTAAAGTTTATGATTCATTATACGCTGGTTCTATGGAAGTTATGTATGCAGGCAATACATGGAACAAACATGCTTTGAGACGTTGGCAACAACCTGGTGACATCACAGATGTACCTCGTATTCAAATTGGAGGTTCCTACACAGCTTCAGACCGTTTTTTAGTTGATGCTTCATACTTTGCTATCAAAAATATCACTTTGGGCTACACTATTCCCAAACAATGGCTAAAGAAGGCCGGGCTAGAGTCTGTCCGCATATTCGGATCGGTAGATAATCTCGCTTTATTTTCTCATTTGGACGGTATGGACCCACAGTATAACTTCAAGGGCGAAACAGACTATTCTTATGCTCCCAACAAGACTTATTCAGTAGGTTTTGAAATTAATTTCTAACAATTTAAAAGAATACAGGAAAGTATGAAAAAAATATTTAAATACATATTTGCCGGGATGGCTGCAATGTCTGTGGTAGCTTGCAGTGAGGATGCTTTGGAAACCAGTCCTTCATCTTCTGTTTCTGGCAACGAATTATTAGGAACAGCAACTAATGCATTAGTATCATTGAATGGTGTATATCGAGCAATGTATACAGCAGGGGTTTCAAACAGCTCTAACACTCATCAATGTTTCGGTATCACAGCTTATAATCTGGTGGCAGATGTTATGGGTGAAGATTGCATTATGAACGGACAAGGTAGCGGCTGGTTTTGGTATGATTGCGTTTACAACGTAAAATCAAGATATACCTCTACCGGATGGCGTTCTTATGATATGTGGAATGGCTATTACACTTGGATTTCTAATGTCAATTACATTTTGGCAGAAGAGGAAACCATGTCTGGAAGTGAAACCGAAAAGAATTATGTGCTTGGACAAGCCTACGCTGTACGTGCTTACAGTTATTTTATGCTGGCACAAATGTTTTCTCGCACTTATAAAGGACATGAAAGCGAACCTTGTGTACCACTCTATACAGAACCGACTGATATTGCAACAGAAGGTAAAGGGCGCGCAACGGTTGAAGAAGTATATCAACAAATCACTTCGGATCTTGACAAAGCAATTACCATGCTGGGCAACTCAGGTAAAAGAAAACATATCAGCCATATCAATGAGGCTGTTGCCTCAGGTATAAAGGCTCGTGTCGCTTTAGTGATGGAAGACTGGCAGACCGCTTTGGATGCCGCGAATGCCGCAATAAGCAAAAGTGGGTGTAGTATCGGCACTGGAACTGCGGTAACCGGTGGAATGAATGATGCTACTGCCAATAATGTGATGTGGGCGGCCGAAATCATAGCCGACCAGTCCGGAATGTATGCAGGTTTCTTTACACACATGGATGCGGATCAAGGGAAATATGGAGCTAGTGCTCGAAAACAGATAAACAAACTGCTTTATGCAAAGCTAGGCACAAATGATGTCCGCAAAAAATGGTGGAATCCACAAGACGAGAATAATGAAAAGAATGGTTACCAACAAGAAAAATTCAAGTTTAAAGATTATGCGAAATGGACGGGTGACTATATTTTTATGCGTATTGAGGAAATGTTTTTAACCGCAGCAGAAGCATCTTGTCGTTTAAATGATGACAAAGGCGCACAACTGATGTTGAACAGTTTAATGCAAAAACGTGATGAGGATTACACTTGCAAAAAAACAGGAACGGCATTAGGTAAGCTCACCTCAGATGAAACTGGTTCTTTACTTGAAGAAATTATAATTCAACGCCGTATTGAACTTTGGGGAGAATTTGGACGTATCTATGATATACGCCGTCTGAAACAAGGATTCAGACGTACTGCAGACATGGGCTGGCCATCCAGTGCTTTAATTGCTGGTACAGATACGGAAGATCCTGAGTCGTATGCATGGGTATTAACTATTCCTCAAACGGAATTTGATGGTAATCCGAACATGGATCCTAGCAAAGATCAGAATCCGATAGGTGATCATAAATAGTATTAATCTGTAAGCAAGTAAATTATGAAAGTAAATAAATATATAATCGGCATGTTTGTTGCCACTGCAACTTTTTTTGTATCGTGCAACACCGACAATGAAGGAGATATATACAATAGCACAACAATGGGGGTGACATTCGCCACAGGCACACAATCGGTTTCCTTTCCTTCCACAGGATATGAGGGTTTTGATGTAGAAGTCTTACGCGCGAAATCTTCGGAAGCTACTACAATTAATTTATCAGCAACATTAGTTGTCGGTGATAAAGAGCAGGAACTCCCTGCCTCCATTACCGTACCTTCCTCGGTTTCATTCGCAGCAGGGGAATTTAAGACCAATATTCATGTTACAGTTGGAGATATAACTCCTGGACAGAATTATAAAGTCAAGATATCTTTGCCGGAGGAAATGGTTACGATAGACCAGACTTCGGATAAAGTCATAACTGTTTATAGGGATTATACTTTTTCTTCATTAGGAACTGGAACATTTAAATCTGCGGCTATGGCAGAGGAAGGAGAAGATTTTGCAACTTGGGAAGTGGAAGTTCAAAAAGCAGACCAGATATCATGGTATAAAGCTATGAACTTATATGAAAAAGGATATAACATTGTCTTCAAAGTTAATGAAGCCAATGAGGTCACTGTAGAATCTCAGCCGGCATGGAAGCACGCATCCTATGGAGAAGTTTTTGTTTCAGGCAAAGGTGCTTTGGAAGACGGGGTTATTACTGTGAAGCTGTCGCATGATGTACCCAATGTTGGTGGTTTTGGTGAATTTAAAGAAATACTTTACCTACCTGCTAAATAATTTAGATTTAAGATATGAGGAAAAGATGAAGCTTTCTCCTTAATTATCCAATAAATTATTACCCAAGTATACAAAATTAATGTATACTTGGGTAAATCTATATAGTAAATCGGTCTTTAGAAATTATTGATAAACATCTGTTAACTCGAATTCGATTACTATATAAATGTGCTTGTAAAGACATATATGTTAAATATTTAGTTACATATTTGGAAGGAACACAACAAACCACCATCAATCCTTATGAACTGATTGTAACTCCTGACGGGAAGTCAAATTTTGATTACACACGGAATCTTCCATCAGTTTTTTTAATGTTCTTCTCAGCCAAAACTCAAAAAAACGATCATAGACCGGATGTAGCATATTATGCCGTCAAACAGTTGATATATTTCAGATATAACATTTTTATTAATGTACTTCCCGTTTTTCTGGAAATGGTGTGTAACAAATTTTGTATATTCTTTCAGTCTGATAGATTGTAAATCCAAAATCATAGTACTTTGATAAAAAAGCCGGAAGACTTATAAAAATTTCTCCCGTCATATGACATTGTGAACATAAATATATAAATGGACATTGTACAATGTTATATATAGATGCTCAAAATGGCTTTAACGTTCTTTCCCGGATATTGAGCGATAACTTGAAATTAGTCAATCGCTACTAGGCAGATTTTGTCTGCTTTTCCTAGATAGCTAAGTATTTCGTCCAAAGTAACAGACGTTTTTTGCTCTCTCCCATTTCTAAATTCCAATTTGGATTTCCTCTTTCATTATTTCATGCATTTTTTTTCAAAAAAAAATGCAGATTTGAGATAAGTTATTGAAGATAAGCCATAGATTTCGGCTTCAAAATACGGTAGGTAATGATTAAGCAAAAGTGCAACCGCTTCGGATTGCTGTGTTTTGCACTACTTCAAACAACTCTATGCAAATGTAGCGAGAAAATTGAATACGGCAAAATAATTCCCTATATTTATAACCGTGAAACCTATAATTTATTTTGGCGATGGTCGTATTTTCAACTCTCCTTGTTCGACGTCGCTTGAACCCGCCTCGAAAAAGAAAACCTCCGTCAGCCTGAACTGACGGAGGTTTCTTCTTGATAATAAGGACGGACTAAAACAGTCTGAATTTCTCCATGTCCGCCCACATCCGGCTCCTTTCTCCCTTGACCGTCGCAAGGTTTTCAAACACGATCTGCTTGGGCAGCACTTTGTGGCAGAAATAGCTCGATCCGAAATATACGGCGTTCTTTTCCGAGTAGTTTATCCGTTTGTCGAACAGAAGCATCTGCATTTCCCGTTCCTTGAAGAAACGGCAAGGGGCACTGCTGCTCAGCCACAGGTTCGACAGCAGAAGCGCAAACGGCTTTCCCAACGCAAGGCAGCGTCCCACGACCTACTGTTTCTTGCTGAAAGGCGGATTGGAGACGATGATGTCCCACTGCTCAGGCTCGTACTTGAAAAAGTCCTGCCCCCGTGAAGATATGCGAATACACGACCTTGTACCCCGCCTCTTTCAGCGCGATAACAAACTCGCTGTTTTCGGTATCGAACGGACACCAGACAACCGCATTTTTGGGCAGATACTTGATGATCGGCAACACCGCATGGCGCGGCGTGTACTGCTCGTCGCCGAGCGGGTGTTTCTTGTATCCTGCGTAAATCATTCCTGCACCTCCTCTTTTTCCTCGTTCTCGTTGTTGAAATCGAAGGTCAGTTGTACGACCTGCCCGAAATTGTCCTCGACGTAGATGTCGATGGTTTGCTGGTCGGTCGAAGCGGAGGTGTAGTAAAGACGGAACACCTCGCGTTCGAGCGAATAGCGGTCATTGGGCAGGAATACCGTGCCGTCGTCCATGCGGAGCGTTCCTTTGCCGTCGGGCTGGAAGTAGCGGATCGTGTACCGCGCCCCGTCATAGCGACCCTCGCGTTTGAGTTCGCATCGAATTTCGGCGGTCTCGCCCTTTACGATTTTCGTCTGTACGGGCATCGTTTCCACCGTGAACGGATATGCCTGCTGAATATCCAGCCCGTTGTCGCAGGACGATAGCAGACAGGCCACCATCCCGATGAAAAAAGAAATACCCCATCTTATCATGCTGATACGTTTGTTCATAATCTGAATTTTAATGTTTTGTTGTTTGTTACTTTTTCACTCAATTTCGTTTGCAGATGTTCATTTAGGTCTTTGCTGCCGGCATAAATCCCCGAACGATCTACGGCTCTTTCCGCATATCGGGTGCGCAGGGCTTCAAACGTCTTTCGTCCAGCCTCGTCGTTGTCCAGATAGCAGTTAATAGTCTTATAGCCGTCCAAATAACGGAACGACTTGGCCAGATTGCCGACCGAGTTAAGCACCAGCGCGTCGTTTTCTCCGGTCAGTCCGAGCGTAGTGGCGGAGAGAAAATCGAAGAATCCCTCGAACACGTCGCAGGCATCCGTCGGCATTCCCTGCCGCAACACGAGGGAAATATCCTTCGGCGGTATGCACCCCTTGAACAATCTGCTGCGCAGCTCCCAGCCTCCCGACACGTTCTGAAACCCGATGGCGAAATAGGGTTTCTCGTGTACGCGGTAACTGACCTGCCGACAATGGCGGGCGGCCACTTCGGAGGGGATGCCCCGCTCCGAGAGATAGCCTTTCAGCACGCCGTAGAGCAGCGTTCTCTGCTCGACCTCCTGAAATGCGGGTTCGGAAACCCGCTCCTTCGCAGGTCGGGGAGTGGGAAGCGGCACGAAATTCCCACCCACCGCCTCCGAGATGTATTTCGCCTGCGTGAGAAAATCCGTGCTGCCTGCAAACTCTCCGGCAAGGGTGAAGATGTCGCCGCCGCGTCCCAGCCCGAAGTCGAACCACACGTTTCTGTCCGTATTGACCTTGAACGAAGGCGTCCTTTCCTCGCGGTAGGGAGCGTTGTACCACAAATCGTTTCTTTTCCTCCATACCGGACTATACCCCAGCCTTGCAAGGAAATCCTCTATCGGAAGCCCTCTGATCCTGTCCATATCCATAGGCTCAAAACAAAGTGGTTTCCTTTATTTTCCCTGCCACCTCCGCCACGACGGGAACGCTTACGGCATTTCCGAGCAGCGCATACCGGTGTTTCCTGCCTATTTCAGCCTTTACGCCGTCATAGATGCCATACCTCGTAAAGCCGTCGGGAAACCCCTGCAATCTTTCACACTCCGTTTCCGTAAGCATACGAATGCGCATTTTCTGCGCTGCGGTAGGCTTGCCGTCGAATGTTTCACCGGCGTGTAAAGCCAGCAGGTAACTTCCCGTATTCGGCTGTTCGCCGTATCCCCTCGTTATTGTTCCGAAAGGACGAACAGGGGGTGCATCATGATGGAGCGCAGCAATCCCTCCACCCGGCGGATAGATAGGAAATAAACCTGCGGTACATTTTTCTGCAAGACGTCCGACAAGGTATATCCTTTCCCTGTTTTGGGGTAGAAACCATGACGTATTAAACAGTTGCCATTCGAGTCGATAACCCCCAATGTCGGCAAAGGCCTTGACAATGCTCCAAAAATCCCCGCGATGTCTTGCGAAGAGCACGCCCTTAACGTTCTCCCAGATAAAAACGTCAGGTCTGAACCGTCTGACAGCTTCAATGGCATAGCTGACAAGGCAGCTTTCCCGTCCTTGCAGACCTTCGCCTTTTCCGGCGACGCTAAAATTCTGGCAAGGGCTTCCGAAAGTGACAATGTCCGGTCGTGCAATACTGACCTTTGCAATGTCCGTAACTGATCCGATATGTTCTGCATAAGGAAAATTGTATTTGAAATTGGCGATTGCATGTTTTTCTATCTCGGAGAAAAATACTTTCTCAAAGGAATATCCGGCGGCCTGCAATCCCATACTGAAACCGCCTATCCCTGAAAATAATTCCAACAATACCATATTGTCCCCCTAATTGATGATGAATTTCAGTCCTATCCCGTACTGCGTGTGGAAATGCCCTGTCGAGCCGCCCCACAAGCACCGCTCGCGGAGGTTCACCGTAAGGGCGATGCGGTCGGCGAGGTAGGCTTCCACTTCGAGCGAGATCGCCCCGCCGTAGATGAAGGCATCCCTGCTCGCAAGACGCGAGCCGTCGAACAGCACCTTGTCGCCCCAATTCACCGTTTCATATCCGGCAAGCGCCGAACCGCCGATATAGACGAAGAAAATCTTTCGCGCGTCGGAGAGGAAATTGTAATAAAACCCGCCCTCCGCCGTGAACTGCGCCGTCGGTATGCGGCTCTCCTTATAGGGGTTGTAGCGTTGCAGGTATTCGCCGCCGAAGACCCACTTATTGCCGCCTTTGGTGTAGGTGGCAAGTGCCGCCCCGAAACAGTACCCCGCATCGTCGCGGTTAGAGTGCGAATAGAATCCGTCGGCCATACCCGCCTTCAGCTCGACGCCCCGCATCTTGGGGAGGCATCGTTGCGCGTCAGCCTGCCCCACACAGAGGGCAAGCGACGCGACAAGTAGAAATAGAAACCGCTTCATGATTACTGCACTTTAAGTTCGTCAATGACACGGGCACGCACGAGGTCTTCATTCTCGACGACGAACGACTGATGGCGGCCTCCGTTCTTCTCGTTCAGCTCCACGACGAGACACTTACCGTCGGGAATCGTGAACTTGTCGAGTGTGAAGACGGTGCGCTCGTCCTTCTTTCCGGCCACGCGCGTAGCGTAGTTGTAGGCACGCAAGGGGAAGATCACCTGCTCCTGCATGGCCGTGCGCTTGGCGACCTTCTTATCGACGATCTTGAACGTGATGAAATCCACGTCGAACGGCACGTTGGAGGCGTTCTTTATCTGCGTGTGGAAATAGAGCAGACCGTTGTGCGTGTAGATGCCTTTCAGAAGATACTGAATGCCGAAACGCTTGCACCCGATATGCTTCACCTCGCGTTTGTCCTGCTTGTGGATGGATTGCATGATAAGACGCACCAAAAGCGGCGATTCGCTCCCCAGCTCTGTGAGATAAATCTCCATCGCGTTGTTCGGGCGGTTCACGGCGCTGCCGTCATGGATGAAGTCGCACATCTCGACATTGAGCAGCAGCGGTTCGTCGGCGTATTTCACATTGAAGGTATAGAACGAGCCGTCCTCGGTAATGACCGACATATTGGTCTCCGTGCGGAAATCGCGCACGGTGGCCTTCACGCGGATCACGTTCTCCGCGCCGTCAGCCTTGCCCGCGATAAGGTTCGGCGAGCCGAGATCGACGTAGCGCACCGCCGCCGGAAAGATGACGTGTACGGTCTTGTCGTAGGTAACCTCCAAGCCGTGCGGCGGAATCATGCGGTCGAACGTGAGCTTTTTCGTCAGGCCGTGATAGAGGTCGCCGTCCTCCTCTTTCTGCGGATAGACCTCCTTCTGCAAGGCGATCTTCCCCGGCTCCTCTTTCGCTCCGTCGGTCTGTACCGTCGTCGGGGTGTTCTCCGTCGTTACCTGCTCTTGTGCGCTGACCGCACCGATGCCCGTCATAAGGGCAAACATCATTACAAAAATCTTTTTCATTTTACTGTGGATTTAGTGGATTATAAATGTTTTAATCTTCCGGCTGATAAAGCATGACTTTATACCCGGCTTTCAAATGTACTTTTACGGTACGCATCTTCTGGGCAATATACTGGCTCGTTCCCTGTATCACGCCTTTTCCGAGATCGGAGGCGAGCTGTGCCCCTGCGTCGGTAGAGATGTTGATGCTCGAACCGAGCGACGAACCCATATTGGCAGCAATTTCCTTGACGGCACTGACTTCCAATGAGTTCGGAATAAATATGCCTTCCTGCCCGTCGCTGTCGAACACGGAGAGTTCGACCGGAATAATCGACCCGCAATATTCCAGCGAGGTGATTTCCACGCCGAGCCGTTCGCCTTGTACCCGTGCCGCGCCCACGACAAGGGTATTACGCGGGATAAGCACCCCGCCCACGTTCGTCGCTTCCAGCAGCCGTAACCGGACACTCTGCCCGTCAGTAACGGTCTGGTTACCATGTACGCACGCGGCTATGGTGTTTTTTTCAGCGGCTTCCGTATTTCCGACAGCAGTATTAAACCCATAGTTGCGTTCTGTGGCATGGCTGCGCATAAACTCTGCATTGTCCATCGGCTGCGCAAGGGCGGACACCACGCTTGTCGTAACCTGATTGACGGGGACGGCAACAGCCTTGCTGTTCCGTGAGGGTTTCTGCTCCGGTTTTCCGGTTGCCGCCGCCTGCGACTCGCCCCCTTGTCCGGCAGGCATATATTTGTCCGCCAGCTCGTAGGATTTTTCCAGCAGGGCGACCTGATCGTCGAGCGTCGAGCCTTCCGGCGCGGATTGCCGCGCCATCATCGCCTCCAACTCCTCGATGCGCTCGCGCAACTCCTCCTTTTCGGGGTCGTCGGCAGGCGTCTCGTAGAAATTGCCGAGCGTACGGTTGATGTCCTCATAAGCGGCAGCGGACGAGCGTATCGTCTGCTTGGGACGCGAGCCGCCGCCCCCGTAGGAGGGTGCGGGCTGCACCCCCGCTTCGGGGTTGAGCAGGTCGAAGTCCTCCGCTGCGGTTTCCTTGTCCTGCTCCTTGTCCGCGAACAGGTCGGCGAGGTCGTGCATCTGCGCACGCCGCTCCTTCTGTTTCTCCTCCATCCGCGCTTGCTCGTAGGCCGTGCGCTTGTCGGCGATGATGCCCGACTCTGCGGGCAGGGGCATCTCGGTATTGAAGCCCGTCCCCTGTGCGGCTTCGGCCTTCTCCTTTTCGGAAGGCGCGAAGATCAGCCACATCGAGCCGAGAAAAAGCAGTCCCATAAGCGGGTACACGAGCATCTTGCGACGCTTCTGCCGCTGCTCCTCCGTGAGCGGCGTTTCAGGCTTCCCCGTTTTCGGGGAGGCCGTCGGATTCTTGTTCTGTTCCATAATCGTAATACTTATAAAGGTTGATACTGTCCTGCCTTTGCCGCAGGTCTAACTCTCTGATATGTTCGATCTCTATCCGCCGTCCGTTTTCCCGTCCCATCTCGTAGAGCGCCGCCCCGAACGTAAAGAGGGCACATACGGCGAAGACGGTGAAAATCACGAGTACGGCGGCGAGCCTCGTCCGCTGCGGGAGTGCTTCGAGCCACGCCCGAAGCCGCCCGTCCTGCCTGTCCGTCCAATCGCGGACACGTTCAATCCACTTTCCCATACGCCTATCTCTCCAATGTTTGCAGGTCGCGGTTTTCCAGAATCGTGAACCCCTCGATGGTGAAGCCGCCCGGATTGTCGTCCGAACGGGAGGCGTTCAGCAGGCGGCAGCGCGTTACGAGGCTGCGCTCCGTTACATTGCTCTCGCGGATAATCATCTGACGCGCATAGGTTTTGACCTCGTAGGGGTAGCGGTCGAAATTGCAGACCACCGAATCGACCTGCAATACCTGATTGATGTTGCCCGCGATGATGCGGTTGTAATACCCCTTCTCGGCGAAGTCCGTGTAATAGTTGTAGGCACTCTTGTCCGAGAGCAGCAGGGCGCGTTTGATGTTGTGCTCGATGGCGCTCTTTTCGGGCGAGAGGGTGAAGAACAACTCGTGAAAACGGCGGACGTGTTCGCGTGCCTCCGCCGGACGGTTCTGCGCGAGGTCTTGCGAGAGGGCGAGCATCAGCGACTTGCCGCCGTCGAGTACATAGATCTTCTCGCGCTGTTTCTCGGCGAAGCGGTACGAACTCCCGACGGAGAAGACCGCCACCAGAGCGCACAACGCGATGAAGACGATACCGAACAGGCGTATCTGCCTGAACGACGTTTCGATATTTTTCAATGACTTAAATTCCATATTGCTTAATTTCGTTTGAATAGTTTTCCGGCAGTATGGTTCCATGCGGCCTTGCCCGCAAGCCCCACGAGCCTGCCCGAATGTCCGGCCACGTTGCCGACGGCGGCTCCGGCCACGCCTCCGGCCAGCGCCGCGCCCTTGCCCGCAAGCTGCGTTACGGCACGTCCGTAGCTTCCCGAACCTCCGGCCTGAATGATCCATCCGGCGACGGTCGGAATCGTGAAATAGCCGATAATGCCGATGATAAGGAACACGATATATACCCCGTTGGAGGCTTCGAGCGAAAAATTCGGGTTGTTCTGCAACTCCGAGATGTCGTTTTGCAGCATCAACACTTGAATCTTCGCCAGCACGGTACTGAACAGGTCGGCCACGGGCAGCCACAGGTAAATCTGCACGTAGCGGCATATCCACTGCGTGAGCGTGGAGTGGAAGCCGTCCCAGACGGAGATGGCGAAAGCTATCGGGCCGAGAATCGACAGGACGACGAGAAAGAACGTCCGCAGCGTGTCGATCAGCAGGGCGGCAGCGGCGAACAGCAGCTCCAGCACCTCGCGGAAGAAGTCGCGGATACCTTTCTTCATGTTATACATGCCCCGTTCGATATACATTCCGGCCATCGTAACCATATCGCCCGGCGACCAGCCCAGTTCTTCGAGCTGCCGGTCGAACTCCTCGTTCGAGACGAGGTAGGCCGTTTCGGGGTTGCGCATCATCGCCTCGTATTCGAGCTTGTCTTTCTGCTCGCGGTACTTGTTCATGTCGAGCGTCTGCGTTTCGAGCATCCGGTTCGTGCCCTGCACGACGGGACTCAACACCCCGTTTATCGTGCCCAGAACGATGGTCGGAAAGAACATGATACAGAAGCCGACGGCGAAAGGCCGCAGCAGGGGGTACACGTCGATGGCCTCGGCACGGGCGAGCGACTGCCACACGCGCACGGCCACGTAAAAGAGCGCACCCAAGCCCGCGATGCCTTTGGCCACACCCGCCATGTTGGAACAGAGCGGCATCATCTCCGTATAAAGCGAGCGGAGAATGGCGTGCAGGTTGTCGAACTCTACTGAAAGTAACATCATAGGTATAGCGTGTTAAATGTTACCAATAGCGTTCGCTGCGGCTGCCGTAGAGCGCCAGCACCCTGTCCATGTCGTTTTTCTTCTTCGCCCGCAGGTAGCTTACCGAGATGTTCTTGTTGGTGTAGTACATCACCAGATTGCGGTAGTTGCGCACACGGTTGTAGCACCTGTCCACCACGTCCATACGCTCCTTGTCTGTCATCGAAAGCGTCGTGATGTTCACCACCTCTTTCATCTCTTTGAGGACGTTGTTGCTCTCCTCCAAGAGCTTCGTATAGCCGAAAGCGATGGCCGAAAGTTCCTCGGCGGTGTAGTTCTCGTCGCGCAGCATAAGCTGGAAATTCGTTACATAGATATCCGAGATTTCGCCGATCATCAGAATCGTGTTCTTGACCTTGATGCCGTCCTTGACCAGATTGTTCACCGATTTGAGGGCGTCGTAATACTTTTTGCCCTGCTCGTAGATTTTCACCGTCTCCTGAAAGTTCGCCACCATGTTGGTCGCCGTCTTCGAGGTGTGGATGATGTTCTTCGAGGCGTTGATGATACCTTGCGCGAGGTTGCCCGGATCGCTTACGACCCATTGCGCCCTCGCCGTGCCTGCAAGGAGCAGGCACGCGCTCAATAGTAGGATTATTTTTGTTCTCATTTTACTGTGGATTTAGTGATTTCTATTCCGGTTTCGTGTCCATCTCCGCGCGGACGTAATCGCCGTGCGGGGAGAAGGTCAGCACGTCCGTCGCCTCGTTGTAGGCGATGTCGATGCGGTAGCCCGTGTTGATGAAAAGGTTGCCCTCCTCCTCGCGCAGCAGGTATGTTTCGGGTTTCAGGCGGCGCGAGAGGCCGCCGCGCTTGAAGACCGTAACCTTGTAGGCGTCGCCCTCGCGGTAGATCAGCACGTCGGGCTTCCTGCCCACGCTGACCCAATTCCCGCACAGCTTGCTGCAATCCGTTTCCTTCGCTTCGGTGCAGGCTTGCAGCATCAACGCCGCAAGCGAGACCATACAACAGCTCAACGTGAGCCACTTTTCTCTGTTAATATTCATAGACTTTTCGTTTTTGATGTGATTACTTTTTGTTTCTGCGGCTCTCGGCAAGCTGCCGTATCGCCGCCTCGATGTCGCCGCCCAGCTTCTCGGCAAGGGCATAGACCTCCATTTTCTCGGTCTCTTCGGTCGTGAACGCCAGATATTCCTCGGTGCTCACTTCGGTTGCATAGACTGCCGACTGCGTGCCGCCCAGCCCGATCCAGACCTCCTTGTAGAGCCTCGACGGGTCGTTCGCCTGATTGATGGAGAGTATCTGCCCCTTCTCCTTGTCCGTCAGTCCCAAGAGAGCCTGTATCGCGTCGAACTTGTTCATGTACTTGCGCTGATCCAAGAGGATTTTACAGTCCGAATTATTGATGATACTCTCCTTGACAATCGGCGAGGCGATGATGTCGTCCACCTCCTGCGTGACCACGACGGCCTCGCCGTAGAACTTGCGCACCGTCTTGTAGAGGTACTTGATATAGGAGGCCATGTTCGCCGAAGCGATGGCCTTCCACGCCTCCTCGATAAGTATCATCTTGCGGATGCCTTTCAGTCTGCGCATCTTATTGATGAACAGCTCCATGATGATAATCGTCGTAACGGGAAAAAGGATCGGGTGGTCTTTTATCGCGTCGATCTCGAAGACGATGAAGCGTTTGTGCAGCAGGTCTAACTGCTTGTCGCTGTTCAGCAGGTAGTCGTACTCCCCGCCGCGATAATACGGCTCCAAGACGTTGAGAAAGCCCGCAAGGTCGAAATCCTTCTCGCGCACTTTCTTCTCCTCCAATACGGCGCGGTAGTCGGTCTTCACGAACTCGTAGAACGTGTTGAACGACGGCACGATGTCCGCGTCCCGCTTGATGCGCTCGATGTAGAGAGCCACGGCGTTCGAGAGGGCGACCTCCTCGGCGCGGGTGGCCGGTTCGGTGTCCTTCTTCCACAGCGTCAGGAGCAGTGTCTTGATACTCTCCCTTTTCTCGATGTCGAACACCTTGTCGTCCGTGTAGAAAGGGTTGAACGCTATCGGCGTCTCGTCGGTATAGGTGAAATAAATCCCGTCCTCGCCTGCGGTCTTGCGGCGGATCATCTCGCACAACCCCTGATAGGAGTTACCCGTGTCGATCAGCACGATGTGCGTCCCCTGCTCGTAGTATTGCCGCGTGAGGTGGTTCGTGAAGAAAGACTTGCCCGAACCGCTCGGTCCAAGTATGAACTTGTTACGGTTGGTGATTACGCCTTTCTTCATCGGAAGGTCTGAAATGTCCAGATGCAGCGGTTTTCCCGTGAGCCTATCGACCATCTTGATACCGAACGGGGAGGGCGACGAGCGGTAGTTGGTTTCTTCGGTGAAGAAACAGACCGCCTGCTCGATGAACGTGTAAAGGCTTTCCTCTGCCGGAAAGTCGGCCTCGTTGCCCGGTATGGCCGCCCAAAAGAGCGTCGGGCAGTCCACCGTGTTGTGGCGCGGGGTACACTCCATCGCCGCGAGCTGGCTGCCCGTGTCGTTCTTGATGCGTTTCAGCTCCTCGCGGTCGTCCGACCACGCCATCACGTTGAAGTGGGCGCGGACGGACGTGAGGCCGAGGCTGTGCGCTTCGTTCAGGTACTCGTCGATCCACTCCTTGTTTATCTGGTTGGAGCGGGAGTAACGCGAAAGCGACTGCATGTTGCGGGCGTTCTTCTCGAAACGCTGCAAGTTCTCCTCGCTGTTGTCGATGAACACGTACTGGTTGTACAGGTGGTTGCAGGAGAGCAGCAGCCCCACCGGAGAGGCGAACGAGAGGCGGCAGTCCGAGCGGTCGGTCGAGAGCTTCTCGTAACGGCTGTCGGTCGCCACAGCAGACGGCAGGTCTTCCGTGTCGGAAAGCGTGTGCAGGCACAAGATGTTGTCGCCGACGCACATTTCCCCCGCCGAGAGGGAGATGTCCTGCAAGCAGGTCGTATCTTCCAATGAAAGAGAAAAGTATTTCTCCACCAGTCCCGCACTCGTGGCCGTTCCGGTGATCTCGTCGGAGGTGAGGCGGCGCAGACGGACGAAGCCGCTGTCGTTCATGATGCGCTCGAACTGCTCGGTCGCCTCGATGAACTTGGCCGCAGCGTCCTTGTCGCGTATCTCCTTCGGGACGATATGCCCCCGACAGAGGGTATTGAAATTGCTCTGCTGGCGGCTCCGCTCTTTGGTCGTCTTCGTCAGGTACAGGAAACACGTGTGTTTCAGGTACGGACGCTCGTTGAAATGACGCTCGAACGAACGCGAGAGGAAACTCATGTCGTCCTTTTGCAGCTCCGGTCGGTACTGCTCGCACACGAACCAGTCCTGCTTGTGGACGATGCTGTAATCGGGTAAGACCTTGATGGCCTTGCACCATGCGGCGTGTATGGCTTCGTATTCCGCACCCGTTACCGTGTAGAGTTCGGGCAGCTCCACCTCGAAGGCCACCGTGATGTCGGCGTCTTTGGAGAGGATGCAGCCGTGCTCGACGGCCAGCAACGGAAATTTGGCCTCCAATGTCGCGGCTTTAAGTGTATTTCTCATTCTTCTGTCTTTTGCGGTTGAACAATCGGGAGATTCTCCGGCGGTTGAGTATATAGCGGGGATGGCTGCGTACCGCGCCCAGCTTCATCAATCCGTGTTCGCCGTACCGGGTGTTCAGGGCGAATGTCTGCCACACCAGAACGGAGGCCGACACCGCCCCGAAGCCGATACAGAACCATTGGCTGACGCCAGCCATGTACAGGATGACGAAAAGGACGAACACCACGAGCAGGCCGCCCGCAAAGATGAAAAGGTACTGCGCCTTCAAACCTTTGAACTCAACCGAGCGGCCTATCCCCTTGTTTACAGGGTATTCTGCCATCGCCTGACGTTTAGAGGAAGAACGAACGCAGGATGGTCGCCGCCACGATCAGGAAAATACACGCGCCGAACCACGAGGCGGCGGTCTTGCTGGTGTCGGGGTCGCCCGACGAGAACTTGCCATAGACCTTCACGCCGCCGATCAGACCCACGACCGCGCCGATGGCGTATATCAACTTCGTCGCTGGGTCGAAATAGCTCGTTACCATACTCGTAGCCTCGTTGATACCCGAAAGGCCGTTGCCCTGTGCAAAGGCGGAGGAGGCAGCCAGAAGAAGGGCTGCCGAGAAAAGAAAATGTTTCTTCGTCATAAATTGTTCTTCGATTGTGCCGGACGGGTGGATAGTCCGTCCGGCGGGTTGATACTGATTTTTACTTATGGATTTAGCGGGCTGTTTTACGTGGGGACAGCTACCCGTACTCTTTTTCTTTCATTGTCCTTTCGTTTTTAATCGTTAAACAAAATCCCGAATGTCGAACCCGGCAAGGCCGTCCGGCGCGTCGGTGGCGATAGGCAGGGCGGCTGCCGCAGCCTCCGTGTTCCCAGCCGTCGGGAAGGGCGGGCTTAAATAATAGTCCATCAATCCCGTTATCTTTTCCGCGATGTCTGCCGAGCCGCTCACGAGGCGGTCGAAGAACTCCGTGCCCTGCATCTGCCCGAACAGCCGCCCGGCCTGCCGCCGCTCGCTGTCGTCCGCCGAAGGGTCGCGGGCGGTTTTCATCGCCGCGTCCAGCTCCTCGAAGCTCGCGCCCGAAGCGTATCTCCGGTGGCCTGCGCCGAGCGACACATCCTCGTCGATGTAATCGTCGTCCTCATCCTCGTATTCGAGCGGGATGTCCGGAATTTCCAGATGCTCGAAAGCCTCGTCCAGCTTGTCGTCGGGGATGCGTGCCGATGTCCGGTTTTCGGTTTCGGAGGCAAATGTAGCGGCTTTTTCCATCGCTGGTTCCGTTTTGCCATCGGTGGCAGCTTGTGGCGTCCGTTTGGCACTCTCTGGCTCTTTCGCCTTCATCCGAAAGTGGCTCCTGCCGATGATTTCGGCCTCTTGCGGCGGCTGCACCGTCGGCGCGGGAGCCTCGCCGCTCGACCCTCCTCCGGTCTGCCGCCGTTCCCACCACAGGTAGGCCGCCAGCCACAGGCCATAGCCTGCGAGCAGGCACACTAACAGCGTTTCCATAGACGGCTAAAAAATCGGACGGTTATGTTCGTCGTACAGCGAGGAGATAACCTCCTTGTGGGCGGCGAAGTGCTCCGCCAGCACGTTGTCGATGTAGCTGAACAGCGTAACATCGTCGCCGCCGATAACGCGAGCGATACGCCGTATCCGGTCGTGATACTCCTGCCGCACATAGACCAGCTTGCCCCGGCGGGCTACCGTGTCGGCTTTCTTCAAATAACGCAGGCGGTAACTTCTCTTGGCCGCCTGCCTGTTCCATCTTTTCCAAATCATAATCCTGTTCTTTTTAATCGGTTAGAATATATTGTTGTTCTGCTCATACAGCCTTTTGATGTCCTCCTGAAACATATCGAAATGGTGCGCCAGCACATTGTCGATATAGCTGAACAGCGACACTTCGTCCTTTCCGATAACCCTCAAAATAAGCTGTATGCGTTCGTGGTACTCCTTACGGATGTAAACTGTCTTGCCTATCCTTGCAGGTATGGTCGCCTCTTTCAGAAAGAGTGCTCCGTAATCCTGCTCTTTGTTTCTGGCCTTCCGGCGGCGAGGCTCTTCCCGCTGCTCCTCCGGTGGCATCGGTTCGGGGGCTGCCGCCTCCGCATCGGTCGGGCTTTCCATCGCCCGTGCCGACGGCGGGAGTGTCAGGTCGTCCTGCCGGAACGAGTTGATGATGAAATTCTCGTCGATACCCTCGATATTCGTTTTCTTTGCCATAGACCTACTGCGTTACGATTGTCAGAATTTCATCGACCAGCACATCGAGGTTGCTGCCCCGCACGAGCGGTCTGTCCGCAGGGAAGAGCGTCGAACGGAATACCGCCTTGCGTTCCGTTGCAGCCTCCTTGCGGAAACGCTTGCTGTCCGGCAGGTAGGTTTTCAGTATCGGGAGTGCCAGCTCCGCACAGATTTTTTCGTAGGCGGAATAGATCTCCGTCTTTTCGCGTCCGTCCACCATGTTCCAGAGCATATACAGCCCTTTGATATTGGTCTTGCCCGTGCTGACCATGTGTTCGTTGATGACCGTAGCGAACTGCATGGAACTCGCCATGACGACGCGGTCGGCGGCAATCGGGCAGAAAATGTAATCCATCGCCGCGATGGTTTTTACAATGCTCGGATTGTTGATCGTGCCCGGCAGGTCGAAGAACACGAAATCCAGAGGTTGCCCCGTTCCGGCTTGTTTCGCTGCTGTTTCCGCCGCATCCTCCGGCTTACAGCATAGCACGGGGTAGGCTTTCTTGTCGAGCCGCTTGAACTGTTCGTAGGCCATCGCCTTGTAGTGGTCGTCTTTCATCGTCATGTCCATGTCGCGCCTGCGCATATCGTGGATGCTGTACTGCGGAAAATCGCAATCGACGACCGCGACGTTGTACCCTTTGACGTAGTGCAGGTAACTTGCGACCAGCACCGTGATGGTTGTCTTTCCGGCTCCTCCCTTCTGCGTGGAGAAAGCCACGTAAGTCGGTTTGTTCATACTGTCATACATTTTAATCGTTATACATAGAGTTATCTGTTTCTGCAAACATTCGTTTGTCCTTCCCGCCCGTCCGATATACGTCCGAAAAGACGGACACCTATCCCGACGGACTGCCCAATGTTGCAACCAACCAACGTTGGGATGGCTTCCGTAACCGTTCGCCCGACGTGCGTATGACGTTCGGATTGTCCGGCTATATGCAGGGTGAACTATCCCCGTGTACAGCCGTCCCGACCGACCGCCGTGTGTTGGTTTCTGCCGCAAATAAACAAGGAAAAAATGTCGCTTGTATCGCTTCTGCCGCAGGTGGCAGCTTGTGGCGTCCGTTTGGCAGCGAGTGGCGTTTTCGACCCCTGAAAACCTGCGCACAAAGCCTCTACCTTTGCCCCCAAGCGACAGGGCACGCCGCAAGGTTCGCCGAAGCGGTCGAGGTCGGCTCTCCCGCAATCCGTCTTCCGACGGATTTTTATGTTCGTCGGAACATAGCAAGGTGTGTATCGAGTTACTCGATACTTTTCGGGTTACTCCCGAAAACCTTGCCCTTGCAGGGGGCTGGGCTGTCCCTCCGAAGTCGGGCAGCCTTGATCTCGAACCTGCGGTTAGTAACGGTGCGGTGGCTTATGTCGCATAACCGCTAAATCCACAGAAATATGAAAGGTAAGACAAGAAATGTCGGGGGCAAACCGCCCAAACCCGACAAGGCGAGCCACCAAGTCATGGTGCGCTTCACAGACGAGGAATACGCCCGATTCCTCGCCATGTACGAGCAGTCGGGCGTGTACGCGAAAGCGGTTTTTGTCAAAGCCCGCGTATTCGGAGCCGAATTTCGCGTGCTGAAAGTCGATAAAACGCTCGTCGATTATTACACCAAACTATCCTCCCTGCACGCGCAATACCGCGCCGTCGGGGTGAATTACAACCAGACCGTGAAGGAGCTGAAAAGCCGATTTTCGGAGAAGAAGGCGATGGCCTTGCTTTACAAGCTGGAGAAAATGACCGTCGAACTGGCCGGATTGAGCCGTCAAATCCTCGCCCTGACACACGAATTTCAGCAACGATGGTTGCCAAAATCAGTGTAGGAAGCTCCCTTTACGGGGCTTTGGCGTACAACGGGGAGAAGGTGAACGAGGGGCAGGGACGGCTGCTTCTGACGCACAAGATTTTCGACGACGGCACGGGAACATTCGACATACGGCAGGCTGCGGAGGACTTCGCACGCTGTATGCCGCCGCAGGTGCGAACCTCGAAACCCGTCGTGCATATCTCCCTGAATCCGCACCCCGACGATCGCCTCGACGATGCGGAACTGGCGGCCATAGCCGAGGAGTATCTCACACGACTTGGTTACGGCAACCAGCCCTATGCCGTATTCAAGCACGAGGACATAGGCCGCCACCACCTGCATATCGTAACGCTATCGGTGGACGAGACGGGGCGGAAAATCGGCGACAGTTTTCTGCACCGCCGAAGTAAGAACATCACCCGTGCTTTGGAGCAGCAGTACGGGCTGCATACCGCCGAACGCAAACGGCAGACGCAGATAGAACCGCTCCGTGCGGTGGATGCGGCGGCGGGCGACGTGAAGAAGCAGATCGGGAACGTACTGAAAGGCATATCGGGCAAATACCGTTTCCAGACGCTCGGAGAGTACCGCGCCCTGCTCGCCCTCTACAATGCAACCGTAGAGGAGTGTCGCGGGGAGGTGCGAGGCCGGGAATACGGCGGATTCGTGTATTCCGCGCTCGACGGCGAGGGGAATAAGGTCGGCACGCCGATCAAAGCCTCCCGCTTCGGGAAACGCTACGGGTACGTGGCGTTCGGGAGGTGGTGCGCCGCAAGCAAGGAGCAGATCAAGGAGCGGAAACTCGGCGACATGACCAAAGCGACGGCGATGGCCGCCCTGCGCCGGACGAAAGACCGCGCGGAGTTCATCGCCCTGCTCCGAGCCAAAGGTGTGGACGTCGTGTTGCGCGAAACCGACACGGGGCGTATATACGGCGCGACGTTCATCGACCACCGCACGGGATGCGTCCTGAACGGCTCGCGCATGGGCAAGGAGCTTTCAGCGAACGCCTTGCAGGAGCACTTCGAGCCGCCGCGTCCGGGCATACCCGTTTCCATATCCCTGCCGCTGCACGACACGCCCGACACCGTAAGGCTGGCTGAAAGCCTGTCCGATGACGGCATTGCCGCCGGAGGCTGGGGGCTGCTCTCGACCGAAGGGGGCGCGGCGGACGCGGAGGAGGAAGCCTTCATGCGCGAAATGCTGCGACGAAAGAAGAAAAAAAGAAAACATCGTAAAATCTAATTATCCTAATCATTATGCAACAAGAAGACGATCTTCGGGCATTGGCGAAAATCATGGATTTTCTGCGTGCCGTAAGTATATTATTGGTAGTAATGAACGTGTATTGGTATTGCTATGAAGCGGTACTCGCGTGGGGCGTGAATATCGGCGTGGTCGATAGAATCCTGATGAACTTCGACCGCACGGCGCACCTGTTCCACTCCATACTCTACACGAAACTCTTTGCCGTCGTGCTGCTCGCCCTCTCGTGCTTGGGGACGACGGGCGTAAAGGATGAAAAAATCACATGGCCGAGAATCGGCACGGCACTCGTGGCGGGCTTCGTGCTGTTCTTCCTGAACTGGTGGCTGCTCGACCTGCCCCTGCCGCTCACGGCGACGGTGATACTCTACATCGTAACGGTGGCGGCGGGATACGTCTGCCTCCTCATGGCGGGATTGTGGGCGAGCCGCCTTTTGAAGAACAACCTCATGGACGACCCGTTCAACAACGAGAACGAATCGTTCATGCAGGAGACACGCCTTCTGACCAACGAATACTCCGTGAATCTGCCCACCCGTTTCTACTACAAAAAGAGGTGGCACAACGGCTGGATCAACATTCTTTTGCCCCAACGTGCCTCCATCGTATTGGGCACGCCGGGCAGCGGCAAGTCCTTCGCAGTGGTCAATTCTTACATCAAGCAGCAGATCGAAAAGGGCTACTCGATGTATATCTACGACTTCAAGTTTCCAGACCTCTCGACCATTGCCTACAACCACCTGATGAACCATTTGGACGGGTACGAGGTGAAGCCGAAATTCTATGTGATCAATTTCGACGACCCGCGACGCTCGCACCGCTGCAACCCCATTCACCCCGACTTCATGGAGGACATTACCGACGCATACGAGAGCGCCTACACGATCATGCTTAATTTGAACAAAACGTGGGTGCAGAAGCAGGGCGACTTCTTCGTAGAATCGCCTATAATCCTCTTTGCGGCAATCATCTGGTATCTCAAAATCTACAAAGGTGGTAAGTATTGTACCTTCCCGCACGCCGTCGAATTTCTGAACCGCAGGTACGAGGATATTTTCCCGATACTATCCTCTTACCCCGAACTCGAAAACTACCTTTCGCCGTTCATGGACGCTTGGCTCGGCGGAGCTGCCGAGCAGCTTCAGGGGCAGATCGCATCGGCGAAAATCCCGCTCTCGCGCATGATTTCGCCCCAGCTCTATTGGGTCATGTCCGACAGCGAGTTTACGCTCGACATCAACAACCCGCAGGAGCCGAAAATCCTCTGCGTGGGCAACAATCCCGACCGCCAGAATATTTACGGTGCGGCACTCGGCCTGTATAACTCGCGCATCGTGAAACTCGTCAATAAGAAAGGCAAGCTCAAATCCTCGATTATCATCGACGAGCTGCCGACCATCTATTTCAAGGGTTTGGATAATTTGATAGCGACGGCGCGAAGCAACAAGGTGGCTGTGCTGTTAGGCTTTCAGGATTTCTCCCAGTTGGTGCGCGACTATGGCGACAAGGAGGCCAAAGTCGTGATGAACACCGTCGGTAATATCTTCTCCGGTCAGGTAGTCGGGGAGACGGCCAAGACACTCTCCGAGCGTTTCGGCAAGGTCTTGCAGAAGCGGCATAGCATAACCATCAACCGCAACGACAAGTCCACCTCCATCAACACGCAGATGGATTCGCTTATCCCGCCCTCGAAGATTTCCTCTCTGACGCAGGGAATGTTCGTCGGCTCCGTAGCCGACACGTTCGACGAGCGCATCGAGCAGAAGATTTTCCACTGCGAGATCGTCGTGGACGCTGAAAAAGTAAAACGGGAGGAGAAAGCCTACAAGCCCATACCCGTCATTACCGATTTCACGGACGAGAACGGCAAGGACTGCATGAAAGAGATGATACAGGAGAACTACAACCGTATCAAAGCCGACGTGAGGCAGATTGTCGCCGACGAATTGGAGCGAATACAGAACGACCCGGCATTGGCGCACTTGCTGCAACAGAAATAGCCGGAACCGGAAAACGACGGAGGGCAGCGATTAGTCGTTGCCCTCCGTTTCCTTTTGTAGTTTGGCGATGGCCGCCTTCACATTGTCCTGAAAGAATTGCCGCCATTGTTTGTCGTTTTTCAGAACGATATGCCAGTCTTCCTCCAATACGCTCAGGGTTCGTTTGCGGATTTCAATTAACTCGTTCTCTTTCGGGAAACTGCCGGAATACTCCCAATGCTCCCGAATACACGAGCGGATATAATCCCGCAACAGCATTTTCTCGTAATTTTCGAGGCTGGCGAACCGTTTGCTCTCTGAAAAGAAAGGCATATCGTCCATGTCCGTCGCGTCATCGAAAATATATCCGTCGTCATAGAACATGGCTATATCTCCTCCTTCGGGGAATGATCGTGCTGCAAGCGGAAAAACTCCTTCTGCCGTGCTATCTCCTCCCGCAACTCCTTCTCCGTAGGCATATAAAGCATGTATTTCGAGGCGAACAGGCGGTCGTTGTCGTGCAGCACGGAGTAACGGGCGATGTCCTCGTCCGTTTCCGAACAGAGGACGATGCCGATGGTCGGATTGTCGCCCTCGCCGCGTACACGCTCGTCGTACATCCGAACGTACATATCCATCTGTCCCACGTCTTGGTGGGTGATGGTCGTCGTTTTGAGGTCGATCAGCACGAACGATTTGAGAATATAGTTGTAGAAAACGAGGTCGATGAAATAATCCTTTTTCTCGGTACGGATCAGTTTCTGCCGCGCCACGAACGAGAAGCCCTTGCCCAATTCGAGCAGGAACTTTTGCAGGTTGCCGATGATCGCACCTTCCAGCTCCGTTTCCGAAAAGTCGCTGTTCGGCGCAAGGCCGATGAACTCCGCGACGGTCGGGTTCTTGATGAACTCCATACGGTCGCGCTCGAACGGCTGGGTCAGCGTCCGCATCTCAGCCTCTACTGTATCTTTGTGCTGCGAGAGTAGCAGCCGTTCGTAATACTGCGAGCCGATATTGCGGTCGAGGGTGCGGTAGCTCCACATCTGCTCGGCGGCCTCTTTCAGATACCATGCACGCGCTTCGGCATTGGAAACGCTCAGCAGCCGCTTGTAATGCGACCATGACAATATTCTCCACGGTGTAGATAATATTTCGGGGAAGGTCAGGTAGAAAGAGCGATAGTGATATAATGCAGGAACGGAAAACCCTTTCCCGAACTCCGCCGTAAGCTCTTTCGAGAGCGATTTCAACAACTGCGTGCCGTAATCGGCACGGTCTTTCCCCTGCTGCTCCTGCTCCACGATACGCCTGCCCATCTGCCAATACGCTTCGACCATTGCCGAATTGATCGCGGCATACGCCTTTTGGCGGGCTTGCGTTACGATCTGTTTGATTTCCCGGATAAAATCGGGATTGTATAAAGATGTTGTATTTTCTTTTTCCATTGATAACGAATAATTTATAGCACAAAGGTATGAAAAATAAACGGAAGGACACACGATAGCCCTTCCGTTTATTTATCGTCTTGCCTGCTCTTTGGCGTCGTCGCGCTGCATCCGCAGGTTCAGACGCTCGCGCATTTTGTCGAGGAAATAGGTACGGCTTTCATTTTTGCGGTGTTTTATGTTGGCATAGGTATTATAACAGAGGATGTCCTTTATTTCTACGCCTAACAATTTACCCAAATACCCTGTCAATTCATTGATTGAGGCTTCGCCGTCATTGATACAGCCGATTTCCTGCAAACCGTAGATAAGTTCGACCAACTCGATCAGCGTACCCGTCCAACGGAAAGGCGGGGGTTGATTGTCTGATTTTTGGGCGGCAGACAGTGGCGGCACTTGGGCTTGCAGGTTTTCCAGCATACGCCGCACGAGCGCAAGGGCTTTTTTCAGATAGGCGGCTTGCCCGTCCTTTCCATCGGGAAGGGTGTCATAGAGGCTTTGCAGCTCTACCTCCGCGTAAATCAACGCGAAAAGCAATCGGTAGGGATCGCCAGCCTCCACATAGGAGCGGAATATCGTTCGTGAAAACTCATCATAGGCCGCCCGAATGTCGGCAGCCTCCGTATTCTGGCTGACGAAGCGGAAAAAGTCGCTTTCGGTCAATGTATGGTAGTCCATATCGTTCGGGTTTATCAGATTCGTACTTCATTGTTTCCTGCCCTGTTGCGCAACGGGTCTCATGGAAACAAGGGACAAACCCCGAACCTGAAACGAAGGTCGGAAGCATATTTGAAAATATCTTCCTGACGTTCAACGATATATTTTTTCGGTCTTCTGTTTAGGACTGATTTTTCGTGTTGCAGGCTGCAACGTTTTTTCGCACCTTGCAACAGTCTATTGCAACAACTTGCGGTAAACGATGCGGCAAATGCCGTTCTCGTACCGTCTTATCTGTACGCATTTCCACTCCGCAGCGGAAAATTCCCCGACGATGGAGACACTGCCGCGCCGGATTACGGGCAGCAGGTAGAAGACGATTTCATCGACTGCATGATAGAGGAAAAGACCGCGCAGCAGGCGCAGGTGTCCGGCATCGTAGATCTCGGCCAGATAGGTCGCCCGATTGTCGGGGCGGTCTTTCATACAGAGAAAATCGACGAAGGGTTCGTCGTCCGACAAACGGCGGTCGCACGATCCGTACCAGCGGCGAAAGCCCCTGCGGTCTGTTTTCAACCACTCCAACCGCCCGTCCTCCTTTGCGGGGAGACAGCCGTCCAATGTCATTGCGACAACTATCCGTACCTTTGCCATATCCTTTGCCCAAATAAAAGTAGCGTGCATCTACACCACCTCCGACGTAGGCTCTGGAATGCCCTGAAAGGAGTACGTGAGCGCACGCTACGCAAAAGCATAGCATAAGCCTCACGCAATAGTCCCTTTCAGTCAATTTTCCAGATTCACGCCGGAAACGTCTTGCGTACTTATGTATAATTACGGCGGCAGGCTGTCGGTCTCCACCGCTATTTTTATCTATTTTCAGCCCAAATATACACCTTTTCAGTGAGATGCAAGGGCTATAAGTCCGTTAATTATTCATTCAGTCCGTATTTTCTCATTTTACGGTAGAGGGTGGCGCGGTCGATACGCAGCAGTTTTGCCGCCTCCGTGCGGTTGCCGCCGCACCGTTTCAGGGCTTCGACGATACGCCGTTTCTCGCCCGCCTCGTCCCGGATGGCCAGCGAATACCCCGCGTCGCTTGTCGGTTCTGCTGGCTCCAATCCCATGTCCGCCACACGGACGATGCCGCTTTCGGCCAGCAGCACCGCCCGTCTGACCTTATTCTGCAACTCCCGCACGTTGCCCGGCCATGCGTAGGCGAGCAGTCGTTCGGCGGCTTTCTCCGTGAACCCGCATGTTTCGCGCCGCAGCTCTTTCGAGTAGCGCTCCCGAAAGAACTCGGCGAGCGGCAGGATGTCGTCGGGACACTCCGAGAGGAGCGGCAGCCGGATCTCGAACTCGCAGAGCCGGTGGTACAAGTCCTCCCGAAAACGACCGTCCCGAATCGCTTTTGCCATATCCTCGTTCGTGGCCGCGACGATCCGCACGTCCGCTTTCCGCTCCCGTTTGCCGCCGACGGGCAGGTAGGTATTTTCCTGCAACACCCGCAGCAGCATGGCCTGTATCTCATAGGGCATCGTGCCTATTTCGTCCAGAAACAGCGTTCCGCCCTCGGCCATGCCGAAGTATCCCTCCCTGTTCGCGTCGGCTCCCGTGAAAGCCCCCTTGACATGGCCGAAAAAGAGGGACGGGGCGAGTTCTTTGGGCAGCACGCCGCAGTTTACGGCCACGAACGGCATGTTTCGCCGTTCGCTCGACCTGTGGATGCTTCGGGCGACGGATTCTTTGCCCGTCCCGTTCGCACCGAGAATCAAGACCGACATGTCCGACGGCGCGACCAGCGCGGCGAGCCGCTCCACATGGCGGGCTTGTACGCTACGGCGTCGGAACAGCACCTTTTCCTCCCGCTGCACGGTCGAAAGCGGGCGCAGTATCTCGTCGGCCATTTCCAGCAGCCGCTCCTTGTGTACGGGCTTGGGCAGGTAGTCTTTCGCGCCCGAACGGATAGCGCGTACCGCGTCGGACACCGTTGCGTACTCCGTCATGATGATATACGGCATCGTCATTTTCTCCTCGCGCGTCCATTCCAAGAGGGAGATGCCGTCCCCTTCGGGCAGCCGCACGTCCGAGAGGATCAAATCGAAAGCCGTCCTGCGGAGCAGACGCCGTGCCGCAGGCTCGTCGATGGCCGTCGTTACCTCGTACCCGGCTTGCAGCAGCCAGTCTTTCTGCATCTGCGACAGGCCGACGTTATCTTCAACGATCAGGACCTTCCGTTTCATCCGTCACTCTTTTCATTTCGTTTTCCGCTTCTGCGATCAGCAGGACGGTACGGTCTATGACCCGTCGCGTGTATTCCCCGACTGCTCCGTCGTCCGCCTTGTCGTCATGCAGCACGTCCCGGTAGGCGTGCAGCAGTTCGTCCGTTTGCAGCAGCTCCCACATCGGCAGCATACGGTGGATAATCTCTCGCAATCGTTCGCGGTCGTTGTCCGCCTCGCGGAGCTGCGCGATGTCCTTGCGGGAGGCTTCGATGAATGTCCGGAGCAGCCGCTTTTTGTCCTTCACGTCCGCTGTGAGAGAGGCGAAATCCGCAGATACCTCTTCCGGCTTCGTGTCGCTCACCACGGAGGCGATAAGGTCGAGCAGCTCGTGCATCGAGAACGGCTTGTAGATGCAGGCGGCGAATCCGGCGGAGGCGAAAGCCTCCCGTTCCTTGTCGCCCCGTGCGGTCATGGCGACGACCGGAATCGTGCGCGAATTGCCGATATTGGAGTTGCGCAGCAGTTCCAGCAGCTCGAAACCGTTCGTTCCGGCCATCTGTATATCCGACAGGAGCAGGTCGTAGTCCGCCTTGCGCATCTCCCCGACCAGTGCACGGGTATTTCCGCAGGTCGTGCAGGAGACGCCGTTGCGTTCGAGCATCTCCCTGACGATTTCGAGCTGCAACGGGTCGTCGTCGATGGCGAGCACACGCTGCGGAAGACGTAAAGACGTGTTATGCGTTTGTGCCTCGCTCTCCACCGTTTCGTCCGTCAGCGGCAGGGGGAGCGACACGCGGAACGTGCTGCCCTTGCCGACTTCGCTGGCGACGGCAATCTCCCCGCCCAACAGCCCGACCAGCCCTTTCGTGATGGACAGCCCCAAGCCGAAACCTTCGGCATTCGTGTCGGGAGCCGAACGCTCGAACGGGTCGAAGATGCGTGCCGCCGTTTCCTCGCTCATGCCGATACCCGTATCTTCGACGGTCAGCAGGAGCGTCCCGTTTTCGTAGCGGGCGGTGAAGCCGACGCTTCCCGCCCCGGTGAACTTGACGGCGTTCGAGAGCAGGTTGTCCGCGATCTGCTCGATGCGGTCGCTGTCGCCGCAGACCGTAACGTCCATGCCCTCGAAATCGCACTGAAAGAGAAGCCCTTTGTCGTTGGCGGCGCGGGTGAATCCCGCCGCGATGCGTTCCAGCAGGTCGGAAAGCCGGAAAGGGGTGTCGTTGCGGGTCTCTTTCGCCTCGTTGAGACGGTACACGTCCAAGAGGTTGTTCAGCAGGTGCAGGATATGCTTGCAAAGCACGCCGATATTGGTCAGATGGCTGTTGCGTCTCTTGCGGTCGCGCGTGCCCATCGCCAGCTCCGCGCTGCCGTTGATGATGCTCAACGGGGCGCGTATGTCGTGGGAAATCGTCAGGATGATTTTCTTGCGCATATCCAGCAGATCGCGGTTCTGCCCGATAATCTCTTTCAACTTGCGCTCTCCGGCCTCCCGCCGCCGTAAGTCCCGTTGGATGATGATATACGAGAGGGCAAGCAGCAGAATCGCCACGCCCAGCACGCAGGAGAGTATGCGGAAAGAGGTCTGCCTCATGTCGGCTATTCGTTTTTCCCGGAAGTCGAACGATTTTTGAACCTGCCCGTCCAGCAGGGAGATAAGTGCCGACAGTTCGCGGTTCAACTGTCTGTTTTGCCGACGCAGACTGTCCACCGGATTGTTGAAATCAAAGGTCGGGGTACCCCGCAAAGTATTTATTTGATTGTTCAGCGCATGCAGGTTGTTCGACGGCGGAAATACCCGTATCGTGTCCTTCTTACCGAAGAAGCCCGCGATGCCTTTCTTGCGCCGTACCTCTATGCGGGGCTTGGCGGCACTGGCGACGGCGGTCGGCAGCCTGTGGGCGATCAGGCTGTCCATCTCCTCCCGCTGGCGGACGCTCCGCATGATGCGCAGCAGGTGCGTCTCTTTGGCCGCCAACAGCATCCGCAGCGTATCGACCTGTTCGGGACGCACGAAACGGACGCACTCCCGGCGGAGCGCGAGCAGCAGGCTGTCGAGGCGGAGCCGTTGGGTGCGGTAGGCACGGCAATCCTCCTCGTCCCAGCCTATGACGCTCTCGCCCAAAGTGGCGAGTTCCGTAATCTCACGGTGGGCAACGGTTACATTTTGACGAATGTCGTTTATTTCAACAGAGTTTGCCGCAATCTCCTTTATCCGGCTCTGTTCATACAACAGAATGGCGACCATAATCCCGATGATCGCCACTGAAAAGAAATAACCTACAAATATCTTATGCTGCAATAACATTCTCATCAGCCTTTGAATTTTTTACAATCTATATATTTATTTTATATAAAATCCACATACCCATTAGCCTCTATATGTAATTATACTCACCAAATTGGAATTTTAAAATAAAAATCTGACGGACAAACAAAATACGCATGTTTGAAATAATTCTTTCACATTATTTCAGGTAACATGTAAGCAACCGATGATGTCATAAACAGATGAAATACCTTTATCTTCAAGAAATCGGTGTATATTCGTTACGATGTTTATAGAGGTTGTTGGCTTTATAAAGGTTGCAGTACCGATTTGTACGGCAGATGCACCCGCCATCAGAAACTCTACCGCATCCCGCCAGTCTGCAATTCCGCCCAAACCGATAATCGGAATCCTGACAGCTTGTGCTACCTGCCATACCATACGTAAGGCGACAGGTTTCACAGCCGGCCCGCTCAACCCACCTGTCACGGTAGACAGAACGGGACGCCTCTTTTCTATATCGACAGCCATGCCTAACAGGGTGTTTATTAACGATACGCTATCTGCCCCGGCATCCTCGGCGGCACGGGCAATTTCCGTTATGTCAGTCACATTAGGGGAAAGTTTGACTATCAACGTCTTTTTATAGGCTTCTCTGACTGCACGAATCACCTCGTATGCTCCTTTGGCTGTTTTCCCGAACTCCATACCGCCCAGTTTCACGTTCGGACAGGAAATGTTCAATTCAATGGCTGGTATTTTGTCGAGCGTACCGATGATTTCGGCGACACGGACGTATTCTTCAATGGAAAACCCGGCCACATTCACGATGATGTTTGTTCCGATATCTTCAATTTCAGGATAAATATGCCGGACAAAATAATCCACACCTTTGTTTTGCAGTCCTACGGTATTCAACATTCCCATCGGGGTTTCCGCCATACGGGGATAGGGATTGCCCCCACGGGGATGCAATGTCGTTCCTTTCACGATAATTCCACCCAGTTGGCTTATGTCCATGAAATCCTGCAACTCCAAACCATACCCACAAGTCCCCGATGCGGTCATAACCGGGTTCTTCAATTCCAGACCGCCTATCTTTACGCTTAAATCTGCCATAACAAATCATTTATATTAAATACCGGACCATCCTTGCAAACACGCAGATGTCCTTTTATTGTGTTTTCCACGCAGCAGAGGCATACCCCGATGCCACATCCCATCGTGTTTTCCAAAGACACCTCACATTCCATTCCTGTACGCCGGGCATAGCGGGCGACCGCTTCCATCATCGGACGTGGCCCGCAAGTCTGTATCAAGTCAAAACGAGCCTTATCCAACAGGGTATGCCGGGTCACATAGCCCTTTTCGCCCTCGCTGCCGTCATCAGTTGTGATATATACCTTACCGATAGATTGAAACGCATGAATGGGCAGTAATTCATTTTTGGAACGCGCTCCTATCAGAAATACAGGTGTATGCCCCTTCTCTTTCAATACTTTTCCCTGAAATAGCAAGGGGGCAACACCCACGCCACCACCCACCAACAGGATTTGCCGACCGGGTGTGTCCGGTAAACTAAAACCTTTGCCAAGAGGCAGTATGGCATCGAGACGGTCGTTTTTACGCAATGCCGCCAATTGGCGTGTTCCGTCTCCTACTGCATGAATGAGGAACCAAACCTCGTTCGTCCCCTTATCCACGAAATGAATCCCTATCGGTATCCGTAAAAGCGATGTTTCATTACCGCTCACTTTCAGTTCTGCGAACTGTCCGGGCTGCATGTCCGGCAGCAATGCGTTCCTGTCTGTCGCCTTAATCCGGAAGAAACCGGGTATCAATTCCTGATTATCCGTGATTGTCAAGTTTAACAGATGCTTTTTCTTTTGTTTCATATTATCTTATTTAGCCGCCACAAATTATTTAGCCGCCACAAAGTTATAGCAATCCTATGGGAAAGGAGGTTGTTGGATTACAGATATCATAACCCCTATTACATATTGACAGACAATATATTGGCAGCTTACTCAAAAGCCTTGTCATGAAATGCTTTTCTGTTCCCGAATTACGGAAATGATACCCCGTATTACAGATATTGGAATATGACTCAAATGTGTTTGAGGTAAAAATCGTATTTTTACATTCTAAATCGGAAATTCGTATGAAAATAATAGATTTGGTAAATGTGGAAACATATAACAACCTCTATGGCATAGAGACACTACATCCGTTGGTGGGGGTTGTGAATTTGAACAACGCAACAAAATACGTTGGGAATATATTGTTGCGCTATGGAATTTATGCCTTGTTCTTAAAACAGGAAAAGGTCTGTCATATCAAATACGGCAGGAAATGTTACGATTATCAAGAGGGTACTATAGTTTGTTTTGCCCCCGGACAGGTCGTCGGTTACGAATCCATCAGCGATGAACTTTCACCCGATATTTACGGAATCGTTTTTCATCCGGACTTCATTCGTGGAACAAGTTTAGGCAAGCACATCAAAGACTATACATTTTTTTCGTATGCAGTGAACGAGGCATTACATCTTTCTGACGAGGAAAAGAATATAATAAAAGACTGTCTGGATAAAATAAAGATAGAACTGGAGCATGGCATCGATAAACATAGCAAGACTTTGATAGCCATGAATATTGAATTGTTGCTCAATTATTGTGTCCGCTTTTATGAACGTCAGTTTGTCACACGGAAGAGCGAGAACAAAGATGCCTTGACGCAATTCGAAACTTTGCTGGAAGAATACCTCCGCAGCAACCGTCCTATCAAGGAGGGGCTTCCTACCGTGAAATATTTTGCTGATGACATGCACCTGTCACCGAATTATTTCGGGGATATGGTAAAAAAAGAGACGGGGAAAACCCCACAAGAGCATATACAAGAAAAAGTGATAGCCTTATCCAAAGAATACCTGATAGAAACCGACAAGACAATGAGCGAGATTGCCTACTCGTTGGGATTTCAACGGCCGCAACATTTCAACCGCTTTTTTAAGCGTATGGAAGGTTGCACACCTACAGAATACAAACGGGAATATGGACTTGCATAGCCGTTTTGTAGATAGATTACAGAGGGAATAACCCCTATTACATATTGCTTTGGACTTCTTGTTTTCACATTCTAATTTTGCTGAAAAACAAGAAATCCATGCAAAGAGAAACATTAAGAATACACACTATTGCCGAGTGCAACAAGCACTTTTCCCAAGTCACACTGCATCCATTGGCGAGTGTGATAGAATTGTCCGAAGTTCATTCCATTCCGCATGACATCCTATTTGATTTTTATGCGGTCATACTTTTGGAAAACAATCCGGATGCGTTCTATGGCCGGAGAACTTGTGATTATTCAAATGCATCCATCATATTTGTCGCTCCCCACACAGCATTTGATCTTGATCCGAAAATGATGTCCGTTAAGGGACGGATGCTTGTTTTCCATTCTGATCTGATAAAATATACTCCGCTGCAATATGATATAAAAAACTATACGTTTTTCTCATACGGCAGGGATGAAGCCTTGCACATATCCCAAAGGGAAAAAGCAAAGGCAATGGAGTGTCTGGACAGCATTAAGGGTGAACTTGAACATTTGATTGATTACTACAGTCAGCCCCTTATGTCCGGTTATATCGGGTTGTTCCTGAATCACTGCCAACGTTTTTATGAACGGCAATTCATCATCCGGGAGGAAGAGAACAAATCCTATTTGAGAAAGTTCGAGAGCATGTTGGACGAATATGTCGTTTCAGACAATGTGAGTACAAATATACCTTACCTGACGAAATGTTGCGCAGAAAGACTCCATATGTCCACCGCATATCTTAAAGACCTCTTGATATTTGAGACAGGTAAAGCCGTCAGTGAACATTTCCAATCCAAACGACTGGAAGTCTCCAAAGGAATGCTGTTGCGTCCGGATGTTCCGGTCAATGTGGTAGCAGAGAAATTGGGCTATTCCAGCGTTCAGCAATTCAGCCGTTTCTTCAAGCTCGCAACAGGGATGGCTCCGCAGGATTACAGGCTGTTTTATGGAAAGGGAGTACAATCAATATCGTAATATAAAACATTTTAGCAATATGACGAGAATTACAATTGATAATGCAAGAGAGCTACTGAACTCGGACAAATTACTGGTGATGCTCTATGGCCCGACAGAACATAGCAAGTTGGAACCTGTCGTGGAAGAAGTATCCCATGAGTATGAGGGCAGGATCAATGTAGGGATATGTAGTTTACTCATCCAAGACGACATCGCCATAGATTTTGACATCAGAGGATATCCGTCCCTTTTGTTTTTCAAAAAAGGCGAACTGGTGGGCAGATTGGATAGAACTATCGGCAGAGATGCCCTCGTCTCTCAAGTTCAAAAGTTGATATAACCTTTATTAAATTCATAAATATATGCTGGAAGTAACATCTGAAAACGTAAAAGAACTGCTGGCTTCTGATAAGCCTTTGGTCTTGGATTTTTGGGCGGAATGGTGTGCGCCGTGTCGTGCGATAAGCCCTGTTATAGAAAAACTGTCTCATGATTTTGAAGGGAAAGTCAATATCGGCAAATGCAACATAGGGGTATATGACGAGATTGCTGTAGACTTCAGTATCAGAGCCGTTCCTACAATTTTGTTCTTTAAGGGCGGAAAACTTGTCGATAAGCAAGTCGGTTCAATTGACGAGGAGGCTCTTAGGGCAAGAATCAAGAATTTATTATAAATAAAACATTAGCATCAAAAATTATGCATTACACAGGACAAGTTTACAGACCTCCCGTTGAGTGGAATACTCCTCTTCTGGAGATTACCATCGGTTGTTCACACAACAAGTGCGCTTTCTGCACGATGTATCGCCGTACCCCTTTCCGTGTTTCTCCTCTGGAAGACATAGAGAGCGACCTGCAAGAAATGTTGGCTGAATATGGTTCGGATCTTAAAAGGATTTACCTGTTGAATGGAGACCCGTTCGTGCTTTCCACCAAAAAACTGCTGGAAATCTCGGACTTGATTCACCGCTATTTCCCGAAAATGGAAACCATGAGCTGCTATTCATCCATCAACGATGTGCGTAACAAGTCTTTGGACGAACTCAAAACATTGCGACAGGCCGGATATGATGAATTGTACTTCGGCTTGGAAACCGGCTACGATCCGGCATTGAAGATAATGAACAAAGGATTCACGGCTGCGGAGGAATACGAACATTTGGCAAAGGTCAAGGAGGCGGGCATGAAATATGCGGCACTGCTGATGCCCGGTGTCGCCGGACGTGGGAATGGCGAAGCCAATGCGCTTGCCACCGCCAAATTACTGAACACCATAAAGCCATTCTCCGTACTGATATTCACTACTTCGGTGGCAGATGACAGTGACCTTGCCAAAATCCGAGACCGTGGCGAATTCACGGAAGCCACCGAGCGTGAGAATTTCGAAGAAATCAAACTGTTGCTCCGTTCATTGGATATGCCGGACGATTGTTTCTTCTTCGGCAGCCATCCGTTTGACCTGATTCCGGTAAGCGGTCATTTCAAGGATAAGGAGAGAATTATTGCCCATATAGACAATGAAATGAAGCGGATGCCGCCGTATTTCTTGGACGGTGTTTACAAGAGAGGTGCTATTTGATTTATTAATCAGTAATCCGAAAAGAGGGAAATTGGCTTTACAAGTCAATTTCCTCTTTTCTTAAAATAATTATGGTATTAAACGAACGGGACTTACGTCATAAATTAGTTGTAGATGCCGCATATCGCATGATGACAGCGGCTCGTACCGCTCCAAAAGGCAAAGGAGCGGATATTATGGAAATAATGCTGGTAGAAGAGCGGCATGATTTAGACATATTGGCGCAGGCAATGCGTCAGAAATCGGAAAAGAGCGGCATTAAGTTGCTTTTACGTGACGCAGATAACATTTTGCAGGGAGAGGCTGTTTTACTTATAGGAACCCGAAACAAGCCGGTTGGAACAAATTGTAAATACTGCGGTTACAATAATTGTTGGGAAAAACCTTCGGAAGTGCCCTGCGCGTTTAACTCCATTGATTTAGGCATTGCTGTCGGCTCTGCCTGCTCCGTTGCAGCCGATTTACGTGTAGATTCGCGTGTGATGTTTTCTGCTGGTTGGGCTTCTTTGTCATTGGGATGGTTGGAAGGATGTAGTCAAATCATAGCCATAGCGTTGGCCGCTGCATCAAAGAATCCGTATTTCGACCGAAATTCCAATAAACCGATTCCGACTGAATGTTTCTTGTAGCATATTCGGCAGGATATATCAGATACCCCCGTCATGGAGGAATATCGTGTGAAATTGAGGAGAAAGCATTACTATTTGACGGGCGGACAATGTGCCTGCTCGTTAAACTTAAACAATAATATAACAACAATGAACATTCAAATTGAACCATATAAAGAGGAATATAAAGACAAATTTGTCGAACTTACAAAATCGTGGCTTAACGAGTATTTTTGGATAGAACCGTCTGATGAAAAACTGTTTGCTAATCCAGCCGCCGCTTACATTGAGACAGGAGGTGAGATATTGATAGCGTTAGATACGGACAACAATGTAGTAGCGGGAGTGTGTGCACTTGTATTTCACCCCCAAGAGAAAATTTGGGAGATGTCAAAACTCAGTGTCAGTCCGGAATATAGACGTAACGGCATTGCAGAAAGACTTGTCGATGCAATTATTGAGACAGCGAAATCGAAGGGCGTAAGGAAACTGTTTCTGGATACGAGTAAAAAACTCGAAGCCGCAGTCCGCTTGTATCACAAAAAAGGATTTACCGAAATTCCCTTGAAGAACTCGCATTACCAAAGAACCGACTTGCAAATGGTTAAAACAATTTGACAGATGTATGGATAACCGTCATGTGAGAACCAGCATGAAAATGGAAAAGAATATCGCTTAATTTATTGTCAATGTCTTTACAGACAAGGTGTTCGGAGGAAATCCGGCGGCTATTTGTTGAGCCGACAAAAACAAGCATCATATTCTAAACATAAAGCGGTACATTAAAAGCTGTCAAGGAAAAGGATATATATAGAATTGCCTATGTTTCTGAAAACAAAATGACCGGATAATATTAGGTGGAAAATGTGTGCCATATTCAAATTCTCACATATTTTCCAGATAATCTGTTATTCATTTTGTAGGAATTAATTTTATCCATATATTTGCGTAACTAATTACGTTTTACATAACATATATGAATTATGGATTTTTTCGACAAAACAGGTAAGATGGCAATAGGCAGCAGATTGCGACTGCTTACAGACCGCCTCACAGCAGATGCTGCCGATATATACCGTCTGTACGGAAACGATTTCAAACCGAAATGGTTTCCGGTTTTCTTTGTGCTGGTGGGTGGCGAGGCAAAGACCGTCACGTCCATTGCCCACGAAATCGGACATTCACACCCCTCGGTAAGCAACATAGTGAAGGATATGAAAGCCCACGGACTGATAGCCGACAATACGGAGCATTCCGACGGCAGGTGCAATCTCGTGCGCCTTTCCGAGAAAGGTATCGGGATGGCGGCTTCCATTAGGGAAACGTGCGATGACGTAGGCAGTGCCGTCGATAGCGTGTGCCGGGAAGCAGCCCACGACCTTTGGCGTGCCATCGACGAGTGGGAGCGTCTGCTCGCAGAAAAGAGCCTGCTGCAACGGGTGAAGGAGGCGCGGAAAATACGTGAGAAAGCGGACATAGCGGTCATTCCCTACGAGCCGTGCCACAAGGAACTGTTCAAATCGCTGAACGAGGATTGGATTAAGCAACATTGGGAAGTGGAGCCGCACGATTTGGACTACCTCGACCATCCGCAGGAATACATCATCGACAAGGGCGGGTTCATTTTCGTGGCGACCTACAAGGAAACGCCTGTCGGCGTATGCGCCCTCTGCAAGATGGACGACCCGAAGTATGACTATGAGCTGGCGAAACTTGCCGTCTGTTCCGAAGCGCAGGGCAAAGGCATCGGGACGATACTCTGCAAAGCCGCCATAGAAAAAGCAAAGGAGACGGGAGCGAAAGCCCTGTTTCTCGAAAGCAACACCCTGCTCAGACCTGCCATCCATACATACAGGAAATTAGGGTTCAGGGAGCTTGCGGAGTACCATCCGGCATACGAACGCGGAAATATCCAGATGGAACTTATATTGAAATGACTTAAACCTATTTACCGATATGAAAATCGAACAATACATTGTCGATGCGTTTGCAGAGAGAACATTCGAGGGCAATCCGGCTGCCATCTGCGTACTTGAAAAATGGCTTCCCGATGAACTGATGCAAAAGATAGCATCGGAAAACAACCTGTCCGAAACGGCATTCCTTGTCCCGGCAGAAGATACCTACGGATTGAGGTGGTTTACGCCGAATGGAGAAATCGACCTGTGCGGACATGCGACGATGGCTGCTGCCTATGTGGTGGCATCCTGCCTCGATGCCGGAAAAACCGACATTGCATTTTCGACCCGAAGCGGTCGTCTGACGGCAATCAACAAAGAAGGTGTCTTTTACATCGAACTGCCCGCTTTCGGCCTCACTCCCGTTTCCGCACCGGCATCGATCGTAAAAGCAATCGGTGTGGAGCCAGTGGAAACCTTCATGGGGCGGGATATGCTGTGCGTGCTGCCCTCGGCCGAGGATGTTAAGGCGGTCTCGCCGGACTTGAACGAGATAGCGAGTTATGACGGGCTTTTGTTCCACATAACTGCCAAAGGCAAGGACTGCGATTGCGTCAGCAGGACTTTCGCTCCGAAATGCGGTGTTCCGGAGGATGCCGTATGCGGGTCGGGACACTGCCATATCGTCCCGTATTGGAGCGAGAAACTACAAAAAGAGGAACTGACAGCCCGTCAGGCATCGCCACGCGGCGGCACATTGCATTGCCGTTATTCAAATAATAAGGTGATACTCGGCGGTCGGTGCGTGCTCTTTTCGGAGGCTGTAATCTATCTCTGACTGCTTATTCGCTAATACATAATCAGTTTCAATACAAACAGATATGTTGAGCAAATTATTCGTTTTGAGTGTAGCAGAATTATGTCGTAGTCCTCATGAGGAGGACAGACCGAAAACAAATAATGAAAGAATGTCTAATTTGAAAAGAAAAAACATGGAGAAAAAAATCGTAGTACGGAAAGAAAATGCCTTGAAAAAGGTTTTCAAAGGCGTGTCGCTCGATTCACTTGCTGTCGGCGAGAAGTCGATGGTAACGAAGATGAACTATGTAAAAGGTAATTTCGCCACCACCCACCAACATCCGCACGAACAATGCGGGTATGTCATATCGGGCGAATACCGGCTGAAGGTGGAGACACCGGAGGAAGAAATCGACGTGTTGCTTCATGCAGGCGACAGTTATGCCATTCCGGGCAATATGCCGCACTCCTTTGAGGTGCTGGAAGGCGGTGAAGTCGTAGATGTATTCACACCACAGCGAGAAGATTATTTATGAATACCTTACTGACTGATGTTTAGGAATGAATAGGCAAAGATGAAATAATCCGCTGAAAAAACAGCATGTTTTTATAGTAGGGCTATTGCAAGTTGTTTTTTTATGTTCCTAAACTAATGAATAAAAGCAGTTTTGAATTTTGTTCTTCAAAGGTTCAAAACTGCTTTTTATACTTTGAATTTTATGACAGGTTCTACTTCAGGCGTTTCCCGTCCGAGTAGGCTTTTCCGACTTTCTCACCGATCTTTAGATAATCGTTGTTGAATGGATCATAAATGATAGGTGCTACTTTGGCGATATCTACATTCCCGTTTTCATCGAGGACACGCTCATCCACGCTCACATTCACTATCTCTCCCCGCAATATGCAAGTTTCCGGATTGTAGTCCTTCAACCGGCATTCCAAAGCGACGGCAAACTCATCGATGAGCGGAGCATCTACCAAAGTTGATTTTGTCGCATGAAATCCGGCTCGTGCAAACTTATCCGGTACTTTATTGGCAGATACTATGCCGACATAATCGCATGCAACAACATGTTCGGCATCTCCCATACTGACAGTGAAAGCTTTACGCTTCAAGATGTTTTTTACAGTCTTATGATTTTCACTAAGACATAAACTGATTTCTTCCATCTCGCTGATACCGCCCCAAGCTGCATTCATGGCATTGGGTGATTCGTTTTCATCATACGTGCCTATGATAAATACGTTTTGTGGATAACTCAAGGGTTTTGCTCCAAAATTCTTTCTCATGGTTGTTCCTTTTATAAATATTAGCACTACAAAGGTAGGCTAAAAAGATGAAAAACATGTGTTTTATAACGATGCTATTATAACCCGTATTACATATATGATAACCCTTACGTCCAATAAGGTTATGTAAAGATATCTCGTTTGTCCTCAAAAACTTCTTCAAAAAATGTTTTTCTACTTTTCTTAAACATCTAAATATTCTCATAAATTAGTCGAACCATTAAAATAATGATAATGAAATATTTCATCTTTTAACGATTATCCTGTCCCGAACCGTTGTCCGGAGACAAAAACAGCCGGAACATATCGAATGCTCCGGCTGGATGAATCGGGATGATTCCCTATATTTTCATTCCCTGATGGTGCGAGGTTTCCCGCTGCATACCCGGTCTTACGACGAGGACATGGCTGCGGATAAAATCCTCCGAATCGGTATCCGTACCGCGTCTGACGACCTCCGGCTGCTGTTCCCGTTGTCCGCCCTCCTGCTGCACGCCGTCGGTCTGTTCCTGTCCGGCTTCGGGTGCGGGCGGTGCGAGCGTAAGCTGTATCTTGCGCTCCAACGCCGCAACCTCCGCTTTCAACGCCTTCAACTCGTCCTCCTTCTTCCATACGCCGCCGACCGTTTCCTGCAAAATCGGAATGTCCCGCTCGTAGGTTACGTTCTGCGCCTTGTACTGCTCCACGAGCTTGGGTATGCGTTCCAGCGCGTTCAGGAAGTTCATCGAGGCCGCTTTGGTGTCGGCCATCGCTATCTGCCCGTTGTTGTAGGTGTACTTGAACGCTCCCTCCACGAAGAAACGGTTCAGTTTTACCTCCTTGCCGTCTTTCAACTGCGGTTCGGTCTTTACGAGCAGCGGAAAACCGTACAGCTCGCCGATACGCACGTATTCGCCGCCCGTCGTGGCATTCTTGGCGATCTCCTGCAAGCGTGTCCCGACGCTCTTGTGGTCTGTCGCTTCCAAACCGTCGAGCCGCACGGCGTTGAGTTTGTTGCCCTCCTTGTCGGTCTGTACCCGCGCGAGGAACGCCTCGTAGTCGGCGGTCATCTTGACGATGCAGTCGTTGTTATGCGCGAGCTTCTTGGTGTAGTCCTCCAATTTCCACGAGGAGGCACTCTTGGCCTTGTGGAACGTCTTGCGTTCGCTCTCCAACGCCGCGACCTTCTTTTCCAGACGGGCTTTGTCGAGCAAATCCGTGTTCCCTGAAAGAATAGCCATGTATTCGGAGAAGTTCATGCCCGATTTTTCGTCCATTGCCCCCTCGTCGATGGTACGCGCACCCATCGCGCCGCTTTTGAGCTGCGAGATGAAGGTTTGCTTGCAGTGCAGCAGGTTGAACTTGTAGCTGTCGAGTGACTTTTCGACGGCATAAATGATTACATCGACATTATTTCCGGCGAAGAACTTGGCTATCTCGTTGCCTTTGCGCACGGCACGCCCGTCGCGCTGCGCGAGGTCGGAGGGTCGCCACGGGGTGTCGAGATGATGCACCGCCACCGCCCGTTTCTGCGCGTTTACGCCCGTTCCGAGCATGGAGGTCGAGCCGAAGATCACCCGCACCCGTCCCTCGTTCATCGCGTCGATGACGGCCTTGCGAGCTTTTTCGTTCTTGCATTCCTGAATGAAACGTATCTCCGAGGAGGGTATGCCGTAATCCTCCACGAGCTTGCGTTTGATCTCGCTGTACACGTTCCACTGCCCCGGCTGGAACGTCCCCAAATCCGAGAAGACGAACTGCGTACCTTTCTGCGCGTCGTATTTGTGGTAATACTCCGCAATCATTTTCGCGCAGTGGCTCGCCTTGTTGTCGGAGTGGTCTTCGTACAGGTCGGGGTCGATAAGCCGCATGTCGAGCGCCATCTTGCGGGCGTAGTCCGTTGCGATCAGCATCTTGGCCTTTTCTTCGGTCTCCGAGAGCTTGTCGCGTCCGAGTATCGTGGCGTCGCCCGACTGCGCGAACTGCATCAGCTTCTCGATGAACTCCTCCTGCTGCGGCGTGGGCGGGATATTATGCAGTATCTCGTTTTTCTGCGGCCTGTCCACGCCTACGTCCTCCGCCGTGCGGTAGTCCGTGATCTCGTTGTAGAACTGCGCCAGCTCCGGCACTTTGATAAAGTAGCGGAAGCGCTCTTTCTGCACGATGTTGTTCGTTACCGAAAACTCGAAGTCCGTCGTTTTCTTGGCGAAGATGGCCGCCCATGCGTCGAACGAATTGATGTTCTGCCGCTCCAATTCCTTCGGGCGCAGGTACTTGAACAGCAGGTACAGTTCCGTCAGCGAGTTGCTGATGGTCGTACCGGAGAGGAACGTCGCGCCCAAATCCTTTCCCGTCCGCTCCTGAATGGTTCGGATGGCGTAAAGCATGTTGAGCGCCTTCTGGCTGCCGTCCTGATTGCCCAGCCCCGCCACGCGGTCGTGGCGCGTGTTGAACATCAAGTTCTTGAACTGGTGGCTCTCGTCCACGAAGATATGGTCGATGCCCATCTGCTTGAAGTCCACCACATCGTCCGTGCGCGACTTGATGGCGTGGGCGATGGTTTCGAGCTTGACGGAAAGGTTGATTTTCCGCTTCTCCAACCCCCGCAGCATCGCTTTGGAAACCTCTTTGCCCTGACTGCGCAGAACTTCGAGATTCTCCTCCACCGTGTCTAACTCCGCTTGTAAAATCTGTTGCTGCAATTCGGGCGACTGCGGTATCTTGCCGAACTGGTCGTGCGACATGATGACGCAGTCGTAGTCGTTGTTCTTGATGTTGTTGAAGAACCGCACGCGGTTTTCAGGCGAGAAGTCCTTTTCCGAGGCGTAGAGTATCTTCGCGTTCGGATAGGCGGTGCGATAGCACTCGGCGATCTCCGCGACGTTGGCTTTCAGGCCGATAATCATCGGCTTGTGCGCCAGCCCCAGCCGCTTCATCTCGTGCGCCGCGACACACATGATCAGCGTCTTGCCCGTGCCGACCTCGTGGTCGCAGATGCCGCCCCCGTTCTGTTTGAGCATCCAGATACAATCCTTCTGGCTCTGGTACACGTCCTTGATGCCGAAACGCCGTTCGAGGGCTTTCAGGTCGAGGTCGGGAAAGGTCTGGTGCGAGCCGTCGTACTGCGGACGAACGTAACAGTTGAACTTGCGGTTATACATGTCCGCGAGCCTTTTCTGAAACTCCGGCGACTGCTCCGCGAGCCACTCGACGAAGCCGTTGCGGATCTCGTCGATTTTGGCGTTGGCGAGCTGTATGCCCTCGCTGTCGCGTACCTTGATGTCGTTGCCGTGCTCGTCCTTGCCGATACTCTTGCTCATGTCGGGGACGGTGTTCACGAGGGCGTGTTTCAGCAAGGCGATACCGTCGTAATTGCGGTAATAGCCCTTGACGCAGTATTGGTCGAGAATCTTGGCGTTCTTCACGCCGCACTTGACCGAATATTCGTCCATGCTCTCCGAGAAACCGATCCTCACGTCCGTACCGAACAGGTAGGAGGCATAGGCCGCGTAAATCCCCGTCGGTATCCACCGCTCGCCGAGGTTGAAGTCCAGCTCGTCGAACGAAATCGGGCGCGGCGTGGCCTCCTGCAAAGCTGCAAGAGCCTCCTTTTCGCGCTCGCCGTGCGGGTTCTCGGCCATCCACGCCTCGATACGCTCCGCCTTATCGACGACATTGCCCGCGATGAAGCGGTCTTTGATCTCGTACCCTCCGGCCAGCGGATTGTAGAAAATACGCCCTTTCAGCGCGTCGATCAGCTCCTCGCGGCTGCTGTCCGACAAGGATTCCATGTAGTCGAGGTTCACGCCGCCGTAACGGTTGAGCGATGCGGACAGGGCTTCTTCGGGCGTATCGACGTGCGTAATCCCGTTGAGCGAGAACGCCACCGGATGGTCGAAGATGTCGGCTTTGACGAACCGCCCGTCCTCCGCCCGTTCTATGGCGAGGATGTCGCGCCCCGAAGCGTCCATCATAAGGAGCTTGACGTTCGCTTTGGCGTTCAGATTGCCGTAACGCGCGACGAACTCGTCGTAGCGGGCGTTCAACGCCTTGCGTTGCGCCGACCCTTCATCGTGATATTCGGCCTCATAAGTATAGAGCCGCTCGTAAGCGTCCCGCACCGAGATATATGCCGCAATTTTCTCCCGCTGTTCCTTGCCCAAATCGAGCGGATGGAACGTTGCCCCGTAGCGGGTAACGTCTTTCAGGTAGCCGACCTGATAACGCACGCCTGCGGTGTTCACCCTGACGAACGAACCTTCTTTCAGGTGCGGTTCCAATAATCCGTCGAACGGTCGGGGCTGCATCTCCTCCTCGTGCCTGCGCTGCCTTTCTTCTGCCGAGAGCTTCGCCTCCTCGCGCATCTGCCGCTCGATGTCGGTGATGCGACGGTTCAAGTCCGCCTTGAAACCGTTCTCGACGGGATAGGCGGGACGGGGTGCGGATTCAGCGGAACCGTGCGCCGTCCGTTCCTCTTGGGTGGTCGCCGCCGCCGTTTGCGTCGGCGCATCGAACAGCGACGGTTGACGGGGTTGAACCATCTTGGGGCGGTTGCTCCGGCGGCGGGGCTTGCCGCCCGTCTGGGCGATGCGCACTTCCTCCGCCGTGAAGCCGAACAGGTCGTAAAGGGTCATTATCGGAGGCTCTATTTCGGGTTTCTCCTCTCTTGTCGGTGCGGACGCGCGTGCCGCTTCTGTCCGAGGGGTATTCTCCGATGCGGCAGCCAGCCCTGCATCCTCCGTTCGCAGGGTCGGTTCCGCCGCCCGTACCTTCGCCGCCTGCTCCTCTTTCAGCCGTGCGTCCCGAATGCCGCCGGAGTAGAGGCGCATGACCAGACGTGCGTGCAGGTTCCGGTCGAGCAGCCCGCGCAGGCTGTCCGCGATGCCTTCCGCGCCGCCCTCGTGCCGATAGACCATTGCGGGCTTGCCGTAGGGGTCGGTGTCCAGCTCCGCGCTCGTGCAGACGATTTGTTCCTCGTGCTCGATGAAATAGCTGTTGGTGCTTACGCCGCGCAGCGTCCCCGTTCGGGTAAACAGCCTTTCATCTTCGGTCAGCCCCTCTTTGCGGGTGTCTTTTTGCAGGACGATAAGGTCGCTGCCCACCTCCGTCCCGGCATTGTCGGTAAAGAGGTTGTTCGGCAGACGGATAGCGGAAACCAGACGTGCCTTTTCCATCATTTCGAGCCGTATCGCTTCGTTTTGCGGGGAGTTCAGCACGCCCTGCGAGGTGATGAACGCCACGATACCGCCGTCGCGGACGGCATCCAGCCCTTTGAGGAAAAAGTAGTTGTGTATGGCCTTCGTCGCCATGCGGCGTGCGGGAGCCTCGCTTGCGGAGAAGGCCGGATCGAAGACGGCCATGTCGCCGAACGGGATATTGGAAATCGCCGCGTCGAAATAGCCGTCGAAAGGTTTCTCGATGCGCTCGAACCCCTCCGTCCGTATCTTCTTGTCGGGATAGAGGCAGGAGAGGATTTTACCCGTCAGGAGGTCTTTCTCGAAGGCCATGACATCGACGGCGGCGTCCTTCCGCGCGAACGCCCCGATGAACGCTCCGTGCCCTGCCGAGGGTTCCAGCAGGCGGAGCGGACGCACATTATAGTCGTGCAGCACGTCGGCCAGAGCCTCCGTTACCGCCGACGGGGTATAGAACGCCGTCAGCACGGAGCTTTTCAGACTGTCGATATAACGCTTGTATTCGTTCTCGCTGGCGCTGTTCTCACGGATCAGACGGTGCAGCTCCATCGTCTGCGGGAACAGGTCGAGGTCGGATTTCGCCCACTGGACGGCATCGGTCAGCGAGGCGGCGGGATTGAGGATACATTTCAGTCCCCCGAAACCGCAGTAGCGGGCGAGCCGCTCCCTCTCTTGGGGAGTGGCCGCCCGTCCTGCCTTGCCCAACTCGAAAGCCGTCCGTATCGCCTCGATGTTGTCGCGCAGCTTGGCTTTACGGTTAAAGGCCATTCTCTTCCAACGAGATTAGGATAGCCCCCGTAAGTTCCGTGCAGAGCTGCTCGTATTCGGGCGAGTAGGCGAAGTCGTCCGAGAGCGGGTAGCGGGCGAAGACGCCCTCCAAATAGGGTAACAGTTTCAGCGCGGCGGCGGGAGCCTCGCTTTGCGGCACTTCGTCCGCGCATTCGTTCCAGAGTACCTCTATGACAGTGTTGTACTTGGAAAAGTGCAGCCCTTCCAGCAGGGCGGCCATCGCCAGCTCGTGCGCCCCTTCGGGCAGGTAGCCATCCAGACGCGCACGTTCGTACACGTCGGCGGCATGGTCGGCGCGTACCTCGATGAAGGCCGCGTCGCCCGCCTTGTCGGGATGGTTCTCTTTGAGGTGGGACAGCAAGTAAAGCCCGTAGTAGGATAACTCCGCAGGCTTGTTCATCTTATTCATAATTCTATGGATTTAGTGGATTATCGGATAAAAAGGAAGATGAAGAAAAGGCACTCGACGTCCCCGCCGAGTGCCACCCACTAAATCCACAGAAAATAAATCGGTATCGACCGTCGGAGCGGAAGAACAATTCAAATCCGTGAATTTAGGGGCAAATATACGCATTATTTTCTTCGTTTTGTGGATTTCTCCGTTCGGGCGGCCTCCGGGAACTCGAAAATGGTGTTGAACTCCCCGTCGAAGGCCACGACTGCCGAGAACTTCTTGCCCTGCTTGCTGTTGAAGCCCTTGACTACTCCGGTGCGGCCGTTGGCCAGCAGCTCCGTGATCTCCGCGTCGGAGAGCGTCTTTCCGGCTTTCACGCGGAACACGGGAAGCCCGCAGGCAGGGTTGTTGCAGCGCACGACCTTGCCGAAGAACTGCATCCGTCCCGTCTTGCACTTGGGGCAGAGGCACTCCGAAGCCGACGGCGCGAACAGCTTGCCGCAGGTCAGCAGCTCGGTCGTGATTTCGGCGGTGTACGCCTCGATCTCCTTGCGGAACGTCTCATCGCGCAGCTCGCCGCGTTCGATTTTGGCGAGCGCGGCCTCCCATTCGCCCGTCATGCGCACGTCGGCGATGCGCATCGTCTTGACCACCGAATAGAGAGCCAGCCCCTTTTCCGTCGGCACGAGCGACTTTTTCTGACGCACCATGTACTCCCGTGAAAAGAGCGTCTCGATGATGGCGGCACGGGTGGCCGGAGTGCCGATACCGCACTCTTTGAGCGACTGCCGCACCTCCTCGTCCTCGACATCCTTGCCTGCGGTCTCCATTGCCGCCAGCAGCGTCGCTTCGGTGTGCAGCGGTTTGGGCTTGGTCTTGCCCTCGGTCATCGAGCAGGCCGCGACGGGCAGCTCCGTGCCTTCCGACCATGCGGGCAGCACGGTGTCCTCCGTCTCCTCGTTATACACGCCGCGCCAGCCCGCCTGACGGACGATCGCGCCTTTTACGGTATATTCCGTACCGCCGCACTCCGCCACGACGGTCGTTACGTCCTTGACGCATTTGTCCGAGAAGGCTTCCAGCATACGCCCGACGATCATGTCGTAGAGGGTCTGCTCGTCGGGCAGCAGGTTTTTAGGCTTCATGCCCGTCGTAAGCAGCGCGTGGTGGTCGGTTACTTTCGCCGCGTCCACGCTCCGGCGCGTAGGCTCTCCCACGAGGGCGAGGCGTTCGCCCCACGTCGGGTTGCCTTTGAGCGTGAGCAGCAAGGCCGGAATCCCGTCGAAGACATCTTCGGGGATGTAGCGGCTGCCCGTGCGGGGGTAGGTGATCAGCTTCGCCTCGTAGAGCTTCTGCGCGATGGAGAGCGTCTTTTCCGCCGTGAAGCCGTGCTTGGCGTTCGCCTCCTTTTGCAGCGTCGTCAGGTCGTACAGCAGGGGCGTGTCCTGCACGGTTTCCTTGCGCTCGACCTTCGTGATCCGCGCCGTACCCTCTCCTTTGAGTGCCTCGTAAGCCTCCGTCGCGGGTCGTTTCTCTTTCCACTTCTCGCGGGAGGAGAATTTCACGGCCGCGCCGTCTTCTCCTCCGGCGGTAGAGAAATGCGTCTGCCAAAGGGTTTCGGGCGTGAAACGCCTGTTCTCCCAGAAGCGTTCGCAGACCATCGCCAGCGTGGGGGTCTGCACCCGTCCGAGCGAATACGTGCCGCGTCCGGCGGCTACCGTGATGGCTTGCGTGGCGTTGATGCCCACCAGCCAGTCGGCTTCGCTGCGGGCTTTGGCCGCGTAGTAGAGGTTGTCGTACTTGTTGCCGCATTCGAGCCTTTCCAGCCCCTCGCGGATGGCGGTGTCCGTCAGCGAGCTGATCCAGAGGCGGTCGAACGGCGTGGCGCAGCCGATGTACTCGTACAGGTAGCGGAAGATCAGCTCGCCCTCGCGCCCCGCATCCGTCGCCACGATGATACGCTCGCTCTCGCGGAACAGGCGGGCGATGACCTTGATTTGCGCCTCCGCGTCGCTGTCGGGCTTGTAGCCTTTCTCACTCTTGACCTGACGGGGGATCAGTTTGAACACCGGAGGGATGATGGGCAGGTTGTCGGGGTGGAAGCCCTTGATGCCGTAGCCGTCCGGCAGGGCGGGCTGCACGAGGTGGCCGAACGCCCAAGTTACGTTATAACCGTTTCCGGTCAGATAGCCGGCCTCCCGTCGGGTGGCCTTCACGATGCGGGCGATCTCCCGCGCCACGCTCGGTTTTTCTGCAATGATCGTTTTCATATTCGATTTGTTTTACTGTGGATTTAGTGGGTGGGGCTGATGCCCCGGTTGATTCATTCGTTCGTTTCATTCGCCGCAGTCTTCCTCACCGTACAGGCGGCGCAGGATTTTACGGTCGTAATAGATGTGATACCCGTCGGCGGTGTAATACCGCGCGTTTTCTTCATCGACGGCCTGCCGATCGACACGCCGCAGGGCGTAACCGCCCGCGCCGCAGACAAGGCAGAAGAACAGCAGAAGGATGAAGGCCGCCATAGCTACATCTTCATTCGGGGTCTGTTCGCGCTCTGCTGCCTGCGCTGCTGCTCCTCGTTGGCGGGTGCGGTTTGTCCCCGTTGCAGCGGTTCGCCCACGTGCTTGGTCGCCTCGTGGGTCTTGCCCTCCGAATTGACCGCTACCTGTGTGCGGGATGCGTTGTCGGGCTTGATTTCATGGATTTGCGATTCTTCCGGTCGCTTGCGGGAGAAATCGTATTTGCCGCGTTCGTGGTTGGGACGCACGTAGGCATTGAAAGGCTTTCCTTTCCTGTCGATAAGCCCCTCCATATAGACCCATTTGTTCTGCTCCCAGCCTTTCTTGATTTCGTCGGTAATCGGCCTTTGGAGCAGGGTGTTCCCGATACGCAGCTTGCGCGGCTTCTCCTGCTTCCCGTCTTCTGCCGCCTGCGTCCGCTCCTGACGTTGCTGCTGTTTCCTCTCGCCGAAATGAAAGTCCAGCCCCCGCCTGTCGGCGTTGATTTGGATCGTGGCATCGAACACCTTGCCGTTGTTCTTCGAGGTCATGCCCTCCACGTACACACCCTCGCCTCTGGCAAGTGCCGCCTGCTGCTTGTCGTCCAGCGCCGCGCCCAGCACCTCGTGGGGAATGTTGATCTCCCTGACCGGAACGGACACCGTTTCGTTGGTGATGCGGTCGATACTGACGAACGAGGGGAGCAGCTCGCCCGTCGCCGGATCGACGACCTCTACCACACGTCCGAGATTGCCCGTCTTTTTCAGGTGTTCCTGATCCTCCGGCGTGAACTTGACGTTCAGGTACTCGTCGTAGTTCGGCGCACGGCGTATCGGGTGCGGCACGAGCGACACCGTGCCGTCGGGATTCTCCCGAAGCGACAGCCGCGCCTGCATCGGGACGCGGATACCCCCGATTTCGGGGTTGCAGTCGATAAGGCGCGACTTGCCGTAGTTGCGCATACGTTCCAGATCGCCCGACTGCTCCAACGCCGCGAGGTCGATGCCCCAGCGTTCGGCGACCTCTGTGCGGTCGAGGCGGCTGTCGTCGATAGGCTTGTAGCCCCGTTCGTCGGGAGCCTGCTGCTCCGTTTCGGCGGACTGGCTTTCGGCATCGCCCTCCCGATGCCCGCCGGTACCATCGGGCGTTTCCTCCGCGACGCTTCGAGCCGTCTCCTGCTGCGCCTCCTGCCGCATCTGCTCGGCCTGCTGTTCATACTTGGTCGTATCGACACGGTGCGCCGCGAGAACATCGCGGTACTCGTCCGGCTTCTTCAGCATCTCTTTGATGACCGTAAGCACGTTTTCGAGACCCTCCGTCGCTACTCGGTAGAAGGAGAACCGCTTGGGGTGCATACATTGCCGGAAGAAATTGGAGAAGAAGTTGTCCAATACGTCGCCATGACGGTCGAAGCGCAGAAAATCCTGCGCGTGTTCCGCTCCGGCGGCTTTCATGTTCGGCGTGCCGTCGCGCTTCAAACCCGCGACGACGCCGATTTCGCCCGTCTGCTCGTCCCTGACGACCAGAACGTCCTGTTCTTTTTTCTTTCGTTCCATAACTGATTGATATTTAATTGTACCTGAATGGATGTGCCGCGAATTTAGCGGTACGGAGTGCGGCGGCAATGGCTCGCGCCGCAGGTGGCAGCTTGTGGCGTCCGTCTGGCAGCCTTTGGCGTTCAGACTTGCTTCTTTTCCACCTTGCGGCAGCCCCTGAACTCGTCGAAATGATTTTTCAGGAACTCCTGCACGTCCGATTCCTTGTAATAGATTTTATGCCATAGCATCTGGTAGCGCAGCGTGCCGGAACTGCGGTAGCGTTGCAGCGAGCGTTTGCTCGCCTGCAAGAGCTGGCACAAGTCCTGATTGTCCAGCAGCCGTTCCCCGTCCAGATATTTCACCTCCTTGATCTCCTTGCCCGCGAGCTTCGAGAGCATCTGCTCGTGGCGGTCGAAACGCTCCATGATTTTCGACATCCACAGCTCGAATGTTTCCGTTTCCAGCAGTCCCATACGCTTACCCTTTCTTCCTTTGGCTGCCCGTGCGGAGCAGATAATTACGTCTGAAATCTTCCAGCCTCTGCGGGTCGCACGCGACGATCGACTCCTCGACCAGACGCGACACCTCTGAAAAATGATAGCGGCACGCACCCCTGAAAATCGCGTAGCGGATGCGCTTGCTGTCCCGAAGGCGTTGGAGCGTGCGGCGGCTGATGCCCAGCAGCGACATGACCTCCTCGTTGCACAGCCACACGTCCGCGTCGGGTTTCTTCTTCTCCCGTTCGCTGTCGCGGACATATCCGGCTATCTTATCTATCTTTTCCACCAGCTCCTTGTAGGCGGAACTTTCCATCGTGATGATTTCCATAACCTTTGTTTTTTGTTTCACGGGCAAAGGTGGCGCTTTGCTGCGAGGCGCATCGTTTAGTATATATATGATAAATGAAAATAAATCAGCAGCTTGTGGCGTTCGGGAGAGCCAGAGAGTGCCAAACGGACGCCACAAGCTGCCAGAAGCCCCTAACAGTAGGCAGATGCGGAGGGATTGAGTAGATTTGCCGCAAATCTTAAAAATCGAAGGACATGGAAATAGTTATCATAGAAAAGAAAACATTCGAGGCGTTGCTCGCCGCTGCGGAGACGCTTGCGGGAAAGGTCGGGGAATTGTGCCGCCGTTGCAGCGACAAACGAGAAAGCAAATGGCTCGACGGGCAGGAGGTCTGCCGCCTGATGCGCATAAGCCCGCGAACCTTGCAGACCTTGCGCGACAGCCGGAAGATTGCCTTCGCGCAGGTGAACCGCAAGTTTTTTTACAGGCCGGAGGAGGTGGAGCGGCTGTTGAAAGAGGCCGCCTTGCCACAATCAGCGCGGGAGGATACCTGAATGGAAATACCAATCCACTAAATCCACAGATATATGAACGATGACCGAGTGATTACGGCAGACGACGGGCGTGTCGCCTCGTTGCTGCACGCCCTGAAAAAAGGGACGAAAGACGCGGAGCGGCTCATGGAGGGCTTCCGGCCTCCGTTCGCGGGCGAGAGATACCTCACGGACAAGGAGGTGATCTCCCTGCTGAAAGTCAGCCGCCGCACCTTGCAGGAATACCGCACCGAGCGCAAGATACCCTATATCGTGTTCGGCGGCAAAGTCCTCTATCGGGAGACCGACATCGAGAAGCTCCTGACGGACAATTACCGCAAGGCCATTCCGTAAAACGAACGGCGGACAAGCCCGAAAGCCTGCCCGCCGTTTTTTCAGTTCAAGACTCCATCCCCGTATCGGAGGATGATCGGGGGCGCCGTCCGCACGGGTGTCGTCGCCTTGCGCACGATCCAACTGCGCAACGCCGCCGCAGGATACGTGTCCAGCCGGAACGCGAGGGCGATGACGACCTCCATGTTATACACGTCCGCGCTGTTGCCGCTGTCCAGACGGATACATTTGCAGACTTCGTAATCATGCAGGGCGTTTTCTTTTAGGACGGCCTTGATACCTGCATAGACCGCTCCGGCGGTCGTGCCGAACAGTTCGACTATTTCCGGCAGCGTCATCCATACCTCGCTGCCCGTTACGCGGATCGCTTTTCCTTCTATCCTGATTGTGTCCCTTTTCATATCTTCTTTATTTGAATGGTCGATACCGTGTCGATTAAATGGCTACTCCCGCAAATTCCTCGATGGCGTTCAACTGCGCGGCGAGGGCGGTCATGTCCTTTTTGACTTTCTCTTTCGTGATTTTGGCGTAAATCTGCGTCGTGCGGATATTCTTGTGTCCCAGAATCGAGCTGACCGTTTCGATAGGCACGTTGTTCGACAGGCAGACCGTCGTGGCCATCGTGTGCCGTCCGATATGGAAAGTGATAGGTTCTGCAAGGGAAAGCGAACAGGTAAAGATAAAACGTAAACCGTTTGAAATGAGCATTGTTTCAGTGTTCTGCCAAGTTGGAAAAATGCAAATGACAACGAAATATTGAGGTTGTTCAGTTACCAAACCGTTAGCCGGGCAGTTACCGAAACAGGAATAGGTAACGGCAGGCAATGAAAAGAAATCCTCACCGTTTTGTTTGCGCTCATACACAATGTTTTGCATATCAAAGAACGCTTATACGGCAAGTAATTTTGCACTAAAAAATATAAGCGTATGAAAGTAGAAAAATTCAAGGTGTTGCTCTACCTCAAAAAGAGCGGACTGGACAAATCGGGAAAGGCTCCCATCATGGGACGCATCACGGTAAACCGCACAATGGCACAGTTCGGATGCAAGCTGTCCTGCACTCCCGGATTATGGAATCCCCGTGAAAGCCGTCTGAACGGAAAGAGCAAAGAGGCGGTTGAAACCAACGCCAAGATTGAGAAACTGCTGCTTGCCATCAATTCCGCATTTGATTCTCTGTTGGAGCGCAAGCAGGAGTTTGACGCTACGGCAGTCAAGGACATGTTTCAGGGGAGCATGGATAAGCAGATGACCCTGTTGAAACAGTTTGACCGTATCAACGAGGACTTGAAATCGCGTATAGGCATCGACCGTGCCGAGGGGACATACTCCAAGTATTACTACACACGGCAGATTCTCGCAGGGTTCATCCGTGAGAGATTCAAGACGGAGGATGTCGCCTTCGGGCAACTTTACGAGCGGTTCATCTGGGATTTTCAGGACTATGTGCTCGATGAGAAGAAACAATCCCTGCAATCCGTGCGCCATTACCTTGCCCTTTTGAAGAAGGTATGCCGCATCGCCTACAAGGAGGGACACTCCGAACGCTATTTCTTCTGCAACTTCAAGCTGCCGAAACAGGAAATCAGCGCACCGAAGGCACTCACACGCGAGGAGTTTGTGAAAGTACGTGACGTGGAAATATCCGTGCGCCGCAGGCCCTCGCTTGCCCTCACCCGTGACCTGTTCCTGTTTGCCTGTTACACCGGAACAGCGTATGCCGATACCGTGTCCATCACGCGGGACAATCTCTTTTCCGACGATGACGGGAACCTGTGGCTGAAATACCACCGCAAGAAAAACGAGTACCTCGCACGGGTGAAACTGCTTCCCGAAGCGATTGCCCTATTGGACAAATACAAGGACGAATCACGGGAAACACTTCTGCCTGTTCAGGACTACCGCGTGTTGAGAGCCAACATGAAGAGCCTCCGTGTACTGGCAGGAATCAAAACCGATATCGTCTATCATGTCGGACGCCATAGTTTCGCAAGCCTGATAACGCTTGAAGAGGGTGTACCTATCGAAACCATCAGCCGAATGTTGGGACATACCAATATCCAGACAACGCAAATTTACGCCCGTGTGACTCCGAAGAAACTTTTTGAGGACATGGACACATTTATCGAAGCGACCAAAGACTTGGTGCTTGTTCTCTGATGCAACTATTTAATCAAGTTCAATAAGATAATCAGTTATGCGCAGTACATTCAAACAACTCTATTACATCAACCGCAGCAAGGTGAAAGCTGATGGTACGACCGCCATTTGGTGCAGAATCTCCATAGATGGCAAACAGGCGGTGCTTTCCACGGGTATTTATTGCAATCCAGATGATTGGAACAGTAAAAAGGGCGAGGTAAAGGACGTTCGCACAAACGGACGGTTAAGCCAATATCGCCAACACATTGAAGATACATACGACACCATACTGAAAGAACAGGGTGTTGTCAGTGCGGAATTGCTGAAAAACACCATAGTGGCGGAAAGCTCCTTGCCCACAACCCTGTTACAAACAGGCAAACAAGAGCTGGAGAGATTGAAGAAACGCTCTGTCGAGATACAATCACGTTCCACTTACCGACAATCCATTATCTTTCAAGACTGTATCAGGCTGTACATAGAATCGGTGTATGACATGCAGGATATACCGTTGGAGGAAATAACGGAAGGGTTCGGCAACGATTACAAGACATTCCTGTTAAAGGACTTGGGATGCAGCACAGACAAGATGAACAAGTGCCTGTGCTGGCTCAACAGGTTGTTGTATCTTGCAGTGGACAGGGAAATCATACGTGCCAACCCTATCGAGGACGTGGAATATGAAAAGAAGAATCCTCCAAAGCTGAAACATATCAGCCGTAACGAATTGAAACGCCTGATGGCAACTCCGTTTGAGGACAGTAACATGGAATTGGCACGGCGTATGTTTATCTTTTCGAGTTTCTGCGGTCTGGCGTATGTGGATATACACCGGCTCTATCCGCACCATATCGGGGAGGCTGCGGACGGCAGGAAATATATCCGCAAAAAAAGAGGAAAGACCAACGTGGAAGCATTTGTTCCGTTGCATCCCGTGGCAGAGCGTATATTGTCGCTTTACAACACGACCGATGATACCAACCCCGTTTTCCCTTTGCCCATCCGTGATATACTTTGGCATGAGGTGCATTCCATCGGTAACGCACTGGAGTTTGAAGAAAATCTCTCCCATCACCAAGCCCGGCACACCTTCGGAACCCTGTTGATTTCCGCTGGCATTTCGATAGAGAGCATCGCCAAGATGATGGGACATACAAATATCACCAGTTCCCAAGTCTATGCAAAAATCACAGATGACAAGATTTCCAAGGACATGGACAAACTGATGGAACGGAGAAAGAAAATATCGGCCGGCGAAAAGATAAACAGCGAAAATAGCAAACATCAAATCACCCCATTATGAACAGAGGTATAATAACAATCAGTGAAAAGGGTGTGGTCATTATGCCGACCGCACCCGTGTGGATGACACAATTTGAGATAGCCGACCTATTCGGAACATTCTCATGCGATGTCCGCAAAGCGATTCATACCATTTACAAGAACAAGGAACTGAACGAATTTGACACGATGAAGTATCCCAAGCAACCGGATGGCATCAGTTACGATGTCTATAACATTGAAGTGATTATAGCCGTTGCATTCAGGATATGCAGTAAAGAGAGTGTCTTGTTCAGACGGTTTATAATAAATGAAATTAGCACTATTAAGAAAGCTACACCAATTACACTGTTTGTTGCCAGCGTCAGAGGTAATAACCGATGGTATAGTTGAGGTTCATTCCGTCAGCCACTCGTTCCCGATGCACGGATGCAAAGGTAGCGTATGGCTTAATGACAGCGGCAAGGTCGGGCGGCAAGCCGTTTCGGGCAGAATCTTCCTCAAACGAGTTTGAGCGTATTCAACCCGAAAACCTTGTCACTGCCTGCCACTCGCTTGAAGAGCATCCGGCAACGGAAACAAGCGAGCGACTGGCGGGAAATCAGAAGAAAGAAGAGAGGAGCGACTTACAGACGAAGCGGAATTTTGATGCTCCGTCTGTAAGCCGCTCCTTTCTCTTTTTGCCGAAAGTCCATTGCTGACGCAATCACAGGGCAGACGGCAAACTGCGCTCCTTCAAGAAAATCATGTGTCTGTCAGCCGATAGGCGGAGCGGTAGCCGTCAGCAAGCATCCTTTCGATGTCGGATTCACGGTAGAGGATTTTACCGCCTAACTGGATATAGGCTATGCGCCCTTCGTTCCGGTAGTCCTGAAGTGTCCGGCGGCTCACTTTCAGCCGTGCCGACACTTCCTTGTCGGTGAAGAAACGCTCACCGTTCAATGTCGGGCGGTAATTGACGGTCAGATGCTCGAAGCTGTCCAAAAGACGGTCGAGACTGCCCATGAAGTGGATTATCCACTCGCTGTCCTTGTTAATCAGTTCGTTCATGTTACTTTGGATTTAGTGGGTATTGTTAGTTTACTTCGTTCATTTCATCAAGTTTATATAGTTCTTCCTTTGAACTTCGCCTCTTTCCGCCTGTCCTCCACAACGGAAACAATGCGCTGTACATCATCGGGACGGTAGTAGGTCTTGTGGCTTATCTGCGAGTAAGCCAGCGTCCCATTGTCCCGAAGGGTCTGCAACGTGCGTGGGCTGATGTTGAGTATCCGGCACACGTCCTGATTGTCCATCCACTCGCCCATTGTCTTCTCTCCGTGCCGCTGACAGATGGCATCCATGTGGCGGACGAAACGGTCGAACTTGGCGACCATCGCCTCAAAGGTCTTTCTTTCAATTGATACGATTTCCATATACATACTTTTTATTGTTACTGTTTCTTTTGTCGCAAAGGAATACATAATCTGTTATCCGGCAATGGATTTCCCGGAAGTGGAAGCATGTGGCACAGGTTGGTAGAGGTTGGCACAGATTTGATGTATATTCTTAATTCCGGAAATCAGGAATGTGTCAAGATTGAAAACAAGGGCTTAATTCAAACCTGACTGTAATCGCACCTTTGTTCTTCCGGCTATTCAGATCCGGCAAATCTGTAAAGTTCTCACCGATATCTCTATCACCATAAAGCAAAGTCTCACAAAATTGTCTAATCGAATCCAAGTTGTTGACTGACTGCACTAAAGTATCTTACTTTACTTGCGATAATCGGTCAAGGCACAGAGCAAGACCACAGTAATAACTTAATCAATCTGTTTTATGACAATGAAAAGAGAACCAAGTATCAGTGAGCAGCAAGCCCGTGAAATCGTGGAAAGAATGGGACGCAGGGAATCCCGCAGTGAGAAGTCTATGGACGATTTCTACCGGAACATCGGTCTGGATCCGGAACGGCTGTCACAACCTGGCAGGACCGTCACGAAAAAAGCGGAAACAGCTACGGCGGATGAACCGTCAGGCGAAACACCTGAAGATATGGCAGTGCCGCAGAAGCGTGTCAGCAGCAAACAACGCAGGCTGTCGCTGGACGAGTACCGTACCGCTTACCTGCGAGTACCCAAAATAACCGACCGAAAGCCTGTGTTCGTCAGCGGTGAGGTGCGTGACCGACTGGACGGGATTGTCCGCCGTCTCGGCGGGCGTGGCATGAGTGCGTCTGGACTTATCGAGAATCTCGCCCGCCTGCACCTTGAAACCTACCGGGAGGATATCGAGCAGTGGCGCAAACTCTGAGCGGATTACGGTAGAACCGGTCAAACCGGTGGATATACTCCACCAGTTTGACTAATATTCCAAATGAGTTATTATACTCACAAACCAATCCGACAAGCGGAGGATTCTTGTGTCCTCAAAGACACAGCAAGGTATATTTTCAGTTACCCGAATGCTTCCGAGTAACTGAAAATCCCAGCACTGCCGTGGGCAGAATTATCCTCCGCAGTCGGATAATTTCGGGGTTCCTTAATCAAAGATTAAACAATGGACAAGCCATAAAATTAAAAGAATAAGAAGAATGAAAAAGAAGAGCAAGTACGGGAGAAATCCCAAGTTGAATCCGAAGACGCACTGCGTGATGGTGCGCTTCGATGATGTGGAATGGAACAGGTTCCTGACGATGTACGAGGAATCGAACGTGTATGCGAAAGCCGTCTTTCTGAAGGCGCACTTCTTCGGGCAGAAGTTCAGGGTGCTGAAGGTGGACAAGACGCTGGTGGACTACTACACCAAACTGTCGGACTTCCATGCCCAGTTCCGCGGTATAGGAACCAATTACAACCAAGTCGTGAAGGAATTGCGCATCCATTTTTCGGAGAAGAAGGCGATGGCGTTGCTCTACAAGTTGGAGAAACATACCATCGATCTTGTGAAACTGAGCCGGGAGATTGTGAAACTTTCAAGGGAGATGTATGCCAAGTGGGAACAACAGACTTGAAGAAGGTTGCCTGATTAATGAACGAAGTTCATCGGGCGGCCGGGGTTTCAATTCAAGGATGAAAACCGACCAAAAGGGATAAAATTATAATCGAAGAGTACATGCCTTATATTTTAGATATGCACTTTTCGTATTTAATATACCAAATAATTAGTAATAAGCACATGCCTTAACAATGAACATTATTTAGTAATGTTCATTGTTCGTTGTTTTTTGATAGATACATTATTGATACTGAGTTGCCTTTGTCTTTCTCACTATTTATTGGTATTGCATATACCATTGAATCATAGTATTTTTGCATCCGAAAAGGAAACAGTGTTTAATCATGCAGTCACTCAAAAACGACATCAGGCAAAAGATAATGGATGCAGGACGCAAGGAGTTTTCCCGCAAGGGCTTTGCGAAGGCTTCCATGCGTTCCATTGCCACGCAGGTGGGTGTCGGAGTTGGAAATCTGTATCATTATTTTCCAAGTAAAGACAGTCTGTTCTGTGCAATCCTTGCTCCTATTACCTCGTCTTTTTATTCCATGTCCTCAAATCCGCGACTTCCCTCACGAAGTGCTACAGACTGAAGAGAAATGTGCTT
>OFCN01000030.1_pt1 | contig 147498 bp, 102 predicted proteins | sample 1520801 | NCBI WGS metagenome assembly OFCN01 (sample SAMEA2699029, study PRJEB24076) | metagenome | biome: Human gut stool | place: Spain | collected 2012-03-20 | reverse complement strand
GTGCGATGAACATCGCGTAGCGATACAGGTTCATGGCATCTCCTTGATGGGTCTTCGTACGGCAGACATCGAGAAGCCTATCATCATTCAGATCGACGGTGAAACCCACGCATGCCCGACAATACACAAAATCTTTACAAAAGGATTGGGCTTACCGCATACGATCCGCCTGGGTAGCGGTCCGAGGATGAATCAGGGGCGAGACAAGGGTTGCGTCTCGTGTTTCCGTCATGATGTCTGGCAAAATAGTGAAGCCGGACATGCGAGGCATCGACCGGAATCGGAAAGGGGCAAATCATGCGAGTTCTCGGCAATATCCTGTGGATCATTCTTGGTGGGTTGGCCATCGCAATCGGATTGACCAGCAAGCCGCCAAGGCCGAATAATAAAACACACATTATGCTGCTGCAGCAGCCAGTCCTTGCAGAACAATGTCATGACAAAGGCCCGAGAAGACGACTTCTCAGGCCTTATCCGTGCCGCTCCTCAGTCGCTTGTAGCGACAGCTCCCCTCAAAGAGGGGAGCCAGAGAAACACTTACTTCGAGATGTTGAACTTGAACTCGGCGTCTTACCGGTCTTCTTCGTCCTGCCTTGCCGCGGATATTCAATCGCATCGCAGGGGTGACTTCCTCGATCATTTGACAGACCGACCGACGGTCTGTATGCTTGACAGGGACATGAACGAAAGGCAGGTCATCCGCATGGCGCACGATATGCATTCCGGAGACACCGAACGACGAATCCTTGATTCTGCCCGCAGGCTCTTCGCTGAAAAGGGCTACGAGAAGACGTCCATCCAGGACATCCTGGACGACCTGGGACTGTCCAAGGGCGGGCTCTACCACCACTTCAAATCGAAGGAGGCGATTCTCGACCGGCTGAACGCCGACGAGTGGGCCGTCACCGCGCGTCTTCTCGACAAACTCATCGAGCGCAAGGACATGAGTGCGCTTGAGAAGCTGCGCGTGCTCATCGTTTCCGCCGTGGACGCCCCCGATCATCTGGACCTAGTCCGTTCCCAGCTGGCGCTGCTCAAGGATCCTGCGTTCTTTACGGCGAACATGCGCTTCTGGTCGACGAGACTGCCGGAGTCCTTCCGCTCGCTCATCGATATGGGCGTGCAGGACGGCTCCATTCCCACGGCATACCCCGAGGAGGCGGCGCAACTGCTCTCGCTCCTCGGCAACTACTGGCTCATGCCCTGCTTCTACCCCGCCGATCGTGCCGGCATGGAACACCGCATCCGCTGCCTCGCCACGATGCTCGACGCCATCGGCGTGCCAGTGTTCGACGAGACGCTCATCCTGCGGATGACCGAAGGGCTCACGGCCCTGACGCCGGAAGAGGATACAGCGTCCGCATAGGAGACGCGCCCGGGTGCGCCGCATCTTGCACATCCTGACGTCACAGATGTCGAAGCGCTTCCGCGCCTTTTCCCTTGGGCGTATTGTTATCACAACAACAGACCGACGGTCGGTTTGTATAAATGGCCATGGCCAATCACAAGAAAGGAATCCACGATGACGAACGCATACGAATGCACGACCCAACCACAAAGAAGCCAAGCCGCTGATCCTCTTCGCACACGCGACTTCCGCCTGCTCGTCGCGGGTCTCGGCATATCGCTCTTCGCCAACCTTATGCTGCGGTTTGCCATGTCCATGTGGGTGCTTGACGAGACCGGCTCGGCGGCGGCGTTCGCCTCCATTCTTACTGCAAGCATCCTGCCCACGATTCTGCTCTCGCCCCTTGGCGGCGTGATGGCGGATCGTACGAACCGTCGGACCGTCATGGTGGCGCTTGACGCGCTTTCCGCCGTGACGGTGCTCGTCTGCGCGGCGATCTTTTCGTCCGCCGGTTTCAATCTGGCGGCGATAGCCGTGATGCAGGTGGCGCTCGCCGTGCTTGACGCGATGGAGACGCCTACGGTGCAGGCGGCGCTGCCGCAGATGTTCCGCTCCCATGGAGAGGATGTGATGCGTCGCGCGATGGCCGTGGTGAACGTAGTGAACCAGACGAGCACGCTCGTTCCCGCCGTGCTCGGCGGCGTGCTGTACGCGGCGGTTGGTGCGATGCCCATGATGGGAATCACGATCGTGGGGTTCGGTGCGGCCGCCGTCGTGGAGTGTTTCATCCGGCTCGGCGCTCCCGACCGCGGCGACGCCGGCCGCGTCACCGCGGTCGACGACCTGCGCGCGGCCGGACGTTTCCTCACCCGCGAACATCCTCATGTGCTGCATCTGGTGTTGATCTGCGCCGCGCTCAACTTCCTGGTGACGGGGTATGCGGAGGTCGGCTTCCCTTACATGGTGCGGACCGTACTGGGGTTCGGCTCCACGGCGTACGGCCTTGCATATGGTCTCGTGGGAGCATCCGGACTGCTCGGCGCGCTCGTCGGTGGGCGGGTCGCGAGGTCGCTGTCCATGCGGCGATTCCCGATGGCGATCGCCGCCTTCTCGCTCACCATCCTGCCCCAAGCGCTCGCCATGACGATTCCCGCAGGTGGAGTGATGCGACTCGCGGTGCTCACGGCGAGCACCTGCGGAACCATGATCGTCATCACCCTCGCGAACCTCATCGCCGTGCCGGCGATCCAGATGGGCTGCCCCGAGAACATGACCGGCAAGGTAATGTCGCTCGCGCTCTCCGCGAGCATGTGCGCCCAGCCCCTCGGACAGATCGCATACGGCTGGGCGTACAGCGTCTACCCGGCGGGCGCGGTCCTGGCGGTGACGTTCGTCCTGGCCACCGCGATGCTGCCGCCAGCCGCGCACGTAACGCGGCGGTTCTAGGACGGGATTCCATCACCTTCGCTCTGGACAACTGAGACATCAAAGCCATGTGTGGATATGCAAACGGCCGCCATCAATCATGGTGATGTTGGCCGTTCACGTCACCCCGTTAAATATACTTTCGCACCGTATTTGGCTTATATACGGCAGATTCGGGAAACTTGGATTCACAGCTGGGTCATTAGGCCAGAACGTACATCCGGCTCTCGCAGCCATTTCCTGACGAAGCCGACTACTTGCAGCACGCTATTTCCCAATCGCCACTTACCGAACCTAATTGCCAGGCTGCGCCGCATCCACCATGACGCACCATCGCAAACACTCCCGTCCGACGCGCTTTACTGGCCTTGTGCACGGTAGCGGGCTTCGGTGGCGGCTTTGGCGGGCTCCCACCAGGCGCGGTTGGCAGCATACCAAGCGATGGTCGCTTGCAAACCGGCTTCGAAATCGGTGTGCACAGGCTTCCAGCCGAGTTCGGTACGCAGCTTGCTGGAGTCGATCGCATAGCGTCGATCATGTCCGGGACGGTCACGCACCCAGTCGAACGCATCCTCGGCACACCCCATAAGTCGCAGAATCATACGCATCACGGCAATATTGCTCATTTCGCCATCTGCGCCGATCAGATATGTTTCACCGATCCGCCCGCGCGTAAGAATCTCCCACACCGCAGAAGAGTGGTCTTCCGTATGGATCCAGTCACGCACGTTCTCGCCTGTGCCATATAGTTTCGGTCGCACGCCCTCCATGATGGAAGTGATCTGCCGCGGAATAAATTTTTCCACATGCTGGTACGGCCCGTAATTGTTGGAACAGTTGGAGATCGTGGCACGAAGCCCGTACGTGCGAACCCATGCGCGCACCAGCTGGTCGGACGCCGCTTTCGACGCACTGTATGGGCTTGACGGCTTATACGGCGTACTTTCGGTGAATTTGCATGGATCGTCGAGCGCGAGGTCGCCGTACACTTCGTCGGTGCTGATGTGGTGGAATCGCACGTCATGCTTGCGGGCGGCTTCAAGCAGATGGAACGTGCCTTCCACGTTTGTTGTGATGAAGGGTTCAGGATTGGCGATGGAATTGTCGTTGTGCGATTCGGCTGCGAAATGCACGATCGCGTCATGACCAGGCACGATACGTTCCAGTAATGCAACATCGCAAATATCGCCTTGCACGAGTTCGACTTGCGATTGCGGAAGACCGGCGATATTCTGCGGATTTCCGGCATAGGTCAGTTTGTCGAGCACGGTTATGTGCACGTCAGGATGGTTATGCGCCACATAGCGCACGAGATTGGCTCCGATAAACCCACATCCGCCAGTCACGATAATGTTGCGCGGCTTGAAAATCTCACTACTCACTGTGTTTTGTCAAGTTGTTATAGGCCAATGTGGCGTGAGTTTTCCTTCCGAAAAAGCGGTAGGTTTTAGTCCAGTTCGGAACTGGCCTGTCATTGCTCGTGTTTTATTGTTTCATTGCATAAGAGCATGAGTCCTGCGATAGGACTCGCCCTCGAACCTGAGCATCCTGCCGTGATGCACGGTCCGGTCGATGATCGCCGCGGCCATGTTCGGATCCCCGAACACCCGGCCCCACCCGCTGAACTCGATGTTCGTGGTGTAAACGATGGATTGCATCTCGTACGCGTCGGTGATGACCTGGAACAACAACCGGCTGCCTTCCTCGTCGATCGGCACGTAGCCCAACTCGTCGATGATCAACAGGCGGGCCTTGCCGATGGACGCGATTTCCCTGTCGAGTTTGCCTTCCGTGCTGGCGTGCAACAAGCGCATGACCAGGCCAGCGGCGGTGAAGAACCGTACCGTCATGCCTTCCAGGCAGGCCTTCCTTCCCAACGCCATCGCCAGATGGGTTTTGCCCGTGCCGGGAGGTCCGAACATGGCCACATCCTCCGGACGGCTCGCGAACTCCAATGATTCAAGCGACCGCCTGCCCCAATCCACCGGAAAACGAATGTTCTCCCAGTCATAGCCGTCCAATGTCTTGACGGCCGGGAAACCGGCCTGCTTGAGCAGCCGGGATCGTTTCGATCGTTCCCTGGACTCGATCTCCGCGTTCATCCATTGGTCCATGAACTCCATTTGCGACGGGGTCGCGGTTTCGAGCTGGTCGGCGAGCACTTGCCTGGTCAACGGCAGTCGGCGCGCCAATCGCATGATCGTTTCCATTTTCCTGTTCGTGGACGCGCGGCGTCGGGTGGCGTCCGGCGCGGGGTTCTGGATCCGGCTCATCGGTCCTTCCCTCCTTCCCGCTCCTTGAGCGTATCGCCATCGCCTGTTTTCATGAAGTCGTCGTACACGCTCAGGTCGGGCGCGGGAACATCGGCCGGCGCCTCGCCGGACGCTATCCGTCTGGCCATGATGCTCAGGGCTGCCTCGTCGATCGGTCTGCCCTGGCCGATGATGTGTTCCGCGGCTTTGCAGGCCGCGTCGAAACCGCAAGCGGCACCCACGCGCTCCAACAAGCGGAACGTGGCCTTGCGCCGGGCGGAGTCCTGCGCGTCGATCAGGGTTCTCAGGCCCTCGGGAAAATCACCGCGCACGGGTGATTCGCCCCACGCGCGTGGCTTGCGCGCCAATGCCGGCAGCAGCGACGACGGGCTACGCACCGTACCGGCCTGCTCGCCATAAGCCCTGGGCAGCGAGGCCACCTTGCGGCCGTCGCGGGTACGGATCTCCACGTCGAACGCGCGCAATCCCACCAATAGCGGCCAGCTACGCCAGGCCGGGCCCGCGAGGTAACGATACGAACCGACCTGTATGACACCTTCCTTGTCGGCGCGCCGTTCCTGCCAATCGACCGCGTCGAAGCGCACGCGCGGCAATGGCCGCATGCCCGCCCGGTCCTCTTCGAACAAGTCGTTCACGCTTTCATCAGCCCGGTAATGCTTGTCGTTGCCGAGTTCGTCACACCGCGACAGCAGATGCTTGCTTAACTGCGCATAGGACTCGACGTTCAACAACGGGACCATGAGGTTGCGGCGCAGGAACCCGACCGCGTTCTCCACGCTGCCTTTCTCCCAACCGCTCCTGGGATTGCAGAACCTGGCCTCGATCCGGTAATGCTCCAGGAACAACTGGAAGAGCCCGACGATCGTGATCTTGTCCCAAGCGGTCCGGTGCGCGGCCCCTGTGGCGTTATCCATCACCAACACCATCGGAACCAGGCCGATATGCTCGAAGATCTCGACCAATCCCTCGCACACGCATTGCGCGTTCTCGCCAGGCAACGCGACCACGTAACGCTTGTTCGAATACGGAAACGACGCCACCAGGCAATGCACCTTGGTTCTCACGCCCGCCAGCACCACCACGGCCTCGCCGAAATCGACCTGCATGACCCCGGGCCGCCATTCCAGCTCCATGAACCCGTCACAGGCGGGACGATGTTCTTGACGCCATTGCTTCACGTAACGCTGCACCGCGGAATACGAGCCGGTGAACCCTTTCTCCGTGACGAGTCTGTCGTACACGCGTTTGGCGGTATGGCGCTGCTTGCGGGGCATGAACCGGTCCGCTTGCAACCACTCGTCGATCACGGGCGTGAACCCGTCGAGTTTCCTCGGCCGCGTGGTCGATGGTTTGGGTTTGGGCGAGCAATCCTCCATCAAGGCGTATTTCCTGACCGTGTCCCTGGACACGTTCAAATCACGGGCGATGGCTCGCCATGGCGTTCCCTGCTGGTCAAGGAGCCTGATACGTTGTTGAACCGACACCGGTATGGTCATTCCTTTCCTTTCCCGAGAACCGTCAATGGTTGTTTTTTTTCAACTCGGGAAACTAATCGATAACGACAGACCGGTGTCACTTGTTTTCCATCAACGATGAAATGGACTAATTCCTACCGCTCTTTCGGACTAAAAACCAAACGCTCAACCGGTCTTAAAACCATTGAACATAAACACGCGTTCGTCGCCGACGTGTTCGCCCGCCGCATCGTGGGCCGGGCGTGCGCCACCGGCATGGGCACGCAGGAGCTGCCGTTGCAGGCGCTGGAGCAGGCCATATCCTGGGCCGCCAACCATGGCGGCACCGAGGGGCTCGTGCACCACAGCGATCACGGAATCCAGTGCATCGGCCTCGTGTACGCCACCAGGGTCAGGGAGTTCGGCATGCTGCCATCGACCGGCACGGTCGGCGACCCGTACGACAACGCCATGGCCGAAAGCGCCGACGGCGCGTACAAGACAGAGCTGGTATGGCGGCGCAAGCCCTTCGCCGATCCGAAGGATTTGGAACTGGCGACGTTCCGATGGGTCTCGTGGCGGGGACTCGAAGCGACTGCACCAGTCCCTGGGCTACAGGACACCGGAAGCGGTGGAAACCGAGTATCATACGAACCAAGCGGCACAAGCCGCCTCACTGTAAGAGCGGAACGTTGATAATGGTTATGCCGGTTTAGCTGACCGGCGATAATGAAGGATGATGGACGGTGCGGTGACCCCGGGCGGAACTGACGATTCCTTGGAACCTGTCCTGTTTTTGATTTGTCCCGCGCCGCCCACCGACCCGATGGCCATGGAACATGACCTCATAGGAGCGTGGTTGCTCCATCGGTTCCCAGCAAGACCATGGTAGCGTGCCCCGTCAACGTTCTGTCTGTGCCGGAAGCCATCGGCAACGGCATCGCGACAAACGCATGAAAGGACCGACGATGAAGTCGACTATACCAACGATCCTCGCCGGAGTGGATACGCATTCAACAACCCACACACTGGCCCTGCTCGACGAACACGGGCGGGTGACCGACACCGAGACCTTCAATGCGGACCCGAAGGGCTACGAACGGCTGATCGCCATGATAGGTGACCCGGCCCTGTGCCTGGGCGTGGGCGTCGAGGGCACCAACTCGTACGGTGCCGCGCTCTCGCGCAGGCTCGCCGCAGCCGGCTACACCGTGCACGAGGTGCTGCGGCCGAAACGCAGCGTGCGCCGCAGCGACGGCAAGTCCGATCCCATCGACGCCATAGCCGCCGCCAGAAGCGTGCTCGCCGGCGATGGGATCAGCACGCCCAAGGCATCCGACGGTTGGTGCGAGGCGTTGCGCCACCTGATCGCTGCACGCGAGCAGCTCGTCACCTCCATGACGGCCATATCGAACTGTCTTGCCGAGTTGCTCACCACCGCTCCGGAAGGAATCAGGGAGAGGTACCGGTCGCTGCCGTCCAAGAGACGGATCGGCAAGCTCGCGGCCTGCCGTCCCTCCGGTGGCATCGTCGAGCGGAACGTGCTCTCATCGCTGAAGACGCTGGCGTCGTCATGGCGCGAACTGCACGACAGGGCCGATGTGCTGGAGTGCCGCATGCGCCAGATTCTGGAAGAGAACGCGCGTCCCCTGCTCGACGTGTACTGCATGGGCACCATGTCGGCGGCCCAACTGGCCGTCATCGGCGGCGACAACCCGGAACGAATCCGCTCCGAGGCGGCGTTCGCCAAGCTCTGCGGCGCCTGCCCGCTGCCTGCATCCAGCGGCAAGACCAACCGGCACCGGTTGAACAGATCCGGTAACCGTCAGGGCAACCGGGCCCTGTATAACGTCGCCCTGGTGCGCATGAGCCACCACCAACCCACCAAGGACTACGTGGTAAGGAAAACCAAGGAGGGAAAGGGCAAACTCGAGATCATGCGGTGTCTCAAGCGCTACATCGCCCGCGAGGCCTACCGGGCGCTCATCGCGATCCGCAACGGCGAAGCCGGACGCGAACCCGCCGTCGAACGCGGGGCCAGGCTGAGGGAAGTGCGCGTCTCGCTCGGCAAAACCCAGCAACAGGTCGGCGACGCGTTGGGCGTGCCGTCCAGCCGCGTCAGCGAGATCGAACGTGGGGTTCGGGATCTGCCCGAACTCGAACGACAAATCATCGAGTGGATGGACTCAATCCTCGGGCAAAGCCAACACTCCAACACATTTGACAATGTATAGGAGCATCAAAAATCAGGCCACTTCACGCTGTTTCCAGCGACTACACATCATCAAACTATTTCTCCGCTCAGCTCGCCGAACATCATAATGCAAAAGTCAGTCCGTATCTTGCGTTTCTTACTGAAATGCATCAGGCAATTCCGGCAATGTCCGTGCCGGATTCTTCAGGCAGCAGCAGCGCTCCGACCTATCTGGATGCGAACGGCAATCTCATCAAGAAAAAGAATCTCTCGAAGCAGGCCAAGCAATTACTCCATGACTATCAGCTCATTCAATATGACATGAGTGTCGGCAAGAATTACCTGAAGGACATCGACTTTGTCGATTTGCCGAAGTGACCCGTCTACAATAGGTTAGGATTACGGCAGCAGTGGGAAAGGCAGTTTGGTTATGAAGATCGCGGTTGCAGGAACCGGCTATGTTGGATTGTCCGTCGCGTTGCTGCTTTCCCAGCATAACGAGGTGCATGCGCTCGACATCATTCCGGCGAAGGTCGAATTGCTGAACAACGGCAAGAGTCCTATCGTCGATCCGGTGATCACCGATTTCCTGGTGGGGAACGCATCTGGCGAGCGTCCGCTCGATTTTCACGCCACCATCGACGCGCAGGAAGCGTACACGGATGCCGATTTCGCTGTAATCGCCACGCCGACGAATTACGACGAGAAGAAGAATTATTTCGATACTTCCAGCGTCGAAGCTGCGATTGCGGCAGTCCGCCAGTATTCGCCACATGCTTGGATTGTCATCAAATCGACAATTCCCGTTGGCTACACGCAGCAATTGCGCAAGACTCTCAATGACGATCGCATCCTCTTCTCCCCCGAATTCCTGCGTGAAGGACATGCGCTGTATGACAATCTGCATCCAAGCCGTATTGTGGTTGGCGCTCCACAGGACGATGCTGAATCCGTCAAGGCTGCACATCAGTTCGCGCATCTGCTTGCCGAGGGCGCAGACCCAGTTGAAGCCACCCGTGCCAATCATGATGGCAGTACCGGTATTCCCACGCTGGTGGTCGGCACCACCGAGGCTGAGGCCATCAAACTGTTCGCCAATACCTATCTAGCGCTTCGCGTGGCATATTTCAACGAATTAGACACCTACGCGGAAAGCCGCGGACTGAACACTCGCGAAATCATTGACGGCGTTTGCTTGGATCCGCGCATCGGCGACGGTTACAACAATCCCAGCTTCGGTTATGGCGGCTATTGCCTGCCGAAAGACACCAAGCAGTTACTTGCCAACTACAATCAGGTACCGCAAAACCTTATCGAAGCCATTGTGGACGCAAACCGTACACGCAAGGAATTCGTGGCTTCCGAAGTCATGGAACGTATCAAGGACATTCAGGATCCTGTTGTCGGTATCTACAGACTGACTATGAAGTCCGGTTCCGATAATTTCCGCCAGTCCGCCATTCAGGACGTGATGAAACAGTTCAAGGCAAACGGCATTCCCGTGCTCATCTATGAACCCACGTTGAACAAGCCCGACTTCCAAGGCAGCGAAGTCACCCATAACCTTGCCGGTTTCAAAACCCGTGCATCCGTGATCGTCGCCAACCGCTGGAACAGTGACCTCGCTGACGTGGATACCAAGGTCTACACCCGAGATCTGTTCCGCAGGGACTGACTTCCCACTAATACATATGGGGGTTGGTTGGATAGGCTCATCCAACCAACCCCCATATTGTCATCGCTTGCCCTGCACCTTGCGTGCCATCACCTTCATCAGCTCGCGTTGCTTCGAGCCAGTCGGAGCAAACACGTCCACATACTTGCGAATGGGGCTGTCCGCGGCGATTGCACGTTCGTGATGCTCTGACGGAACAGGACGCTCCACACCGCTCATCGCGGCAACCATCTGTGCCACGAACGGCGTCTCCTGCGCGTAACTCCAGTACATCGGAGCGAAATCGCACCATGGATTCTTCCATGGCTTGTCGAAGCCTGCGTAATGCACGATCTTCGGTGCCTTACGCGACGTCATATATGCCTGGTACACGTCGGCGGGCGCGAAATCGAACACGCCATTGACTCGACCTGCGCAATTGTGCATCACATTCCACGAATAATCCAAATACGAAATCAAGCCTTCGCATTCCACGTTGAGAATGTCCTGATCATTGTAGAGGTACCCCGGCTTGGACGCGATTTCCAGCCACTCATGCACCGTATGGATTTCGCGCATGCGGTCGAGGTTCATCACCAGTACGCCGGCTTGGAAGTAGCCATATGCATCACGCATGTGCAGTTGCTTGTTCACGTATTCCGCACGCTCGCCGTTTTTCATATTGAGATTGCCGATGAAATCGATATCCGGTACGGCGGCGATCGCGTTGTCTCCGAGTTCAGTATCGTACAGTTCAGCGATATCGCCATTGACCACCAGATCGCAATCCAAGTACAGTAGCTTCGAATAGAACGGTAGCGCCTCCTGAATGATGAAACGGTAATACGTTTCGACGCTGATATGCGCGTTACTGGTGGTGAGACTGAAACCGGCCAGATAGCGGCTCACGTCGAAGAAGCGGATTGCGGCGTTCGGGAACTGTGCGAAAAACCGTTCCATATACCGCTTGTTTTCGTTGGTAATATCCCGTTCCAGCACAATCACGTCATACGATCGATTCGTGGAAGCATTCTTCAGCATCGAATAGATGGTAGTGGCAAGCATCGGCACATAGTTGTTGTCCGCGGCGAACACCACCGGCACAATACGTCCGTATTCCGTACCGAGCGGTTCAAGCGTAGTCATTGGATCCGGGCGCAGGAAGTGCACGCATTGCATCCGCTTAATCTTCCAATGTGCGCCAGTACGCTGCTTATGCGCGATGAAAATGTTGAGCAGCCGTTCCGAAAGATGTCCCACAGTACGCGTGGTTTGCACATCCATCTTGCTGAAATCGGTGGCATCGGCGAATTCGTCGAGCAGCGGGAACAGCCATTCGTTGTATTCGAAGAAGATTTCTTTCCTCATGATGAACATGTTGCAGAACGCGGCGGTACGACCGTTAAGCACGGCGTCGGCGTCCACCTTGTAATCGGGATGGCGCGTACACAGGATGTCGTACATGTGGCGCAGATCCTTCAATCGAAGATGCTCGTCGGCGGCCCAATGCTGCTTGAGATTCGAGAATCCGCCGATACGGCGGACGTCGTTCAACGGCGTGGTGATGACATCCCATCCATCCACCGCACGTGCGATCGCCTCATCGTTGATGCCGTATTCGGCGAGCGCGTGGTCGTCGATGTACGAATCGATGATCTCGCCGTAGTCGTTTTCCTTATGCGGAGTGTCAGTGAAGTCGAAGTATCGGCGGTAATGACAGAAACCGTAATAGTCAGCGTCTTCGTTCTTCCAAGCCCAATATTGCGCGGTCAGTTCACAGTAACACGGGTTTTTCGCGGAAATGTTCTCACCTTCGTCGTCATGCAAGGTGTTTGCAAACCGGATTGCTGCGTTCGCCGCACCCACCTGCACCGGCAGGAGGCTTTTCCCTTCGGGGAACGTGGCCCGCTTATGCGCCGACACGAAAACCTTGATGTTCGGATGATGCTGTTCCGCTGTGAGAACCATGTGAGATATTCCGCCTTACTAAGACAAACGTCCTTTCCTCACTAGAATATATGAGAGTACTGTCGAAGGAGAGCGCACCAACCGCACTGCCACATGATTTTGCGTCCAAACGCTTCGCACTAGTAGGATGGAATGTTTGTGAAAGATTTTTTTGAGAGCCTCAAGAAGAGGTACCACTACGCGATGGTGGTGTTCAAGGAACTGGTGAAGACCGATTTCCAGCTGCGCTACCAAGGTTCGTTCCTAGGTATGGTATGGTCCGTATTGAAGCCGTTGATGCTGTTCGCGGTGATGTATGTGGTGTTCGTGAAATTCCTGAAGTTCTCCGACGGCACCCCGACCTTCCCGATTTCGCTGCTGTGCGGCACCTGTTTGTGGAGCTTCTTCTCCGAGTCCACCAGCATGGGTATGCAATCCATCGTGGGACGCGGTGATTTGCTACGCAAAGTGCATTTCCCAAATTACATCATCGTGGCCTCCACCACGATGGGTTCCATGATTTCATTAGGTATTAACTTATGCGTGGTGATTTTGTTCGGTTTCTTCGCCCATGCACACTACACTTGGCGCGTGCTGCTCGTGCCGTTCAGCATAATCCAGTTGTACTGTCTAGGGCTGGGCGTGGCATTGCTGCTCGCCTCGCTGTTTGTGTACTTCCGTGATGTGGCACATATTTGGGAGGTAGTGCTGCAAGCCATGTTCTATGCCACACCTATCATCTATCCGATTTCGATGGTGGCTAACAACCCAGATTTCTCTTGGGCGGCTAAATTGCTTATGCTGAATCCTTCCACTCAGGTAATCATGGATATTCGCCATAACCTGCTTTCCCCAGAATATGTGCCGACCGCGTGGAGCATGGTCGATAACAAACTGCTATGCCTGCTGCCGTACGTGCTGTCCGCGTTCATTCTATGGCTGGGCATTCATGTATTCCGTAAATACAGCTCCAAGTTCGCGGAGGTGCTCTGATCATGGCTGAAATTGCATTGACTGAAAAGACACAGGAAGAAGCCAAGGACGAGCGCCCGGTGGTGCTCAAGGTCGACCATGTAGCCAAGATGTTCCGTCTGCCCACCGAGCAGGCGACCGGCCTGAAGATGGCGTTCTTAAACTGGACGAAAGGCATCAAAGGCTACACCAAGCAGCATGTGCTCCGTGACATCAATTTCGAAGTACGCCAAGGCGATTTTTTCGGTATTGTTGGCCGTAACGGTTCCGGCAAGTCCACATTACTGAAAATCATCTCCCAGATCTATACCCCGGAGCAAGGCTCGGTCACCGTCAAAGGCAAACTGGTGCCATTCATCGAACTTGGCGTTGGCTTCAACCCGGAACTGACCGGCCGTGAGAATGTGTACTTGAACGGCGCTCTGCTTGGATTCACTCGTACGCAGATTGACGCGATGTACGATGACATCGTGGAGTTCGCTGAGCTTGAGGACTTCATGGACCAGAAGCTCAAGAACTATTCCTCCGGTATGCAGGTTCGTCTTGCTTTCTCCGTAGCCATCAAGGCCCAGGGAGACATTCTGGTGCTCGATGAGGTGCTTGCCGTCGGAGACGAGGCGTTCCAGCGTAAATGCGACAATTTCTTCGCGGAAATCAAGAAAGATCCGACCAAGACCGTCATCCTTGTCACCCATTCCATGGACGCGGTGAAGAAATACTGCAATAAGGCCATCCTCATCAAGGATGGCGAGATCATCGCAAGTGGCGACAAGAACGATGTCGCGGATCGCTACACTCTCGAAAACCTCAAGGTAGAGCGCAAGAACGAGGAAAAGGAGAAAGACAAGGAAAAGGAAGGCGAATACCCGCTTGGTCTCAGCGAGCGCGTTCCCACATTCCGCATTCTGCCGGTTTCCGAACAGATGCTCACTTGCAAGGATACATTCGAATTCGACGTCGAATATGATCTGCGCGACAGCAAGGACATCGAGTTCTACATCCCCATGTCGGTATTGGATGTCAAGCGCGGCGGCGTTCCGTATGATTGTGGCGTCTCATTCAAGGTCAACAAGACAGGCCATAACAAGGTGCATTTCGCATTGCCTTTGCATCTCTTCAATGACGGTGACTTCAAAATCATCGCCACCATGCGCATTATTCCTGATACCAGCAATCTGAAGAATTTCGAGCAACTCGCGTTCACCAGCGATGAGAATTCATGCTACTTCTCAGTGCGCAATCCAGGAACGGTGAATTTTGCCGGTTTGCTCAACGATTCGGCCATGCGCATTGATGAAATTGGTATGAGTGCCTGCGACTGATTCTGATTTCCAATACGAAACATTCAAAAGGGGACGAAGTGGACTTCGACCCCTTTTTTATATGCGTTGGCGATACAATGCATCCATCTGTGGAGCATCAATGCTCTATACCAAGATGAGAGACTGAAAGGGCAGCTATGCCGAGGCCGTTGACAGCAGCGAAGAAACTATGGACCGTATTCTGCACGTTGGCCACGTGCATCACCGTGGGCATGACTACGAATCATATCGCCATGGCAGATAGCGCGACGCAAAATAGCAATATTATTGCTTCATTGAAGTATATGAGCGAGCTCAACAAACTACGCCAATCCAGACGTACCGCCTTGACTGCGCAACAAATCATTGAGGCGCAGAATGCCGACAACAGTGCAAACATGCGTTCAGGGCAGGTTGCGGAAGATGCGGCCGACGGCTCTCCTGTTCCCGAACTTAACGTGAACTGGGATTTGATGAGTTGGGCTCAGAAGCGCGCCGATGCCTTGGCCGAACGAGCCTCTGTGAATCAGAGTCAACCAATTAGCCATGACGACATGTATGTAGGCGCACCATCATGGACTTCGAAATATAATCTTGGAGAGAGTCCAAACTATCAAAGCGGAACATATTGGTTTGGCCCTGAAGCCTTGTTCATCGGATACCCTGAAACGGGACAAAGCAATCATAATCCAATTCAATCTTGGTATAGCGAACTGTCCGCTGCAGCTGGTAGCAACAGACAAGGGTATGGCCATTACCTCACCGAAGTGAGCAATCTGGCGGATACCGCCGGCATGGCGTCGGCGCAGGTGACTAGCGGCCGTTGGGAAGGCGCAACCATCGTCGTTCTGGAAATCGGATACACCGGTAACCACAGCGACAGGGGCACTACACAATCCGTAAGCGATGCCCTCAAGCAATATGTCGGTTCTACATACACGGTGAAATACCATGCGAATGGCGGCAATGGATCCATGGACGATCAGAAATTCGATATGGATTCAACCGTCCCATTGTATGGGAATATGTTCACTCGCACGGGATATCAGTTCAGCGGATGGAACACGAAAAAAGATGGTTCGGGAACGCAGTACTCCGACTACAATCCCATCTATAACATCGCGAACGCCGGTGAAGTGGTTGACCTATATGCGCAATGGACGCCAAATACCTATACCGTGTATTTCTACTCTAGCGGCACTGGCTCAGGTGGAGGTAGCAGTCGGAGCTTCACCTATGATCAGGCGCAAAATCTGCCAAATCCAGCAGATGTGGGAATAAGCAACATCAATGGAACTTTCACATCTTGGAACACCGAATATGATGGCTCGGGAACGTCATATCAAGCGGGACAATCGGTAAAGAACCTCACCGCAGACGAGTATGGAAGCATATATTTATATGCACAGTGGAAAACCACTCATACCGTGCATTTCCGAGCGTATAACGCAACACCTGAATATTTCAAGGATCAGAAGGTCGCAGATGGCGAAACCGCCACACGACCTGCCGACCCGACCCGGCCAGGATACGCATTCCGAGGATGGTCCACCGGATATTCCGATGATTCACCTCTGTATGATTTCAGCACTCCTGTAACCAGCGATATCTGGCTAAATGCGCAGTGGGATTCATATCCGTACACCATCCGCTATGATGCCAACGGCGGCACAGGAAGCATGCCCGATCAAAAAGTAGCATCCAGCCCGAGCAACAACACAGCGACGCTGAAACCAAACGAATTCAAATATAACGGCAAAGTATTCACTGGTTGGAACACCAAGCGAGATGGCAGTGGCACTGCATACAAAGACAATACGAGCTACGGCGAATTCGGCGCTACAAATTCCGATCAGGTAATCATTCTGTATGCGCAGTGGACCGATGCCGCAGTGAAATCCATCGACGCCATTACCACGAAATGCGGCTATGGCAAATGCTATCCATCCCTTCCGGACGAAGTGACAATCCATTTAATCAATGGCAAGACCATTACGGAAAACGTGGATTGGAACCAGGAGCAAGCCGCTGCAATCTGGAACAAAGATGCATCTGAGCTTCACTTAGGTGATGTGTTCCATGTCGATAGCGTCAGCATCGTTGGGTTCCCCAATCAAAAAATCCGCGCAACAGTGGTGGTATCCGATATCGCTGCACCGTCCCTAAAGGGATTGGACACCATTAGCGCCAAGGCAGGAGACCGCTCATTCAGTACGATGTATGGCATAAGCGCCATCGACGACCATGATGGCGATATAACCCGCAATGTTACGGTTTCCGGCAATTTTGATATTTCGGCACCTGGAGATTATCGACTTACCTACACGGTAAAAGATAATGCCGGTAACGAAGTAACGGGCGATCGTACAATTCACGTGACGAAGAACGAAATCGTAACGGTATCGTATGATGCCAATGGTGGTAGTGGATCCGTGGCACCGCAAACTTTTGGCATTGGAGAATACCAATCGTTACGATCCTATAACCTCGTTCGCACTCGTTACAATTTCACATGCTGGAACACCAAAGCCGACGGCACCGGCAAAAATTACTACACATGGAATAAAGCGATCTTCGATGATTCTGATGTCCCGGCAAATGGAAAAATAACATTGTATGCACAATGGGAGCGCGCCTTCTACTCCGTATTTTTCTACCCGAATTTCCCTGACGAATCAAGCACCGAAGCTAGCGTATCGCAAAACATCAAGTATGACGAATATGAGAATCTTGCGGACAATAGCTTCAACGCACCTGGATATACGTTCCTTGGGTGGAATACCGAATCCGATGGCTCCGGCACCAGCTATTCCGACGGGCAGCGAGTCAAAAACATCTATAACGAGTATGGATATGGCCAACATCTGTATGCACAATGGGAAGCGAACAAGTATACAGTGAAGTTCGACGCCAACGGCGGTACCGGCACCATGCCCTCGCAGACGTTGACATATGACAAGAACGAGAGACTGAACCGCTCGACATTCAAGGCGCCGGCCGGCAAAATGATCGCCGGTTGGAACACCAAGGCCGACGGCACCGGCACGGGGTATGATTACTGCGCTCCGGTGAAGAATCTGCTGACAAGCGGTTCCATAACTCTATATGCGTGGTATAGCCCAATACGCTACAGCTCCATCTCTGTACAGACCCCACCGAAAAAAGCCTCGTATAAGACAGGCGAAACGCTCGATACGACAGGACTTGTGGTATCTGCGATACAGAACAATGGCGATACTGTGCAACTACCAAGGAGCGAGTACACCCTTTCTCAGCCGAACATGAATTCCAACGGCACCAAGCGCGTTACCTTGACATTGAAGTCCAATACGGCAAAGACAACGTGGTTCGACATCACTGTCGGCTCAGCTGCGCCGACAGTGGAGGAAAGCCATCCGATAGCGGATTCCGACGAAACAGTTACCAATTACGTCGTCAGCCTCAAAGAAGGCACGGCAACCGACGTGCTGGACAAGGCCGTCACTGGAGCCGAAGCGTTGCATGCCTACAAGCTGATGTCATATCCGGAAATCAGTGTGTTCTTTGTACAAGCACATACCAAGACATTCGCTTCCGACTTCGCGCGCTGGGCCGCAGCAAATGGCATTGCTGTGGACACGGTGGCATATACACGCGATAAACTCCGCGAAGAGGAAATTCGCTATGGGAATACCACATCTTCCGACGTCGCGACAACCACAAAATGGAAGTCGGGAAACGCGATCCGCAAACCACAGAAAGACTCTTCGGATCCGAACACCAACATTTATGATGCTTGGGGCATTACCGCCATCGGTGCAGATAAGGCGCAGCAGACCAATGTCGCGTATAAGCCGACTCTGACCGGCGTAATCGATTCCGGCATCGAGGATGATAATCCAGATCTGCAAGGGCAGGTGAACAGCACCTATTCCGTTGATTGCACAGTGAATGGAATCCCGCAACAGGGAACCGACTCCTCGACGGGACATCCTGTATGGTGGCCTACCGCAGGCGACGATGCCGATAAACATGGCACGCACGTTTCAGGCACCATCGCAGCGTCCCACAATGGCAGTGGCGTCGATGGCGTAAATCCGAATACGACATTGGCAGCCATACGTGTGCTCAAGCATAACCACACCTACCTCGAACAGGAAGTCTGCGGATATGTATGGGCAGCCAAAGCGGGAATGGACGTCACCAATGCCAGCATAGGCAACCGGTCACCTGACTATCCTGGCAAGTATGCAGTCGACAAGGCGTATGACACCGTTCTGCAACGAGCTGTGAGTTATGCGACCAAGAACAACGTCGTCAACGTTGCCTCTGCCGGAAATAACAAGCTTGACATCGACAATATACACGATGACACGTCTTTGGATCGGATGCGCAGACAAATCGAAAAGCGCCAGCCGCGTGAGGTCATCGGGCAAGCCATCGATGCCAGCAACAACGAAAATACGTTCAACCCGCTGACCGGCTTGGCGAATCAGCAAAGCCAGGGTCTTGGGGGTTCGGGGCTTTCTCTTGCTAGTAACAAGGGATACATCGTTCCGGCTATGCTTGACGGAGTGCTTGCCGTATCCGCAGTGCAAAAACGGGGCACATACTCCGTGGCCCCATTGAGCCGTGCCAATTATTCGAATTACGGCAGCAGCTCTATCGATGTGGCGGCTCCTGGAAGCAATGTCTATTCAACATATGGAACCAACTATGCGTATATGAGCGGCACTTCCATGGCATCTCCCCATGTAGCAGGTGTGGCATCACTGCTCAAGTCGGTGCATCCAGATTATTCCGTTTCGCAGATTGAGCAATTGCTCAAGAAACAAGCTAAGGAACGATACAACGACTTGGAAGCGCCTGCAGATGGCGCTGAATACCGTGGCGCGGGGCTTGTCAACGCTTATGCCGCTGTGACAGAAGATCAAGAACAACCTACCGTTTCTGCCCAGTATTCAACAGATGGCGGTTCCAGTTGGCACGATTTGGCCAACGCCAGAATCTCCGGCAAGGCCACCATTCGTGTAACAGCCACCGGCGCAGTTTCAAGCGTATCGATGAATGTCGATGGGCAGAATCGTTCAGCCCAGGGCGGTGACAGTTATAACGGTAACGCGACCGCAACCGTTGACGTTGATTTCTCAACGCTGACGGCGGTTGAAACCTGTTCACTGGTACTCAAAGCTTATGGTCTGAATTACGACGTATCGAACGACGACGTAAGCAAAACCATTCAGTTCCAGGCAGGACGTGACGCATACGCTACGGTAACGTTCGATTCGAACGGTGGTTCAACCATTGCCTCTCAAAATATTCATATTGGAACAATGGCAACACAACCAATGAATCCCACCCGCTCCGGGTACACGTTCCAAGGCTGGTACACCGCCAAGAACGGTGGAACAAAATATGATTTCAGCCAAACGGTGAATGGCGACATGACGTTGTACGCACACTGGGCCAAGGAGCCAAACGCATTGCAACGTTTAGCGGGAGATACCCGTTATGACACGATGGGAGCGGTTGTTAACGCTGCAAACTGGAAGACCGGCGGCACCGTAATCGTCGCCTCCGGCGGCAACTATCCAGATGCTCTGGCCGCCTCCGGATTGGCCGGTACCATGAATGCACCCATCATATTGACAGATGGAAACATTCTATCCCCACAGGCTCAGTCCCAGCTCAACCAACTCGCACCCTCTCGAATCGTAATCGCAGGTGGCGCCAGTGCCATATCGAATACCGTGATGAACTCGTTGAAAAACATCTGTCCGAATGTCCAACGAGTAGCTGGCGAAACTCGTGTTGATACGTCTTTGAACCTGTATCGTGAAGGCTCCGGATGGGGTTCCACCGCAGTATTGGCCACAGCAGGCAATTTTGCAGATGCTCTGAGTATCAGTTCATATGCCTATCATATGAAGGCTCCTGTGTTCCTGGTCAACACGAATGACTTGACCGCCCGCCAGCGATCAGCTCTCGTATCTGGACGATTCTCCAAAGTCATTGTGGTCGGCGGCACGAACGCCGTATCCGACCACGTGGCAGCGAACGCTCAATCCATAACCGGAGCGCAATTGGTACGTCTATCCGGTGCCACCCGTTATGAGACTAGCGAGCAAATCGCCAGATGGACCATGAACAATGGCCTCAGCATGAATGGAGCGGTGTACGCCACCGGTGCGAACTTCCCCGACGCACTCGCCGCGGGACCGCTGGCCGGCAAATCCGGCAGCGCGACTTTGCTGGTCGAAAACGCCAATAGCCCTGCGGTCTCCTTCTCCGCAGAGTACAAAGGCAAGGTCGATAAAGCATATGTGGTCGGTGGCACAAATGTCGTGGACCACATCACCGCGAACGCCATAGCCGACAGTCTCGGTCTCAGGCACGCACAGTGATGTTGCCACATTAACAGATAAGGGGGCTGTTGGCACGAATTACGATCAGTACCAACAGTCCCCTTGTTTTTGTTATCCTTCGCACGTGGGAAATTACGGACGCCCCATCTTCAATGCATCGGCAAGGCCATCCGCAGTGCTACGGGAAACAACGCTTTCGCCGCCAACGACATAAGCATTATCAACATCGCTATGCTGCTTCACATACTGCTTGACGAAATTGGCAGTACTCCCATTCGGATCTGCAAGCAGCAGAACCGCACTATTGCGCCCGGCAAAAGGACCAGCCGCAAGTGCATCCGGGAAATTCGCACCAGTCGCAAATACTGCATTGTTCATATGGAGCCCTCCATGTTCAGAAGTCCACTGAGCAAATGTAGCACTCGTTTCATAACGCGTCGTCCCCGAAATACGAGACACCACAGAACCAGAGGAATTTCTAATCTGTTTCACCACCGAATCCGGAACAGCACGCTGCCCACCCACGACAAGGATCCTGTCAAACTGTCCGTTGGACAATGCCTCCAATTGTTCAGAAGACAAGCCAGAGTCGATATTTGAAAGGAAGATGGGACTTTGGGACTCATTAGCATATGACGAAACAGACAAGGCATCAGCAAAACGATAAGCCACTTCCCCCGGTAACGACTATTGCCGTTCTTCCCCAATTCTTTTCGCCTTGGACATCGCTGTCGTACAGTTTCAAAGCAGTGTCACTTCGAGTAACGCCTCCAATCCTCTGCACTGTGGCATATTGGGCTAACGACTGCTCCACATTCCCCGATACCGCATTCTGCCCACCGATGATAATAATCCTTTCCGGCTTCAGACGACTAATCTGATCTTTTGTCTGATTACTGAGGTATTGAGGATCCGTCATAAGAATCGGAGCGTCCAGCACTCCGGCAAATCCCGACGCTGCCAGCGCATCTGGATAGTTCTCTCCAGAAGCGACAACTACCGTTGATGCGGACTTCGGAAAAACGGTGTCAACAATCCGCGACATGGTGTCATACCGCATTATGCCGGATAGCCGAACCAATTTACCAGATGTAGGTTCACTAGGAGCAGACGGCGTATTGGGTTTTGATGGATTAGACGGAAGCTCCGGAGTGTTCGGCATTACATTGTTACCGTCGTAAAGCGGAACTGTCTGCCCAGACGGACACTGTGAAAGAGATGTTTTCATAGCATTTCTCTCTGAAGAATCCACCGATAGATGATAATGCTGCTTAATCCCTATCTGCCTGCTGATATAGGCACAATCATAGCCATGCCCTGGAAGCCAGTGTGCAGCGTCCTTGTCTGTTTTGGAAGCATTCGCAGATCCTTTTACTGCAGGTAGCACATATGGATCATTCGCATATGCGATGCGTTGTTCTTTGGTCCAATAATCGGCACCACTTTCATATGCCTCTCCGACAGCAACAACATGATCGATCTGCACCCGCATTCGAAGTGCCCTGTCCGCGCTGAAAAGCGATTGTCTCGCCGGTATAGGGATCATTCAGGACGCCTGTTGCGACATGATGGTCATTGGTATATGTGACATTCTTCATGTCACGACTCAAAATATCGTCTCGGGTAGTCGCATTACCGCCAAGAGTCTTGCTGTGAAGCCATGTGCCAAATAATTCTGTACGTTCTGACGATCGGTAATCGTCCGTCTGCTCTATTACAGACAATGACTGTAGCGCAGATTGCGCGTTCTCTCCTTCGTCCGCACTTGCCGTGGCAACGCCTTGAAAGAGAAAAACAACAACTATCAACATCCTCAAAAAGCCCGTCACGCGTTTTGCAAGTCGTACCATTCACTGTCATCCTCTCACTTCATAATGGAGGATAATCATACTAGAGGAATTACCCTTCTATACTCTTAGACAATTAACAATCAATGAGGAAAGGGGAGGAACCGTGAACCGGAAAACTGCCACCTATTTCAAAAGAATCACCGCTGTGCTATCCAGCGTTTTCCTGACCTCCGCTGCTTTTGCGGGGACAGGATTAATAGCTGATGCATCAGCCACATCGATTACTCGGATATCCGGCAGCACCAGATATGAGACCATGGCGATGGTATCACAGACTGCGCTCCCTTCTGCTGCATCCGGAGCTGCAGTAGTAGCATCAGGAAACAGCTTCCCAGATGCGCTTGCTGCCTCATCCCTCGCGGGGTATCTCAATGCGCCGATTCTGCTTACTGACCCCAAAACGCCTTCCAACGCAACAGTCAGCGAACTTGATCGGCTTGATGTCAACACGATTTACATTATCGGCGGTACAAACGCAGTTTCAAACAACGCTGAAAAAGTAATCCAAGCATCTCGTCCGTCGGCAACTATTACACGACTCGCAGGAAGCACTCGCTTTGATACCGCATATCAAATTTATAGCGAACTCACCAAGCTCGGAGTAAAATCCGAAACCGCCATTATTTCCACTGGCGCTAACTTTGCCGACGCGCTTTCCGTGTCCCCGTATTCATACATGCAATCCGCACCTTTCTTCCTGAGCTCTCAGTCGGGGCTTGATGAGGAATCTCTCGCTGCACTCAAGGATTTTCAGTCTGCAATCATCGTCGGTGGCACAAACGCGGTCCCTTCATCCGTAGAACAGCAGCTCCGATCCATAGGCGTTGCAACGTCGAGAATACAGGGAACGACTCGTTATGAGACTAGCTTGGAAATCAGCAAGTTCACGTTGGAAGGTCTCTCTATCGATCCTTCTAGCGTCGTATACGCCACTGGAGCTAATTTCCCGGACGCACTTTCAGGAAGCGCCCTTGCAGGTCTTAATAAGACAGTGCTGTTGCTTGCGCAAAACGATTCCTCCCCGACAATCGGGGCATCATCCATACTGCCGAATGTTGAATCCGTCTACGTCCTCGGTGGGCAGAACGCCATTGGGCCGGCAACGTTCAATGCAATTGCTAAGAGCTTTGGATTGAGTGACAGAGAATACGTTCCGCAGCCAACGCCTAAGCCGCAGCCCAAACCGGACGATCCAGTTTACGGCACACATAAAGCAGGTGAATTCTGTAAAAAATCTGATCTGAACAAGACGGACCACGATGCCAGGAATGGCAAACTAATCGTTTGCAAAGTAGCCAGCGGTGATAACAAGCCTCGTTGGCACTATGTCTGAATAGATATGGTTGGGCAGGCAATCCGCAGTCGTTTACCTGCCCAACCAGCATAAGGATCTATTAGATCGATTGCACACAACGGCTACTCTGCTATGCATCACAAAGGGCAGTCACTTTATCCAAAAGAGTATAGTATCTCTCATATATATAAGAAGGCTTCTTTGAAGGAATGGAAAGTAACATGCAAGTTCCAAGAAGAATATTTGCTTCTCTCACTATTGCTGCTGTACTGGTTTTTGGGATTAGCGCGCCGGCGTATGCCAAGGATACTATTGACTCATCGAATCAATCTGAGCAATTGTCAAATGCAAACGAATACATAGCTGAGTGAACTGAATTAAACGAATCAGCAAGAACACCTACTTCGTCAAAAATTTTGTAACCGGGCAATAAGTATTACACGAATGTCTCAAATTTCCATGAGGCAGGTTTGGCTCCGGGACTTTATCTTGTGTCCGCAGTCAGTACAGGATATTCTTCTCATTCCAGCATTAACGATGCGACCGGGAATTACAATTCAATCTCCGACGCGTATGCCGTTGAAAAAGATAAACCTCAAAAAATCGAAGTAAAAGACGGCTATTTTGTGCATATTTTCGAGGGATCTGGCCTATGCGCCTCTTCTTGGAAATTACTTCAAGCATATCCTCGAAATGCTGATAATCCAGTTCTATATCCCGGAGCCGAAAGAGCCCTTACCGATGGAACGTACTCTGCCACCGCTCGAGAAAACAGTGTGCAGCATATCACAGCAGAGAATTATCTGGTCAAAGCCGTAAAAGGAAAAACCTCATCTGGCAATCAAAGATTTCTATGGGAATACCATGTTCATGGCACAAGCTCCTTATGCTTCAACTTATGTAGGAGGCTATGACAGACGTGGATGGACACAAGTGCAGATTCCGGCTAAAGGGTCAGTAACTATCGGTGGCCCGATCGATAAGGACATCTGCTTCCATATGGGTGGAACTGAATACATATCAAACACCACAGTTAAGAGATTAACTGAATATTTGATTTGTTGTGGTCCGTTGCTATTGCGGCTGGGGGCCATTACGGGTTTTGACGGTTATTGCGTTTCAGGGCCATGGTTATTGCGCTTTGAAGCCATGGCTGGTTAGGCTCCTTTCACCATGCGAGGGACGTGTGGTGAAAGGAGCTGCCAGCAATGGTACGGAAAATACAGGCGAAACTGGTCCTGCGTTTGCATGGCCGGGGGTTATCGGGACGCGCGATCGCAAGGTCCCAAGGCATGTCGCGCCGGAGCGTGGCCGACGTGCTGGACGCGGCGAAGGCCGTCGGCATCGGCTGGGATGACGTCGCCAACAGGCCGGACGACGAGGTATACGCGCTGCTGTTCCCCGGACGCGGGGAACGTGAGAGCGTGTACGAGCACCCCGACTGGGGCAAGGTCCACCGGGAGTTGGCCCGTGTCGGCGTGACGTTGAGGATTCTGCACGGCGAGTATGTGGACGAATGCCGGCAGTCGGGTAGGCCCCATATGGGTTATGACAGGTTCTGCAAGCTGTACGCCGCGTACGTGGCGAGACTCGGCGTGACAAGCAGGGTGGAGCATAAGGCCGGCCGCACCATCGAGGTCGACTGGGCCGGCAAGACCATGCGCATCGCCGATCCGGTCACCGGTGATTCGTCGACCGTGTACCTGTTCGTGGCGGTATTGCCGTTCAGCCGGTACGCGTTCGTGGAACCCATCCTGGATATGGGGCAGAATTCGTGGCTGCGGGCCCATGTGACGATGTACGAATGGTTCGGCGGCTCCACGCCGCGCCTGGTGTGCGACAACCCGAAGACCGGCGTGATCAAGCATCCACGTGAGGGCGAGATCGTGTTGAACGACGCGTACCGGGGCATGGCCGAGCACTATTCGGCCGCTGTGCTGCCCGGACGGGTGAGGAAGCCGAAGGACAAGCCGTCCGCGGAGAACACCGTGTGGCACGCCACGATGGCGCTGGTCGGCGCGATGCGCGACCGCGAGTTCGGATCGCTTGACGAACTGCGGGCCGCGATACGCGCCTGGCTGGCGGAATACAATTCCCGTGCGTTCCAGAAGCGCGACGGATCCCGGTCGTCGGTGTTCGAATCGGAGGAGAAACCGCTGCTGATCGCGTTGCCGCCGATGCCTTACGAGGTGGCGGACTGGGTATACGGCCGCAGGGTGCAGGCCAACAGCCACGTCGCGTATGCGCGCAACTGGTATTCCGTCCCGTACGCGTACATCGGTTCCACGGTGGACCTGCGGATCGGCGCGAGCATGTTCGAGGTCTGGCATGGGAACACGCGGTTGTGCTCGCACCGACTCCTGCCGACGACGGCATCCAACCAGTGGTCCACGAACGAGTCCGACCTGCCCGGCAAAGCCGTGTGGAGACCATGGGACAGGAAACGTTGCGAGCAATGGGCCCGGCGAATAGGCCCCGGCTGCGCCGCCGTGATCGGCAGGCTGTTCGCCATGGAACGCCTCGACGAACAGGGCGTGGAGCCCGCGCTGGCGATCCTGCGGCTGTCGAAACGCTATTCCGCCCAACGTTTGGAGAACGCGTGTTCGCTGTCGCTGCGGTCGATCGCCTCGCCGCGGTATTCGCACATCAGGCCGATCCTCGAATCCGGCCAGGACGCCACGGGCGGGATCCCCGACGGCGCCGTTGACGACGCCGGATGGGTGCGCGGCGGCGATTACTACGCGGACATGGGAAGGTGACGCGCGATGATCATCGACACCGAGACCAAACGCAAATTGCGTGAGATGAACGCATCCGATCTGCTCGACGCGTTCGAACGGCTCGACGAGCGAACGACGGCGCCCATGAGCCACACGGAGGTCGTCAGGCTTGCGGTCGACAACGCCCACTCCGGTCACATGGACGCCAAGATCCAACGCCTCGTCAAACGCGCGGGTCTGCGCTACCCCCAGGCGGACCTGAGGACCATCGACCTGGTGGAGGAACGCAGGCTCGACCGGAGCGTGATCGCCGGCCTCGACGCCGGGAACTATCTGGAACAACGGTTGAACGTCGTGTTCCAGGGAGCCACGGGATCGGGCAAATCCCACCTGCTATGCGCGTTGGCGAAATCCGCGTGCCGGGCACGGTACCGCGCAGTCTACGTCCGAATGCCGGACCTGGCCGAGCAGGTGACGGTCGCGTCGAACAAGCCAGGAGGAGCGCCCAAGCTCGTGCGCAAATACGCCACCTACAACCTGCTCGCGATCGACGAATGGCTCGTCGACAAGCCCGACGAACCATTCAAACGATTCCTCCTGGAGCTCATGGAGCTCCGGTACGACACCGTCAGCACGGCGTTCGCCACGCAGCTGGCGACCAAGGAATGGCACCGACAGCTCGGCGGCGACGCCATCGCCGACGCGATTCTCGACCGCATCGTGCACAACGCGGTCTGGATTAATACAGGCGAGTACAACATGAGGCAACGCCACGGGCAAGCCATGCTCGGCAACTAGCCCCGAAGGCCGGCGGCTTCTAACCAATCCGCCATCGGCCTTCTCCCGCCATAATGCTGGTCCCCAAGCACAATAACCAGTGGCCTCAAAAGCTACAAATATTCAATTAACAGTCAATACCCGCTATAACACCATGGCCGCAGTCGTCTCAGAGGGGAACTGGAAAACTGGTGGTACCGCGATTATAGCTTCAGGCGATAACTATCCAGATGCATTGGCAGCTTCCGGATTGGCTGGCGAACCAATGCTCCGATCATACTAACGGGGAAGTCCGCGCTTTCTTCGCAGTTCGCCAATCAGCTTCGGCAGTTGGCACCATCACGAATTATTGTGGTAGGTGGATCAGCTGCCGTATCAGATAACGTTCTTCATACTCTTCATACATATGCGCAAAGCGTGAACCGTGTATCCGGCGCCACTCGTATAGATACATCTTTCGCGCTATATCAGAACGCTTCAGGATGGGGATCAACTGCAATTGTTGCGACAAACGCGAATTATGCGGACGCCTTATCCGTAAGTTCATATGCATACACGACAAAAGATCCAGTATTCTTGTGCGATTCCGCCAACGGTCTGACCAAAAGACCGCATTAAAATCATTCTCAAGAGTGCTCGTAGTCGACGGCGTGAACGCCGTGGACCAAGGCACCGCGAACGCCATCGCCGACAACCTCAGCCTCAGACACGCGCAATGACGACATAAAACGTGTTAAGAGGGGCTGACCATGTGAACCATGGTCAGCCCCTCTTAACGTTGCTACAGTTTCCGCCTTATGGCCGCAGCATATCCAAAGCGTCAGCAAGACCGTTCGCAGTATTGCGAGAGACGGCATTCTCACCGCCAACAATATAGGCATTGTCAACATTGCCATGCTGCTTCACATACTGCTTCACAAAATTGGCAGTGCTCCCGTTCGGATCCGCAAGCAGCAAAACCGCCTTATTGCGCCCGGCAAAAGGACCAGCAGCAAGCGCATCCGGGAAATTCATTCCCGTGGTGAATACCACATTATTCATACGAAGGAAACCATCATAATCTCCGGCAAATCGATCTGCCACATTGATGCTGGTCTCATACCGTGTCGAGCCAGCTATGCGCTCATCCATGCCTCCAGCAATTTGCCGTTCGATAAAACGTTGTGGAACGGCCTGTTCGCCGCCAATGACCCACATCTTTTTCATCTTTTTGATTTCCTTAATCTCACCATCGGTGAATCCCTTCGTCGAGCTACACAAGAAAATAGGCATATGCGACATATACGCATACGACGATATCGACAAAGCGTCAGCATAATTATCACCTGTCATCAGCAGAGCAATCGCACCCCACTTCGCTCCCAGCCGTTCGCCTGCTTTGTACAACGCCAGCGAAGTGTCATAACGGGTCTCACCGTAATATCGCCTCACATTGGAGCTATATTGCTTCAGCTGTTGCTCGACATTCTGCGAAACAGCGGCAGGGCCTCCAGCAATGATGATTCGACTCGGTTTAATGGCGGCGATCCGTTCCGAGGCCTGAGCTGACAACGACTGCGGATCAGTCAGCACAATTGTCGCATCCAAAGCACCAGCCAGACTAGATGAGGCCAAGGCATCAGGGTAGTTCGTGCCAGAAGCAACTATTACCGTCTGCCCCTGCTTAAGTCCTTCTTTTTGCACAACTTGAGACATAGTGTCGTACCGTGTGGCACCGAAAATCCTTTGCATTGCCGGAGCCACACGTACATTACCTTGCGCCAGCCGCCCGCCAGCATTTACTTTAATGACGGTATTGCCACGCTTGAGCGTTTTAATATTTCCTTCGGTCACCGTTGCCACGGCCGTGTTCGACGATGACCATGTACCACCAAGCAGGTTGTACCGATTAGCACCATAGGAAAGCCGCACCACTGCTTCATCGCTTTTGCCGGGCTCGAGAGCGGATGAGCTGTTCCAGTGCAATCCCTTCCACGTCATGCCCTCGTTGATATGCCTTTGGCTGACTGAAATCTCAAATCGTCCGTAGCCATTTAAATTGGTTGGCGTTTCATCCGAATATTCCGACGCATACCCTCTGGAAACTGCTTCGCCAGAATATGCACTGCTATCGCTGAATCCGCCAGCAAAGCCATATGAACCGTAATCGGGATCTGTCAACGTCGTATAGTGACCAGTCACACCGGAGCCATGACCATTCACCTCATTAATGTAATCGGATTTCTCGCTCGCCCATAAATCAACTGCATCCGATATGTTCCTTGTACCCCAAGCAAGTACTTCAGCATTGGATGTCAAACCTTTGTAACTAGCCCCAAAACACCAATCATCATCAGGACGCGTGTGCCCATCAGCCCATGTATATGCCTCAAGCGCACGCTGAATAGCGATACGCTCCAAAGCATTCGACCACTTTGGAGAAAGGTATTCCTGTTGGCTGATACCAACCGCTTTCAAATATTCCGGCACCGTTTTCCAAGAACCGTCGTATTTGAATTTAATACGCGCATCATTGAGTGCATCTTTGCGCCACTTGATAACGGCATTCAATGCATCCCGTTTGGTATTACGTTGGTCAATGCTTATGTAATCGGTACGCGCCTTGTATCCATCTCCCAAAGTGACGCCCGTCACCGATGAAACCGGCTCATTCGAACGTTCAGAAAACGTTGATGGAGTGTTTTCGTCAAGCGCTGCCGGCCGTTCATCCATAATTTTCTGCGATTGCACTGACTTTTTAATGTCCTCCGCAGCATTTGCCGGTGACGCTATAAATCCAGAGACTAGAAGGCAACCTGCGACGATTACCCCTAACACACGAGAAAATCCATGATTCCTTCTCATCTTTTCTCCTTAACGTGTTGCAGTAACAACAAAACCATATTATGCTCACGGCGACTGCAAAACGCACAGGAAGAATCAATCACAGTGGCTTAATAAAACCGGAAAATGCGCAGACCAAGCCGTGGCTGTTTGAGGCCACCTCGCAATTATTCATGTCAAACAAGCCACAGCAAATATCGCGGCAGTTTCTGCCTATGCACTTAGTGAATCAAAGCATCCAAGCTAGGATCGGCAACGCGCTTGTCGAAATCGTCAGCCAACACACCTTTGGCTTGCAGCTCTTCCAGAATCGACTTCAGCACAATATTGTTTACACCGCTTTCGGTGTTCTGGTGGCATAACGCTTCCTCCCCCTGCGTGCCAGGCACATAATTCAGCAACTGATCGTCTGTTGCCGCAACCACAGGGATACCGGCTTTCACTTGCATTACCTTCAGCCACAAATCATCAGCGGTCAGGCAAGTTTCCTTGATTTCCTCGGCATTAAACGTCTCTGGAGGCATCGTATGCGGCGGATACAGCGTGCCTGCCCCATTCGTGGAGAAGATCCGCATGGACGGCACACCTACAAGCGCGGGATGGTAATGAGGTGCCTCGTAAATCCAATCCTCATAATTGGTACGGGATCCGTCCTCGTTGAACATAATCAAATGCGTACGTACAGCGGCAATCGCATGAGGATGGGCTTCGTGTGCTGCGAGCAAATCGCCAATCATCGTATTGCGGTACAGCAAATCATCATCGGTGGTGATGACGTAATCATCAGGAAATTCCTGCAAAGCCCAGAAATATTTTTTGTGGGGCTTCAGGTCCTCATCCACCCAACGGATTTCCACATCATGCCACAACACGTCGCGCAACGTTTGGGGCAAATCGGTTTCACGATTCGGAAAATCCGATTTGCAGAGCCACAACACGATTTTGTCCGGCAACACTTTTTGCGCAAGCAACGAACGAATCGCCAGGTGCACGGTATTGATACGTGCAGGATATGAAGTCATGGAAACGATAATCTGAGGATGACGCCTCTTCATCGCACGCAGAACATGCGTGCCCGCACGACGCAACTTATTTTTCTTCACGCGCAACCAATCTGCAAACAGCACATGCCCTCCTTATTTCTCAATGAGCACTGGGTATATAGTAGTCCAAAGTGTGCTTTTCGAAGTCGAACAGTACACTGTTGCTCAGCAAGTAATACATCAATGCGGCCAAATAAGGAAGAGCAATGCCCAAAATCTCAATCGTCATTCCCGCATACAATGTCGGCGATTATTTGCAGGAATGTCTTGACTCAGTACGGAATCAGACCTTCTCCGATATAGAAGCGATTGTCGTAAACGATGCGAGCCCAGATAATGTCGGAGAGGTCGCAGCACAGGCGGCTGCACAGGACGCACGCATCCGAGTAGTCACCAACAACCCGAATATGGGCACACACCGCACTCGCATGGCGGGCGTAGAAAACGCTTCCGGCGAATACACGTTCTTCCTTGATGGCGATGATGCCCTCAAGCCTGATATGTGCGAACAGCTCGCCGCGGAGATCGACAAGCATCCCGTGGACGTACTGCATTTCGGTCTTACCGTTGTCGCAGCCAATGACCTTTTGGAAAACGAACGCCAAGCCTTCGAAACCTTCAACAACACTCCCACGCCCGATTCCACTGGAGAAGATATCGTCCGCGACATTTTCGATGAAACGCGAGGCTACAAGGTCGATTGGCGCGTAACCCAGCGTTTATACAAGACTTCCGTACTTAAGGAAGCATTCAACGCCATGACCCGCGATCGTCTTGGCCGATCTCAGGACGGCTACGAGTGCTTCGTAGTTTCGGCATTCGCCAACAGCTACCATTCCTTCAAGGAATGCCGCGGATATGTGTATTACTACGGTCGCGGCATAAGCGGCACAAATATGATCGATGCTGCGAAGTATGCCCGCTATTGCGGCCATTTCAAGGCGGATTTCGATGCAGCCTACGAATTCGCCGATGAGCAGCATTCCGATATGCTTCACGCTTGCGCACAAGGTTTCCAGCGCAAGGCGACCGAAATCCTTGCCAATGATTGGAAGGTCAGGGTTCCGGAAGCGGAGAAGGTTGAGGCCGCCAAGCAAATGGAAGCTGTGTTCGGCCTGGCCATCACGGGGCGCGAATTGTACCGTTTCGTACGCGATGATGCTTATGCGCTGCTTTCCGATAACCAGCTCCTTCCGCATGACGCTGATCTGAACAGCTGGTTCAGCATAGCCAACGCCATCAGTATGCCTACCGATCAAGTATCTGCAGACACCATAAGATTCCATGAGATGAAGCGAATCGCCACTTCCCATATGACCAATCTCATCGAGAAAACCCGCAATACCGAAGCGTTCCAAAACTACGACAAGCAGGATATCCGCATTTTCGTCACCGCGCATAAAAACGTCGACCGTTTTGGCAGCGCCATCATGCAACCAGTGCAGGTCGGCCCGAAGAACGAGCGCTTCCCTTGGGCGTTCCATGATGACGAAGGCGAGAACATCGCCAATCTCAATCCACGCTATTGCGAACTGACCACGCAGTACTGGGCATGGAAAAACATCAATGCCGACTACTACGGCTTCTGCCATTACCGCCGTTATTTTGATTTCTCCGAAACAGCGCATGAGGAAAATGCCTTTGGTGAAATTATGGATGATTATATCGACGCCAAGGCTGAGAAGAAGTACGGTCTGGACGATGAGAACATCGCCCGCGTGGTCAAACAGTATGACGTCATCACCACACCGTTCGGCAATCTGGATGTAATCATCAACAAGTATGGAAGCCCACGCGCTCTGTGGGAGGCTGCTCCTCTGCTGCATGATGACGATTTGAAGCGTTGCTACCAGATTCTGTGCGCCATGTATCCCGATTATAAGGAGGATGCGCAGGATTTCTTCAACGGCAACAAGGCATGCTTCTGCAACATGTTCATCATGAAGAAGGAAATCTTCTTCGATTATTGTGAATGGATGTTCCCGATTCTCGAGGAATTCGATAAGAACACCGATTACAGCACGTACAGCAAAGAGGCACTGCGTACGCCAGGCCATCTTTCCGAACGCCTGCTGAATATCTATCTCATGCATCACAAGCGCATCGGATCCAACTGGAAGTTCAAGGAGCTGCAGTGCGTGCACTTCACCAATCCAGAGCCAGCCGAGCAGCTTAAACCGCTTGATATCACCGACAAGCCGATCATTCCGGTGGTGTACGCAGCAGATGACAACTATGTGCCACAGCTGACTACCACCGTGTATTCGGCCATGAAGAACGCTGATCCGAGCTATTTCTACGATGTCACCGTACTGCAGCGCAACATCGCTTGGGACAAGCAGGAACGTATGCGCGGGTTCTTCAAACAGTTCCCGAACATGAATCTGCGATTCACCAACGTGGACCGCGAACTTGCCGGATATGAGCTTTCCACCAACAACGCCCATATCAGTGTGGAAACATACTATCGTTTCCTGATTCAAAAGCTCCTGCCGTTCTATGACAAGGTGCTGTACCTTGATTCCGACATCATCATCAACGGTGATATCGCAAAGCTCTACAACATCGATTTGCAGGGCAAGCTACTTGGCGCAGTGCGCGATATCGATTTCCTTGGCAATTTGAACGTAAAGCATGGTAAGCGTATGAATTACGCGAAGACCGTGCTGAAGATGCAGAACCCCTACGATTACTTCCAGGCTGGCGTGCTGGTACTCAATACCAAGGCGATGCGTGAGCATTACACCATCGAGCAATGGCTCGCTTACGCATCGAATGACGAGTTCATCTACAACGACCAGGATGTGCTCAACGCGCACTGCGAAGGTAACGTGCTGTATCTGCCATGGGAATGGAACGTGGTACACGACTGCGGCGGACGTGTGGGCAACCTCTTCGTGCAGGCGCCGAACGACATCTATGATGCATACATGAGGTCGCGCAGCAACCCGCAGATCATTCATTACGCCGGCTTCCAGAAGCCATGGACCGATCCCGATTGCGATTTCGCTTCCATTTACTGGAGGTATGCACGCGAGACCCCATTCTACGAGCGTCTACTCAAGCGCGTGGTGAAAGCAAACGAGCCGCAGATTTCGGGAGGTTCCTTCCTGCCGAAGCATGAGCGTGCCGTAGGCGAGAACAATCCAATCCGCAAGTTCATCGACCCGCTGATGCCTATTGGTTCCAGACGCCGCGACGTATTGAAAACCGTCGCGCGTGTAATCCGTGGTAGGCGTTGACGCCGGCGGGAAGGTTATCATTGTGAACAAAGACTTAAAAGGTCGAGTAGTAAGAACGTCGGAACGAGTCGCCTACCTTGTGCCGATTCTTCTAGGCGTATTGTTCGGAGTGTGTTCCTTTGTTGGAGTCCACGGAGGAAGGCTGGAAATAAGGAACATCATCCTTTATGCGGATGTCATCTTCTTTGCGGCACTATTCGTCATCATATTTCACGGTGCCATAAAACTGGTAAAGAAAATAAAGAGACATCCCTGTAACCTCGATACGCCATTTGACTTTTGCAAGCATCTTAAACTCGACTGGTCGCTAAAGTCTGTCATAGTCTCATGGGGAATAATCAGTATTTGTTGGATTCCTTATGCTATCATATTTTCCCTGGAACCTATTGGTTTGATACTTCATGGCAGCTTGTCCAGTTTTTTGATCCAAACACGCCAATTACTGATCACCATCCATTCGCGCTTACTTACCTCTTGGGGTTCTTTGCCGTCCTGGGTAAATCCCTATTGGATAATGCTGTATATGGATTATATATATTAGTGATTTTGCAAACAGCAGTTTCTGCGCTTTCTCTTGCTTCAATAACATGCTATCTTACACGATTCAAGGTTCCTTGGAAGATACGATTTATCGTAATCGCTTTTTTTGCGTTATTCCCATTTCTTCCTTGTCTTGCAATGAGTTTAGCAAAAGATACTATTGCAACACCTTTTTTCGTCTTCTTCTCAATCATGTTCTGCGAGATATGGATGACAAGAGGTAATGTCCTCGCATCGCCCTTATTTGACGTATTGTTGATTGTTGATATAGTGTTTGCTTCTGCCGTCAAAAAAACTGGCATGTACGTTATCATGCTCAGTCTTTTGCTGCTGGCATTCATCGTGAAGACATGGCTTATGAAAGCGGGAGTGGTGACCATTGCGCTTATTCCATATCTTACTGTAGGTTTAATCGCTCCAACATTCATTTTTCCGGTTCTTCATATTGAACCTGGGGAAAATAGTGAAATGCTTGCTGTTCCCATGCAGCAAGTAGCGAATGTCGTGCGCAATCATCCGAGTTCCCTTAGTAATAAAGAGCTTGATGAAATTCAGGAAATATATCAACAAGATACTGAACGTTTGCGCGGGGCATATTGCTGGTATGTATCTGACCCCATCAAAGGACAACGTATTCCTCCGGAAGACGTTCACAAACTGGGGAAACTCTGGTTGCGCCAGTTATTGACGCATCCTACAGATATGGCCGCTGGCTGGGCCGGCCTTTCTGCATCTTGGTTTTCGTTTGCCGTTGCTTCAAAAGACGGAGCGAAGCAGAATAGCATGGTGGTGTTATCGGGCTCTTCTCATCATCATCCGGGAGTGAACCAGTTCATGTCATGGCCGGACTCCACTAAAGGCGGACAGGCTTTTGGAAGATTCTACGAACAGACGCTGCTAACGTTGCCAATAGCAGGTGTTCTGTTCCAGAAAGCGTTATGGGCGTCCATTCTGCCATTCTTCCTTATATTTGTCTCAGTGAGAAGTAGAAGCTGGTGGCGTATGCTCATTCTCAACATGCCGATCATGGTTACTCTGCTCACACTGGTTGCGGGACCTACATCTGCCTATGGAGAGGCTGTCCGTTACGTGCTTCCGCTTGTATACACGCTCCCATTGTTCCTCTGTATTTCATTGTCCCTGCTGGAACAAGGCGAGCCTGAACAATGACAATAAGAGGTGGAATTGCAGTCCCACCTCTTATTGTTGATTACCTGATTGTGTCAGACTTGGTCGTCGTGCTCATAAATGCAAGGAATAATGGCGCGATACAGATTAGCTGTAGCACATATCGTGTTGGCTCCCCGCCCATGCCAGACACGGGCACCAACAGTAGGTAGGCGAATGACATATCTACTGGAAGCATTGAAGCCACACGGCTCCATTTGCCTTTACCGCGCCGTAAGGCTAGGTACAGCATGAAGCATGGCAGAATAGACGCCCATAACGCACGGGAGAACAGGGCATTTAATATAGGCAAACTCTGTTCCATGTTGTACACGGAACGTGCGGTATCGCTTCTGTTCGCCTTCAGTGGCCATTGCGGAACATATTTCAGAATAGGTTCGTAATACCATGCGGATTCAGTGCAAACCACCATATCGTTTGGCGAACCATCATTGTTGGAGAAGCTGAACCAACCATGTACCAGCCCCATCCATGCTTCAAGATGACCAATTGGATGTTCCGCGGTCTTCTTAAGCCACAACTTAATGAAATCATTGAAGAGTTCGGGATTCCTTAGACTGGTTCCCTTTATTGGATCAGCAATCTGCGGATCGTATGCAGCGGGAATATTCTTGTAATCGATGGTTAAAAAATCAGAAATTAGTTTTCTTTCTTGGGGTGTGATGTCCTTATTATTGTATTTAACATCATGTGCAACCTGCTGAATAGCAAACGGTATGGTTTCCTGCTTACCTCCCGGGGCGATGCCAAGTGCCGGCATGACGGTTTTAGGAATGATGATTATCATGACAACAGCAATCGCGGTTCCAATGGAGAATGCAATGGTCTTTGCTTTCTTTGATACTCCTGCAATCAGAAACATCAGCAGCATTGATGGGATTATCACATACATGCTTGCCTTCTTTGTCAGACAAGTCAACAAACCGCATAACGTCAGTGCGATGATAGTTCTCGGCCTCACCAGAGACGTGCCCTTGGTGCGAATACCATCAATGAACAGTATGCAGAAGGGGATGAAAAACAGTACAGAAATAGTGTCTTTTGCTAGTGAAGAGAACATCACCGGGAAGAATGGGAACAATGCGAAGAATGCCAATTCCACGTGGCATAACCATTGCGGAATGCCCATCTTCCTTGTATACAAAAGCATCCAAGAGAAAATCAATGGTGCGGCAATAAGCTGTATGGCAATCAATAAATATAATCCATAAATTGGATTGTGAAAAACTTGTTGGCCGAAATCAGCAAACCAGCCAAAGATGTATGTTAAAGTGAAGGGGTGGTGGTCAGTGAATTGTTCTGCCCCGTAATGAATAAGAAGTTGTTTCGAAGTGTCCGACCAATATACACCAGGAAACAGCCAAAATTCATATGGCAGCCAACATGTAGCGATTATTGCCGCATTTTTCAGCCATGGTTTTATGGCGTAGCCATACTCGAAGAACCCTGAACAATGTCTCTCGCACGACCTATCTTTTGCGGCGTGTATTCTGTGAATAAGAATGTCCATGGTTCGGAACAATGCACAGAACAAGACGCAAAAGACCACTATTTTTACAATCAATGATTCTCTGCCCTGCATGATGTAGCCTTTGGGGTTGGAAGATTCATCCCCTAGGGCGAACATTATGCCAAGAGTCAGTGGAACTAAGATCCGTGGCTCGATTCTCTTTAATGCTTTCAGCTGATTCATTGTCGCTTTCTTTTCTCCATAGGGGCTATACATGCTTGTTCACAAAGTAAACAACCGTCCGATATATGGAATATTCCGGAGTAGTGCGGACGTTGCAAGGCACGCAGCAAATACGCATGCGCACAATAATGTATTTAGCATAGTCACTGCAATTGAGTTCATGGTTCCCATGAATTCGAACCACGATAACGACTGCAAACGGCTCAGTAATACGAGTCCCGCTAGATGAAGCATGTATACGCCGAATGTGTTCATGCCGACGATTTGGAAGAACTTGGCCCCAGTGCCTTGAATGTCCGCTTGGCCCAACGTCAGTAAGATCAGTACCGTTGCAATGAATGTTGGCAACAACCAGTACCCATTGTCCACGGTTAAATTAGTGCCATGTGTGGCATGTTGATATCGTTGGATTAACAGTGTTAGCGTATAACAGATTGCAATACCGACGCATGCTTTTCCTGGGGAGATTCTGGATAGAAAATGCAGAGCATTGCCATCGGTACTCTCTTCCCGTGTTTGCTTCAGATATCTTCCAATCACACCTCCGACTAAGACATACAGTAGAACGTATCCATACGAGCCGAAGATGTAGAATTCTCCAAGGGAATTTACAATCGAAGCGAAATCATGATTTGTTGTGGTTCCTGCCATCTGTAGGACTAGCTTCAGGGAATCCTTACCCACTGTGAAAGCAGCCAAAACCGCTAATAGTGCATGGAATGCGATTTTCTGTTCTGCATCAAAGGCCATCTTCATTACGGGTAAGACCAAATAAACTGCAATAAGAGCGTTCATAAACCAGAAATATCCAGTCGGATAATCTCCAAATCCTCCGCCAAGTAAGAAAATGGCGAGATTCTTTAATGTCACCGGGTGTGATCCGTCAACAAGGGTGAAGAATGTTGCGGCAAGCAATTTCCATATCGTAACCACAATGATGATGTTCAATGTTTTCCGATAATGCTTCACCGTATTCATATCTCGGGGAAGAAGCAGTGCGCCGTTCACGGCAAAGAACAGTGGCACACACACTACGCATAATACGGTGATTGCCGTTCCGGCAAGTCCGTCTGAATAGAATTTCGTGTAAAACGAGTAGTGAAGCATTACCACAAAAAACATTGCAATACACTTAATGATGTCGTAACCGACCACACGTTTTTTCATTCGCTTGTATCACATCCCTCTAATGATTGTATTCGCACGTGTCCGCACAACCCTTCATCCTCCACGTTTCATTCTGCACAGGGAGCAGGAATGTGACAGACTCATGCAAAATCCAAAATCGGCAGCACAGAAGCTATAGTAAGACGTATGCTTGAGAATTCGAACGTTTCCGTTGCGGTGCTTCTTCCTTGCTATAACGAGGAAGTCACCATCGGCAAGGTGGTACGCGACTTCAAAGCCGCGTTGCCGAACGCCGACATCTACGTATACGACAACAACTCCACCGACCGCACCGCCGAAATAGCGACAGCCGAGGGAGCGATCGTCCGCAAGGAGCCACGACAGGGCAAGGGCAACGTGATTCGCGCCATGTTTGAAGACATCGACGCCGACGTGTACGTCATGTCGGATGGCGACGACACCTACCCGGCAGACGCGGCGCCTGCCATGGTGGGTAAGGTGCTCGAAGGCTACGACATGGTAATCGGCGACCGCTTGAGCTCCACCTACTTCCAAGAGAACAAACGACCATTCCACAACTTCGGCAACCGTTTGGTACGCGGATCCATCAACGGCCTGTTCCACGCGAACGTCACCGACATCATGACCGGCTACCGGGCCTTCTCATTCACCTTCGTCAAAACCTACCCCGTGTTGTCGCGCGGCTTCGAGGTCGAAACCGAAATGACCATCCACTCGTTGAACAATAACCTCCGCCTTTATGAGATGCCGATTCAGTATCGGGACCGTCCCGAGGGCTCGGTCAGCAAGCTCGACACCGTGGGTGACGGCATCAAGGTGATGGGCACCATCTTCCGCATGATCCGCGAATACAAGCCACTGCCGTTCTTCGGCGGACTTGGCGCCATCCTCGGCATCATCGGCATCGTGCTGTGCGGCAGCGTGACCGTGGACTTCTGGCACACTGGCATGGTGGCACGATTCCCCACGCTTATCGGCGCGGTCATGCTCGTCATTGCCGGACTGCTATTGTTCATCACCGGCATCATCCTCGATGTCATGGCCAAGAACGACCGCAAAGCATTCATTATTGACGCCAATCAATTCGCCATGATGCGGCACCAGAAATAGCACAGATTCCAAATATGGCTGAGAACAAAAAGATACTTGTCCTCAGCCATATTTTATTGGTTAATCCGTCTGCTACTTCACCCACTTTTGGGCATTCGTACCATTTGCGGCATATAGCTGCACATTGGCACCATTCGAGGTAGAAGCACCCGAAACATCAAGGACTTTGTTTTCCGCGAGCGCCGATTGGAACGTGTATGAGCCATCGGAATTCTTGACTGCTATCCACTTCTGAGCGTATGTTCCATTGGAATCGTACTGTTGCACGTTGGTTCCGTTGGCAGATACGCCGCCATTCACATCCAACACTTTGCCGGAGTTCACACTGGTCAAGGTCGCGTATCCGTTGGAATCATGCGTTACTTTCCACTTCTGAGCATTGGTTCCATTACCCGCCCAAATCTGCACGTTTCCATAATTTGAACGGGAAGCGCCGCTTACATCCATCTTCATGGACGTATTAAGCCTCGATCCGAACGTGTAGGTGCCATCCGGCAGATCTTGCCTATGCTTGGCTGCGGTTTCGTTCAAACGTTCGCGCAACGTCAACGGCGCCTTTGCGACCAACCACTGCTGAGCAACAGTGCCATTCGGCGAATAAAGCTGCAGCTGAGCCTGCTGCACAGCATTGCCACCTGGAATATCGACAGCTTTGTTGGCGTTCACCGACACCAGCGCAATCCTGCCACTGCCATAATTCCGCACCGTCCACTGCTGAGCAACAGTGTTGTTACTCGTATATTGCTGCAATGCCGCCCCATTAGCAGTGGATCCGCCAGACACATCCAGCACCTTGCCCGAATTAGCATTGATAATCTTATAAGTTCCGTTGCCGATTGATTCAAATCGATATTTCTGGGCGTTCGTATTATTACTTGAATAAAGCTGAACTCGCGCCCCGTTCGCCGTTGACGCACCCGTCACATCCGTGACAAGTTTTTTATTCGCAACCGAAGTGATAATCATCGACACTCCAGTAGCTATATTGACATCGCTTGACGAAACAACAAACAGCTGTGGAGCAGTGCCATTTGGCGCATACAGCCGAATCGCAGCACCATTCGCAGTATTTCCGCCGCTCAAATCCAGAACCCAATTACCGAGAGCGGACTGCAAATAATATCCCGCTCCGGAATCACGAATAAACCATCGTTGAGCCTGGGAATTATTTCGAGAATACTGTTGCACTATAGCGTTATTCTCAGCAACACCATTACGCACGTCCAAAGCCTTGCCGGAATTCACATTGACGATCTCGTAGCTCCCATCAGACTGCCTAGTAAAAGTGAACTGCTGAGCCTTGGAACTGTTGCCGGAATACAACTGAATGGCGGTGGAATCCGCAGCACTTCCACCAGGAACATCAACACTGGACGCGACTTTGGAACGAACATTGATGTAATAATTGCCATTCGGAATGGTAACTGCAGTCATTTTGCGTACATCAATGGCCGCTTGTAAATCATTACTACTCCCGCCATTCACATACTCCTTATTCCCAAACGCATTCATATCCACATTGCCCCTGATGCCGCCCACTTTGCCGGAGCTGGTGTATTGCCATCCGCGACTGTTGGTCGGGAACGAGTCGAATCCCATGCGAGCGCCATACTGCGCCACCCACGTGGTTTTGGCGTAAATGTCGGCATGTTTCAGCGGGCCTTGCAGGTAGCTGGTGTACGAGTAGACGCCCAGGTTCTTGTATCCGGCGGACTGCAGCGCGCCGTACCAATTGTTGACGATATCGTTGTACACGTTCGGATCGGTGGGCGGCTGATGCCCCTTCCACGTCCACTTTTCCAGGTCGTAGTACACGGGGTACGCCAAGTCGCTCGCGCGCACACCGAATCGCTTGAGTTTGGCGACCACGCCGGCACCTTCTTCTTTGGCAATCGACGGAGTGTCCGCGTAGGAATACCAGTAGATGCCGAACGGGATGCCAAATCGCTTGCATTCGGAAATGTTACGTTGTGCTTTCTTGTCGGCATTGTTGCCCCAACCGTAGCCGAGGCGGATGATCACGCCTTCCACGCCGTCGGCTTTCGCTTTGGCCCAGTCGATGTCGCCTTGCCATTCGGAAACGTCAATCACGCCTTTGGCTTGCTGCACGAACAGGTTGTTCTGGTAGTCGAAGAAGGCTTTCGTATTGTTGTAAGTGCCCCAGTGCGCGCCGTATTCATTGCCTTCGAATTTGGAGAGCTGTACGTTCGCGTCGGCTACAGCATTTTTGACATCTTCCGCACTCACCGGAATGAAGGATTCGCCATTGGTTTTGGCGAGCGGATCCGGCTGCTGATCCTGCGTACCGACCAGTGTCGCATCGGTCACGGTTTCGCCGGTTTCAATATTCTTGACCTCACCTTCGGGGGTAACGGCCAGGTCTTCCGAAACCACGGTGGCATCGTCGGAAATCTCGTCACTGACGGTATCCGGAAGTTTCGCATTCGGATTGTCAGGCATGCCGTCTTGCGACTGCTGGTCGCCTGTCTGATCATCCGGCTGATCGTCAGACTGCACAACAACGCCATTATCTGCAGTAACGGGACCGCTCTGCGCGACAGCATCCTCAATCGCGATATCCTGCAATGCGTAAGCCGGCGTAACCGCAACGGAAGCCGTCAACGCAACCGCAGACAGCGCAGTCGCAATCTTCAAAAGATGATGTGGCGAAACCATTCGTCAGCCTCTCTCGAATAAAGTCATCAAACCCAAATAATTCGGCGCGAACGCCCTAATCGCCAACTCTAACCGCACCCTGCTACCCACCTGGCTGGCGGGATACTCCTACACGATGTATCTGGTGCATTGCCGCTGTCCAAGGTTCTGATCGGCCCGCGGATTCCCGCGCCCACGGACGGATGGTCGTACGCGGGCATCAGCGTGCTGATGTTCGCCGCCACGCTGCTCGCGGCGTTGGCGTTCGCGGTGGTCGCCGACATCGTGGTGCTCAAGCCCTTGCAACGGCTGCTGCGCAACGTTGACCTGCCGCGGAAAGGCCGCCTGTAGAGGCGGTCGCTTCACTGCCCCTGCGCGCGGTAGCGGGCCTCGGTGGCTTCCTTGGCCGGCGCCCACCAGTCGCGGTGTTCCGCATACCAGTCGATGACGTTGCGCAATCCGCTAGCGAAGTCGGTGTGCATCGGCGACCAGCCCAGTTCGGCGCGCAGTTTGGATGCGTCGATCGCGTATCGTCTGTCGTGCCCGGGCCTGTCGCGCACCCAGTCGAACGCATCTTCCGGCTGGCCCATCAGCTGCAGGATCATGCGCAGCACGGTGATGTTGCTCATCTCGCCGTCCGCTCCGATCAGATACGTTTCGCCGATGCGCCCGCGGGTGAGGATCGCCCACACTGCGCGGGAGTGGTCTTCCGTATGTATCCAGTCGCGCACGTTCTCGCCGGTGCCGTACAGTTTCGGCCGCGCGCCCTCCATGATGGAGGTGATCTGCCGTGGAATGAACTTTTCCACATGCTGGTACGGGCCGTAGTTGTTGGAGCAGTTGGAGATGGTGGCGCGCAGACCGTATGTGCGCACCCATGCGCGCACCAGATGGTCGGACGACGCCTTCGAGGCGCTGTACGGGCTTGAGGGACAGTACGGCGTGTCTTCCGTGAAACGCGCCGGATCGTCCAGCGCCAGATCGCCGTATACCTCGTCAGTGCTGATGTGGTGGAAGCGCACGTCGTGTTGCCGGGCGGCCTCCAACAGCCGCATCGTGCCTTCCACGTTCGTGCGGATGAACGGTTCGGGATTGGCGATGGAATTGTCGTTGTGCGATTCCGCGGCGAAGTGGACGATGGCGTCGTGACCGGGCACGATACGCTCCAATAGCGCGACGTCGCAGATGTCCCCTACGACAAGATCGACCTGCGACGGCGGCAGGCCGGCGATGTTCTCCGGATTGCCGGCGTACGTCAGCTTGTCGAGCACGGTGATGTGCGCGTGTGGATGGTTCCGCGCCACGTATCGCACGAAGTTCGCGCCAATGAAGCCGCATCCGCCGGTCACTAGAATATTACGCGGCTCGAATACGCCGCTGCACGCCATGCTGTTCACCATTCCAGCATACCGTCGCATGCCAACGGCTGCGGCGTTCGGGTCCGGGCGCGGACGCTATCTTGCACGGATTCACCGGTAATGAGTCCAAGGAGAGGGCTTTGGCCCCAGCTTCCTCCCTCGCCGGCGGGCAGCACGCACATCGACAATCCGCTCTCATGAGCCCGCACCGCCGTCATCAGGACTGCGGCAGCAGAATCTCCGTGGTGGAGGCGCCGTCCTCGGAGTTGCGACTCAGGTAGCCGCCCGCAGCCTCGATGATCTGGTCGATGTGGACCAACCCGAAACCGTGCCCCTCGTCGGATTTGATGGTGCGGAAGCGCCCACCGACCTTGCGCTGCTTGCCGCCCGAGGAAGCGTTGGTGAACGAGATGTACAGCTGCGTGTCCTTCATGTCCATATACACGCGAATCATGCGATCGGCTTCAGGTAACCCGTCGTTGGCCTCGATCGCGTTGTCGAACAGGTTGCCGAGGACGCAGCACAAATCGAGTTCCGAAATGCGCTGCTTGATCGGAATATGGGTATGGGCGTCCACGCGCACGTCGATGCCAGGCGCCTGCGCAAGCGACATCTTGCTGCTCAGAATCGCGTCAGCCATCGCATTGCCGGACTTGATCGGGGTATCCAACGCCTTCATCGTCTGAAGGTGATTACGGTAGTCATGCCGCCACATGCGCATCTGACGGTACATGTTCTCGACCTCGCGGTAATGCGTGTCGACCAGCTCGCGCTGATATGCCGCGATGGCCCTGTCGGCCTTGCCTCGCCCACGGAACCACATCGTGCCCCTCCTTTGCGCTCTGCCCCGTCCAGCCGGGGACGGCTTTCCGGCACCCTGCCGGCCGTGAGCCGGCCATGCGTAGTCTTGTCTGGTCTATGATTGCCCGATTCAACGGCTCGTACGCCCCACGAGGCAGTGGCGGCGTCGTCCCGTCGGTCGATTGCACGGACGACCTGCCCACGCAGCGGATTCGCCGCAGGTTCACGATCATCGCGCGTCCCACCCGGCAGAATCCGTCGCCGAGCTCGGCCTCGAACTCGCCCAGCGGGCGTTTCACCGTATAATCCCGGTCGGCGTGCACCGTCACATAATTACGGCGCACGTCAAGATAGCGGATGTCGGCCAGCGGAATACGCATCAGCCCTTCCGCGCATTGCAGATCAAGGCACCTGGAATCGCGGCGCATGCGCGCGACCGCCTTGTCGAGCACGTCGAACAGCTTGGCCGCATCCACCGGTTTCATCAGATAATTGAGCGCTTCAACGTCGTATCCTTCGGCGATGAAATCCGAATACCCAGTGACGAACACGATCTGCATCGTGCCGCCCGCCTTGCGCACGGCCTTCGCCAACGCCACGCCGTCCATCGAGCCCATTTCGACGTCCAGCAGCAGAATATCGACGTCACGCCGCCGCCCATAGCGCGTCAGAAACCGCTCTGCCGACGGGAATACGTCTATCTGGCTCCAGCTGCCGAGCGGCCGCCCATGATGCGGTCAGCGAGCGCACGTACTGGGCGTCAGCATCGCTGTCATCGCATATCGCAACGGAATCGTCATCATGACATACGAAATCGCGTCAATGCGACCCTACCACCGGGCCAGCAGCGACGAAATCCGAAAATCATGCCTTCTTGGGCTTGAGCGCGGCCGGCATGGGCATGGGAATCGGCTTGCGCGGCATCGGCTTGGGCTTCGGAGCCTGAGATTCAGGTGCCTTCACGGCCGGCATTTCGCCACTGGTCGCCTTCGCCGCAGCCTCGGCAGCCCACTTGGCGTACTCGTCAAGGTCATCCTCAGCGACGGATCCCTGCGTATTGTCCACGGCGGCGTTCGCATCATGAGAATACGAAGCCTCGATATCGGCAAACGGATCGGGCGACCCCTCGCCCGGCTCCTGCGTGCTCAGCTCCTTGGCGAGCTCATCGTAATCGGTATCGGTGGTCAGGTACTTGAGCTTCCGGGCTATTTTCTGCTGTTTTGCTTTCTGACGTCCGCGGCCCATGTGACCCCCTGGCATGTAAATGTAACTATCAATTCATCACATAAGAGAGTACCACTTGTTATGAGAGAAATGGTTGTCTGCTTGGACTTTTACGATAAAAGCGATATTTTCGGCGTTTTGAAGCAAGCAAAGGGCGACTTATGACGGACCAAGAACAGCAGCAACTGACCGCAGCGGGCAACGAAATGAGCGCCAGCTTCCTGGCCGCGAAGAAGCGTTCGGACGCCACGCTCGCCAAACTTGAGGCCGAGCCGGGCAAGTTCACGATGCTCACCGGTGACCGCCCGACCGGCCGCCTGCACCTCGGCCACTACTTCGGCTCCATCAAGGAGCGCGTGGCCATGCAGAACCGCGGCGTGAACACCAACATCATCATCGCCGACTACCAGGTCATCACCGACCGCGACACCACTGAGCACATCCAAGACAACGTGCTGAACCTCGTGCTCGACTACATGGCCGCCGGCATCGACCCGACCAAGACCATGATGTTCACCCACTCCGCCGTGCCGGCCGAGAACCAGCTGCTGCTGCCGTTCCTCTCCCTCGTCACCGAGGCCGAGCTGCACCGCAACCCCACCGTGAAGTCCGAGATGGAGGCCTCCGGCCACGCGCTGACCGGCTTGCTGCTCACCTACCCCGTGCATCAGGCGTGCGACATCCTCTTCTGCAAGGCCAATGTCGTGCCGATCGGCAAGGACAACCTGCCGCACGTGGAGATCACCCGCACCATCGCCCGCCGCTTCAACGAGCGCTACGCCAAGAAGAACCCGGTGTTCCCCGAGCCCGCCGCGATCCTTTCCGACGCACCGGAGATACCGGGCCTCGACGGTCGCAAGATGAGCAAGTCGTACGGCAACTCCATCATGCTGGGCGCCACCGCCGCGGAGACCGCCAAGCTCATCAAGAAGAGCCCGACCGATTCCGAGCGCAAGATCACCTTCGACCCCATCGCCCGCCCGCAGGTGTCCGCGCTGCTGACCACCGCCGGACTGGTGACCGGCCGCGACCCGAAGGACATTGCCGCCGAAATCGGCGATGCGGGCGCCGGCGCGCTCAAGGCGTACGTGATTGAGTCCGTGAACGAGTTCCTCGCCCCGCATCGCGAGCGCCGCGCAGAGCTCGCCAAGGACATGGACTCCATCCGCGACATCCTGCACGATGGCAACGCCCGCGCCAACGCCATCGCCGAGGAGACCCTTGACCAGGTGCGCGAGGCCATGGGCATGAAGTACTGATTTTCCGGCAGTCGAACGCAACGATTGCATCAGGCCCCCTTCGTCACTCCGCCCCGAGGCACGCGACGAAGGGGCCTTCCCATAACGGTGTCGCCCTTCGGGACAGAAAGCCGTCTGCACGCCCCTGCCCCGACCCGTCGAACTCGCCGAGATAAGGCTATCTGCGTTTCGAGGGGTTGATTTGGACCGCGCCGAATATCTATCTACGTTTCGAGGGGTTGGTGCCAAAGTATAAACGCACCTCAAACCGCATGACCCCAATGGCATTTCACCGGCAATACTCCGGGTATCGCGTTTCGGCAACCCCCTGAAACGCAGATAGATGCCCAGAGGACGCCCAATCAACCCCTTGAGACACAGATAGCGTCACAGAAGACGCCATCCGGTCAAGGCGCAGCCAGCTACAGCCCTCCGCTTCTCTCTCCAACGCAATCGCATCAGCGCAATCGTGCGATTCCGCACCCCTGCCTTCGATCACGCGATACCGTCAAGGTCATCCGCGTCAGGAAAATCGGCATTGGCGTTCGGGACTCGCGGCAGCAGTGGTTCAAACCCTATCCGCTCGTACAGTGGCTTGCGTCTCATCGCTCTGGCATCGCACACCTGTTGGATGGTCTTCCGCGCAGTGACGGGCACGGGAATTCCAGTGACCTCCTGAATCTTATCCGCGATCCGTCTGGCCAAAGCTTCCTCACTCCATTCATCACCGAGGTCAAGCTTGGTGACTTGGATATACCGCCACTTCTCGTCTTCGATTGCCTGCCGCCGGCGTGCATCTTCCAGCCATTGACCGGCGTGATGCCCTCCGTCGAACTCAATGCAGATCTTGTATTCCGGGTAAGCGAGGTCAAGATATACGGCCCGGTTCAGACGCTTCACTCCAATCTTGTAATTGACGCAGGGCGCGTCTATCCCGTATTTGAGGGGAACGAGTCGGGTGCGCGTTTCCATCGACGAATCCGTCCCCTCCTGAATCACACGCAACGCACGCCGGCAATTGGCATATCCGCGAAACATATTCGGCCGGCGGCCCGTCTCTTCAAAGACCGCTTCCGTGAATTCCCGCGCCGAATCCAGATATGCCGTCAGCTCCTCAATGGTCGTCCTGCGCAGGCGCCCATCCCGGCGCATCATTGACTCCGCCAGTACGATCAGCTCTTCGAGATTCAGCCATCCGGCGAACATCGCCCATGTGCAGGCCGGAGACACGCACAAGCATTGCTCGACCATGACGACATCAACAGGGAAGGACCATGTCACTTCGTTTATGCCGACAAGATTGCGCCTTTCATTGGCACTCGGGACGACAACTGTAATACCGTTCAACATGGCGCGTCCTTTTGGCAGGCGCGGTATTTCAATCGCCTGAAGCTCCAGGGCCGTGGTCAAGGCGTATGGCGGCTGCCACCTGCTGCGCTGCTGGAATTCAGCGCACTGCTTCATACGCTGGTGCTTCAACTCCGTCAATTGCACCAGTGCGATTGATCCGCCCATGGTCGGCCGCTCCTTTGTGACTCGAATATTGCCGTGGAGCCGAGTGTAGGGAACCGGGCAGTTCCCCGTCTACCGCGCCTCAAAAAATGTGGACAAATGTGGATGAATGTGCGCAACGCGGTGGATAACTCACCTCGGCTCGGCGGAGACCGCGCATGAGGAAATCGCCGGCCGACTTCTTTCGCACGACTGTACACACCGGCGGGTTCTGTTCACAGAAGACTTGCATGTACACTGGGAAGACGATTTAAACGTGACGCCGAAGGTGACGCCACACAATTAGGGGGTACGGTGAAGGGGATTGGTGTAACTGGCCAAGCAACCGAGGCGCGAACGGATATGTACGATGTTTCTGCCACATGCGCCCATGACCTTCTGATCTGATGCAGGATGGCAGGTACAGGCAATTATGACGATAATCACCAACGCGCGGTTCCCGGGCAGCGCCCGCCGCGTAGACATCGCGATCAAGGGCGGCGCGATTGCGGCAATCACGCCCGCCGGCTCCCGGATCTCGGCGACGGCAACCGGCGGCGCGGCGACTGGGCCTGACCGTGAGGGAGTCCAGTCTTGTGGGCGAGCTCGAATGGTTCGACGCCTACTGCAAGCTCGACAATGCGCCCGGAGCGGCGGAGGAGACGCTCGAACTGATTCGCAAGGCCGAGGCGGATGCCACCCGCAAAGGCGTGGTCGGCATCCGCGACTATGAGATGGCGGAAAACGTCGACACGTGGACCCGCCGGTTCTCCGCGGCGTCTCCCCGCCCGCGCGACGCTAACGATTCCGCTTGGACAGGCATCGATTGGGATGGCTCATTCACCCACGGCATCCGAGGATTGCGCGTGGAGGCGGGCGTGTATCCCGAACGGCTGGAGGATGCGATTGAAGCCGGCTGGAAGACGGGCGTCGAGCTGCCCGGCAGCGATGGACTGGGCCATGTCGGCGCGATGAAGATGATCTCGGACGGCTCGCTGAACACCCGTTCGGCGTTCTGCTCGATGCCGTATTCCGATATATTCCCCGACTTTTACGGCACGCTCAGTTACGCACCCGACCAGATCGAGACGTATTTCCACGGGGCGACATGCCATAGGTTCGCCATCGCGTGCCATGCCATCGGCGATGAGGCGAACACCATCGTGCTCAACGCGGCGGCGAGCACACACGCCCACGGTTCCATCGAGCACGCCCAGATGCTGAAGCCGGCGGATATTCCCCGATTCGCGAAGCTCGGGCTGACCGCCAGCATCCAGCCACAGCACGCCATGGACGATCGCGATGTCATCACGCGGTTCTGGGCGAATCCGGGTGGAACCCCTTACGCATTCAAGGCACTGCACGATGCCGGCGTCAGGCTGCGCATGGGGTCGGATGCGCCGGTTGCGCCGCTCGACCCGTGGATGGCGATATCGGCCGCTGTGTTCGGCACGGAAAGCTCAGACCGCGAACCGTTCCAGCCGGAGCAATGCCTGGATGCGCGCACCGCGCTGGCGGCTTCCACAGCCGTCGGCCGCGACCGCCCTGAGCCCGGAGATCCAGCCGACCTGGTGCTCTTGGACCGCGACCCGTATGCTGTCTCCACGCCGGAGGAGATGCGGGCGATGCCGGTGGCGGCGACCATGCTCGCAGGCCGTTGGACGTACTCCTCTTTGCACGGCGAATGATTCCCGACAAGGAACGCATGAGGATTCCTCACACGAATCCCATCGGGAACCGTCCGCCGCGCAGGCAAGGCGTCAGACGTCATACCGCCATGACTTATCGGTGATCACGCGGGCCATCGCCAAACCTATCGGCAGGCAGATAATCACCATGAACGCTCGGAACGCCCAGTCCAGCGCGTGCAGCGTATCGAACTGTCCGAGGTAGAACATCGCCCGGTACATATACAGACCGGGCACCATGATGACGATGGACGGCACAGTCAGGCATATGCGCGGATAGCCCAGATGCGGCGGCAGCAGGCCGTTGTGCACGGCGGTGCGCCATCCGGCAGCGAGCAGACCGGCCAGCAGCGCGCCGATGAACGCCCCGGCCTCGGCCGGCACCCCGAAATCGACCAGCGTCAGTCGCAGCGTGTCGGTGATCATGCCGATGGTGGCGGCGACCAGGCACATGCGCTGCGGCGAATTGAACATGATCGAGAAGCCCCACACGCCGAGGAAGGCAGTGACGGCCCGCAGCCCCGTGTTCACCCACGGATTGAGCCCCAGCGGCTCGAACCCGGTCGGGTTCAGATGCACGATCATGGCCACTCCCCAGCCTGCCAGCGTGGCCATCAGGATGATGCACAGCACGTATGCCACTCGTTGGATGCCGGACGGGAAGTCGATCTTCGCCATATCGAGGCCGCCCGTTATCAGCGGGAAGCCAGGGATGACGAACAGCATCGCGCCGATGTACGCGGTGTCATGCGTCAGCGCGATCGGGTCGAGCAGGCCGATCAGGCGCAGAGTGCCCGTGCAGGCGAGCGCAGCCAAGGCCACGCACACGAACGTCACGAAGAACTGGTTGAGATGGCGGGCGAACAGTTTGCGGCGCAGCCAGTGGCCCAGTCCGGCGCCGACGAACGCGCCGATCATGTCGTAGGGGCCGCCGCCGAGCAGGAACACGAAGGATGCGCAGGCGACTGCGGAGGCGAAGCCGGCGAATGCCGGGGAATAGAGCGGCTTACGGCTCTCGATCAGGTCGAGCCGCTCATGCGCCTGCCGCACGGTGATGGGCTTGCGCCCTTCGCCCGCGGAACGGCCCACGTGGTCGAAATGCTCGGCGTACTCGCCGGTCAGCGGCTTGTGGGCGCGGGTTTTCCGGCGTTTCGCGCCCAGCAGCGCCTCCGCCGACATCGATGTCCCGAATTCGTTCAGGTTCTGGTCTTCCGCACTGCTGGCGCTTGCGCCCGCGCCCGCGTCACCCGCCGCCGCGGCGGCCGCGTCAAGATCCGGCGTCTCCACGAAATCATGCTTTCCGGAGCGCTGCTGCATCAACCGGTCATGCAGCAGCTTGGCCTCGCGATCCTCTTCCAGGGCGGCCTCGGATTCGGAGCGCAGCTCGTCGTCCGTCGAACCTTCCGCGGTGATGTCGGCCGCGGCCGCGCGAACCATGGAGACGGGCACGGTGACCTCGGCCGCCTCCAGGGCGTCGAGCACCGGGTCGTCGGAGGCCTCGCCGCTGAGCTCCTTCTGTGCCTTCTTCTCGGCGCGCAGTTTCTTGGCCAGCTGCGCGGAGACCTCGGACATGTCGCTTTGCTCAAGGTTCTGCACCACACCTTCGGACACGTCGCCCGCGCGATGGTACATGGAATCGAGCCCGAGGTTCACGCTGAACCAGTCGGTGTAATGCTCCAGCAGCCAGATGCGCTCGGTGTTGACGCCGGTGGTGGGCAGGTCGATGACCTCGGTGATGCGGTTGGCGTCATCGGTGCAGGTGGCCTCGATGTCCGTCAGGTTCACGTCGGCGCGCACGTGCACGCCCAGGGGGTACGCGATGCGGTGCATCATCTCGCGCACGCGGAAGCTTCCGGTTCCAGCACCCAGGTCCAGTGCGCCGACGCGCACGACGACGCTGGTCTTGGCGGCGAGGCCGGCCTCGGAGATCGGCTTGTCCCAGTCGCGTCGAATGTCTTCCATGTCAAGGGGAACGGAGTGGGTGTGGAAATGACTCACCGCCGTCGCCGCGTCCTGATGGGGCGCGTCGCCGTTCATGTGCTGCTGCATGTTCTTCTCTATCCGTATCATGCCGTTGTTTTTGCCGCCCTATGGGTGTGCTCGGGCGTGTTTTCAAGATGGTTACAGTAGTCATTCTTACTCCGCGCCGTGAACTCATGGGGTATGACCGAAACCGGCGTTCGCATGATGGACTACCTTCGACAAGATTATGGACGATACGTCGACGAGGATATTCAGGACGACATTCTCGGGCCATCCGACAGCGTGAAGATATGGTGAAGATTACATATTTACCAGTAATCCTTCAGAGAAAAATTGGACTTCGTAATACAACTTGCGATTTCAGGGCAATAGAATGGGCACACAGCTTTTGGCGCAACCGGCTGTGGGCTCGCAACTGACGGCCAACACAACCGCGGAGGAGCCGCGGAGGACCGACTGACCGAGCAACCGGACCCAAAAGACAAAGGAGGTTATGAATGACCGATACCGATCAACAGATCACGCCCGCCGACGCGACCATCGTGTCGACCGGCACCGGGACCAAGGGCCCCGAAGAGCGGGAGCTGCCTGAGTCGCTCAGCAACGACATGAGCCTGTGCCTGCGCATTCTGCGCGACGTACTGGGCGAATATGACCCGCAGCTGCTGGCGACGTTCGACACCGTGCGCAACTACGCGGTGAAGGCAAGCGCCGAGCATTTCGCCGGAGCGACGGCGGATCCGCACCCCGATGAGGATGGTCTGGCAAAGGCCGTCGCCACCATCGATGCGATGAATCTGCACGACGCCCAGCTGCTCGCCCGCGCATTCGCCACATATTTCCACCTCGCCAACCTGAGTGAGGAGAACTACCGCGTTTCCGTGCTGCACCAGCGCGAGAACCAGGTGGAAGACGACGAAGCCGTTGACCCGGTGAACGAACTGACCACCGCCTACCATCAGCTGCTGACCGAAATGGGGCCGGCCAAAGCCAAGGCGTTGCTGGAGAAGCTCGAATTCCACCCGGTGTTCACGGCGCATCCGACCGAAGCGCGCCGCAAGGCAGTCGAAGGCAAGATCCGCCGCATCGCGGAGCTGCTGGAAGAGAACAAGCGCCTCGGCGGCTCCGACAAGAAGGAGAACGTCCGCCGCCTCTACAACGAGATCGACGCGCTGTTCCGCACGTCCCCGATCGCGCTGAAGAAGCCGACGCCGGTCGAGGAGGCCGATACCATCCTCGACATCTTCGACAACACGCTGTTCACCACGATTCCCAAGGTCTACCACCGTTTCAACGACTGGCTGCTGGGCGACAAGGCCGGTCTCGAACAGCCGCAGTGCCCGGCGTTCTTCCATCCGGGAAGCTGGATCGGCTCCGACCGCGACGGCAACCCGAACGTCACCGCCAAGGTCAGCCGTCAGGTCGCCCGCAAGTTCAGCGACCATGTGATCGGCGCCCTTGAGGAGGCCACCCGCACGGTCGGCCGCAACCTGACCATGGAGTCCGAGACGACCCCGGCCAGCGCCGAGCTGAAGAGCCTGTGGAGCCACCAGAAGGAGATGAGCGAGCGCCTGACCGACAAGGCCGCACTGATCTCCACCAAGGAGCTGCACCGCGCCGTCATGCTGGTGATGGCCGATCGCCTGCGCTACACCATCGAGCGCGACGCCGACCTCATGTACCACAGCTGCGACGATTTCATCGCCGACCTGCAGGTCGTGCAGCGTTCCCTGGCCGAAGCCGGCGCCAAGCGTTCGGCGTATGGCCCGTTGCAGGATCTGATCTGGCAGGCGCAGACCTTCGGCTTCCACATGGTCGAGATGGAGTTCCGTCAGCACTCCGTGGTGCACGCTCGCGCGCTGGAGGACATCCGCGAGCACGGCCTGCACGGCGAGCGTGGCGAACTGCAGCCGATGACGCACGAGGTGCTCGACACCTTCCGCGCCCTCGGTGCCATCCAGAAGCGCAACGGCATCAAGGCCGCCCGCCGCTACATCATCTCGTTCACGAAGAGCGCCCAGAACGTGCGCGACGTGTACGAGCTGAACCGTCTGGCGTTTTCGCACCCGGAGGATGTGCCGGTCATCGACGTCATCCCGCTGTTCGAGCAGCTTGAGGACTTGCAGAACTGCGTGAACGTGCTGGAAGAGATCGTCAAGATTCCCGAGGTGCAGGCTCGTCTGAAGGCCACCGGCAACAAGATGGAGATCATGCTCGGCTACTCGGATTCGTCCAAGGACGCCGGCCCGACCACCGCTACGCTGGCGCTGCATTCCGCCGAATCGCGCATCGTCGCTTGGGCCGCGAAGCATGACATCGACCTGACGCTGTTCCACGGCCGTGGTGGCGCCGTCGGTCGAGGCGGTGGCCCCGCCAACCGCGCGGTGCTCGCCCAGCCAAAGGGCTCCGTCAACTGCCGCTTCAAACTCACCGAGCAGGGCGAGGTCATTTTCGCCCGCTACGGCAACCCGGTGCTGGCCATCCGCCATCTGGAATCCGTCGCCGCCGCGACGCTGCTGCAGTCCGCTCCGAGCGTCGAGAAGACGAACACGGAGATGACCGAGAAGTACGCCCAGATGACCGAGGTTCTGGACAACGCCTCGCATGAGCGCTTCCTCGACCTGCTGAACACGCCGGACTTCGCCCCGTGGTTCTCGATCGTCACGCCGCTTACCGAGGTCGGCCTGCTGCCAATCGGCTCCCGCCCGGCCAAGCGTGGTTTGGGCGCGAAGTCGCTCGACGACCTGCGCACGATTCCGTGGGTGTTCTCCTGGGCTCAGGCGCGCATCAACCTCGCCGCATGGTATGGCCTTGGTTCGGCCTGCGAGAAGTTCGGCGACCTTGACACGCTGCGCGAGGCGTACGAGGAGTGGCCGCTGTTCTCCACGTTCATCGACAACATCGAGATGTCGCTGGCCAAGACCGATGAGCGCATCGCCAAGATGTACTTGGCGCTCGGCGATGACGAGAACCTGTCGAAGAAGGTGCTCGACGAGATGAAGCTCACCACCAAGTGGGTGCTCAAGATCGTCAACGACGAATGGCCGCTGCAGCACCGTCACGTGCTCGGTCAGGCCATCCGCATCCGCTCCCCTTACGTGGACGCGCTGTCCGTCACTCAGGTGCTTGCGTTGCGTTCGCTGCGCAAGAAGGTGGACAAGGAAGAGCTCAGCAAGAGCCAGCAGGCGGGATTCATCTATCTGATCCTGTGCACCGTCTCCGGTGTCGCCGCCGGCCTGCAGAACACGGGCTGACGTTTTGGCCGGTGTTGGGCCGCATGCGCGGCCAACACCGCTTGGAAAGCCCGGTGGGCTTTCCAAGGCCAAAACGTAGCGGTGGGCTTTGCGCGCGCAAAGTTCACCGCAGCACAGCGCCTCCGCGACGAGCGGAGGCTCCGTTTTATATCAGCACATATCGCGAAAGCCCTGCCCTACACGGGTGGGGCTTTCGCGTCCCCCCCCTATCAATCACATTGATACGATTTCATAATCATTTCCGATGTGAATAAGTTCACGGATCAAGACCGCGATCATCGGCAATCCCACCAGCGAAGTGGCGTTATAGTAGCGCTGTCGGCGTCGACAAGAGCTGGAACGCTGATAGAATGCACACCAACGATGTTCAGTGAATTGTTCGCATGTTCACGAACAGTCCTGCATGATGTGCCTTGAGTGAGCGATGCGGCTCTTGTTCAGGCCGGCAGGTCATCGTACAGCCAGTTACGAAAGGATCCTACCGAATGGCAAGGTTTACCGAGAATCGTTGGACCAGCGCAATCATCCCCGCATTGCTGATTCATATCCCAATCGGTACCGTCTACTGTTGGAGCGTGTTCAAGCAGCTCATCGCCGACAGGCTCAACGCCAGCCCGGCCTCCGTGGAATGGGGCTTCTCGCTCGCCATCTTCTTCCTCGGCATGTCAGCCGCATTCGCCGGCCCCATGGTGGAGAAGAACATCAAGAAATCCGCACTCGTCTCCATGGTCTGCTTCGTGGTCGGCTTCGCCGGCACGGGCGTGAGCATCGCACTGGGATTCCTGCCGGGTGTGTTCATCTGCTACGGCGCGATCATGGGCATCGGCCTGGGCGTCGGCTACCTGACCCCGGTCAAGAACCTGATGCTCTGGTTCTCCGATAACAAGGGCCTCGCCACCGGCATCGCCGTCGCCGGCTTCGGCCTGGCCAAGGCCATCGCCAGCCCGTTGATGGAGTACCTGATCGGCACGGTGGGTCTGGTCAACATGTTCTTCATCCTCGCCGTGATTTATGCGGTGATGATGTTCTTCGGTTTCCTGCTCATCAAGCGTCCGGCCGACTGGGTCTACGATCCCGCGACCTCGCATGTAAGCCGCGCGGAGATTCTCAGGAAGCCCGTGTTTTGGGGCATCTGGATCGCCTTCTACATCAATATCACCTGCGGCCTGGCGCTTATCAGCCAGGAGAAGGACATCCTGCACGATGTGCTCAAGGCCTTCCCGCAGTATGCCGGCCTGAGCCCCGCCAAGTTCGCCGCCGCCATCGCCGGCATCATCGGCCTGGTGCTCGCCGTGGACTCCGTGTTCAACACGGCCGGCCGCGTGGGCTTCTCCACGCTCTCCGACCACCTGAAGCGCCGCGAAACCGTTTATCAGGTGATCTTCATCATGTCGATCGCGGTATGCCTGCTGCAGATCTTCACCAACAGCATCAACAATGCGCTGTTGTGGGCCGTGCTGGCCATGCTGTTCCTCATCAACGCTGGCTACGGCGGTGGTTTCTCGACGCTGCCGGTGCTGCTCGACCAGCACTTCGGCACCAAGACCGTCTCCACCACGCACGGTCTCGCGCTGAGCGCCTGGGCGTTCGCCGGCCTGTCCGGCAACCAGCTGGCCTCGTTCGTGGTCACGCACACGCCCGATCAGGCCCATCGCTACGCCGCGCTGATTCCGGTGCTCACCGGCCTGTTCGCCCTGGCTCTGATCAGCATCAGCCTGGTCAAGTATCTCGGCGGCAGGAACGGCGAGGGCAAGAGATCCATCGGGGCCTGAACCGTAACGCAAGGCGGAGGGCTTCAGATACTGAAAGTAAATCACTTTCCTGAATCGCCCCGGACAGTATTCGGCCAAGAACGAGGCAACTGCCCACATCCGCGACAATATCTCATAGTTGACTGATCCGGGGGGCCTGCGCCTAGCGGGCCCCCTTATTGATGCCGTGTGGCGCGTCGAAAGCACCATGTCCGCCGGCCACGGTCAACGGAGTTCCAACATGTTAACGGAGAATTCTAACATGTAAGAATTATTGAAAGGGGATGAAAGGACAGCGCCGGGCACCTTACACCAACGCGTAGCGGGATGAGGGACCACTCCCCTCATGCCGGAATACGCCCTCCCCCTCAAGTCTCTTCATGAGCCTGTACGCGCTGATATAAGACAAATCCAGCAGCTTCATCACGTCAGACGTGGTCGCCGCGCCCCCATTGTTCAGCGCGAATTCCGTCACCAGGTTCTCCCGCCGACCGTCGAGGCCCTTTTGCCTCGCATAAGCCGGCAACTTATCATCCCTCTTATATACACGCGCGCTCAGCATATAATCTCGTGCGACACCGCTGCCGCAGGCTTCCACCAGCCCGCTCTCCACTAGGCTTTCGACCGCGCCGACCAATCGCCGAGACTCCACTCGCGAGAATTCGCGCATTTGCGCCACGCTGAGTCTGCGATGCTCCCGCAGCAACGACAGCACGATTAGAGACCACACCGACAACGGAGCGCCACGGCGAGCCTCTTCATTGGCAATCATCACAACGAATGCCTCATCCGGTACCACGCGACGCAGGAACAGCACCACCTCCGACGCCGTGGACTGCGAATAATCGGGAAATGCCCCACCGGAAGCCAAGGAGCCGGCATATATCTTATCGACACCACGACCGGTGCGTTCCGCATATCCCGCCGTCTTGAGGATGGAGGCGAGCTGAGGGTTGCGGGAACGCGGCTGCGCGGTCAACAGGTTGTTTTCGCTCAATCCCTCGATGAAACCTCCCGGGTTGGATATGGTCAGGCCATCGTCGTCCACGAGGAACCGCACCGATCCCATCCTCGCATAATCCCTATGGCAGAACGCGTTGACTGCCGCCTCGCGGAACGCCTGATGATCGAAGTCCGGCAGATTGACATGGACCAGACCGCTCATGACCTCATGATCTGGATTCCATGGTTCCATCAGTGCGCCGATACGAGGGAGCATATCGATCAGCGGCAGGAAGAACGGATCCGTGTTTACCTTGGGAGACGTGCCTTTCATGACCTGGAATACGGCGGAGGCCGACGGTACGGAACGCTTCAGTGCCCGCTCCGTACCGATGACCAGCAGACCGGCCACGGAAGGCTGCGGGCCGCCAGGGCCGTCGACTACCAGTTCTAGGGCCCGATCGAAGTCCTCATCATCAAACGCCAACAATGAGCTGCCGGCATTGGCCGTGCGTATGCTCTCCCTGAGCCGGTCGCGCGCAGACGGATCAAGATCGGACAGCGTCGACCCCGGAGCAGGCTGCGCGCTGTAGTCGTAACTACGCTGCTGTGACAAACGACTGATGAATTGCGCAGGGAACATCGGAACGACTTCTGGCGCGCCATCGGCTTTCAGCCGGCGCTGCAGCGTCTTCCCCTGACTGGTGGACACGATCTGCTGACTGCTGTCAACCTCAATGCCGACGACCGGCTTGCCGCTCTCGCTCAGCAACGTCACCCGCACGGAAAGCTGAGGAACCGTTTTGTTGAAAATGAATGCCGCCAGACCATTGACATTGCGATGCCGGTCACAGACCCCAGTCACCATGCCATCGTCTTCGACACCAAGGTACAGCGTACCGCCTTCGGTATTGGCCATCGCCACCACATTGTCGACGATTTCGTCATCGGTTTGCGGGCGTTGGCGTCCGCTTTTGAACTCCACCGTCAGGCTTTCCTTGGTCGGCAGCATCGGCTCTTCCTTTCACGGCTTTCAATAATTCTAACATGTTAACGGAGAATTCTAACATGTAAGAATTATTGAAAGGGGATGAAAGGACAGCGCCGGGCACAGCGCCCACTATGCGCCGAGCAATGTCAACATCTGCGGGACACTCTTCTTGCCGAATTCGACCTTCTGCTCGCCGCCGGGATGGTTGATGACGATGCAGGGAACGCTCATCGCGCCATACTGGTCCTTGAGCTCGGGGAAGTGCGCGACGTCGTAGGCTTCGGCACGCACGTTCGGGTTCAGCGACGCGATGCGCTGCGCGGCCAGTACGGTTTCCGGACACATCGTGCAGGTGAGCGAGACGAGGATCATCACGTCGATCGGCGTGTCAATGGCCTCGGCGCGAGCCTTGAGGTCATCGTCCAGAGGCTGGCCCGGACCCGCGGCGTTGTACAGGCCGAGCACGAACGAATTGAACTCGTGACCGGACGGTACACCGTGGAAGGCCAAGCCGGTGAACAGCAACGTACCGGCGTCGGAATTCTCGGCCGGCACGCACATGCGCACGACCGGCCGCGCAGACGGCAGCACCCCTGCTACGTCGAACTGCGCGCGACCGGAATCATCCAGCGAACCATATACCGGCAGTTCGGCGCCATCCGGCAAGGTGACGGCCAACGGCTCGCCGACCGTCAACGACGTTGGCGCGCTGGAACCGTCCTCAGCGGTGATCACGCCCGCCGCATCGACCGCGACTGAATTCAGTTTGCCGTTCGACAGCGCCACCATCTCGCCGATGAATCCCTGCAACTCCGTCGACAATGGCGTATCGTCCAGTTCGAGGACGAGCGTGACCGGGCGGGTCATACGGCCAAAGACCACGCCGAGCTGCTGCTTGATGGCGGCGGAGAAGAGCTCGCCGGGCTTTTTGGCGGCGGCCGTCGCGGCGGCGGTATCGGCGCTGCGCTTGACAGGAGCCGGGGCGGGCGTGGTGCCGGCAGCGGCAGCACTGTTGACGGCAGCCGCGGTCTGCGCTTCGGCCTGCTCATATGCGGATGCGGTCGGGCGAGGCGGCACAAGACCGGTTTTCTCGCTCATCTGCTTGGCGTACCGCTCCAGTTCCACTGCGGCGATGGCACCGTCGGCGGTGGCGGTGACGACCTGACGCAGGTTCTTGACGCGCAGGTCACCGGCCGCGTACACGCCCGGCACCGAGGTCTCGAGGTATCCGCGCGTGACCACGTAGCCGTGGTCGTCCAGTTCGACGACACCGCGCACGAGCTCGGTGGCCGGCACGTATCCGGCGAACACGAAGACACCAAACGTGCCGTCGTCGGATGGCTTCCACGATTCCGTCTCACCGGTTCCGCGGTCGAGGATCGTCGCCTCGCGTAGCCCACCCTTGCCGGCGGTGACGCCTTTGAGCTCGACGTTGTAGCGCACGTCGATTTTCGGGTTGTTCTTGGCTTCGGCAGCCACCGCCGCGTCGCAGGTGAAGTCCGGTTCGCGGACGAGCACCGTGACTTTGGAGGCGTATTTGGTCAGGAACACGGATTCCTCTGCCGCGGCGAAACCGCCGCCGACGACCAGCACCTCCCTGCCGGTGAAGAATTCGCCGTCGCATGTGGCGCAGTAGGCCACGCCGCGGCCAGCGTACTCGGCCTCGCCGGCGAAACCAAGCTTGCGCGGGCTTGCACCGGTGGCAATCAGGATGCCGAACGTCTTCAGGTCACCGCGCGACGTGTGCACGGTCTTGATGTCACCGTTCACGTCAAGGCCGGTAGCCTCGGCTGAGAGGAATTCCGCGCCGAAATCCTTTGCCTGGTTGCGCATGGTCTGTGTGAGCGCACGACCGGACGTACGGCCGACGCCCGGGTAGTTGACGACTTCGTCGGTGATGGTGATCTGCCCGCCGAAATCATCCTTTTCGAGAATCAGCACGCGATAGCGGGCGCGAGCGAGATACAGGCCGGCGGTGAGTCCCGCAGGGCCGCCACCGATGACAACAACGTCATACAGATCGCTTCGGTTGATCTGGGTCATGATATGGAACTCCTTACATATGCATATGCCCCTGCCGGCGGGGGCTCCCGCGAAGCGGGTGGGGTAGTTCGCCTATCACCGCGACCACCCCCAGTCGGCTGTCGCCGCCAGCCCCCCCGCCAGCGGGGGCGGAGAGGCCACTCGCCTTACATCGCTACCCGCCAGCGGGGGCGAGAGAGTTGGCGATCCCCAGCCAACTCTGACCGCTACCGACAGCCCTCCAGCCCCTGCAATCAGGGACGGCCTCCAGCCGCAGCCTGTTGTGCTTGCCTGTCGGCTCGCCTTCGCCTACAAACAGCTCTGCTGTTTGCTTGACAACTCAGCCCGTCAGTGAGGCGGGAAATCAGAGGAGACCGACGAGGTCGAGGCTCGGCTCGATGGTCTCCTCGCCGGGGGTCCACTTGGCTGGGCACACCTGGTCGCCGTGCTCGTAGACGAACTGCGAGGCCTGCACGCGGCGCAGCAGCTCGTCGGCGTTACGGCCGACGTTGGAGGAGATGACCTCGTAGGCCACGACCTTGCCCTCCGGGTTCACGATGAAGTCACCGCGCTCGGCCACGCCGTCGGCCTCGTTGTAGGTGTCGAGGTCCTTCGCGAGCAGTGCGGTGGGGTCGGCAAGCATCGGGTACTGGATCTTCGCGATCTTTTCGTTGGCGTCGTGCCAAGCCTTGTGCACGAAGTGGGTGTCGCAGGAGACCGAGTAGATCTCGCAGCCGATCTTCTTGAAGTCCTCGTACTTGGCAGCGAGATCCTCCAGCTCGGTCGGGCACACGAACGTGAAGTCCGCCGGGTAGAAGAAGAACACCGACCAGTGACCGAGCACGTCCGCCTTGGTCACCTCATGGAATTCGTTGTTCTGAAAAGCCTGCACCGTAAAATCAGTGAGTTCATGCTGAAGCAGTGTCATCATCGTTCCTTTCCACGCAATCCGGTCATTGCGTCTCCCCATCGTAACGTCAAGCGGCTTTCGCCGATACGGACGCACGAGGGTTTCTTCATGACAATCATCACAGTTTGCGCTCACAAACCGGTAAAAACAGCCGCGCCCGATCCGTGGTTTCGCTATGAGCAGAGGTGATGAACGTTCCTTGGATATTTCATACTTATCAAACAGGTTTCCGCTATGCTCGCACATACAGGCACATACACGCCGACCCGACGCGAACCTGAGACTCGGAACGGAGATGTCATGGCAGAGGAAGACCCGGATCAGGAATCCACCGCGAACTCGACGCTTAGCCGCATGCTGGCGGGAAACCGGCGGTTCGCCGAAGGGCACAGCGAGCACCCATGGCAGGACATGCAGACCCGCGAATCACTGATCGACCGGCAGAACCCCGACGCGGCGGTATTGTCATGCTCCGATTCGCGCGTTCCGCCGGAAATCATCTTCGACGCGGGGCTCGGTGACCTGTTCACGATCCGCACGGCCGGGCAGATCATCGACGACGCGGTATTGGCATCGCTGGAATATGCCGTGGATCATCTGCACGTCAGCCTGCTCATGGTCATGGGTCATGAAGGCTGCGGGGCGGTGGCGCTGGGCGCCGAACAACTTGACGCGCTGATCGCCGACAGCACGAGCGACCCGGAGAGCTCGTTGGAGTCCGCTGATGCGATGGCCGAATTGGATGAGCGCATCGCCAGCTCGGATTCGATTGTGCTGCGCTCGGTCGGCATGTCGGTATGGCAGGCGCGGGAGGCCGAGTTGGATACGAGCGAGGACTTCGAACGCGTACATGTGGCGCGTACCATCGAAGAGCTGGTCACGCGCAGCGAAATCATTCAGGACGCGCTGGCGCATGATCGACTGATGATCGTAGGCGCCCGCTACCAGCTGTCCACCGGCAAGGTCGAGGTACTGAGCTTCTGACGGGAGCGTGACTTATCGCCGCATTTCGCGTCACTGTGTGCGGGTAGCGTCACGCTGTGCGGCCCCGCACACAGTGACGCATCAGTAAAACCCTTATTTTCCAATGGTTATACAATATGCGTCACGCTGCAAGGGCGCACACAGTGACGCACCCCGCACAGCGTGACGCATTCGAGACGCCGCATCCGCAACGGCAACGCGCCACCCGTTTCGACGTGGCGCGTCCCGCAGGCGTCTCCACCGCCGTCGTCAGCTACGTGCTCAACGGCAGTCCCAAGATAATCTCACCGGACACCGCGCAGCGGGTGTTCGACGCGGCGCAGCGGCTCGACTACCACCCCAACTCCGTCGCCCGAGCCCTCAAGACCGGCACCACGCACACGCTCGGCGTCATCGTGCCCGACTTCTCGAACCCATACTTCGCCGAATTCACCGACCAGCTCGAAGCCGCTGCATCCAAACGCGAACGGGCGCTGATCATCAACCCGTCGCGAGGCGACCCGCAAGGCGAGCGCCGCCGCATCAACGAACTCGCCGAGCGCAACGTCGACGCGATGTTCGTCTCCTCCGCGCAGACCGATGCCGAGCTCGCCCGCTGCGCGGTCAACGCGGCGCTCGACCCCGCGCACACGCCCGACGTGCAGCTCATCGCCGCCGAACTCGTCACCAGGCAGTCCTGCGGATGCAAGTGACCGGCCGGCAAGTCGCAGCGAACGGTTCTCAATAAGAAAGGTGCGAGGATTTCTCACATTTGCGCACAAGCGCACAAAACCATAAAGGGCGGCATCTCGGGACTTTGTCGATTTTGATGTTCGTTTCGGGCGTGGGCAGGCTCGCACCTTTCTTACTGAGAATGATTCGCTGCGACAATTGACGTGCCACCCCCCTACAGTAGAGTCCATGTCACTTGGTTTAAACATCCTTCTGATCTTCATATTCCTAGTGCTCGGATCCATCTTCTCCGGCACCGAATTGGCCTTGGTCTCCCTGCGCGGATCCCAGATCGATCAAATGGAACAGGAGGACGCCCGTGGCGCACGTGTGGCGGCAATCGCACGCGACCCCAACAAGTTCCTGTCCACCGTGCAGATCGGCGTGACGCTCTCCGGCTTCCTGTCCGCATCGTTCGGCGAATCGTCGATTTCGCCGTTCATCGTGCCCGTCGTGAAAAGCTGGGGCGTGCCGGCGAACATCGCCGCACCGCTGACCACCATCGTGCTGACGCTGATCATCTCGTACTGCTCGATAGTCATCTCCGAAATGGTGCCGAAGCGCATCGCCATGCAGCGCACCGAACAGATCGCCCGCGCCGTAGTGCCCGCGATCGACGTGTTCGCCAAGGTCTGCAAGCCGATCATCTGGCTCATCGGCAAGAACACGAACGGTATCGTGCGCCTGCTCGGCTTCGACCCGAACGAGACCGAAAGCGAGGTCTCCGACGAGGAGCTGCGCGTGCTCGTCAACACGAACACGTCGCTGAGCAAAGACGAGCGCACGATCCTCGACGACGTGTTCGACGCGTCCGAGACCATCGTCGCCGAGGTCATGCGTCCGCGCGCCGATGTCGTGTTCCTCGACGGTTCGCAGAGCATCAAGGACGCGGCGGCGTACGTGCGCGAGATGCCGTACTCCCGCTATCCGGTGACCGGCAGGGATTTCGATGACGTGATCGGCTTCGTGCATGTGCGCGACCTGCTGGACGTGCGCGACCCCAACGCAACGACCGTGGCCGACGTGACGCGAGAAGGCATTTCGCTGCCCGGCACGTCCAAGCTGCTGCCGAGCCTCGAACTGCTGCGCAAGCGCGGCATCCACTTGGCCGTGGTCATCGACGAGTACGGCGGCACCGACGGCATCGTGACGCTGGAGGACATGACCGAAGAGCTCGTCGGCGACATCCGCGACGAATACGACCTGCCCAGCGAACCGGGCGGCGAGCGCAAGGAGCAGCCCGCATTCGTGAGCGGCGTCGCCACCATCGACGCGAGCATGACCATCGAGGACTTCGCCGATCTGACCGGCATCGAACTGGAGGACGGCCCGTACGAGACCGTCGCCGGCTATTTCCTCGCACACACCGGCAAGATGGGTGCCGAGGGCGATGTGCTGCACTCCGACGACGGGTACGACATGACCGTCACCAAGGTCGACGGCCGCCGTATCGAAACCATCGAGGTGCGCAAGGCCGGCGCCCCTGACCACGCGCCGGTTTCCGCCGAATAGCGCGGCGCGGGCGGGAGGTCGCCGGCCATTGCCGATCATCGGCGCTGCGAGGAAATCCACCAGTTGATGATCGAACCGGCTGCGACCAGCAGAGCGCCGCACCAGAACGGCAACGTCAAAGACAACCCCAGCAATACCGCGCTGGCTGCCGTGGACAGCACGGGCGTGGCGTAAGAGGCCATCGCAAGCGTGCTCATGCTGCCGTGCAAGATTCCATAGCCCCAGCAGGCGTATCCGCCAGCGATGACCGCCGCGGCCGCCACTACAGCCAAGTAGCCCCAAACCGACGGCGCGGCAGACGGCCAACCTTGGCCGGAAGCGAAGTGGATGATCCACAGCGCCACGGCCACAAAGGGGAAGAATACGGACGTACCGTCGAATCCCTTGGACAGCGCGGGCGTGAACACCGCATACACCGACCATGCGAGCGCGCCCGCAAATGCCAGCAGATACGGCAGTGGATTCGCCGCGACATGCCCTGCGGCGAGCGCCCAGTCCAAGCCGCTGTTGCCGCCGACCGCCAGTATCACGCCGGCGGTGGCGACGACAGCGCCAGGCAATACGCGGAGCACCGCGCGGCCACGAGAATGGCGGGGCGGCTTGCCTGCGCTGCAGTTTGTGCCGCACTGGACCGAGTCATCTTGAGCCTGCGCGTCGCTGGGCGCTGCGGGTTCCCGTCCTATCCCCTCGTTCCGCGCCGAACGCTTCTCGCCGCTCGGTACGAATGCCGCCGCCAGCAACACCATCATTGTAGGCCACAGGTAGTTCACCAGACTGACCTCCACCGACGAGGCCGCCGAAGACGCCAGCCCGATCGACAAGGAAATCGACGACTCATAGAACACGAACAGCAGGCCGCCGACGATCAGATACGTTCGCGGATACTTGCGCAACGGTGCCGGCCGGCGAAAAACCAGCAGCAGCACCGCGCCACAGGTGTATATCAACGCCGATCCCAGCGTCGCGCCGAACGCATCGGCGACCACGCGAACCAGCCCGGTCATCAGACTCCACAGCAGAATCGCCATCAGACCAATCATGGTAGCCTGCACGGATGGGCTGGGGCTCCGGCCGGCCTGGCCAGCCACATCGCGACGCGAATCGACCATATCTGCACGCTCCTTTTCGCCGCGGGGTCCGGCTGTTTACTCCAGTGTGTCCGCCGGCACCGACGCGGATGACGGCGAGTGGCGACTGACCGCGTTGACTGACGCGAATTGACCTGCCGTATTGTACCTGCTGAATGTGCAGCTACGTCCAGTCACGCCGTCTGCCGTGTTTCGTGTTGCCCCCCCCCGCTGCACATGCCTTGCCCAGTCGCACCGCCGCATGTCCCATCTCTCAGCCCAGTCCGTGCCACACCAGCGTAAAAACGGCGCGAAATCAGCCTGGTGTGGCACACTGATTCCACCCGACCTGTACCGCTGATGATCATCAGCCTACGTTTCTGTTACGTCGCTCACTGTGAGCGATAACTATGCTGGCAGCTGACACATCGCGCAGGCTTCATCGATAAACTGGAGGGTGACTGATATCCCAGAAGGAAGGAACGAATATGACACTTGCATTCGTTGTGCCGGGACTGGACGAAGCCGCCTCCGAGAAGGCCATTGCCATTCTGCAGAACCGACTGAGCCAGGAGCAGGAGGCCGCGCTGGTCCTGAAGCACGCTCACTGGAACGTGACCGGGCCGAACTTCATCGCCGTGCACGAGATGCTCGACCCTGAGGTCGAGGCAGTGCTCGCGCAGGCCGATGAGACCGCCGAACGCATCGCCACGCTGGGCGGCACGCCTGACGGCCGCGCCGATGCCATCACCCGCAACCGCACCTGGAAGCCGTTCGACGTCGACGGTCGCGCCGGCACCGAGAAGTACCTTGAGGCCCTGATCGAGTATTACGACGCATTCATCGCCGATGACCGCAAGGCCATCGCCGAGCTGGACGAGCTGGACGTGATCAGCTCCAACATCATCCAGGACCACGTGCAGGAGCTTGAGAAGTTCCAGTGGTTCATGCGTTCGCATCTGGCGTGACGCGATAGATCGCGGCAGACAGCAGGCAGCATGCATGGCGGGTGAATGCCCGCTCCCATGCACACCGGCATGGTCTGACGCAAAAGATGCACATCAATGATGGCGACGGTTCAGTGGCAATGCTGAGCCGCCGCCATCATTTGTTTTGCTGCCGCGACATGTCGGCAGCATGTTTCACGATATGTTTCACAGCAGTACGCGCTTGTTGAGTTCACGGCGCAGCTCACGCCAGCTCGGCAGATAAGCGCTCATCCGCCGCTGAAAATCAGCCCCGTGACCATTGGCCCACAGATGGGTCATTTCATGGACGAGAACGTACTCCAAAAATCGAGGCTCCATCAGACCAAGCTGAAGATTCAGCCGGATACGCCCGGTTTTCGGCGTGCATGACCCCCAGCGCGACGTCATGACCCGCAAGGTGACATGGCTCGGCGAACGCCCGACGATGGGCGCCCACTTGCGCAACAGCCCCGGAAGCGCGGCATCGATCGCGGCCGCGGCGGCATGTTTGCGCTCATCGGTCCACATGGCCGAACGGTCGAACATGGGGAGCTGCGGCTGATCGCCGCCCCGGCGGCCATCGACACCGGCATGCCCTCCATCACCGGCAGGAGCGCTGGGGAGGGGCGTCAACGTCTCGGCCTGCCGCAATGACATCCGTCGGGCCTCGGCCATACGCCGCTGCTGTTGCACGATCCACGAGTGCCGTTCATGAGCGAAACCAATGATCTGACGCTGGCTCATGCGCATCGGCGCCGACACCTCGACGGTTCCCAGAGGCGGCTTGATACGCAGATAGAGGTTCTTGATGCGTTTGCGCGTCACATGCAATTGCAGGCCGTCCACCTCAAGCACGGTCGACGCGGCGGCGGTTGAGGCGGACGCGGGTGCTTTTCGGGCATGACGACGCTGATTGGGCAATGGCATACGAGCCATTGTCGCAGACGCTGCCCCCAGTCAGCATGAGGCAAGGAATACAACGCCCCCGCTGGCGGGGGCCGCCGCGCAGCGACTGGGGGTGGTCTGACCAGCCACTGCACAGAACCACCCTCAGTCTCGCTGCGCTCAACAGCTTCCGCTAGCGGGAGCACAATACTGCGCACTCCGCGAAACCACCCGCGATCTCACGCGTTCCCACACACAAAAACGGGAGCGCGAGGGCACTCGCACCCTCACGCTCCCGCATAATCGCTCAGCGGCGGCGGAACAGTATCACGCTTCCGCAGCGGCCTTCTTGGCGGCGCGAGCAGCGGCCTTGGCGGCCTTCTCCTCGGCCTTCACCTGCTCGATGTACTCGGCGTGCTTGGCACCCGGAGTCCAGCCGGTGTTGACGACCTTGACCTGCCAGATCCACGCGGCGGCGAAGAGCACCGCGGCAAAGATCAGCAGGCAGATGGCGCCACCGACAGGACCGAGGTGAGCCATGTTGCCGGTAATCGTACCGAACCAGCAGAAGTCGGCGTCACCGAAGGTGGAGTTGGCCAGACCGAAACTGCCCATCACGGTCATCAGCACGGCCGGCAGGAAGGTAATCAGCAGGCCGTTGATGAACGAGCCGACAATGGCACCGATACGACCACCCGTGGCGTTGCCGAACACACCAGCACCACCACCATCGAAGAAGTGAGGCACCATGCCGGGCAGGATCAGCGCGACGCCCCAGACCGGGCCGAGCCACACGGCGATGATCGCCAGAGCCACCAGGCCACCGACGAAGGAGCCGAGGAAGCCGATCAGCGAAGCATTGGCGCCGTACGGGAACACGATCGGGATGTCCAGCGCCGGGCGGGCGCCGGGCACGACCTTGTTCGCAATGCCCTGGAAGGCGGGGACGAGTTCACCGAGGATGATACGAACACCGTAGAGGATGATGCTCACGCCGATGCCGAACTGCAGGGCCTGCGCGAACGCGGCCATGAAGAACGAACCGTAGTTGTCGGGGTTGGTGGAGAAGATCTTGAACGCTTCCTTGGCCGGCAGCACGATGGCGGCCCACACGGAGAAGACCAGGTACAGCACGACCATGAGCAGCGTGGTGGAGACCATGGAGTCACGCAGGAAGCTCAGGCCCTTCGGGAAGTTGATGTCTTCAGTGGACTTCGACTTCTTGCCCACGCCGGCGCCGACAGCACCGGAGACAATGTAGCCGAGGGTGTTGAAGTGGCCGATCGACAGCTTGTCGCTACCGGTCACCCTGTTCATGAACGGCTGCGCGAACGCCGGCATGACCACCATGATCACGCCCATGAGGATGGCGCCGATGATCACGATGAGCAGCTGGTGGTCCGTGCCGAATCCCACGGACAGCACCACGGCCAGCATGGTGGACATGAACACCATGTGGTGGCCGGTCAGGAAGATGTATTTCAGCGGGGTGAACCGCGCGAGCAGCAGCATCACGATGAAGCTGAGCACGATGATGTACGCCGAGGAGGCGCCGTACTGGCTGGACGCCTGCGCGGTGATGACCTCATTGGTGGGCACGACGCCGTGCGCGCCGGTGGACTTGAGCACCAGGTCGCCGAACGGGGCCAAAGCCGAGGTGACGACGGTAGCGCCGGCACCCAGGATCAGGTAGCCCATGGCCGCCTTCAGGGCGCCCGACACGACCTGCCCGGCGCTGCGCTTCAGTGCGATCAGGCCGATGGCCGCGATGATGCCAATCAGATACGCCGGCACATTCAGTATTTCCTGGCTGATGAAATTCAGCACTTGAACGACAACGTTCATGGATTCCTTCTTTTCTTGTTATGGTTTCTGGCCGGCATCTCACGCCGGCCGTAACGGGGCGCGTCTCAGTCGGCGTACTTCTCCAGCACCGACTTAATCTCGTCGGTGTCCATGAAGTTCGTGATGACTTCGACGGGCGTGGTGGTGCCTTCCAGCTCGGGCGCGAGCTCGGCGGAGGTGAGCACCAGATCGTTCATGTTGGCGGTGCCCTTGGCGCTGCCCGCATCGGAGGTGGTGACATTGACATCGACGCCAAGGTCGGCCGCGACCGATTCGACATTGACCTTCAACAGCACCGATGTGCCGATGCCGTTGCCGCATACGCAGAGGATGTTCATGATTCCCTCGTTTCTTTCGTTGGAATGACTGCCGCGCAGCCATTGGGTTTCAGTTATTGGATTCAGTTATGGAAGTGTGGGTGTGCCGCTCGCCGGCGGCCCGGCTCGGGTTGCGCCGCCCTGCTATTGATGCAGGATGTCGCGGATGGCTTCCGGCGTGGGGGCCGTGGCGAGCGCCGCGGTCTTCTTGGGATTGATCAGGGCCGAGGCGATGGCGGACATCACGGTGATGTGCTCGTTCTCGTCATGACCGGCCAGACCGATGACCAGCGATACCGGGTCGTTGGCCTTGTTGCCGAACTTCACCGGCGTGGACAGGCGCACCCAGCTCAGGCCGGTCTTCAGCACGGCCTCGGACGGGCGGGAGTGCGCGAGCGCGAGACCCGGGGCGATGACGATGTACGGGCCCATTTTCTCGACCGTCTCGATCATCTGATCCGTATACGCGTCGGTGGTGAAACCAGCCGCCACCAGTCCTTTGCCGGCAAGCCGGATGGCATCTTTCCAATCGGTGGCGGGAACGTCGAGCAGAAACGCGCTGTCCGGCAGGAACCCGTCAATATCGGCGACCATAGCATCTCCTCCGTGCTGAGCCATCCACCGCTGGATGGGTTGGTGATTTGCTGACACCATCGCGAGCAAATCGTTTCTTTCATCCGTCACTATACACCCTAAAATCCGCTTAGTAAACCCGGAAACCGATTTCTCAATTTTGTAATGAAATGGTATGATCTATACAGAAACCATTACGTCTGTCCACTGGAAACATTGGCAATAATCACGCCCATACGGCATCGCGGCGACCAATGAGCGCAATGTGCGTTCATGTATCCTATATACAACGGGCAGCGACGCGGTGCCCGGCAGAAGTAATCGAAGCAGACAATCCGAGGTGATGAACGATGAGCTCAACGAGTTCCATCACCGACGTCGCCGCATTGGCGCGCGTATCCAAAGCCACTGTCTCCCGCGTTCTTTCAGGGCGCCGCACCAAAGACGACAACATCGCGAAACGCGTGCGGGACGCGGCGGAACAGCTCAACTATCAGGCCAACTCCGCCGCCAGCGCACTGCGCAGCGACACGACCAATACCATCGGCCTCATCATGCCCGGCCCGACCGACCCTCTGGCAGCCCGACTGCTCGCGGAGTTGGAGCCCGAAGTCAACCGCTCGGGACGCCAGCTGCTGCTGGGCCTCGGCGACGACCAGCGAACCCAGACGGAACGCATCGAAGCCATGCTCGCCCGCCGGGTCGACGGGCTGGTGGTCATGCCGCCGCAAGACGCCAACACCGCAGCGTTCCTGGATGACCACGTCGGCATGACCTCGCTGGTTCAGGCGTTCGGCCACTCCACGTCCTTCCACGTGAACTGGGTTGGCGTCGACGAAAGCGCCTCCATGAAGCTGATGCTTTCGCACCTTGCAGAGTACAACGCCAACTCCATCGCATTCCTCAGCGGCAACGTCAACTCCGCCAGCGCCGCCGAGCTGTTCGCCACGTTGCAGACGTCAACGAGGGTCATGAACCTGATGACCGAACCGGGTTGGACCACGTTCGGCGACAATTCCGCGAAGCGCGGGTATCACGACGTTATGAGACTGTTCGGGGACAAGGGCAACCGCCCGAACGCGCTCATCTGCGCCACCGACGATGTGGCGATCGGAGCGCTGATGGCGCTGAACCAACTGGGAATCCGTGTGCCGGACGAGGTCAAGGTCATTGGGTCGGGCGACTCCCCCGCGGCGGCCATCGCCGACCCGCCGCTCTCGTCGATTCTCCCGCCGTGCCGGCTCATCGCCCATGAAGCGCTGCGACTCATCAGCGTCAGTGCCAGCAGCAAACACTGGCTTCCGGCGCACACCGCGTATCCGCCGCAGCTAGTGCAGCGCGAATCGACCAGCGGGCCGCGATTCGGCTCCAGCGACATGGCGCTGCCCGACGACGAGAGCTGAAAACTCGATGTCGGTGCCCTGAGCGGCACGAATATTGCGCGAAAGGCGTGGATTACACGGCTATCTGCATTTCGAGGGGGTGATTTCGACTTCCCGAACATCTATCTACGTTTCAAGGGGTTGGTGACCAAGTAGGAACACTGCTAGAACCGCGTCATTCCAATAAGTGAATGGCTCATATACCTCGGATGCCTCTGTGCCGCAACCCCTTGGAATGCAGATAGATGTTCCGGAGACCGAAAATCACCCCCTTGAAGCGCAAATACCCGGCAAGCTCGTCTGTCAGAGCCTGAAAAACGCCACTGCACGAGGCGGCGACGCCTTGCGGCACAACGAAATGCCGGATCTCACATATGAGACCCGGCATGGATCGCATGTTCGCGCCGTCTCAGCCAGCGAGCGCCGGCACGGCAACAACGACCGGCTCATGCCGCTACCGCGCGACGCCCCGCCTCTGATGTGCGCTTGAGCTTATGAACGCAGGGCGTCGGCACAGCGCCACACGATGGAGGCGATGCGGGCCAATTCCGATTCCGCGCTGACAGAACGCCACAAGTCGCAGTAGGTCTCGAACCAGCGCTCCAGACCACGTGCCACTCGAATCGAGACATACTGCACGGCTTCCGGCCCTGCGGAAGAGCCTGCGTCCGGTTCGATCAACCCGGCCGACGCGCGGGCGATATCGCCGGCATCGACCGTGATGACGTCATGCCGCCGCGCAAGGCACAAGCCGACCAAGTTGAACCAGCGCTGCCCCTCGATGGCGGCCAGCATCGCCGGCACATCACGCCGAGCCGCACCCAAACGCGATGCGCGACCGGCGGCGGCGCCGAGTCGCATGGCGTCGCACAGCAGCGCCTCGTTCGCCTCGGCCGCGCGGACGATATGCGGCGACAGCCCTTGCAGCATCGTGCGCCGAGCCTCATCAAGATCGGTACTGCCCAGCAGTCGGGCCTCCCACTCCCGCCCGTATTCCCCGCTGAACCCATGCACGCCGAGATGCATCGCCGATGCGGCATCGCGATTCATCCGTCCGTCGCCTTCATCCAGCTCGCAGTACCAGACCATGTCATCCCAGCTGAACGCCACACGACAGGCGGCATCTCGCAGTGCCTCGACTATGCCGCCCGAACGGTCGCCGTATTCGACCTCGGCCACGCGACGGCACATCTCGGCACACGACCCATCGCCGCCGGCCGGCGCGCCCGCAATCGCGTCGGCCGCGCCACCGGTGTAATCGTCGCTTTCCGAGCTCGACGGGAGCGGTGCCGGGGAATCCCCGTCCGCGGCGGCCTTGTTCTCACGGACGGCATCGGCGGCGGCATCGGCATAACCGGCAGCAGAGCCTTCTTCGCCGTCGCCGCACCCGGCCTCACCCTGGATATGAGCCATCGGATTCCACGCGCACTGCGCGCCGAATATCATGCCGGAAACCGCCATGCGCGGATCGTTGACATGCCCGTAATCACCCCAGTCGGTCACCAGGTACCCGACCGCACCGTACTTCACGCCGTAGCGCGCGAGTCGGGAGATGTTGTTCCACGAGTCGTCGAGGCGCGGCAGCAGCGCATTCCAGCACCATACCGCCGAGCACACGTACTGCGGGGCCCCGGCCTGCGCGACGAGGCGTACCTTGTCTTCGCCGATGCCCGGCGCGTACAACCAGTTGAGCAGCGTGACGTTATCCGGCAACAGGCCGAGGATCTGCGGCATCTCCACAGCGATGTCACCCCAGAACATCGGCTCGCGGCCACGCTCAGACAAGTGACGGCACAGCTGCGATACGAAGTCGGCGTACATCGCGGCCACGCCGCGGCGTTCGGCTTCGGGCTTGGAACGGCCGCGACCCAAATCGAACGTCTCATCGCCGCAGATGTTGAACTTGCGTGTGCGGAACAGCTGCATGTAAGCATCGATCAGCTTGAACGAGAACGCGAGGGACTCCGGTTCGGTGATGTTGAGCGTGTGGTGACGCTGCCGCTCCACGAAACCGTACTGACGGTCGGCGTCCTCGGGAAACTCGCCGAGATGGCGCAGCTCGCGCGTGCGCATCGCCATGTACTGGTGTCCGAAAGTCGAGACCGACGGCACCAGCTCGATGCCGAGCCGCGCGCAGTATTCGTCGAACGCGATGATGTCGGCGGGCTTGAGCGGGCTGGTGCCGCGCCAAGTCTCGCTCAGATCGTCGAACATGAACGTGTGCTCGATGTATAGCTGAAGCTGGTTGTACTTGTACAGGCACAGCCGGTCGGCCCATGTTTTCAGCCAGTCGAGCGTGGGGACGCGGCCGCGCGTGGCGTCGAGATAGTAGCCGCGGACCTTGTACGCCGGTTTGTCCGCGATGACGAGTCGAGGCAGCGCCGGTGCGCACTGACGGATGATCTGGCGAAGGGTCTGCACGCCGTTGCGCACGCCTTCCGTATCGCCGCCGACGACGTCTATGCCGGAGCGTGCGATGGTCAGGCGGTATTCCTGCGGCTCCAGGGATGAGGGGTCGAGTCTCAATGTGATAAACGACTTCCAGCATGAAGCGTGGGGCGGAACCGGGTGCGCAGTCGCGGCATTTGGCGCGGGCAGTCCGGCCACCATGACATCGCTGGCGATGTCCCAGCGCAGGCCCGTCGCCGCTTCGATATCATCGGCAAGCTGGGTCGGGAAAACGCCGGCGATGTCATCGATGTCGCGATCTTCCGAGATGCGGCCTACGAGCGGCAACGCGACGGGTACCGGAGCTCCGGCATCATCCGAATCGGCAGCCTCCCCGTTCAATGTCACGGATTGCGGTTCCGGAATGAGATCGAATGACATGTCTTCATCGCCACAACAGTATCGATACTGCACTGTACACCCTTTCGTCGCAGGAAGTCGGTCTGGCCGCCGATGCGCCAGACATCACCATAGCCATCACCTACAGTAACCCATGTCCCTTATCGGCGCACCCGCGATTGTCGGCGCAGGAAGCCATGTGAAGACACACAACGACGAGAACGACACGCCGAAAGCCACAAAAAACCGACTGGATTTGACACATACGGCAATTCTGGTATTCTAGTTCATCGTGCGCTTTTGAAGTGTATGGATCGGGCCCGTAGCTCAGGTGGTTAGAGCGCATCCCTGATAAGGATGAGGTCGGAGGTTCAAGTCCTCCCGGGCCCACAGGAAAATTGCAGCGGCTACTTCAGCCGCTCTTTTTTTCTCACTGACAACGCCGCAACGGCGGAATCACGGGGCTATAGCGCAGCTGGTAGCGCATCTGCTTTGCAAGCAGAGGGTCGCCGGTTCGAACCCGGCTAGCTCCACTCTCAGAACCCTTAGAATCAAGCTGATTCTGAGGGTTTTTCTATTTGCATTTTCTGCTCGTTTCCATCTCGAATCAGCCAAAATCGTCAGGGCTAATGGCACGCGGATGGCACAGAGCCGGCTCTCACCGGTTCAGCGCCCCGCCGTTACTTGCATCACGGAATCGCATTGATAGAATTGAGCAGACCTTCACACAGAGGCAAGGCTCACCCCAACGATCACATGGCAGTGATCCCCGAAACAGAAGCAGAGAGCATGTAATGACGCATATCACATCACACCGTCGGAGCGGCAAGCCCTGGCGCTCAATCATGGCGGCCATCGCCACAGCAGCGATGGCGCTGTCGCCGGGAGCCGCAGCCTATGCGGCCGACGCCGACGCCACCGCACCAGCAACCACCGCGTCCGCAAACCTTCGAGGCGCATGGAACTTCGAGAACACCGCGGCCGGCGACCGCGAAGCGGCCAACAACGGCGGCTCCAGCAGCGCAACGGCCCAACTCATCGGCGACGACATCTCCATCATCGCCGACCCCGCCGGCGTATTCGGCAACGTACTGCACTTCGGCGCGGGCGCGTCCAGCTACATGAAAATCAACCAGTACGTCAACACCGGAGCCGGCAACGCGTCATTCGCGATGTGGTACCGGTACGATACGACGCTCGACCCGACAGGCGACAAGCCTGCGGTGCTGTTGCAGCAGGATGGCGCCGGCCGCTCCCTGCTTACGCTGCGCCCGTCCAACCAGTACCACACGTATGTCAACGCGACCGACGTTCTCAGCAACAATACGGTGGCACGCGGCGGATGGCAGCATATCGCCGTTTCCTTCGACCAGACGAGCCGCAAGGTCAAGTTCTATGTCAACGGCGCGCTCGACAGCGAAAAGAACATGGGAACCTCGGCCGTCAACGCCGTCACCGCGCTGCTGGTCGGCTCGCACAAGAACATCGGCACCATGGACCCGCATTCGATGAAGGGCGACGTGGACGACATCCGCGTATATGATGCCACGCTTACCGACGACCAAGCAGCTGCGATTTACGCCGAGCAGGGCACGGCCCTTGCCAGAAAACAACTCGGCACACTGGTCTCGCAGGCCGACGCGCTGCTGGCCGCGGGAGAGGTCGACGCCGCGTCGGCGCAGGCGCAAGCACTCGCCACGGCAAAACGCAACGCGGTCAACGCCATGGACAACACCTCCGGCAGCGCCGCCGCGCGGATGACGGCGATGAATGCCGCGGGCACGGCGCTCCAGACGGCCATCACCGCGTATCAGGCGCATGTACCGATCACGCTCACGGCCGACCCCAGCACCGTGGAGCGCACGGTCGACAGCGCTTCCATCTTCGGCGTCAATCATCGGTACGCCTTCAACGGGTACGGCAGTTTCGACCCCGATACGATGCGTGTGAAAGACGACTTCACCGCACTGTACAAGCAGGTCGGATTCGGCTCGATTCGCTACCCCGGAGGCACGATTTCCAACCTGTTCAACTGGAAGACCACCATCGGTCCGCGCGCCCAACGGCTCAAGCAGGTGCACGGCTTCTACAACAACCCCGGTCAGGGCGGCATCGAACCGAATTTCGGCATCGGTGAAATCGCGACGTTCGCGGACGAGGTCGATTCAGAAATCGTCTATGTGTACAGCCTCGGCCGCGGCAACGCACAGGACGCGGCGGATCTGATCGAATATCTGAACGCGCAGGTCGGCACCAATCCCAACGGCGGCATCGACTGGGCGAAGGTGCGCGCAGACAACGGACACCCGCAGCCGTACAACGTGCGCTATTTCGAAATCGGCAACGAAATGAACCAAGCATGGGCCAACTCCGACGGCACCGCCTCGCAGGGCTACTGGACCACCGCGGTGAGCGGCGGCAGCGAGCAGGCGTACACGGAGGGCGGCACAGCGAGCTTCACCAAGCAGTACGCCGTGAGCCTGGAGGATTGGAACAAGGCAGCGTCGGTCAGCGACGGCAAGGCCGGTCTGACCCGTTACATGCGCTACGCCAACGTCAACCCGAAAATGAACGGCGACGATGGCGCGATCGTCGACGACCCGTCGTTCGTGGCCGTCAACAAGGGCAGCGTCAGCGTATGGGTCGGCAACGACCAGTCGAACGAACAGTGGCGCATCGTGGACGACTTGGAGACCGCCGGTGCCGGCGACAAAGTCGTGCAGGTCGATTACAGCACGGGCGCGCTGAGGTTCGGAGACGGCGTGCATGGTGCGATTCCGGCCAAAGGACAGCAGGTTTATGTCAGCTACACCGTTGACCGCGACGGGTTCGTCAAGATATCGAAGGCCATCAAGAACACCACCGACCAGATCAACACGGCCGAACAGCGCACGGACGGCACACGGCACACGGCGAACGTGTACACCAGCTACGAGTCCACAGGGTTCATCACCCGCATGGCGAACCTGAACGCGAACCAGTGGTACGACGGCATGACCATCCACCCTTATTCCGGCACCCCCACGGGAGCCACCGCGGGCGCATGGTACGACGACGCGATGAAGAAGGCCGAGACGGCGGGCGTCAACCGCGTCAAGGAGTATGTGAGACTCATGCCGGCAGGCAAGGTGCCGGTCATCAGCGAATACGGCATTTTCCGCGATACCAGCGCGCTGGTCCGGTCGCAATCGCACGCGCTGTACATCGCCAAGGTCGCGCTGGAATATGTTCGGCTTGGCAGCCCCTATATTCAGAAGCACTGCCTGATCGACTGGTACAGCAGCGGCGCCGACTCGCTCGGCCCGACCCAGCAGGCGGTTATTCAGGCCGTGCCGGAAGACGGCGCAAGCACGGTGACGGGCGAGGGGCGGTTTGGGTTCTTCCTGACGCCGAGCGCGTATGCCCTGCAGATGCTCGGCAATGGCATCGGCGACAGCGTGCTGACTTCGACGCTCGGCTCGACGCCCACGTTGGGCAATGGCGCAACATCTCTGTCTGCTTTGGTTTCCAAGGATGATGATGGCAATCTGCGCGTGATCATCGTCAATCTGGATCGCGCGCTCGGCCGCACGCTGAAGTTGAATTTCGGGCAGGATCTGTCTGGCCGAGTCGCGGATGTGCAGACCATGGACGCAGCAATCAACGCAGAGAACACGTTGGAAAACCAAGATAATGTGACTCCCGTTGACAGCAGCGTCACGTTCGATGCGGCGACGCCGACGGTCACCGTCACGCCGCATTCGTTGACGACGCTGAAGATTCGGCCGCGTGCTGCCGGAACGATCAACGCGGCACCCGTCATCACCGCCAGTGACCGGACCATTACGGTCGGTGACGCTTTTGATCCGCTTGACGGCGTGACCGCGCACGACGCGGAGGATGGCGACATGCCGCTCGCTGCGGCGAATGTGACCGCCGATGATGTGGATCCCGATACTCCGGGAACCTATCACGTCACTATCACCGTCACCGACAGTCAGGGAGCCACTACCTCCAAGACCTTTACGGTCGTCGTGCAGGCGAAGGAAGGTGGGGAGACTCCGGAACCTGAGCCTGATCCCTCGCCGGGCCCCGAGCCCACGCCGGAACCTGCCCCCAGTCCGGCACCAGACGAGGAGACGGATCAAGCAGCCCACCAGAAGCCGGATGGCAAGACAAATGGGCAACAGGCAGACAACGGCAAAACAAAGTTGTCGCATACTGGTGCCAGCGTCCTGGTCGCGCTGACCTGTACCGCAATGCTCGCCATCGGAGGCGGTCTTATCGCCACATTCCGTCGTAAGCGGAGCTGACGGAGCGCGTGCCCCGCGGTCGAAGGTCGCATGGTCGGCCACCCTCTGGCCGCGGGGCGCATAACCCGTTGTTGCGTCCCTAAGTGCGCGCCGCCTATGAGAACGGAATCAGGTGCGATTCGCGACATCAGAGCGTCACGCTGTGCGGGTACCGTCACCGTGCGCGCCCGCACACGGTGACGCATTCTTCAAGAATCCAGTGATTGCAATGGTTCCGGGATGCCGTCACGCTGTGCGCCACCGCACACGGTGACGGTACCCGCGCAGCGTGACGCATTATCCCCGGAAAACAGCGAGTTCGCCGACTAGGAGCATGCGATTGCCGGCGCCCAGTCGGCTCGCCGATAGCCCCGACAGCGGGGGTGCGAGTTCTGGTTAGGCTTTGGCCAGTTGGTCGCGGATTTCGGTGAGCAGCGCGATTGTCTGCTGCTCGGCGGTGGGCTCGGGTTCCTTGCCTTCGTCGGCGTCCTCGGCCTCACTTTCCTTGAGCTTCGCCTTCGCCAGCAACGCATCGGACATGTCACGGAACTTGTTGATCGGCACCAGGATGAAGAAGTAGACGGCGACGGCGATGATGAGGAAATTGAGCAATGCGCCCAGAATCGCACCGACCGACACGGTCGCCCCGTTGAACGTGAACGCAAGCAGACCGTCCATGTTCGGCTTGCCGAAGATCATGGCGATCAGCGGATTGATGAGATGGTTGACGATCGCATTGACGACGGCGGTGACCGCACCGCCCATGACGACGCCGACCGCCATGTCAATCATATTGCCGCGGGAAATGAACTTCTTGAAACCATCGATCATGACGCCTCCTATGGTGAGAGGATTCGCAGGCGCAGGCTCGTGTCCGCGCCCGGATGCGCGGATTGCAACCCGCGCATCGTCACCTCCCAGACTATCGCATCATTCTCGTGGCATTCCGCGGCCGCCGCGCTTCAGGCACGGGTCACGTGGCCGCCGAATTGGGCACGCATCGTGGAGACCACACGCAGGATGTCGTCGGCGCCGCCGCGCGAAGCCTGCCGGGAGTAAAGCGCCGCCGCGGTGGCCGGCGTGGGGACGCCGAGTTCCAACGCCGATTCGACGTCTCGCGAACCGTGGCACGCGAAGTCGCGAAAAGCCTCGAAACAGCCAAAGTCGTCACCGTCCGTCGACGCATCGGGCTCGTCTCCCAACCGGTCAAGGAGTGGGACGCGCTCAGCACCCAGGTCATCCATTGGAAGCTGCACTCCACACACCGTAAGGAGCAGCTGCGCACCCTCACCGAACTGCGCCTCGCCATCGAGCCGGCCGCAGCGACCTCGGCCGCCCGATACGCGCCGATCGACGTGAAATCGCGCCCCCTCCTGCTCGCAGCGGAGCTCCGGCACACCGGCGAGAACGGCAGGCTCGACGAATTCCACAAGCTCGACATCGAATTCCACTCGCTGATCTTGCGCAACAGCGGCAACGAGATGTTCGCTTCCCTATCCACCATCATCGCCACCGTGCTCTCCGGACGCGTCGAACTGCACATGTACCCGCAAAAGCCCAAGCCGGAAGCCCTCGACGCACACGACGCCGTCGCCCAGGCGATCTGGCAGAGCAGTCCGGACAACGCGCGCCAGGCCATGCACCGCATCGTCGACGAAGTCGCCGAAACGCTGCAGCTCAGCTGACGCACACATCCGCGCCACATCCTGAGCAATTTCTTGTCGCCCCTTGACACCGCACCTACAATAAAACCGTCTTATTGATAACCCAACCATTAAGGGGAGAATTATGCTCACTGACGAGTATGTGAAGCGCGTCTACGCTCAGGTCGAACAGCGCGACGGCGACCAGCCGGAGTTCCTGCAGGCTGTACGCGAGGTGTTCGAGACCATCCAGCCGGTAGTCGAGAAGCACCCGGAGTACGAGAAGGCAGGCGTGCTGGAGCGCATCGTCGAGCCGGAGCGCGTGGTGAAGTTCCGCGTGGCCTGGACCGATGATGAGGGCAAGGTGCAGGTGAACCGTGGTTACCGCGTGCAGTTCAACTCCGCCATCGGACCGTACAAGGGCGGCCTGCGCTTCCACCCGACCGTCAACGAGGGCGTCATCAAGTTCCTCGGCTTCGAGCAGATCCTCAAGAACTCTCTGACCACGCTGCCCATGGGCGGCGGCAAGGGCGGCTCCGACTTCAACCCGAAGGGCCGTTCCGACGCTGAAGTGATGCGTTTCTGCCAGGCGTTCATGACCGAGCTGTGCCGCCACATCGGCCAGTTCACCGACGTTCCCGCCGGCGACATCAACGTGGGTGGCCGCGAGATCGGCTACCTGTTCGGCCAGTACAAGCGCATCCGCGACGAGTACTCCGGCGTCCTGACCGGCAAGGGTCTGGAGTTCGGCGGCTCGCTCGCCCGCACCGAGGCCACCGGCTACGGCGTGTGCTACTACACCCAGGAAGCCCTGCGCGTGCTGAAGAACGACTCCTTCGAGGGCAAGACCGTCGTGGTCTCCGGCTCCGGCAACGTGGCGATCTACGCCGTGCAGAAGGCCGAGGAGCTGGGCGCCAAGGTCGTCACCGTCTCCGACTCCAACGGCTATGTCTACGATCCGAACGGCATCGACGTGGCCGTGGTCAAACAGATCAAGGAAGTCGAGCGCGGCCGCATCAAGGAGTACGCCGAGCGCGTGCCGTCCGCCGAGTACCACGAGGGTTGCTCCGGCGTGTGGACCGTGCCGTGTGACATCGCGTTGCCGTGCGCCACCCAGAACGAAGTCAACGGCGAGTCCGCCGAAGCTCTGGTGAAGAACGGCTGCAAGGTCGTCGTCGAAGGCGCGAACATGCCGTCCACCCCGGAGGCCATCGAGGTCTACCAGAAGAACGGTCTACTGTACGGCCCCGCCAAGGCGGCGAACGCCGGTGGCGTCGCCGTTTCCGGCCTGGAGATGAGCCAGAACAGCTACCGTCTGTCGTGGTCCTTCGAAGAGGTCGACGCCAAGCTCAAGAACATCATGGAGACCATCGTCGCCGACTCCCTGGCCGCCGCCAAGGAGTACGGCCACGAGGGTGACCTGATGCTCGGCGCCAACGCCGCCGGCTTCGTCAAGGTCGCCAACGCCATGGTTGCGCAGGGCATCCTGTGATCGCGTAGGCGCGTAACGTTTGGCGCGCATTCGCGGATAGCGCGAAGGCCCGCCGAAACCAGTATTCGCATTGGTTTCGGCGGGCCTTCTGTATCCTGCAGCAGGTTTGGCCACCCCAGTCGCTTCGCGACAGCTCCCCGCCAACGGTGGCGGCGCGCGATCACCGGGTCGCCATCATGTCGATTGCCCCCGCATCCGGAGAAAGTCCCATCCCGCAGGCCAGAAACGGGACCTTTACGGGATGAGGCACGGGATGCCACCAACCCCGCGCTCTCAAAACTCGCAGATACAAGGCTAAATCCAACAAAAACGGCCCGTATCTGCGAGTTTTGAGAGCGCGATTCCCGCAACAACGAAAAATACGGCCGGGAAGGCGGCTCTCGGGAGCATCCCGTCCGCATCAAGCGCCCCATGCAATCAGTCGTCACGACATGCCGGCGGGGAATGATGGCCGCCACCGATTTCTCAGCGGAGGCCATCCCGACATGCCAGAATCTTGGGATGGCGGCTCGCGCCTTACTCGGCGCGGCGGCGCAGCAGCACCACGCCGGCACCGGCGGCCAGCAGCAGGACCGCGGCCACGGCGAACGCCATCGTCGAGGCACCCGTCTTGCTCAGGCCGCTCGGCTCGGTGGCATCCACCTTGCCGTTCGGGCTCGGCTTGACCGCCGGCTTCTGCGGCTCGGGCTTGGTGGACAGCTCCTGCGGGTCGGGCTTCTCGCCATCAACCTTCACCAGAGCCTTCCGGGCGGCCTGCAGCGCGGCAAGCGCGTCAGCCACCTGGGCGGGAGTCGCGTCCTCGTCGGCGGCGACCTTCTTCGCAGCGTCGAAGGCGGCCTGGAACGCATCCCAGCCGGACTCGTACTTGTCCTCGGTCAGCTTTTCGGCGGCGGCGATCGCGTTGTTCAGCGCGGTCTTGTCGGCGGCCTTGACGCTCACTTCGAAGGTCTTGGAGTACTCGGTGTCCTTGAGCGTCACCGTGAACGTGGCCTTGCCGACCTTCGCGAACGGCTTCGCGTAATCCACAACGGCACCATCGGCGTCAACCGCGGCAACCCTACTGCCAAAAGGCCTGAAAGCCTAAGCTCCTGCGACTGGGCTTGAACCAGTGACCGTCCGATTAACGGTTCCAGCTCTCACTGCCATAGGCGCTTCGGTTACCCTTGCCTCTGATGATACCGCCATCGCGGATTTCGTCATGTGGGAGGCCGAGCTGATGGAAGACTTGAACCCTGATTCGGTCGAAGAGATGTCCCCAATTCCCCGCGCCGAGGCGCACGCATAGAATTGAAGACCCCGCCCGGCGGCCCCGGGCGACCATATAACCATCGTTCTTCGCAGAGAGGGAAGCCACTGCGCTTCCCTCTCTCTTTTTATGCAAGGGAGCATCATGACAAGGAACTGGACAAACAGGAACAGCTACGGCTGCGAGCATGTCAGGCCACGCGATGACTGGGGCGAAAGCGTCGAGCAATGGCTGTCAAGCATGCTGGCGATCGGACGCACGCCGGAGACTCTGAGAACTAGATGGTATCAGATCGCGCGCTTTTCCAGGATCGTGGACAGGCCCATCGATCAGGTGGACGCCGACGCGGTGATCGCGTTCTTCCTGCAAAGCAGCATGGACCTTGAGGTCAAGCGTAACGCGCGCGCCTGCGTGAAGGTCTTCTACCAGTGGGCGGTCGCACACCGGATCGCCGACCACAATCCCATCGACGAGGTGCCCGTCATCCCCACGCGCCCCAGGGGCTGGCTGATCTGCCCGGAGCATGCCATCAACGAAGGCCTCAAGTCACAGGACGAGGACGCGGTGCTGGCCGTGATGTTCGGCGCGTGGATGGGCCTGCGACGCTTGGAGATGGCGCAGATCAACATCGCTACCGACATCGAGGACAACCCCGAGGAGATGCGCCTGCTCGTCCACGGCAAGGGCATCAAGGAGCGGGTGCTGCCTGTGCCGGGCGAACTCGCCCGAGCGATACGCCGGCGCGGCGGCGACTGGATCTTCCCCGGACGCTTCGACGGCCACGCCTGCGCGGATTACGTCGGCACCCGCATCAAGGAGGCCACATCGTTCCCCAGCCACAGCCTGCGGCGTAGGTTCGCCACCTTCGCCTACTACCGCACCGGCTGCGACATACTGCTGGTGTCCCAACTGCTCGGCCATTCCAGCGTCAGCACGACCATGCGCTACATCGGGATCAACACCGACCTCATGCGCGACGCCATGGAAGCCACGACAAGGGCCGACGTGTCGGAATGCCGACAGAGGGAGGCCGTGACCGCGTTCATGCCGGCCAAAACCATGCAGGGCCTCACGTTCGGGGGCTAGACATCCTGATGACCCTCACCGCAGTTTTCGGCATGCCGGATATGCGGTAAATACCGGCATACCGAAAACCGACAGTTCATTTGGTGTCAAAATATCTTCTTCACCGCGTTGACAACCAACGGCCCCACCTTGCTGACGACCTTAGGACCATATTTCTTGGCGACGGCAAGGGCACCGCCGGCAAGGCCAACGGCCAGGACCGCCTTGTTTCGATCCTTTTTCGTGGAGCAGTCCAGGCACAGTCCCAATTCCCTGCGGGACTCCGGTATCGCGTGCCTGCACACGGAGCAAAGAGCTTGCTCGGATGACGAAGCGGCTCGGGATTCCACGTCAGTCTTCTTCTTGAATGGGTTCATCTTCCGTTTCCTTATCGGTTATCGCAGAGGCCCCATCCGGTCGAGGCCTATAGGGTTCGAGCAATCCCGACGGAATGCCTTGCTCCAAAGACATGCCACCAAGGAGCGAGATTCTCTTGGAAAGCTCTGCGAACTGGTCCACAAGTTCCGGCATCTTCCTCTCGGATGGAAGTCCGCCGTCGATGACGAGAAGGGTATCCTCATCGAGTCCGTTCGCTTTGATGAATTCGCTGAACTGATCTAGGCAGGCACGGGCGGCACGTTCCTGGCCAAGCATCGAATATCCCTCGCCCTCCACACGCACTACATTCGTGATCTGCACGAGGTCATCGAACGCATCGGCAGCCGCCTGATGTATACGTTCGTTGCCATTGAGAGATTCTCCCAGACGTCTCACAAGCGCCAGCGGGTTCCGATTCAGATCGATGTCCGACTGCTCAATCAGGTAATTGGCGTTCTGGGTGAAGTTACGCATCAATGTGCGCTTTGCATCGGTGGCGGAGGAAAGAGCCTGCATGATCAAAGCATCCCTCAGCCGCGAATCCTCGACCTCCCTGGCCTGCATGAGCTTGTCCCACGCGCCCTCGGCCAAAGCAAGCCGATCATTCTGCAGCCCGATCCTGATGCCCTCCAACTGATCACGCAGGCTTCGAACCTCGGCAAGGACCATGGAAAGCGCCGCCTGCGTCTCCAATTGACGCATGGCATTGGTCACGTCCGGCGGCACGGTCTCCATATTGAGACGAACCTGCTTGTATATGCCCTTGTCATCGTAGACAAATGGCATGATGCGTCCCTCGGAGTCCAGACGGAAGCGCAGTCTGCCCTCCTTGACCATCTTCATGATCTCCGCTGGCAGATCGGCGACCATCCGCACTTTGTCATCGCCGAGGAATTCCTTGACGAAGCCCACTAGGGCGGGAGCGACGACTTGCAGAGACTCCCAGTCCTTCAAAGACCCCAGCCATCTTGCCACGGCCCTTCTTGCCTGGATTGGCATCTCCGACGTTTCCTCCGTCAGAGAACGAGACTTGGGATCCCAGCGTTCTATGCTCATCTTGATGCGCGGGACCACTTCGTATTCGATGGATTGGTCCGCTATCGGCGTGGCCGGATCGTTCCCCGCATAACCGCAATACGGGCATGTCAAGGCCTTATCGGAGATACTGGTTCCGCAATCCGGACACATGATCATTGCCACGCCTTGCTCCCCTCCTGATCAGCGTCCGTATGGGCCCATGAACCTGGATCCGTTGAAGTGCATCATATGATCCGGGGTGTCGGCGCACCAAGCCTCGGTCTCCCATGCGAGTTGGGCGAGGTAGCGTTGCATGGTGCGTCGGTCTGGGAAGCAGGAGACGAGCACTGCATCGTTCCACTGGTCCGCGAACAGATCATGCAGCTCGTTCTTGCGGGTCACGTCCACCGGTCCGTGCGTGCTGGCGGCTTCCATGAGGAACAGCCATCTCCTGCGCTCGTCCCATGCGATGACATCCGGGGCCTTCTCCCTTGCCTTGAGACTGATGCCGAGGTCGTCGAGGAGATCTGCGTCAATGACGCCGTGCTTGTGGTCGGTGTCATCAATGAATGCCACTTGGCATCCGGGAGCGAATCGTGGCAGCATTTCCTCGACCATCGCCTTGATCAGCACCGACTGGCCGCTCGGAGACAGTTCAAGTTCCTGTCCCGAGGGAAGATGCACCGGGGTCTTGGGCATGTGGCGTCGCTCCTCGACCAAGGAACGGTAGGACAGGTGGTCGGAGAGGAACCGTTCGATCTCGGATTCAAATCTCGGTTCGCGATAATGACGAAGCACTTCCAAGGCTTCGTCGGTCACGCGGTAGTTCCATTTCGGGGAGTTGATGGGTCGGTCCGGTTGGTCGGCGTTCTCCTCGACCAGTTGCGCGATGACGAACTGGTGCAGTGTGAAGCGTCGGATGGTCTCTCGCGTGTTCGCTGCGTATTCAACACCGTACTGGTCACGGATCCAGTCCATGATGGCACGGGTTCCCAGCATGGGATTAGTGGCCCGGGCCCAGTCGTCGCCGGGCTTGAGTTGTAGGAGCGCGAGCAATGTCATGGCGCTTCGCTCGTTAAGTTGTTCCCTGCCGACCTCGAAGTCACGCAATGCTTCGATGGCTTCCTCGATCAGCTGGCTTTTGTCCATGAGAACATTCCCTCCAAGGTATGGTCAATGCTTTGCTGGTCCACCGCGTCGTTCACGGGCAGCAGGTCGGATAGCTCCGCAAGCTGTCCCGGCGACGGGCACGGCAGCTGGCGTAGGTCAGTGGCATTGACCTGCGTGCTGCCCGATACCTGGCGGTACCATTCATCGACGATGCTCGATGTCAGCCAGAGGGTCAGCCCCCACGCAACTTTGTCGTTCAACGGCACCGTCCGGCGGGATGTGCCTTGGTGCACGTAGTTCAGCTTGTTGTCCGCCACGTACTCCGTGTCGCTGCGCAGGTACGAGGCGTAGATGCGGTGCCGTTGTTCCTTGGCGGAGAACCTGTTGACCAGGCAGTAGCTTCCCGAGGGCAGCACCATGTTGCGTGAATCCGCCTTGTCCGTGACCCACTGCTCCCTGTCGCATTTGACCGGATGCACGGTCGTCATGCCCCGCTGATTGTCGGACCAGTACAGTGGGTGGCTTCCCGGTTTCTCAGTGTCCGATAGCAGATCCCGATTGCGGAACCACACGAGCTTGCCGGTGGACACCCACATACCCTGCTCGGACAGGGTCTTGAATCGGGAGAGGCGGGGATCCTGGCGTTCGACGCGCAGGATGCGATCCCTGCCCATAGTCAGCGCTTCCAGCGGAATGAGCTCGTGCGGCTGCCGGTCCAGCGGAATCTCCGGGCGGATGCCGTCATAGACGGCGACCGAGCCGCTTTGCTTTCGCTTGGACACCTTCAGCAGCATGATCTCCTGAAGAACATCCATGTCCTTGAAGTGGTCCTGCCGCGAACCATAGACGGCCAGAACGTCCAAACTGCACTCATCAAGCAGCCATTTACGAAAATCCTTGAAATACTCGCCATTCATCCACGAACGGGGAATGATGGCCACGCATTCCCCGCCTTCGGCCAATGCCTGAACGGCGATCACCAGAAAAGCGGTGTACAGGTTGGTGATCTTCACGCCGCCGCCGGCCGTGGGAATGGTGACGGGACTGATCTTCTTATACGGCGGGTTAAGGATCACGCGATCGAACCTGTCATCAAGCAACACATCGAACACCGACTTGCCGATGACCTCGACATCATCGCATACCTGCCGGATCGAAGCTTCGGACGCCTTGGCGAGATCGACATCCCGCTCGATGGCCGTGACACTGCTGCCGGCTGATGCATGCGCGGCGACCAAGGCGGCCAAGATTCCGGTGCCCGAACCAAGATCAAGGACGCGCACGGGCTCAACGGCAGGAGTGAACAGTCCGGCCGCCTGCTCGGCAACGGGAGCGGGAGTCAGAAACTGCTCCCACTGCTGCTGCCGCTCCGGGGAAAGAGCGGCAGCAGCCTCATTGCGGATCTGCACGATGGACTTGCTCATATCTACAAGACTAATACGAGTTCTGTCCCTCTGCTCACTGCGCGTGGGAAAGATTAGCCATCGCTCTGCTCTCGGCATATGCCACGAGCTCTTCCTTCTTATGGGAAACGCGCAGCTATGCCCAATGAGCCGGCATCGCTAGATATTCTCGGCGTTGCCATCGCTACCGGAGAATTCGATGGCTTGGATCGCTTCTCCGGCATCGTCTTTTTGGGAAACGCCCTTGACAAATTCCTGATAGCGTTCACGACTCTGAGCGAGCATGTCACTGAAATACAGGAATTTTGCCCAGAACATTTCGACTTGCGCGTTCGCCGCTCCCGGAGACATCGGCTTGCCACGGTTGTCAAGCACCCGTCTGACGATGATGAGAACGTTGACTCTCTCGTCAATGCCGGACGCATTCTTTCTTCCCTCGGCTCGGTCGGTCCGGGCATCGTCCTTCTCCGGAATCCGAGTCATCGCCTCCGCATAACGCCATACCTGCTCTCGTATCTCCTCTATCTTGATATCACGACCATAGCGTTTGAATTCCACAATGGTCTCACGGTCAGGAGCCGTCAGATATTTGATATCCACGCGGCTGTTCGACTCCGAATCCGACGAAAAGTCCAGTTTGTATTCTTCTTCGCCTATTGTCCGGAACGCTTTTTCCTTCTCAGCGTTGCGCGTTGCGCGCTCCCATGCTGGATCGAGAAGCCAAGGATTGTCCGAAACGAAGTCACGCGGCGTGGCGTTTTCAAGCTCATTGGCTTTCAACATGGATTCCAACTTGTCTATCACTTCGAGGCGCGTACGCACGACCTGCGCGTATTCCATGTTTTCGTAGTCTTTGTAAGACGTCAAATATAATGGCCATTGGGCTAAGTACTCGTTTGATGGCGATTTGATTAAGGGCGGTTTGCCTAGGAAACAGGAACGTTTGGTGTTGGCGTGGGCTGAAATACACCGTGAGGATCTCGAGTCCAATTGGAAGTGTGTGGAGGCCCATGTGCAACCCGGACACATCGAGCCGCTTAGGTAAGGAGGTTTATTCATGTGTGACGGTGTTGTTTTGGTGACTGACGCTGTTCCGTTGGACGGCCACCGTGTGGCGGTCAGGTTCAGCGATGGTTATAGTGGCGTCTTGGATATGGCCAAGTATTTTGGCTATCCGGCGTTCGCTGGGTTGAATGATCCTGCGGTGTTCGCTACTGCGCGGGCTGGTCTCGGTACGGTGTTGTGGGGTGACGGTGATATAGACGTCGCACCTGATACCGCGCGTGAGGAGGCCGTGCCGTTGGGCGCGTAGGCCGCGTTGATGAATCCCGGTTGCTTTTGGCTGCCGGGATTTTGTTTATTCGAACGTGTTTGGCGGGGTTCCGCCTGATGAAAATACCCCAAGAGTGTTGCGTCACTCTCGGGGTTTTGCTTAAAACAAACGGATTTATAAGCCCTCTCATTGCAGCAAGGGGTTACCCGTCATCTAACCCAAACCGCCATAAGGAAATCCATTGGCAAAAATGGCTTTTTACCGCCAGCCACGGCGCGCGGATGCTGAGGGAGTCGAACCCGCAGATCACCACTGTCGATCAGCACATGGAGATGCGCGGCAAGGTGATGGCCGACATCGTCATCAAAAAGATTCACGGCATCGACTCGCCGCGTACGGTGATGTTGCCGACCGAGCTGGTGGTGCGGCAGTCGGCGTGACCTGCGCAGGCTCGCGGCTGGACGCCGGCCGCGAGCCATTGCGGGACCTCAGGATTTTGCGTCGGGGCCGACATCGGGATTCACGCCACCGACATGACTGCCGGCCGCCGCGACTGCGTCCAACGCGGTGCGCAGATGCGCAGGCGGAATCACCCTCCGCCACGCCATCAGAGAGGCCCAGTCGGCCACGATCCTGAAATACCTACGCCGCGCGGCCGGCCGCGACAGGCTCAGATCATGCAGGCCGCCGCGAATCGTCGCCAGCGTCACCACATCGCCGAGGTTGAGCGCCGCCTGGCGAATCGCCGTGATGTCCAGCACGGAATCCGCCTCGCGCATCGCCTCATCCCATGTGGGCTGCAGCATGGTCCGGTCGGACGTGCACACCAGCACGGGAATGCGGATGTCGAGCCGGCGCGACACCTCGGCCTGCGCATTGTAGATCGCCCGCATCCACCCGGCGCGGGGAAAGAAACGCTGCGGGTCCACCAGCGGATGGCGCAGATAATCCCAGTCGCCGCCGGTCTCGCAATCGATGCAGCGGCCGTAGAACCCCGGATCGCGCATCGGCATCACCGTTTTGCCGCCGCCCAGCTGGAACGCCTGAACCACGGGCGTCGACAGTATGCGGAACATGCGGTTGCCTTGCAATTCCAGCCAAGGCGAGTCCAGCGCGACCGCCTCGACGTGATGCGGCCGCTGCGAATTCAGCCACAGCACCGAGCTCAGCCCGCCCTGCGAATGGGCGACCAGCAGGATGCGCACCTGCTCGCCCTGCTCGGCGACGACCAGGTCGCGCAGGGCGTTGAATTCCGCCGCATAATCGTGCAGATCCTCGATATATCCAGGGGTCTGGCCATCCCGCAACGACCGCCCGAACTTGCGCAGATCGACGGCGTAGAAGGGAATGCCGAGCGATTCCCAGAACTCGGATTCGTGACGGCGGTAGAAATAGTCGTTCCACCCGTGCACGTACATCACCGCGAGCCGGTGCCCGCGCAGCGCGAACCGCTGACGCCTCCATCGCGCGCTCATGGGCAGCTTCGAGGGGTCCCGGCGCACGAATGTGGCGACGATATCGCCTTCGTCATCATGGCCGAGATGGATCGTCGCCTGCTGGTAGCCATCCATTACGCAGTCGGGCTGCCAGTCGTCCACGGTGGGGCGCGCGGTGAGTTGGATATGCAGCGGATCGGTCATGATTTCAATGTACTCGCGTCGCGGGAACCGACAGGACGACTATGCCCCGCATTATCTGAACGCGAACGCGAAATACAACAGATTGTGCGGCCATGTCGGAATGCGTCGACACAGGCGAGCCACGGATGGCGAGCCACACGGCGGTCGGGCGGCGGACCGCGACTGAGGAAAGGCTCCGCATGCCACGGCCGGCACAACGACAGACACCCCTTGTGACCGTTTACATCATCTGCGTATACTCGAACCTGTACGCGGTCGTCCGACGACGGCCGCACACGTAAAGGAACAATGATGTCAGCAACTATTCACGCGCCGAACAAGGTAGCATCAACGAGCGGCAAACCGACCCGGCGTCTGGCGAACCGCACTCGGACGAAGTCGTCTGCACGCTCCAACGAAACACCGGTAGACCAGAACAGCGATAAGCAACCGGCGAATATCCAGCAACACGAAGCAAACACCGATGCCATGGATTCCATGGACGATGCACAGAAAAAACCGACCATCCGCGACGTCGCCCGTCTCGCGGGAGTATCGTACGGAACGGTCTCCCGGTATCTGAACGGCAACACCCACGTCTCGCAGGACGCAGCCGAACGCATCGCAGCAGCCATCACCAAATCACAGTACACGCCGAACAACGCCGCACGCTCACTCGCGCAACGCCGCACGCTCACCGTCGCGCTGATCATCCAGGTCGAATCGAACGAGACCATCGCGCAGGCCAGTATGTCAAGGGCGATGGCCGGCGCCAACCAGGTCCTCGGCGACGCGGGCTACCAGATGGTCACGCTGATCGCCAACAGCGAGGACTCCACGCGCCGCATCGCGCAGCTGGTGCAAAGCGACTTTTCGGACGGGTACCTGCTGTTCTCACTGAGCGAGGACAGCATGCTCGCCAACACGTTCGCATCGGTCAAGCGGCCGGTGGTCCTCTCGGAAGTCAGCGAACGCGAGAACCTGCCGTTCCCGGCCGTGGACTTCACCAACACCGAGGGGCAGCGCGACATCACGCGCTACCTGCTCGACCAGGGGAGGACCAAGCTGGTGTACGTGTGCGGCCCCGGATACTCACCATCGTCGAACAACCGCTTCGACGGCTTCAAGGCGGCGATGGGTGACCGGTTCAACGAACGCCACGTCTACTACGCGGACGACTGGGAGAGCACCAGCGGCGAAATGGCCGTGGTCGAGTTCCAACCCATGCTTGACGAGCTGGACGGATTCGTGTGCGCCAACGACAGCATCGCGCTGGGCGTCATCAACCAGTTGAACCGGTTCGGGTATCGGGTGCCGGACGACATCGCGGTCACGGGATTCGACGATTCGCCAATCGCCCTGCTGGCGAACCCGAAGCTGACCACCGTGCGGCAGGATTCGCAGCTGCACGGCGAGACGATGTCGAGGCTGTTGCTGTCCATGCTGCAAGGCGACATCGTGGAGCCGCATTACGTGCAGCTGCTGCCGACGACCATCGCGGAACGCCAATCGGCGTGATCTAGGAAGAACCACGCTCTCAAAACTCGCAGATACAGGGCGAAAATAACGAATAGTCCCTTGTACCTGCGAATTTTGAGAGCCTCATATTGCAACGCACGACCCCACGCGGCCGTTGCCGGAGCGCCACCGCCGGGCGCACTCCGATTCTTCCGTATGTCGGCAAGGTTTTCACGATACAATGGTTCAGTCTGTAACCGGTCACAAGCAGTTGCGGACACGACAGATAATCAACAGCAGATCATCACGAAAGGGGAAATCATGGCTGATAGATTCGGAGCTTTTCTGCCTCACGACACCTCGGGCGACGTTGCCCAGCTGCACGGCATCGGTCTGCAAAAATTCGGCGACACCTGGTATGCATATGGCGAGAACAAGGTAAACGGCAATTTGTTCCAGGGCGTGTGCTGTTATACAACCACCGATTTCATCGCATGGCGCAGCCACGGCATCGTACTTGATGTGCAAGAAGACGGCTCCGCCCTCGCCTCCGACCGTATCGGCGAGCGGCCGAAGGTGCTGCATTGCCCCGCCACCGGCAAATATGTCATGTATATTCATGCCGAAACGCCCGACTACGGATACGCGCACATCGGCGTCGCCGTGGCCGACGCCCCGACCGGCCCGTTCGCATTCCAGACCACCATCACGTGGCGCGGCTACCTGAGCCGTGACATCGGCGTCTTCCAGGACGAGGACGGCAGCGGCTACATCATGAGCGAGGACCGCGACCATGGCACGCACATTTACCGTCTCGCCGACGACTACCTCACCATCGTCGAGGACGTCGCCTGCGAGCGTGCCACCGACTACCCATACGGCCTGGAATCGCCGACCATCATCAAGAAGGACGGCCTGTACTACTGGTTCGGCTCGCAACTGACCAGCTGGGACACCAACGACAACAAGTACTCCACCGCCACCGACCTGCACGGCCCGTGGAGCGAGTGGAAGCTGTTCGCGCCGAAGGGTGCAAAGACCTACGATTCGCAGGTCGATATCGTGGTGCCGCTGGACGACGACCCGTACAACAGCGAGCACTTCCTGTTCATCGGCGACCGCTGGCAGGAGCATGACCTCGGCAACTCGCCGATCGTACAGATGCCGATTTCCATCGCCGACGGCGTGGCGTCGCTGACGTGGAGCGACACCTACGAGGGCACCACCCACCGCTGATTTTCGCGGGTTTTCGCGGATCACGGATTTAGCCGACGTGGTCCGGCATTGAGAAACGGGCCTGTGGCATGATTTGCCGCAGGCCCGTTTCGCGTCCTTCGACATTCCCCGGACGGCAGCGACATCGTGACGGCACAACGGCGTGACGGCGCAGCAACGCAACAGCAGCAGGTACGGCCGGTTTGCGTTCCTAAGTGCGCGTCGAAACGACAAGTGCGCGAACATAAGAACGCAGATGGCTCTGTTTGCGTTCTTAAGTGCGCACGATCGTCGTTTCGGCGCGCACTTAGGCACGCAAACCGGCCACGCCAGCCACCGAGGCACCGGTCTTGGACAGACGTTCTGCTGACCGGCAGGCTTCTGCGCGCCAGGCTTCTTGCCCGGTTCGGTCTTGTCGGACATGACCTTGACGACCTTCAGACCATCGGCGGAGAACGTGTCGCCGACCGTGTACTCGGTCTTGGCGGGCTTTGCGGCCACCTTGATCGATTCGACGGTCGCCGGCTTCGGCTTCTCGGCCAGGGCGTTCTGTGCGGCGGTGAGGTTTTCAGTGCGGTGGCCACTTCGTCGACGGTTGCGTTCTTGTTGGCGGAGACCTCCTTGGCGGCGGGCTGACCGTCGAGCTCCACGTATGCGGAGGCGGTTTCACCCTCGGCGACGGTCGGCGTGAACGCGGTGGTCTTCAGCGTCGGCTTGGAGTCGGAGCGGACGAGCACCACATCGACGATGTAGCCGTTGGCGTCATCGACGAGGCCATGTCGGAGAAGCTCAGCCACAGAGCGCCTTCAGGCGCGGCGTCGGCGGGCACGGTGAACGTGGTGGTCACGTACTGCGGCTCACCGCCTTCGTGTCGGCGGTGGTCGATGCGGTGGCGAGTTCGTCCGTGTACTGTGCCCATGCGGAACCGGTGCCGCTGCCGGCCTTACGGCTCTTCACGGTCGCGGTGGCCACTTGGGATCAAAAGACTCGCGAAGGCATGATTCTGCTCGTCAACCGTGACGAGCACAACGCCCATGATGTGACAATCGACCTGACATCGTTGCCTAGGCTGGGGGAGTGGCCGTCCGTCACCAGCTCGCAGATGCTGCCCAGCGACGATATCTACCGCACCAATACGGCCGACGAGCCGGACGGCGTCACCTTGCAGCCGCTATCCGCCGCGCTTGATGAGGGTCGGATGACTGTTTCGTTGCCACCGGTCACATGGGCTTCGGTGAGGTTCACGGCCTGATTATCGCGAGCTCACGCTCTCAAAACTCGCAGATACAGGGCCGAATTCAACAAAAATGGTCTGTATCTGCGAGTTTTGAGAGCGTGATTTTCCTATCAACAAATAATGGGGGCTCCCGAGCATCGGGAACTACCCATTATTCGTCGTCATGTGCTGACAACCCGCGTCGGCAACGCGGTCATGTGGCGCTGTCGCCAATCAGCGGCAACGCCACGAACCTTGGCCTCCTTGAAGGCCTGAGCGGACGGCTTCCACGAAGCGGCGGTGTAGTCTTTTCCTGCGCCGGCGATGATGAGATATACAAACCCCGCGGGCGTTGCCTCCGCGGGGTTCGTAACGGGATGTATCAGGGATTCGATTGGATCAGTCGTCGCCCAGAGTGATATGTATGCCGCCGACCAGCGCGCTGATCACGTTGTACAGCAGCGCGATGATGGTGGCAAGGAGCGTCACCAGCACGACGCCGACGATCGCCAGGATGGTAACCACCGACAGTACCGTGGACAGGCTGAACACGCTGGAAAGGTTCAGGCTGTCGGCGGCCAGACCGGTGGACGAGACGATATTGTTCAGCTGGTCGAACACGCCGACCGCGTCAAGCAGCAGCCAGACCAAGGCGGCGGCAAGCACTTCGATGATCGCGCCGGCGATTGACAGCATGAACGTCACCTTCGCCACGGACCATGCGTTCACATGGGTCAGCGACAGGTTCATGCGGCGGGCGCGCGGCGTCGAACGGCGCGGCGAACGCAGGGACGCACGCGTTTTGTTGGCGCGCGGCTCGCTCTCCGACTGCGGCTGGTTGGAAATAGAGCGCGCGACCCGAGGGGCGCTTTCGCGGACACCTTCGTGCGGTTCTGCATTGTCATGCGGACCGGGCACGAACATGTCGGTCCGTCCGGGTTCGAGGTTGTCACTCATCGTTGCTCCTTGTCGTTCCCCGATGACTCTTAGCCGAGGCTACCAGTTTTCTGAGACGATTATGCCTCGTCATCAGTGTTGTTCACATTCTCGTCAGATGCCGCGCCCGAATCACTGCCGGATGCGACGCTATCCGCGGTATCCGGAGTGTTTTCGGCCGTATCGGGAGACGTGGTCGCGGATGCGGCCGCAGCCGTATCATCCGTCGTCTCGACTTCGTCTTCGCCGGTTTCCTCGTTGCGGGCGATGGAGATAATCTCGTCGCCCTTGTCGGGCTTAGCGAGCGTCACGCCCTGCGTGGTGCGGCCGGTGCGCTTGACTTCGGTGACGTTGGAACGGATCACTTTGCCGGACTTCATGATCGCCATGACCTGATCGTCTTCGCTTACGATCAGGGCACCGACCAGCGATCCGCGACCTTCGGCGAGCTGTACCGCCTTGACGCCGAAGCCGTTACGCCCCTGCAGTCGGTATTCGCTGATCGCGGTGCGCTTGGCGAAGCCCTCATTGGTGACCACGAGCAGGTCCTGCTTGGAGTCCTCCGGAACCACGTCCATGGCGAGCAGTTCGTCATCCCCGCGGAACTTCATGCCCTGCACGCCGGCGGTCTGGCGTCCCATCGGACGCAGCTGGTCGTTGTCCGCCGCGAACTTGAGACTCATGCCCTGCTTGGAGACGAGGATGATGTCGTCTGCGGCGTTGCACAGCGCGGCGCCGATCAGCTCGTCCGTGGGCTCGCCGGTCTCCTCGTCGGCCGCGAGACGAACCGCGATGAGTCCGCCCTGACGCGGCGAATCGTACTCGGCCAGCGCGGTCTTCTTGACCTTGCCGGTGCGGGTGGCAAGCACCAGATACTTGGCGACCTCGTAGTTCGGAATCGACAGCACGGTCTGAATCGTCTCGTCGGGACCGAACTGCAGCAGGTTCGCCACGTGCTGGCCCTTGGAATCGCGCGAGCCTTCGGGCAGCTCGTACGCCTTGATGCGGTAGACGCGGCCCTTATTGGTGAAGAACAGCAGCCAGTTATGCGTGGACGTGAGGAAGAAGTGATCCACCACGTCATCCTCACGCAGCTTGGCGCCCTTGATGCCCTTGCCGCCGCGATGCTGTGCACGGTATTCGTTGGCCTTGGTGCGCTTGATGAAGCCGGAGTGCGTGACGGTGACCACCACGTTCTCCTCGGCGATCAGGTCTTCGACGTTCATCTCGCCCGAGTAGGGGAGGATCTTCGTGCGACGTTCGTCACCGTATTTCGCGACGATCTCGTCGAGCTCGTCGCCGACGATCGTACGCTGGCGTTCCGGCTTGGCGAGGATGTCGTTGTAGTCGGCAATCTTGCGCATGAGTTCCTCATGCTCGTCGATGATCTTCTGACGTTCCATGTTGGCCAGTCGAACCAGCTGCATGGAAAGGATGGCGTCGGCCTGCACCTGATCGATGTCAAGGAACTCCATCAGCTTCGGCCGGGCGTCCTCGCGGCCCTGGCTGGAGCGGATGAGGCGGATGACCTCGTCGATGGCGTCCATGGCCTTGAGCAGGCCCTGCAGGATGTGGTCGCGTTCCTCGGCCTCGCGCTTGAGGTAACGGGTACGGCGTTCGATGACTTCGAGCTGGTGGTTCACCCAATGGCGGATGAAGGCGTCGAGGCTCAGCGTGCGCGGCACGCCGTCGACCAGCGCGAGCATGTTCGCGCCGAACGTTTGCTGCAGCTGGGAGTGCTTGTACAGGTTGTTGAGCACAACCTTCGGCACGGCGTCGCGCTTGAGCACGAGCACGAGTCGCTGGCCGGTACGGCCCGACGTCTCGTCGCGCATGTCGGCGATGCCCTGGATCTTGCCGTCGCGCACGCCTTCTCGGATGGAAGCGGCCAGACGGTCGGGATTCACCTGATATGGCAGCTCGGTGACCACCAGGCACATACGGCCCTTGATCTCCTCGGTGTTGACCACCGCGCGCATCGTAATCAGGCCGCGGCCGGTGCGGTACGCCTGCTCGATGCCCTTGTGGCCGAGGATCGTGGCGCCGGTCGGGAAGTCCGGTCCCTTGATGATGCCGATGAGTGCGTTCAGCAGCTCTTCACGGCTCGCTTCGGGATGATCGAGCGTCCAATGCACGCCTTCCGCCAGCTCGCGCATGTTGTGCGGCGGAATGTTGGTCGCCATGCCGACGGCGATACCGGACGAGCCGTTGGCCAGCAGGTTCGGGAAGCGCGCGGGCAACACGGTGGGTTCCTGCGTACGGCCATCGTAGTTGGGCACGAAGTCGACGGTGTCCTTGTCGATGTCTCGCACCATTTCCATCGCAAGCGGCATCATGCGGCACTCGGTGTAACGCATGGCTGCGGGCGGGTCGTCACCGGCCGAGCCGAAGTTGCCCTGCCCGTCGACCAGCGTGTATCGCATCGACCACGGCTGGGCCATGCGCACCAGCGAATCGTAGATCGCGGCGTCGCCGTGTGGGTGGTAGTTGCCCATCACGTCGGCGACGGGTCGGGCGCACTTGGAATAGCCGCGATCAGGACGGTAGCCGCCGTCATACATCGCGTACACGATGCGGCGGTGCACCGGCTTCATGCCGTCGCGCACATCCGGAAGGGCTCGTTCGACGATGACGGAGATGGCATAGTCGAGGTACGACTGACGCATCTCCTTCTGGATGTCGGTGTGGGCCACGCGATTGTCGTCGAGGACCAACTGTTCGTTGGCCTGAGGGCTGATGGGCTCCATCGAGTGTTCGGCACGCTCGTCATTCTGCTCCGGCAGGTCGGTGCCGTTGCTGTTTTCGTCTGCCACTTGGTTGTCCTTTGGTTAAATTCTGTTCGACCGTATGTTGGACGTCGTTTCTGTCGCTGTCATCGGGTGGATCGGGATCACCCCCAGTCAGCTGCGCTGACAGCCCCCCCCCGCCGGCGGGGCTTGGATTAGAACCTTAAGCGTCGATGAAACGCACATCCTTGGCATTGCGTTGGATGAAAAGACGGCGCGGTTCCACGTCGTCGCCCATCAGCATCGAGAAGGTCTCGTCCGCTGCCGCGGCATCCTCGATGTGAATCTGCTTCAGGATGCGGTGCTCAGGATCCATGGTGGTCTCCCACAGCTCCTGGTAGGTCATCTCGCCCAGACCCTTATATCGCTGGATGCCTTCGCCCTTGGGCAGCTGCCGGCCTGCGGCCTTGCCCTGGGCGAGTTTCTCGTCGCGTTCGCGGTCGGTGTACACGTAATCATGATCGCCGCGCGTCCACTTGAGACGGTACAGCGGAGGCATGGCCACATACACGTATCCTGCGGTGATCATCGGTCGCATGTAACGGAAGAACAGCGTCAGGTTCAGCGTGGCGATATGGGCACCGTCCACATCTGCATCGGCCATGATGATGACCTTGTGGTAGCGCACCTTGCTCACGTCGAATTCCTCGCCATAGCCGCCGCCGACCGCGGTGATCAGCGACTCGATGGTGTCGGACTTCATCATGCGGTCGATGGAGGCGCGTTCGGTGTTGAGAATCTTGCCTCGAAGCGGCAGGATGGCCTGCGTCTCCGGGTTTCGCCCTTGAATGGCTGAGCCGCCTGCCGAATCACCCTCGACGATGAACAGCTCGCACTCTTCGGGGTTGCTGGACTGGCAGTCCTTGAGCTTGTCGGGCATGCCGGCCGACTCGAAAATCGACTTGCGCCGGGTGTTCTCGCGGGCTTTCTTCGCCGCGATGCGGGCGCGGGAGGCTTCGATGGCCTTCTGGATGATGTTCTTGGCCTCTGCGGGGTGCGCGTCGAACCAGTCGCCGAGCTTGTCGGTCATCACGCGCTGCACGAAGGTCTTCGCCTCGGAGTTGCCGAGCTTGGTCTTCGTCTGCCCTTCGAACTGAGGAGTGGTCAGCTTGACGGACACGACGGCGGTCAGGCCTTCGCGCACATCGTCGCCGGAGAGGTTGTCATCCTTCTCCTTGAGGATGTTCTTGTCTCGCGCATACCGGTTCACCAGCGAGGTCAGCGCTGCACGGAAGCCTTCTTCGTGCGTGCCGCCTTCTGTGGTGGAGATCGTGTTCGCGAACGTGTGCACAGCCTCGGAATACGCGGTGGTCCACTGCATCGCGACCTCGGCCGAGATGCCGATCTTGAGGTCTTCGGCCTCGAAATCGATGACATCCTCCTCGACGGGAGTGGCCTTGCGGGACTTGACCAGGTACGAGACATAATCCTTGATGCCGTTCATGTACTGGTAAGTCACGCTCTGGTGCTTCGGCTCGGTGGAATCGTCATCGCCGGCCACTTCGTCGCCGGCCAGATCCGGCTCGCGCAGGTCGGTGAGTGAAATCTTCAGTCCCTTGTTCAGGAACGCCATCTGCTGGAAGCGGGAGCGCAGCGTCTCGAAGTCGTATACCGTGCTTTCGAAGATCGCCGCATCGGGCCAGAACGTCACGGAAGTGCCGGTCGACTCATCCTCGGCCATCGGGGCGCCCTTGGCGAGGCGGGCCGTCGGATGCTGGTTGACGTATGTCTGGGTCCAGTGGAATCCCTGGCGCCGCACTTCGATATCGACTCGCGTCGACAGCGCGTTGACCACGGAGATGCCGACACCGTGAAGGCCGCCGGACACCGCGTATCCGCCGCCGCCGAATTTACCGCCGGCGTGCAGCTTGGTCATCACGGTCTCGACGCCGGAGACGCCTTCGCCGGGAACTTCGTCGACCGGGATGCCTCGACCGTCGTCAACGACGCGGATGCCGTTGTCCGGCAGGATCGTCACTTCGATATGCGTGGCGTAGCCGGCCAGTGCCTCGTCGACGGAGTTGTCGACGATCTCGTAGACCAGGTGGTGCAGACCGCGCGGGCCGGTGGAGCCGATGTACATGCCCGGGCGGATGCGCACCGCCTCAAGGCCTTCCAGCACCTTCAGGTCGCTGGCGTCATAATGGTCGGGCGATAAGGTGTCGTCAAGCTGGGCGTCATCGAGCTCGTCCTGGGCGATGGCTTCATCGACCTCGCGGTCATGCTGCTCGGCGCTGCTCGCCGTCAGACCGCTGCCCGGAGCCTGCTCAGGCATGCCGGACTCGTCACGGGATTCATGTTCGGAATCCGATTCAAGAACTGCCACTAACGGTTTCCTTCCTGCATATTCTTTCGTCATGAAAGGTTGTTCTGCGGGCGATACGCTCTAAAACGCGAATAACGGGGGTTTCTAAGCGCTGAACCTATTATCCGCCAATCCTACCCGTCTACGGGGACTTTGGCTCTCTGAGCGAATTTAGCGCCTCTTCATCCTTGAGCCGCGAAATGTCGCGGCACGGGGGCCTGTTACCTGGATCTTGTGGACGTCCAACCCCTGCAGGCGCTCCTTGATGGTACGTTCCAGCTGCGGAATCAGGTAGGTGAGCTGGGTGGCCCAAGCCGCGGAATCGGCACGGATGGTCATGACTCCGTCGCGCAGCCCGATGACCTGCGAATGCTGGGCGATGACCGGTCCGACCACCTGATCCCAGTGATTGCGCAGCTGCGCGATTTTCAGATACGGTATCCAATGACCGTTATTCGCAATCAGCGCCGTTACGCTGCCCAAGGTGCTCGGGTCACGGCCCGGCTTGCCGAAGTTCTCCCATGCGGCCTCGGCGTCAATCATCCGCTGACGCCTTCCTCCCGCCATCTTGGCGATGTGCTCGAACACCGTGGCGGGCAGTTTGCGCTGGTCGAGATGCAGGGTCGCGCAAATCGGCTCGTGCGAATCGTGTACATTGCCCGGCTTGACCGCGCTGCCCGGCTTGTCGGGCCTGCTCGGTGCCCCCGGCCCGCCCGGCGTATTCGGCTTGCGGGGTTCGGTCATTGTTCGCCGGCCCTCTCGGCATCCGCTTCGTCGCGCCGTTTGAGATCGGCCACTGCGATGCGGTTCACCGGTATCTCGCCGGATTCTGTCGACTCATTCGCCGGCAGTATCGGAATATCGCTTTCCGCGGCCGCGGTGATCAGTACCTGATCCTGAGCCGCGGCAAAACGCAGGATCTCGGTGCGGCGCGATTCGTCGAGCTGAGCGAACACATCGTCGAGAATCACCACCGGCCTGGTGTCGAAATACTCGCAAAGGGCCCGGTATTGTGCCATCTTCAATGCCAGGGCCAACGTCCACATCTCGCCGTTGGAGGCGAATTCCCTGGCCGGCATGCCATTGAGCGTCACCAACAGGTCATCTCGTTGCGGGCCGATCAGATTGACGCCGCGAGACACCTCGCCGGGATAGATGCGCTGGAAATGCTGGCTTATCAACGGTTCGGGCGCCTGTGTTCCAAGGATCTCGTCGAATGACGGCACGTATTCGACCGCTGCCTGCTCACCACCATCCTGCGCGGCATCCTGAATTTCCGCATTGGACGGCAAGTCGCCCGCCACACCGGCCAATCTGGCATACAGCGGGCCGAACGACTTGTTCAGTTCCGCGATGATGCGCTGCCTGTCGCGGCTGAGCGCGACTCCCGCCTCGATGAACTGTCCGGTCCAGATCTCCAGCCCGCTGAGCGCGGCGTCAATCGGGGATCCTGCACGCTGCCATTGACCGAGCTGTTTGAGCAGTGCCGCCCGTTGCTTGGCGACGTGCGTGAATGATTGCAACCGGTTCGCATATCCGGGAATCAGCAGCGAGGCGACCTGGTTGATGAACGAGCGGCGCACGGCGGGGTCGCCCGCCACAAGCTGCTGATCCTCCGGGGTGAAGCTCACGGTCGGCAGCGTGCCGAGAATCTCCCGCAGATACCGCGACTGCCCGCCGTTGATGCGGGCGCGGTTGGCGCCTCGTGCCGCAATCGTGGCCTCAAGGGTGGTGGTCTGTGTCTGCCGGACCGGTTTCATGTCCGAGATATCCACGGCATCAGCGCTGGTATTGACGCCATCATCAGCGGGCTCCGGATCCGTCACGGATTCGATATTGGCCCGGATCGTCGCTGCATGTTCGCCGCGCTGCACCAGCGGAACCGAGCTGGATGTGCGATGGCTCAGGCCCGTGGACAGCACTTCTATCGATTCGACGATGTTGGTTTTCCCAAGCCCGTTCGCCCCCTGCAGGATGTTGATGCCCGGCGTGAGGTCGAGCACGCAATGGTTCCATGACCGGTAATGGTCAAGCGCAAGACGCGAAATGTACAAGATGGGCTCCTGTCATGTCATCGCCGGCACCGTGTGTTTCGGCGGTGCCGGCGATTCGATTCGGATTCCAGTGTTCAGCCGTCGGGCTCAGCTGTTGAAACGCATCGGGACGAGCAGATAGCGGTAATCCATCGATTCGTCGCTGTCCGCCTCCTGCTGGCCGTTGAATTCGACGGGCTTGACGGCCGTGGTCATCTTCATGCGCACGAACGGCTCAGTGATGGCGCTCAGGCCTTCGATCAGGTAGGACGGGTTGAACGCAACGGTGATGTCTTCGCCGTCCATGTCGATGTCCAGCATTTCCTGCGCCTGGGCTTCGTCCACGGCGCCGGCGGACAGGGTGACTTCCTGGCCGGAGAACACCATGCGGATCGGGGCGTTGCGTTCGGCGACCAGCGCGACGCGCTTGATGGCGGCGATCAGCAGCTGCTTGTCGATGACGGCCTGAATCGGGTATTCGTCGGCGAACAGACGGTCGACCGCAGGGAATTCGCCGTCGATCAGCTGGGATGTCGAGACGCGTCCGGCGTTCTCGAAACCGAGCAGCGTGGGGTTGTCGGCGTCGAAATCGATGACGACGTTCTGGTGATCGTCAAGCGCGCGGGCGACGTCGCGCAGCAGGGATCCGCGCACCAGTGTGGTCGTAGAGGTGTCGATGTTCTGCGGCGTCCAGGTGAATGTGGCGCGGGACAGGCGGAAACGGTCGGTCGAGGTCATGGTGACTTTGTCGCCGTCGAACTGCATGCGCACGCCGGTCAGCACCGGGCGGTTCTCCTCGCGGGAGACCGCGACGCTGGCCTGGGTTACGGCCTGGATGAACGTGGGTGCGTCGACCTGGCCGAGCTTTGCCGGCACGACCGGCAGATCCGGGTATTCGGCATCGGGCATGAGCTGCATGGTGAACGTGGACTTGCCCGAGTTGATGGTCATGGTGGAGCCGTCGGTCGACAGGTAGGTCTTTTCGGCAGGCAGTGACTTGGTGATGTCGGCGAGGAGTTTGCCGAGTACCAGTGCGGTTCCGGGTTCGTCGATACCGGCCTCGATGTGGTGACGGGCGGAAATCTCGTAATTGAACGCGGACAGTTGAAGGGTGCCGTCGATGGCTTCGAGCTGGATACCTGCAAGGATGGGGCTTGCCGGTCGGGCGTCGATGACGCGGGTCGTCCAGGCTACGGCGTCGGCGAGAGCCGCGGAATCGATTTCTACTTTCATGGGTTCCCTCATTTCACGATGTGCTTGGCAACATTCTAGCGGGTCATGTTCGGATTGTTTTTTCTCATGCGCGAAGTGAGTTATCATCACGACGGTTATCGAAAGAGAAATAAGATAGTCGTAGTAATAAGCCCTGTGGATAGTGTGGATAACTGCGCGAATCCTTGTGTTTATATGGGCTGAGTAACCCACAGATTATGTGGATAACTTTCCGGACAAAATGTGCATAAGTACCGAGTTATCCACATTTTCGGCGAACTATTTTGATTGTCCACATTTCCTGTGGATTAATCCACTGTTCATCCACAAAAAATGTGCAGTAGTCCACAAGTTATCCGCAGGCTCTACCCACATTTGTGAATAAGCATGTGGATAACTTTTCCTTCAATCAGCAGATCGTTCGGCGTGTTGCGCCTGTTTTATTGTACAGATTAAATATGTATGTCTATATTATCTGAGTCTGATAGGCCCTGTCGACGGTGACGAATCAGGCCTTCATCCAGCAGAATCACGCACAGCGACGAAAAAAAGGCGTTTTTTTGGTGTCTCAGCGCGATCGTGCCAGACGGGACCATTGCACAGCCGAGAGAAAACGACTGTCGTCACTCATTGCCGCGCTGCTTGAGGCGCGCGGTCAGCTCGGTCACGTAGTTGTAAATTTCAGGTTTTTCCTGCATATCATCGCTGACGCGGGTATACGCGTGCATGACCGTGGTGTGATCGCGGCCGCCGAACACTTCGCCGATATCGACTAGGCTCATGCTGGTCATCTCACGGGCAAGATACATGGCGACCTGACGGGCCAGCGCGATGTTTTTCGTTCGCGCGCGCCCGACGATGTCGTCGAATGTCAGATGGAAGTACTTCGCCGTCTGCCCGATGATGTCGGTCGGCTTGATTTCCACGTCGGTGGTGAAGAAGTCCTGCAGCGTCTGTTCGGCAAGTGCGCGGGTCACCGGCTGACTGCTCAGCGATGCCACCGCGCTCACGCGAATCAGGGCGCCTTCCAGCTCGCGGATGTTCTCGGTGAAGCGCTCCGCGATCAGATTCAGCACGTCATTCGGTGTCGAAGTGCCGTTCATCGAAGCCATCATGCGCAAAATAGCGATGCGGGTCTCAAGATCAGGCGGCTTGACATCGACGGTGAGTCCGGAGTCGAAACGCGAGATGAGTCGTGCCTCGAAGCCCTTGAGGTTCTTGGGCGCGACATCGGACGCGATGACGATACGCTTGTTGGCCTGATGCAGCGCGTTGAACGTGTGGAAGAACTGTTCGAGGGTCGCTTCCTTGCCGCCGAGGAACTGGATGTCGTCGATGAGCAACACGTCGACCTCGCGGTATCGGCGGTTGAATTCGGCGATACGATTCTGGCTCTGGGCCGGGGTCTGCAGTGCCTCGATGAATTCGTTGGTGAATTCCTCGCTGTTGACGTATCGGACCTTGAGCGTGGGATCCTTGACCAATGCATAGTTGCCGATGGCGTTGAGCAGGTGGGTCTTGCCCAGTCCCGATCCGCCGTAGATACACAACGGGTTGAATTCCTGCCCGGTTCCCTCGGCGACCGCAAGCGCGACAGTGCGTGCGAAACGGTTGGAATCACCGGGAACGAACGTGTCGAACGTCGAGTTTTTGTTCAGATGGGTTTCCGGATCGCGCATCACCTTCTGCTGCCGGACCGGAAAACTCGGCTCGCCGGGTATTCGAGGAGCCGTGGCGTCTGGCTGCCGATTCGCCTCCGTCATTTCCGCGGAAATCGAATCGATGGAGGAGATTGCCTGCATGCTGTTGGGCATGTAGGATTCCTGAGCCAGATCGGCGACGGTCGGCGACGGATTCGCAGGGAACGGTTCGCTCGGTTTCGCCGCAGTATCGGGATGCCGGTATTCCGGCGGCTGCGGTTCCGGTTGGGACACCTGAGGAGCCACGATTTTGAACGCCGGGAACATGTCGTTTCCGGATATGATTTTCAAAGCGTTGAGCAGCGGCGCATTGAGTTCATTCTGCAACGCTTGCTGCGTGGCCATGTTGCTTACGCACAATACGATGGTCGTGCCATATACCGCTTCCGGTACGACTCCTTCAAGCCAGCTCTTGTCGCGCGGCGACAGCGTGGGATTCTGCTTGAGCAGACGCAGCGTGTCCGACCATATCCGCGTGGCTTGCCCGGCTGGACCGAGAAGGTCATCCGACATTGTGACCTCCTTCAGGTATGTGTGCCGGTGCGCACCGCAGCGGATGCGCTACGGTAGCTATAATAAGTACAACAACAACAGGATATATGTACTCCACTTTAGCCAAGTTATCCACAGCTTAGCGTGTTGTGTCGCCTCAATTGTGAATAACATTCATGTAATTTGTGGATAACTTTTCTACATGTTTTGGCGTGTTTCCAATGTTTTCCGCTGCTCTGCAAGGGGCACGACACACTGATAAATCGTGAAGAAATTGTTTTCATTTTGATTTTTGGGCATGGCTCAGAGTACCGTTATAGAGCTTGACTCATGAGAGCCGTGCATCAGCATGGCAAAAACCGGGAGCATAACTATGAAGAGGACATTCCAGCCCAACAACCGCCGTCGCTCGATGAAGCATGGTTTCCGCGTGCGCATGCGCACCCGTTCCGGCCGCGCGATGATCAACCGCCGCCGTAACAAGGGACGTAAGTCTCTGTCCGCCTGATTGCGGTAGGTGACGAAGGCGAGTGAAGCGGCTGAAAAGCCATCGTGACTTCATCGCAGTGCTGAAGCGTCGCTTCAAGGTGACGGATTCGGATATCGTCGTGCACTTTGTGGTGCATGACGATACCCGTGATGTTCAGGCATCTGCAGATATCATGAGACGTATGGGACTTGCCGTCAGCAAGGCTGTTGGTAACGCTGTAACGCGTAATCGTGTGAAGCGTCGATTTCGTGTGCTCGCAAGACGATATGAAGATATGCTTCCGATGCAGTGCGATATCGTCGTGAGAGCCAAACCCAGCGCATCGCGTGTCGATTTCGCTGACCTTGACCGACAGTTTTCCCGTTGCTTCGCCAAAGTCACGACTACGCATGAACGCAGGGTGAGTCGCTGATGTCAGCCATCGGATCGGCGCTTATCGGCATGATCAAGTGGTACCAGAGGGCCATTTCGGCGAAAACGCCGCCATGCTGCAAGTACTATCCGAGTTGCTCACATTACGCGATTACTGCGGTTCGGCGCTTCGGCGCGGTAAGAGGAATCGTGCTGTTTATTTGGCGTTTTCTTCGCTGCAACCCTTGGAGTCGTGGCGGCATCGATGATGTTCCGCAACATTTTTCACTGTGCTACAGATTTCGCTGGTCGAAGGCATATGAGAAGCCTCGACTCACACCAATGGCCGATGATTAAGGAGATGGCCTGATGAACACTTCCGGAGAATTTCTTCTTGACAGAGGCATTTGGGGCTGGCTGTATAAGCTGCTGACCCCACTTGAGTGGCTCATGACCCAGGTCATGGTCCTGTTCCATAAGTTCCTCACCCTGCTGGGCATGGCACCGATCGGCATCTCTTGGGTGCTGGCGATCGTGTTCCTTGTGCTCGTGGTGCACGCCTGTATTTTGCCGATTTATCTCAAGCAGATGAAGTCGATGCGCAAGATGCAGGCCTTGCAGCCCAAGATGCAGCATATTCAGAACAAGTACAAGGGCAAAAAGGATCAGGCCAGCAAAGAGGCCATGAGCCGTGAGATGATGAAGCTCTACCAGGACAATGACGCCAACCCCATGGGGTCGTGTTGGACCGCCGTCATTCAGGGTCCTGTGTTCATGTGCATGTTCTACATGCTTTCCGCCATTCCGTATATCGCGACCGGCAAGAGGGGAGCGCTTGGCGCATTCGATCAGGCGACTGCCAAGCAGTTCGCGCAAACCCGCGTCTTCGGTGTCAGCGTCACCGATACCTTCGGTACGGCCAACAATTCCGGAAAGGTCGTCATCGGCTTCTTCATCCTGTTGATGTGCGCATGCATGTGGTACATGCAGTTCAACAACATGCGCAAGAACCTCCCCAAGGCTTCGATGCAGGGATCCACGTACAAGATGCAGCAGGCCATGACCTGGGGCTTCCCGATCATGTACATCTTCTCCGGCATCATGTTCCCGTTCGCCGTGCTGGTGTACTGGCTGACCAACAATGCATGCAACCTTGCCCGTTCCTTGTTCCAGGTGTACAAGTTCCCGACCCCGGGTTCCCGTGCAGCTGAGGAAAAGGAGATTCGCGATCATCGTCAGGAGAATGCTCGTCGCGCCAAGGCCGGACAGCTTTCGATTGAGGAAGAGGAACTGGAGAAGGCGCGCCAGGAAGCCGCTGTTCGTCTGGAGCGGGGATACCAGCGCAAGCAGCCCCAGCGGAAGAATCGCAAGAAAAAGTGACACGATTGGAAACCTCTATTTGACCGTGAGGTTTCCTTTTTTTACACTATGGAAGTAATACTCGCTTAAAGGAGTGGTGATATGGCGCAGGAGGAGACCACGACGATCGATCAGCTCAATGAAGAAGCTGACATCGCCGCCGACTACTTGGAAGGCTTATTGGACATCGCCGATTACGAAGGCGATATCGAGATGGGTGTTCGCAACGGTCGTCCGATGGTGCAGATCATCGCTGATGACGATACAGATATCAAGCATCTCATTGGTTGCAATGGTGAAGTGGTCGATGCTTTGCAGCAGCTTACCCGGCTTGCTGTTCAGCAGAAGACCGGCGAACGCTCGCATCTGATTGTTGATGTTGACGGGTTCCTGAAGCGCAAGCGTCAGCGTCTTCGTGACATTGCACTTGATGCCATTGATGAAGTGCATGACACTGGTGAGCCCGTTGATTTGAAACCGATGAATTCGTTCGAGCGCAAGGTCATTCATGATGTGGTTCGCGAGGAGGGGCTGAAGTCTCGTTCTCATGGTGAAGAGCCGCGTCGCTATGTCACCATCTACATGAAGAGCAGCGCCGATGAATCCGACGTCGATGAAGGTAGCGAAGAGTGAGCGATATTGTTTCACGTGAAACATCTGGTGATGAGCTGGATGATTCCGCAATAGTTCGTGAGGCATTGGGCGAAGCATACGACAAGCTCGAAGTGTTTCACGTGAAACTATCCCGCGAGGGTGAGCTGCGTGGATTGATAGGCCCACGCGACATATCCATCATCTGGGAACGTCATATCCTCAACTCCGCCGCATGCGTCCCGTTCATTCGGGAAGTCACCGATCGAAGCAAGGCAAAGACCATTGCCGATGTTGGCAGTGGCGGCGGTTTCCCCGGAATCGTTGCGGCAGCATGCATGCCGGATTGTGCGTTTACACTCATTGAGCCCATGGAACGTCGTGTCGAATGGTTGCAAGAGTGCGTGGATGACATGGACCTGCAGAATGTTACGATTATTCGCGCACGTTCCGACGAAGTCATCGATCGTATCAAGCACCACGAAGGTGAATTGAAACCATTCTCTGTAGTGACCTGTCGAGCAGTGGCGCCAATGACCAAGCTTGCCGGTTGGACGTTGCCTCTGCTTCGCCCTCAAGGTCGACTGGTCGCATTGAAAGGCTGTTCGGCGCAGGCTGAGATTGAAAAGGCGAAGCATCAAATTTCCCATGCCGGGGGAGTGCGTGCTCGTGTCGTTGAAGCTCCAGTAGCTCCCGGTCTCGAATCCACGCACGTCGTTCTCGTCGACAAGCGCTAATTATCGTGTGGCTCCCATGGGTGGGAGTCACACGATAATCCCATGCCCCCGCTGACGGGAATCGTAATTCTGCTTCCGCTGTCGGAGGTTGGATTGCGGGGCGAGATGGACGATATCCATTGCCTTTGATCGCATAAACAATGCTGTTATATCTTCATCGACATCGCTGACTGTCCGAAGATTGTTTCACGTGAAACAATGGATGTCAAACACGAAAGCGATGGTTTCGCAAGAATGGAGTTATCCACAATTTCAAACAGTGCACAAAGTTATCCACATTATTTGCGACATGTAATCCACATTAGGAAAATGGCGGAAATAAACGGTTTATCTAGTGTTGATCGAAGTGTTCACACACTAATGCACTATACTTATCCACAGTTATCCACATTGCTGTGCACAACTTGAGATGTCCATACGACTAGGAAAAATTAGATGTTGTTCGTTTTTTAGGAGGGACTATGACATCCAATGATTCACAGGAATCCTCTGCGATTCCTGCCATGGAATCTGCTTCTGAAACGGTCAGAAGGATTTTCGGGAATGATGGTTCCTCTTTGGGTGCCGAGATTGCAGATGAGGCGTCACGCTATGAACGCCTGAATGCCGCATTGTTCCCCCTGCCATCGAGAACCCGATGCCTGGCCGTCGCCAACCAGAAAGGCGGCGTCGGCAAGACAACAACAACGGTGAATATTGCCGCAGCTCTCGCCTCTCATGGAGCTCACGTGCTGGTCATCGATATGGATCCCCAGGGGAACGCCTCTACGGCATGCGGTGTTCCTCACGGCACCAGCGATCCTTCGGTATATGACGTTCTTGAAGGACGAATGACAATCGGAGAGGTACTGAAAACCTGTCCTGATATCCCAGGGCTCGATGTGGTTCCCGCTTCCATTGAACTTTCGGGTGCGGAACTGGAAGTGGCGGATCTGCCGAATCGCAACAATCTGCTGAAGGAAGCCGTCGAATCATTCCTGCAGGATCCGAACAATCATTATGACTATGTTCTGGTCGATTGCCCGCCGAGTCTTGGCCTGTTGGTCATCAACTCCATGTGCGCGGTGTCTGAGATGTTGATTCCGATCCAAGCTGAATACTATGCCTTGGAGGGGCTTGGTCAACTTATCAATACCATAGGATTGGTGCAGGAGCACTATAACCCTAATTTGACTGTGTCGACTATGCTGGTCACTATGTTTGATAAACGAACATTGCTCAGCAGGGAAGTGTTCTCAGAGGTGAAGAGTCACTATCCGAGTATCGTTCTGGATACGACGATTCCCCGTACGGTAAAAATATCTGAGGCTCCAAGTTTCGGAAAGACAGTCATTAGCTATGACCCGCGTGGAATGGGAGCGAGTGCCTATGGCGAAGCGGCCTTGGAAATCGCCCGTCGATCGCCTTCGGTGCTGGCTGCAATTGACGCGAAGAGGGGAGAGTAACCCATGACCTCAAAATCACGTTTGGGTAAAGGATTGGGTGCGCTGTTCCCCGCACTTCCCGGTGAGTCGAGAACAGCTCATGCGGAACAGCAGCAATTGGGTGTTGATCTCGAATCCGAGGAGACGACAGCCAACAAGAAAGCCCCTCAAGAGAAAGCTGCGGCTGCGCCAGAGAAGGTCGAATCCCATAAGAGCGGTACTGAACAACACAGTGAGTCTACCGCTCCGGTTCGTCTTGGCGAAATCAAGCGTAAGACCATTCCGGCCATGAAGGATTCCATTCCTGCCGTACACAAGTCCACAACGGTGGAGAAGCCCAAGAGCGGCAAGCGTGTTGCCATGCCCGGTATCAGTGATATGGCACACCCCAGTGACATGTTTTTCGGAGCAACAGCACAGGGGACGAGCGATTCCAAGAAAACGCAGCCGGCTCAGCGTTCCGAGAGCACAAAGGCATCCGGCAAGGAAAAGGATAATAAGGAAACTCCAAAATTGAAGCCTGTCGAGGGTGGCTATCTGCTGGATATTCCTGTCAGCTCCATCGTTCCGAATGCGCAGCAGCCGCGCAGCGTCTTTGATGAGGAAGAGCTGAATGAGTTGGCCGCGTCCATCAAGGAAGTCGGCGTATTGCAGCCGATCGTGGTTCGCAAGCGTCAGGCTGGGGAGTCCAGCAAGAGTGATGTTTCACGTGAAACATCGCAGAAATACGAGCTCATTATGGGCGAGCGTCGCTGGCGTGCATCACAACTTGCACAACTGAAGACGATTCCGGCGATTGTCAAAACCACATCAGATGACGAGATGCTGCGTGATGCACTGCTGGAGAACCTTCATCGCGTCGCACTGAATCCTCTGGAAGAGGCGGCGGCATATCAGCAGATGATTGATGACTTTGGCCTGACTCAGGCTGAACTATCCAAGTCGATCTCGAAATCTCGACCGCAAATCGCGAACACATTGCGGCTGCTGCATCTTCCTGCGTCCGTGCAGAAGAAAGTTGCCGCAGGCGTACTGTCCGCAGGGCATGCGCGAGCTCTTCTTGGTTTGAATGACGAAAGTGAAATCGACAAGCTGGCCACTCGAATCATAGGGGAGGGGCTTTCGGTTCGCAGCACCGAGGAAATCGTGGCGCTGAAGAACGCAGAAAGCAACGTGCCCAAGAAGGTAAGGCCGACGAAGAACAATCCTTGGGCCGGTTCTCCGATTGTCAACAACCTTGAAAATCATTTTGACACCAAAGTGTCCATCAAGGGTACGCAAAAGCACGGTCGAATCGAAATCGTGTTTTCCTCCCCTGAGGATATGGAACGCATCCTCAGCATGCTGATTCCCACGGCAGTCGAGGGCGCGGCGGCAAAATGGGTGTGAGGGTGTGAGCCACACAACGGTGTGAGCCGCCATCATCACACAACGGGAAATAACGGTCATGCCGTTCATGAGCCGTATGATCTGGTCTGCCGAGAGGTATTCATTGCCTCTCCGGCAGAACGCGTATAAAGCAACTGTCGTGGCATTTGCAGTCAGAGGACTAACGCAATGAACTGTCCGTATGACTGTTCTATTGCATGCACCTGAAAAAGCATTACCGAAAACTCTGTTGAGCAATATGAGTTGCAATCGGTTCAGTACAATGCGCTAGATTTGAGCGGATTGTCGTTCTGATGCGATTCTCCGGCGCTGGTAAGCGTCCGCAGCGCTATTTCGGTCAGTCTGTCGTTTCGTTTGTGATTACTGACAGTGCAAGCAATATTTGTGTAGCTCAACCCGCCGGTGAAGCAATATCATCGTCTGTGATGAGGTTTGATTTCGCCGACGGGTCGAGCTGTGCTGTTGGATCAGTGCAGTGAGGCCAGGTAGGATTGTGCGTCCAGCGCTGCGCGGCATCCCATGCCTGCGGCACTGATGGCCTGACGGTACACCCGGTCAACGCAGTCACCGGCGGCGAACACTCCAGGCATGGAAGTATGCGTTCCGGCACCGGAGACCAGAATGTACCCGTCGTCATCCATATCCACGGAACCCTTCGCAAAACGCGTGGCCGGTTCATGGCCGATCGCCACGAAGATGCCCTCGGCGGGCAGCGTGCCCGTCTCGCCTGTCACGGTGTCGCGAATGTCCACAAAGCCGGCGGAATCATCTGCGGTTTCAGCCTTTGCCGACAGGGAAATGCCGGTCGAAGAGGGAGCATTCAATGCCGATCCGGAGACATTCAGCATCGGAGTCGTCTTCAACGAGAGAATATTTCCGGTGTTCTGCGCTGCGGGTGCCGCAGCGGTTACCGCATCAGCGCCTGTCTGCGCGCCGGCGGCGTTTTTCTGCCCGCGAATGGCTGTCGCCACCGTATTCATTTTCACGGTGATCTTGGGATTGTTCAGCACGCGCTCGACCATGATCTTGGAGGCGCGGAACTGGTCGCGGCGGTGCAACACGGTCACCGAAGAGCCGAAACGAGTCAGGAACAGTGCCTCTTCGAGCGCGCTGTCTCCTCCGCCCACCACGACGATGGGCTTGTCTTTGAAGAAGAAACCATCGCAGGTGGCGCAATACGATACGCCGTGACCGGAATACTCGGCCTCGCCGGGAATGCCGAGCTTGCGGTACTGCGAACCGGTGGTGATGATGACGGCATCGGCGTGATATTGGCTTCCGTCGCTGCACGTGACGGTCTTGGGGGAGGAGCTGAAATCGACGCTCGTGACATCGAGATATTCGATGGATGCGCCGAAAGACTCCGCCTGATCGCGCATGCGATCCATCAGTTCCGGTCCGAGAATGCCGTCAGGGAAACCGGGGTAATTCTCCACGGTGGTGGTGTTGACCAGCTGACCGCCCGGCGTGAGCTCACCCGCAAGAATGGTCGGGCGATACCCGGCGCGTGCGAGGTAGATTGCGGCCGTATATCCGGCAGGGCCGGAACCGATGATGATGGTTGAAAGTTCAGTCATGTCCCTTACGATAGCGAGTTGACCTGACCTCGTCCAGCGGTGGGTGAACAACGACATGGATTCGCCTCGAATGCCGATTGGTCGCTTTCAGATTGCCGAAACAGGCATGCCGCGTTCATGGAAACCGGAGGAGCTAATACGAGCACGATATGGGCCCACAGCATAAGTCCACAGCGTGAGTCACCGCGTACGATGAAACACCCCTCCTACCCGTGAGTAGAAGGGGTGCCTATGAGAACTTCTGCGTCGCCTACAGAACGCGGATGTACACGATGTCGGATTGTGCCGCAGAGTTCTTTGACGTGGAGTTCTTTGACGTGGAGTTCTGTGTGGTCGAGTTGCCGAACGGGACGTTATCGATGTCGGTCTTGTTCGGCCAATCCTGATTGTCGGATCCGCCACCGTGGTTGTCTCCGTTCAGGATGAACCATGCGGCGACCAATCCCACCACCAGCAGAACCAGCGCGACGACGATGGCGATGACCTTGATCTTGAGCTGCCCCCAGAGTGGCTGGTCAGGCAGGTCCTCCTCGATATTGCGTCCGACATTCGCCGCATTGACATCGTGCACCTGCTGGGGCGCGAAGCTCGGCGGCATGATCTGGGCCATAGGCGGCAGCTGATCTACCGAAGTACCATCAGTGCCTAGCAGCGGAACGGTGACCGTGGGGTCAAAGGCGTCGGATTGGGCACGCTGCGCCGGTGTCTGCACACCCGGCACATTCGCACCCGGAGCCGCCGCAGGACGGCCGCCAGACATGTTCCGCAGGGCATCGCGGCTGATTGGTGCCGTCATCCGCGTACGCGACTTCGATGATCCGGGGATGGCTGCTCCATTGGCTCCGGGCGCCGATGCCGACACTGCGAATGACGGGGGCATTACGGCGTCGCCCGACGCCGCGGCCTTGGCGGATCTGGCGGCAAGAGCGGCCAATGATTCCGACATATGCGCGCGCGGCTGCGGCATGGCGTTCGTGGCAATGGGCTGAGCCGCACGGGTCGTGGGATGGCTTCCAGCCACGGTTTGCTTGCCTTCAGACACCTGCGCCTCACCGGACTGCGGCAACGGCGGGATGCTGCCGGCGCGGGTGCGCTCATTGTCGTTCTCTTCCGGCAGCGGAACATTCGGCATATTGGCCACGATGCTCTGTATTTCGCCGGTTGCACCGATCGTCCGGGGTTTGCCGGTACCGCCCGCAACAGCAGACGCACCAGCAGCGTTTGCCGGTACGTTCACGCCGTTGCTGGACTGTGCCTGCGTCGCGCCAGTAGCGGACCTACGCGGCTTGGCGGCGGGCGGGAACGATGCCGGCAGCGGTGCATACACCGGCATCGGCTGCTCAATCGCGGTCTCTTCCGCAGTGGATGTCGTCACCGGCGACTCCGGCTCCCCGTCCTTGCGCAAGGAGCCCATAAGCTGACCGACCTTCGATTGCAGGGAGGCCAGGGTCTTCGACGGCTCGGCGGTATCCGGTTCGAACAATTCCGCTTCGGGGATGACCGGCTGATCGGCCGAGGGCGGATCTCCGGGCAGCTGAGCCAGGAACGCCTGCTGTGCGAGACGCTGCTCGTTGACGAACCTGGCCTCGGCGCCGGCTGCCAGTCCCGCCTCGGAAATCGACAATTCCGGCAGCTTCGTCGAGGTCACCAGCCCATCCGGCAGTTCCACGATCTTGTCATCGCTCGTGTCACGCAACGCCACCATGCTGATCGAGGCGCTGCCACTGACCGACGGCAATATGATGTCACGATCCGACAGGTTGCCGAATGGCTCCCACGCGCCCAGCAGCGCGCTCAGCTCGGCCAGCGTTGCCATCGGCACGATGATTTCCCCATCTTCGGTGTGCAGGGCCAGTCCACGCTTGCAGATCACGCGGAATTCCGTGGGAACGTCGGCGGGCAGCATATTCAGGTCGAACGTCGTGTTCGCGCCTGAAGGCGTCTTGGTCAGCAGCGCGTACAGCAGTGCGGCCAGCTGTCGCGTCGCCATCTGCTCATACGACATCACATCGCCGTCGATGCCGCTGCAGATATCGGCCAATGCGGCGGCGACGGGAGTGTCGGCGAACTGCACGCCATTGACGCTCACGCGAATGGTATCGGTGCTCAGCGCGGTATGGGTCAGCCCCGTGTCCAACAGCTCCTGAACCGCCTGGGTGCATTGTCCCACGATCGATCGAATCGCGTCGTAGCTAAGGAACGAGGAAGACGAACGCTGCATGTATTCCGCCAGCGCCAGACCGGAGTCCGGCTCGGTGATAACCACCGCGGCATCGCCGACGTGCTGCAGCTGCAGCACCGGCGTGCAGTACCGGCTGTTGGCCAGCGCGAGCGTGGAAGCCGCCTCGTTGATCTGCGGCAGAACGGATGTGTCGGTGATGATGAACAGCTGGCAGGACTGCGCCAGCATGCGGTCATTGGCTATCCATGCGCTCAATCCGTCACTTTCGCGCAGTGAAGAAACGAGAGTGTAGCGACCGATGACGGTATCTCCCAATTGAGGCTTCATAGTAGTTGTTTCTCCGTGCTCTGCTGTCATGCGCTGAGATAGTGGTGATGCTGACATTCTAGCCGTGGGGATGGTCGGCTGTGCAGCCGCGATGGACGCGGCTTGACGAGTGGAATGATGCGGCGTTGGCAGTATGGTGGGAATTCGCGGCTGGGCGTTGTTGCCGGCCGCGATACCTGCCGTTGCACCGGCTGCGTTTGCCGCGACGTTCGGCAGTACGACGGACTTGATGGACGGGCGTTGGCCCTTACGGTTGACCGTCGGCGCGAAGCTAGGCGGAAGGTTGTCGGACGGAATCCCCCTGGGGTGGTCCTGAACCGGCCGTTCGAGATCGGTCACAGTTTCAGCGGCCCGTTCCGCGGAACCGTCATTCTCCGAGGTTCCATCGTCACCCAGCGAATGATTATCGTAATGATTATCATTCTCCGCAATTGCCGTGGTGCCCTCTTCGACCTCCGCGTTTTGTGCCTGAGCTTCCTCGGCCTCCGACTCAGCCGGTGTCGATACCGATGTCGCAGTGGAAGTCCTACGCAACAGCCGTGCCTTCATGGTGACGATCAGGCTGGAGAACTCCTCCATGCGCATCAGCCATAGCAGCCCGGCATACACGGCCGTCACCACAATCGTCAGAATCGCGCATATGACGATGGATTGCCACCAGCTCATATGTCCGTTGACGCTGGAAACCTTCGCGCCGACCAAACGCGTGGCCAGCGGGTTGAGGAATAGTCCGCACGCGCATGCCGCCGCACCGGCAATCAGGGCCTTGACATGCATGATGATGATGCGCTTGCCGTCGATCCGCCCGCCGAATCGTCTGCGCAACAGCCAGAACACCCATGGGAACGTGATGATATATGACAGGCTCAGCGACAGAGCCACCATGAGCGTCCAATATTTCGGCGGCGCGAAACGCAGCGAGGTCAGCAGAAGCAGCAACTGCACGGCGTTGTCGGCCGCCGCGAACAGGAACGGGCTGCGGCCGTCCTCATACGCGTAGAAGGCGCGCTGCACCAGCAGGAACGCACTGGTGGGCACCAATCCCACCAGCAGGCCGATCAGAGGCCCGGATATCAGAATCGCCCCATGCACATTCGTGGACGGAATCAGCGCCTTCACCAGCGGCACCGGCATGGCAATCATGACCGCGGTGAAGAAGAACATCGCAAGACCGGTGGATCGCAGGGATGAGCTGAGGTCGGCGCGGGCATCCCCGATACGATGCTCGCTGATCGCGCGGGACATGCGCGGGAACACCGCGGTCGTGATGGACACGGCGATGATCGAATAGGGAAGAACGTATATCGTGTACGCGTACTGATAGCTCGCGTTGCCCGCGATGCCGTACAAATCGCCGCCGGCGGTCGGGGCGCCGGTATTAACACGCGAATTGACGATGCCCATCAGCTGGTTGAGCAGCACCATGGCGATGCTCCACACCGCCACCTGGCCCATGGAACGCAACCCCAGCCCATGCAGTCCCCAGCGAGGCCGGTAGTGGATGCCGCAACGCAGCAAAGGAATGAACAGCACCAGGGCCTGGAACGCCACGCCGGCCGTCCAGGCGCCCGCGGTCAGGGCTATCTTGCCGGATGTCCAGAACGACATCGGCTGCCGTCCCGCGTTGCCGAACAGCATGATGAACGCGCCGAAACCGATGCAGCTGATGACGTTGGCGCCCACGGAGCTCCACGCATACGTCGCGAAACGCCCCTTTGCGGCGAGGATCTGCCCCAATACGGTATACAGGCCGTAAAACAGGATCTGGGGCATACACCACAGCGTGAAGGCGTTCGCCAGCGCCCTTTGCGCGGGCGTCCAGCTGGAGTCGAGGTACAGCATCGTCAGCAGCGGCGTGCCGGACGCCATCAGCAGTGTGATGGCCAGCAGCAGCGCGATGGACAAGGTGATGAGCTTGCTGAGTCGCTCATCCGCGTCCTTCTGCTTGAGCGTGCGCACGATCTGCGGCACGAGCACCGCGTTGAACACGCCGGTGGACAGCAGGTTGAAGATCACCTGCGGTATCTGCGCGCCGGCCTGATACGCGTTGGCTGCGATACCGGTGGTACCGAGTGCGCCGACGAGGAAGATGGTGCGGATCTGGCCGGTCACACGTGACGCGGCCGTGCCGCACGCCATGATCAGCGAATTGCGTCCTACCGTGGTGCTCATTCGTCGGGGTCCTTCTTTCGATGGAATTGGCGCCAGAGGCCGACCAGGCCGAGCAGCAGCGAGAAGCCGATGATGATGAATCCGGTCATGTCGCTGATGCGCAGCACGCTGGTGATGTCGGTGTTCTGTGCGGAACCGAACGTGTCGCCGTTGCGGTCCAGCAATGTGATGTGGGCTGTGGCGTGGCCGGAAGTGGCGACGCGGATGGCGAACGTGACCTGCGCCTCGCTGTTCGCCGGTATGGTGACCTCAGTGAACCGCGATGTGACGATTTCCATGGAGTCGGTGAGGGATGAGACCTTCACCCGTACCGGATACGGATGGTTGTTCCTGACGGTGACGGGCATTTTGGCCGTTTCGCTGACGACGGTGATGGAGTCGGTCGGCGTGATGGATACGCCGCCGAACATGCCTCCGCCGAGCCGTTTGGCGCCGTCGACCAGACTGTCGATGTTGCGCGGCGCGGACGAGAGCGCATGCAGTGCCAGCGTGCTCTGTGCGGCCTTGATCTTGCGGATCCAGGACGCGGATGCCTTATGGTCGGTGAGGACCGACGTGGCGAAGCGGTTGATGTCGTTGCGGCTTTCGGCCAGCGATTCCAGCGCGGACGTGACCGATCGGGTGTTCCGCTCGCTTAAATGACTGTCTTGGGGGACGATTTGCAGCGCCTTGTCGCCGGTCCGATAGGCGTCTGCGTCAATGAGATCATTCAGGTCGGTGAGTTGCAGCCATGAGGACTGTTCGACCGCGGTCATCAGCGTGTCGATGAACGCCGCCGACATATTAGTGCCGAAGCAGACCAGCAGGTTGCGGTTCATCGCCGCATACGGCTGCTCCATCTGATAGAAGGCGCTCTGCGCGACGAACCGCGCGATGCGTCCCGCGTTACTGGTCTCGCCGTCCGCATCACTGCTGGTGGGCTTGCCTTTGGCGAGGTCGCCGAGTTCCTTCTGCTCGCTCAGCACCGTGATGTCGCCGGCCGAGGTGGGGATTGTGTATGTGCCTGTGTGCACGGTGGCCGTGGTGCTGGAGTCGAAGTCGTGACCGGCGATGACGTACTGGTATCCCTGCTTCCTGGCCGTGGAGAGCGCCTGCCGTGTCCAATCGCCCTTGCCTTGCCAGGCGATGGGCAGGGAATTGGATGATGCCGGTGCCGCGGCCAGTGCGGATCGTGCGTTCCATGCGCCGGTGCCGACGCCGGCCTGTTCGTACGACCGGACGTTGTTGATCGCGGCATAGGCGGTGATGTCGAATCCGGCCGGCTGCATGACGGCATCGATGCGTTGCCCGGTGTCGGAAGCCAATGCCGTCGGATCGGCTATGGTCTGCAAATCGCTGTGCTTGCCGATGAGGGAGAGTTTGGCGGCGAGTGCATCATTGTCGTGCGGGGTGAGCACTGATGATTGCGTCGCCGCGGTGTTTTCGGTGTCGTCGGTATTGTTGCCGGAGCCGTCGTCTGTGCTGTCATCCGTGCCGCCGCCACCTGATTGTGTAGATTTTGTGTCGGATTCATCGCCGTTGTCATGCACCACCAGCTGGTCGATGGCGTTCTTGTCGGCCTGCTGGCCGTTGTTCATCAACGGCATGACCATGGTGATGGCCATCGGCGGGGTCTGTGCGTTGCGCAATCCCTGGGATGATCTGGTCAGGAAGCTGTGCAGGCGAATCGGCTTGGTGTTCGGATCGACGGTACGGTCCGACCCGGATGACCCGTCAGAAGAGCCCGTGGATTGAGAATCGGTCGCCTGGGTCGCCTGATAGGTGACCAGCAGCGGTTTCGGCCCCCACATCTGCAACGCCTTCAACGCATCGCTGTCGGCCGCCGCGTCGATCTTCACGGAAACCTTCTTGTTCGCCGCGATGGACGGCACCGTGGCCGTGCCGAGAACGGTGCGCACCGGAATTGATACGTCCCCGGTCGCCCAATGCTGGATGTCAGTGCGCGATACGAACGTATATGACGGGTTGTAGGCCACGGTCACCAGGCCCGGTGACGTCGCGGCATACGTGGGATTGGAGATGCTGATGGTGATGTGGTAGCCGGATGTGTCGGTGACCACGGGCGTCGATTCGGTGATCGACAAGGCGGTCGTCTGCGTGGCCGTGTCCGTCTCGTCATCCGCCATCGCCATATGTGCCGGGCCGGCCAGTACCATGCGGCCTGCGAACAGCATCGCGCATGTCAGCAACATGATGGTAAAGAAGCGCCATAGGCGTGTCGTTCGGTGAGATAACGATGGCACGGCCTGACCGTGCTCGGGGCTGTTCGCGATCATCCCTGCTTCATTTTCCTTGCGTAGAGCCAAGCGATCTTGCGTTCATTAGGATAGCTGAGAACGTCATCCAAATCATCGAAATCCACCCAGATGGCGTCTTCGGCTTCATGATCCGGATCGCCCTCCACCGTCAGGTCGCCACCGATCTGGCGCAGCGCGAAATGATGCACGAGCTTATGCACGCGCTGGCTGGTACCGGTGAACCAATAGTCGATGGTGGCAATGGACTCGACCACCTCACCCAGAATGCCGGTCTCCTCGTGCACCTCGCGCACGGCGGTCTGCTGCGGCGTCTCGCCCTTTTCGATATGGCCCTTGGGAAGGCACCATTCGAGATGGCCGTTGCGGGAGTGTCGCGCGATGATGGCCACACGGCCGCGCTCGTCGAACACCAGGCCGCCGGCCGAGTATTCGCGCACCACCGGGAGCTCCTGAGCGTCCAGCGACGCGAATGTGGTCGGCCCGTCGCCCGCCCGTCGCTGCGGCATCATCGCAGGCGTGGGAAAGCGTGGTTCCGGTGGCCTGACAACGGTTTTCGGCGTGCGCGGAGCCTCGGACGTATAGAGCAACGTATCGGGTTCGAGCGGATTTTGGGTATGGTCGCCCGCAGCATGCGCAAGCATGCGCGCGAGGTCTGCGGGCGTAATCATGACTTCCACCTTACTCAATACCGTGTGCAGGTGGGGTAACGGTATGCTTGAATACGCATAAAAGCGGTAATACTTTATGGAAAGGCCTCGTGTGAATTTCGAAGTTTGGCCGGAAGCCATTGAACTTGGACACCTGTTCGCGGCTCGCGGGTACGAGCTGGCGTTGGTGGGCGGCCCCGTGCGTGACCTGTTGCTGCACCGGCGTTCCCACGACCTCGATTTCTGCACGTCGGCCCATCCCGACGAGTTCGAGCCGATCCTGCGTCATTGGGGACGTGACGGTTTCTGGGATATGGGCCGCAAATTCGGCACTTTGGGTGCGATGCGCCGGCGCGAGGACGGCACCGAAGTCAAGGTGGAGATCACTACGTACCGGTCCGACACGTACGATCCCGGATCCCGCAAGCCCGAAGTCAGCTACGGCGATTCGCTCGAAGGCGATCTGTCCCGCCGTGATTTCACCGTGAACGCCATGGCGCTGCGCGTGCCGCAGCTGGAGTTCGTGGACCCGTTCGGCGGCGCCAGTGATTTGGCTAAAGGCGTATTGCGCACGCCGGTGGATCCGTATCAGTCCTTCGACGACGACCCGCTGCGCATGATGCGTGCCGTGCGTTTCGTCGCACAGCTCGGGTTCAGCATCGCCCCCGACACGGCTGCCGCCATCAGCGACATGACCGATCGCATCGACATCGTATCCGCTGAACGGGTGCGTGACGAGCTCACGAAGCTGCTGCTGTCCGATCGTCCGAGGGCGGGTGTCGAAGCGCTGGTCGAATCAGGTCTCGCCGATATCGTATTCCCGGAGATTCCCGCCCTGCAGCTGGAAATCGACGAGCACCACCGCCACAAGGACGTGTTCGAGCACACGATGATTGTGCTCGATCGCGCCATAGCGCTGGAGACCGGGCCGGAAGGCCCCGTGCCCGCTCCCGACCTGACGCTTCGCCTGGCCGCGCTGACCCATGACATCGGCAAGCCGAAAACACGCCGGTTCGAGCCCGGCGGCAAGGTCAGCTTCCATCATCACGATGCGGTCGGCGCGAAAATGACGCGCAAACGGCTCAAGGCGCTGCGGTTCGACCATCATCTCGTCGAGGATGTCAGCGAGTTAGTGAACCTGCATCTGCGGTTCCACGGGTATGTCGAAGAACCATGGACCGATTCCGCCGTGCGACGCTACGTCAAGGACGCCGGTCCGCTGTATGAGCGGCTGAACCGGCTGACCCGCGCCGACGCGACCACTCAGAACCGTCGTAAGGCGATGGTGTTCTCGTCCGCCATGGACGAGATGGAGCAGCGCGTGCGCGATCTCAAGGAGAAAGAGGACTTCGATGCCATCCGGCCGGATATCGACGGCAATGAGATCATGACCATCCTCGGCATCGCTCCCGGCCCGGAGGTCGGCCGCGCATACAAGCACATGCTGGAATACCGGCTCGATAACGGTCCGGTCGACCATGACACCGCGGTGGCCGAGCTCAAGCGGTGGCACGCGTCGCTGTAAACGTGCCCAAGAAACGGTTCGGCGGCTGTCCGCGTAAGGCAGGCAGCCGCCGAATATCGGGGGTTTCAGGCCGTCATGACGATGCTGGCCGTCATTCCACCTTTTCATGATCGAGGGACTTGGGCAAGGTGCCCATTGACTGGACGGGCACGCATCCCTCGAAGTTTTCGATGGCGGTGTCGCCGCTCGGCAGGCTGTCCTTGTTGGCCAGATCGTTGAACGAGGCGCCGAGCACCACGTCAATCAGCTTGTCGTCGCGGTCATCCATCACCATCACCGCGTCCGTGAAGTTCGTGTTCAGCGTGTACGCCTCGTTGATGGCGTTCTTGCCGAAATAGATTGTGGTGCGCTCGACCTTCTTGCCCTTGTAATTGTCCCAGCCGGTGACCTTGAACTGGCGGTTCGACAGCGCGGTGCTGACGGCCTTCGCGAAGCCGACGAATTTGGTGCCGTTCAGCACGCGCACCTTGACGTTCGCATAGTTGGAATATGTCTGGTTCTTGCCGTTGGCGTCCTTGGTCGAGCAGGGCACGCGCACGCCGTAATTCGGCTTGACTGCGGACGTGGCCGTTATGCCCAGACCCCCGACATGGAAATAGAACAGCGCCGACACGACCAGGGCGACGGCAAGCACCGCGCCGACACAGGAGAATACGATCTGCTGGCGGCGGCGAATGTAACGCTTGCGTTCCGCGCGTTCGTCATAAGGCTGAGTCATGGGTCCGTCCTTTTCTTACGAGACTGGTACACAGATTAGCGTCACTGTCTGACGCGATAAGACAGGGATGGCAGGACGGTTATGACCGGTCTCGCCGGCGCCTGCGCAGCGATGATGCGATCCACCGTGGCGGATTGCTCCCATGCGGTGCGAACGCGGCGGGCGACGGCATCGTCCGGTACGAACGCGATGACCGATGGGCCGGAGCCGGAAACGAATGACCGGGATGCCCCGGCGGCCAGGGCGGCTTCGATGGCTTCGCCGCTGCGGGGGTGCAAGACGACCGCGGCGCGCTGCAGATGGTTGTCGTCGCCGTCTCCCGCGCCCATCTTGTCGAAGGTCGAGTAGACATTCGGCGTGCTCAATTGCGCATGGTACGCTCCCACCAGCAATTGGCCGGCGAATCCGCGGTCTCGCAGCGTCTGAACGCACGATGAATCATCCTCCAGCGGGATGATCCGCTCGCCGAAACCGGTGCCATGCGCATATCCGCCCTCCAGGCAGAAGGGCATATCGGCGCCGAGCGTGGCGGCGATATCACGCAGCCGTTCAATCGGCCAGTGCAGTCCCCACAGGGTGTTCACGGCGAGCAATGTCGCCGCCGCGTCGGCGGATCCGCCGCCCAATCCGGCACCGACGGGAATGTGCTTGTCCACATGCAGCGCCACGTCCGGCTCCCGCCCCGCGGCCCTGGCGATCGCGAACAACGCAAGCACCGCATGGTTGCGGCGCATGTCGCTGCCGCTCGATGCCAGATCACCCAGATGCTCGCCGCTCAGTTCGAGCGAGAACCCGCTGCCGGGGGTCTTGGCGGTCGCCGTCACCACGTCGTTGACACCGATGGCGCAATATATCGTGTCCAGCGCGTGCCGGCCGCCCCATTCCTCATGGGCGGGCCCTACGTGCAACGTCAGATTGGTTTTCGCGGGAACCGTGACCTCCACCGAGTGCAGCGGCCCGGCTGGTGTCGTTTCCGCGGCTGCTACATGACGGCGGATGGGCCAATGCGCGGGGACGCTTGGCGAACGCCGCACCTGACCCGGTGTCGCTGACCGTACATTGTCCATTGCTGTGGCGCTCATGATGATGCCTGCCCCTGTTCATGCTGCGATTGCCTCAGCGCCGTCGCCAGAGCGGCGAATTCGTCGATGGTCAGCGTCTCGCCGCGGCGTGTCGGGTCGATGCCCGCCGTGTGGAACACTTCATCGGGCACCATGCGCTTGAGTGCGGCATGCAGCGTTTTGCGACGCTGGCTGAAGGCCGCGTCGACCAACTGGAACGTCAGCTGGCGCAACTGGGGGTCGCGCGGGCCCGCATGCGACTGGACACGGGTGAACCCGGCCAGGGCCGAATCCACGTTCGGCGCTGGCCAGAATACGTGACGCCCGATGTTGCCCACGCGTTCCGCCGAGCCGTACCACGCCAGCTTCACGCTGGGCGCGCCGTAAATCTTCGAGCCGGGAGTGGCGGTCAGACGGTCCGCGACTTCTTTCTGCACCATCACCACGAAGGACGTCAGCATGTCGAAGCGTTCCAGCAGCGTCAGGATGATCGGCGTGGCCACATTGTACGGAAGGTTCGCCACCAGGGTGAACGGTTCGTCGCCGCTGAACTCGGGGAGGTCCGCCGACGTGAGGGCCAGCGCGTCCTTGTTGATGACCGTGAGGCGGTTCCTCGCATCCGGCATGTATGTGTCGATGGTATGCGGCAGCCGTTGCGCGACCGGCGGGTCGATCTCGACCGCGGTCATCGTGGCGCCGGTTTCCAGGATGGCCAGTGTCAGCGACCCCAATCCGGGGCCGACTTCCAGCACCCGCGTATCGGCGGTGACCGCGGCCTCGCGCACGATGCGGCGCACTGTTCCGGGATCGATGACGAAGTTCTGGCCGAATTTCTTGGTCGGGCTGATGCCGGCTTCGGCTGCTATGTGACGGATGTCGGCCGCGCCGAGCAGTCGCCCGGCGACTGCGGGTTTCTCGGCGGCTGCGGATGCTCCGGAAGGTGCAGGGGATGGATTCATGTCAGTCATAACGCTCGCGATCAGTACCAGCCGATTTGCTCGGAGCGTTCCCATGCCTTGGACGGGCTGCCATACCGTCGGGCGATATACGCCAGCCCCCAGTCGATCTGCACAGCGCCGTCGTCACGGTAATTTGCGCCGAACTCGGCCATTTTGCTCGCAGGCAGCGACTGCGGGATTCCGTAGGCGCCGGTCTTCGCGTTCTCGGCGTACCACAGCCATCTGGATTCGCGGGTCCACAGCTTGTCGAGGCATGTCCAGTCGTAGCTGGTCCAGCCGCGCTGTGCGGCCGCGCCGGATGCGTAGGCTTTGGCCTGCGCGGCGGTCGGGTGCCATAGGCGTCCCTGCGAGCTGCTGCTGGAGTTGCCGGAGTTGCCGTTGCCGCCGTTGTTGCCGGAGTTGCCGGAGTTGCCGGAGTTTCCCGAGTTTCCGGAGTTGCCGTTGTTGCCGGAGTTGCCGCTATTGCCTGAGTTCCCTGAGTTCCCGGAATTGCCGTTGTTGCCCGAATTCCCGTTGTTCTTGTCGTTGTTTTTGTCATTGTTCGACGTATCATCCGACTTGTTTGCGCCGGACGTGCTGCCGTTCGAGGAGTTGCCATCCGACTTGCCGGTATTCGACTTGTTGCCCGACTTGCCGGCGTTGTCGCTGCCTTTATCGGCTTGCCCCTTGCTGGTGTCGGAAGGTTCGGCGGCCTTCTCCGGGCCTACGGCGACGATGGTGTCGAGGGAGATTTTGGTGGTCGTCTCCGAAATCAGCGTTCGAGTCTCTGCGATGCCATCGACATACGTGACGTTATAGACCTGCTTCTTCTCGCCGTCTTCCCCCTGTTGGCGGACCACGGATGTTCCTGGCTTCAACGACTTATCAACAATCGTCTGCGAACCATGGGGAATGGCGACGGTCGTCGTCTCCTGCCCGTGGGTGACGCGCTGAACGCGCAGCACGGTCTTGTCTCCGTCCTTCTCGACACTGACGCGGTCTTCCTTGTTGAGGCTGATGCCTTTGGAATCGAGAATCGACGCGGCGGGAAGCTTGCCATTCGGCGCGACCGACGTTTTGCCGTCGGCGATGACCGTCACCGGGCCGGACTCGTTGATGACGAGGCCGCCGGTGAGCTGGCTGTAGATGTTGTCGATGTCCACGGTGACTTTCGCGGCCTCGTTCTCGTTCTGCTGGAAAAACCCGAGCAGCTGGGAGGCGCTGGTCGCCACGGTCCAGAACGGCACGCGCTGTCCGTCGATGCTGATGGTCGTCTGATATGCGCTGCGGACCGTGACCACGTCATGATTGCTGAGGATGTCGCCGCTGGTGGATTGCACCAGATCATGGGATTTGACGTCGACGCCCCGCTCTTTAAGCAGGCGCGTCACGCTCATGGCATACGTGGTGACGGTCTGGGTGTCGCCGTTGATGCTGAGTGCGATGGTCTTGCGTGCGGCGACGCCGAATGCGACCGTTGAGGCAAGAGCCACGGCGACGGCGCAGATCGCCACCCGAATGCGACGCAATCGAACAAAACGTCGTGGTGTCCACCGCCTGGCCATATGTCATCCTTCCATGAGCTACGGCTAGCATTGTAACCAATCACGATGATGCTTCGCTGGGCATCGCACGACCGTCACCCATACTCCCACATTCGGTACTTTTTTGCCCTGCCCGAAGGACTGCCGCAGAGCTACTGGGGTGGCCATATATATCAAAATAAAGAAGAAGGGGGCGGGAGAGAAGGGGATTGTCCCGCCCCCCTGTGGGCAGAGCTAATTGGGGGACGCTCTGCCTTCCAGAAGCCATAAGTTGGGGGAAGGCTTCTGGCACTTACACAAGGTAAGACTATATGTAAACACAGCTTACTACATGTCGACCGTGCATCGCACATGACACGCGGTATGCTGTGCCGCGAGCCTCCTGTCGGGATCGAACCGACGACCTGCCGCTTACAAGGCGGCCGCTCTGGCCATCTGAGCTAAGGAGGCGGACCCCATTCGCACAATGCGGACAGGTGTCATCGAACGATTGACCAGCTTACCAGTTTCACCGCGCTGGTCAATTCAGAATGTCGCAAACCCGTGTTGCGGTTCCTCCGGCCGGGGTCGAAGATCACAGCGCGACACGGGTCTACGTGGGTGTCATCGTTCATTTGCGGGGCATGACGGGTCATTCGTCATTCGCCGGTCGTCAGCGAGATCGGCTTGCCCGATTCGCCGATCGACGGCATCGCGCCCTTCTGGCCGACTTCGTCTTCCTTCAGGCCCAGCGACGCGATGATGCCGGTCTTGTTGTTCATACCGGCGAGTGACAGCTGGTTGCGATCCCAGTAATTGCCGTTGATGGTGATGGTCGGCGTGCTCATGACACCCTTGTTTGAACCGGACACCTGCCACAGTTCGGGGCGCTTCGGCGTGTACAGGTTGATGGCATCCATCCATTTCCTGTATTCGCCGTTGAACGCCTTGTCGGCCACGGACTGCGGTACGCCGGCGTCAATCGCCTGCTGCTTGAGCGCCTTGTTCTTGACCGACTTGTATTCGCTGGCCTCACCGGGCTGGAAGTCCTCGGCGTAGATGTTCGAGATGAACTTGAGCAGGTGATCGGGGTTGTCGTCATTGCTGGCGATGTACAGGATGGCGCCGGTGGCGCGGCTGGAATATTCGTCGGTCGAGTATTCGTCCATGAACGACATCGGGTGGATTTCCAGGTTGATCTGGCCCGCGTCCACCAGCGAGATCAGCGTGGGATCGGTCTGGCGGTTGAACTCGCCGCAGCCGGGGCACAGCGGATCCATGTACACGGCGACGGTGGGGGCGCCGGACACCTTCTTGCCATAGCCTTCGCTGGAGATGAGGATGCCGCCCTTGTCGTCGGCCGCCGATGGCTTGGTCTCGACCTTTTGCAGCTGCTGGTATGCCTGCTCCTCGGTGGTGCTCTTCGCCACGTCGTTCTTGTGAATGGCTCCATAGATGGCGAAGCCGGCGATTGCCACCAGCACGACGATGATGGCGACGACCACCGCGCCGATGATGGTTTGCTGCTTGCGCTCCTTGGCCGCTTGCTCCGCCTTCTCCTGCGCCGCCTTCTCTTCGGCGGCGCGACGGCTTGCCCTGGTGTTGCGCTTCGCGTTCTGATTCTTTTGTGCCACAGTTATCCCTTTCCTGCCGGTTTGTTGCCCATAGTAGTAGAAGGGTTCGCTTTTCCGGCGGCGGGTTGCGCCGTTTGCCGCATGATGGAACGTGACAATGGCTACAAACCGGGCATTGCCGTCGCTCGGCATGCAGCTGGGATGGGGATGTTATGCGACGTTGGAGGGCAGCGGCCACCAGTTGATGCCCTGTCCGAGACCGAGCAGCGTGCACGCTGAGAGTGTAATCACCGCCCATGCGATCCATACGGCGAATTCACGCCCGGAATGTTGGGCGGATATCGCGGGAGCGGTTTCGTTGTCGGACGATTCGGGGAGCATGCCTGCGCCGCTGGAGCCCGCGGGCCGGTTGAGACCGAGCAGGGTGCCGGTGCCAAGTCGCAGCATGGTCGGCGCGGGCGCCAGCATACCGATGATCCAGCTGATCGCCGCGCAGATGGCCAGAGCCAGACCCGACGGGGACACGGGGGAGGCGGCGATGATGGGTACCACAATGGTGATGCCGCCTATGGCGAACCGCGTGTTTACGACCGGCAGACTGAAGATCAGCGTCGCGAGGGTGGATCCCAGCGCCAGCGTCGCGACGGCGAGCAGCCCGCGCCCTATTGCCGCAGGCAACCCCCTGAGGGCGTGCCATGGCAGCGTGATGATGCGCATCGCGGTGTCGCCGGCGCTGTGTGTGCCGCCGCGTCTGTATTCGCGTTGCAGCTGGGCGTCTGTCGAATAGCCTACCGTCAGCAGCAGCCAGCACAGCAGCGTGGCTGCGACCATTGCCGCCAACGGCATGCTCGCGGCCATTGCGGCTATGGGCGCTGCCCATGCGGCGAGCAGCGGCGTGCCTTGACGCAGATAGGTCTGGCGCTTGATGTCTGCCGGGTTCATGGCCATCGGCGGCATGGCCTGCGCTGTCGGCATGGCTTGCATGGACGGCTGGAATTGCGCGGCTGGCTGGAGCTGTGCGGGCTGGCCGGGTTGCATTGCGGTCGTCGGCGTTGCGGCTTCATCAGGGTCGGCGAAGATCTGCTGGGGGCTCAGCGGCGGCATGGTCATGGTGGGGATTTGCTGGCGCCCCGACCACACTGGATCATCCATCGCCAGGGTTGCCGCGGTGTCGGCGGATGATGACGGCTCGATTACGGCCGTTGCTCCGGTCATGTCCGCATCGTCCGTGGGTAGGGCCGTCGTCGGCTGCGGTTGCATGGGCATGGTTCGTCCGACGCTGACCGTGGAATCGAATGGCATGGTGGAGGCGGGCAGAACCGATGTCGGCTGTGGGCGCAACGATTCGGTCGCTTCGGTGCCGACCGGCATGGTCGGCGGCATAGGTGGGGTGAGGCGGGACATCGGCGCCGTCTGGTCGTTGCCGGGTGCCTGAGAAGACGCGATATTTCCCGGTAGCGGTGCTCCCCGGAGCGGTACGGTTCCGTCCGAGGTTCCGGCATCTGCTCCTGTCCCGATTGATGGTATCCGTCGAAGGCTGGCGGATGCAGCGTCAGCGGCTTGGCCGGCGTTTGGGAGCCTCGGAATCGGCGGAACCGTCGCATACGGTGAGGGCGCCGATTGTCCGATGATCCGCTGCAAAGCGGGCCGAACGCCGGGCATCGCGGTTTGCCTTGGCATTTCTGCCTTGGTGACGGCTGCAGTCGGCTTCTCACCTGATTCGGCCGGCTCATGCGGGCGCCATAACAGACGCGGGTTGCGCAGACCGGTATGGTCAAAAGGGCGCATCACATCCGTCTGACCGGATTGCGCGGCGTCATCGTCGTACTGCTGCCAGGCGCCGGGGTTGAACGCGTCCACGGTGATCGCCTGCAGCAGTTGCTCCGGAGTGCAGCGCTTGCTGCGATCCGGGTTCAGCGCCGCACGGAACGCCGTCATGGTGGTGGCGGGAAGACCTGTGAGGTTCGCGTTGCCGGACGCCTCGCGTTCCAGCACCGCCATCATCGGCTTGGTGCCGAAAACGGGCTCCCCGGTTGCTGCGAATGCCAGCACCGACGACACGGACCACCAGTCCGTGATCTCATCGGATTCGGTTCCCTCGATAATCTCCGGCGCGATGAACCCCGGCGTTCCCATCACCAGGCCGGTGCGCGTCACATGGCTTTCGCCTTCGCCCATGGCGATGCCGAAATCCACCAGAACCGGGCCGGTCGCTGAAACCATCACATTGGTCGGCTTGATGTCTCGATGCACGATTCCCGCCGCATGAACCGCCTTGACTGCGTCCATCAGCTTGGATGCCAGTCGTTCCAGGTCATCGGCGACGTATGGCCCATTCGCGGCGACGTCGTCGCGCAGGTTTTTGCCCTCGATCAGCTCGGTGACGATGAACGCCAGCGAATCATCCAACTCCATGTCCACGATGCCGCACACGCCGGGATGATTGACTTTCTTCAACGCCATCGCCTCTCGGCGCAACCGCTCACGTGCCGTGATCTGATCGCGCGCGGACGCCGTCGAACGGTCATCGGCGAGCGAATCACGCAATATCTTCATCGCGTATTCCTCGCCACCGTCATCATGCACGCGCCAGACCGATCCCATGGCTCCGGATCCCAGCCGCGACATCAGCGTGTAGCCGCCGACCAACGCTCCGGGCTCCAAATTCAACGCATCGCTCATACCCTCCTATCCTACTCACCGCCCTGTGCCCGTTCTCTCTACCCCTGATATTCCTCCTTCCCCTGCTGTCCTCTCCGATACTCTCTACCCCCCCTGATATCGTTTGCGTTTCTAAGTGCGCGCCGGAACGTCGACTGTGCGCACTTAGAAACGCAAATGGGCCGGTTTGCGTTCTTAAGTTCGCGCACTTGTCGTTTCGGCGCGCACTTAAGAACGCAAATGTGTCGTCACAGCCGTTGATGCCGCCGTGGCGCGCCGAGTTATCCACAATCGCCTAGCCTTCGACCACATACCCCGGATTCGCTTGCGCAGCGGCGGTCCATACTGTCATCATCAACATATGAGACAGCACAAGCATCTAGACGATCTGATGAACCGGGCGGAAATGGACGGGCGATGTTGTTCCGCGTCCAGCCCGGCGGAACGACAGGCGATGCTGCGGCGAACTCGTTGCGGCGATGTCGTGCGGCCATTTCGCAGCGTGTACGCGCGTCGTGAATACTGGGATGGTCTGAATCCCATTGAGCAAGCGTCACATGTCATTCGCGAAATGGCGAGACGGCATCCCGAGCGCGTATTCGCCGGACTGAGCGCGGCGGTCATCTACGGGTTCGAGCACTCATGGACGCTGCATGACGAGCCATACGTGTACATCGCGACTGACGGATTCACCAAGTCACGTCGGTCGCACCACCGGCTGCGGCGCATCTCGGTGCGTAGATCCGATATACGGGAGGACTGCCGTGTGGTCCGTTTGTACCGGCCTCGCGGTGATGGAGCAGCGCAGGACGGGTCGAATACCTGGAGTCAGGTGAGCAAGTTGGCTGACCGGATCGCCCACGAACGGGCATTGCGTGACAATGTATGTATCGGCGAGGTACGTGTGACCAGTCCGGCAAGAACCTTGGTGGACTGCGCGCTCTTGTATCCGTTCGAGCACGTGCTGTCGATGTTCGATTCCGCGTTGCGCCGGGGGCTCGTGACCCGCGAGGAGATCGTCGCCGTCTGTGATGGTCTGCGAGTGGATTGTGGGCCGGTATTTCGTCTGCTGCATTATGCGGATGCTCGCAGCGAGAACGGAGGAGAGTCGTTCTGCCGGGCTGTATCCATCGAAGAAGGGTTTGTTCCTCCGCAATTGCAGCATACGTTTTACAGCCGCGTGACCGGCAAGGAGGCGGGCCGGGTCGATTTCATCTGGCATACGGAAGATGGCCGCATCATCGTGCTGGAGTTTGACGGTATGCAGAAATACATCGATCCAGAGATGACGTCGAACCGGGATGTTCGGCAGGTGGTCCGTGACGAAAGGCAGCGCGAACAGGATCTGAAAGAGGCCGGAGTGAGCGTTGTGATACGGACGAATTACATCGAAGTGGTCCAGCGCGCGCCGTTCGTCATGAAGCTGATGCAGGCCGGTGTACCGCGTGCCGGGGCGCACCCGATATTCGAGCATGCCGATTGAGCCGGAAGCGCCGTTGCGTTCCTAAGTTCGCGCCGGAACGACAAGTGCGCGAACATACGGACGCAAATGGCCCTGTTTGCGTACCTATGTGCGCACGGTCGTCGTTTCGGCGCGCACTTAGGAACGCAAAAAGAGGAGAGGACTTGGGGAGGGGAGAGGCGGGAGATGGATGGGAGGAGGGGGGACTGAGATGAGGCCGGAGTAAGGATAATGCCGGCTGTGGGATGCCGGTTGAAGGCCCGTCGATGTTACGTCCGCGTTTCAGACGCGCGTGTTGACGTGTTCCAGCGGACGTGTATAGTAGTACGTGGCTCAACGAAGAGAGTCTTCAATGAACCGAAGGAAAAAAGAACGCTGCGGTTTGATGTTGCCAGTGTAGGGACTGATGATCAAGGCACAGTAATCCCTTTACAACGGATCGTGAGGCACGTACCTGCCTCTGAAAGGATGAATATCATGGCAGAAGTCGTATTCGACCACGTCACTCGTATCTACCCGGGCAACGATAAGCCCTCTGTGGATGATTTGAACCTTGACATTAAGGACGGCGAGTTCCTGGTGCTCGTTGGCCCGTCTGGCTGCGGTAAGTCCACGACTCTGCGCATGCTGGCCGGCCTGGAAGAGGTCAACAAGGGCCGCATCCTCATCGGTGGCAATGATGTCACCACGATGCAGCCGAAGGACCGCGACATCGCAATGGTCTTCCAGAACTACGCTCTGTACCCGCACATGACCGTCGCCGACAACATGGGCTTCGCCCTGAAGATCGCCGGCACCCCGAAGGAAGAGATCCGCAAGCGCGTCGAGAAGGCCGCTGAGATCCTCGACCTGACCGAGTACCTCGATCGTAAGCCGAAGGCTCTGTCCGGTGGTCAGCGTCAGCGCGTGGCCATGGGCCGTGCAATCGTTCGTGAGCCGAAGGTCTTCCTCATGGATGAGCCGCTGTCGAACCTCGATGCCAAGCTCCGTGTGCAGACCCGTACGCAGATCGCTGCCCTGCAGCGTCAGCTCGGCGTCACCACCCTGTACGTGACCCACGATCAGACCGAGGCTCTGACGATGGGCGACCGCATCGCCGTCATCAAGCTCGGCGTCCTGCAGCAGGTCGGCGCTCCGACCGAGCTGTACGATCGCCCGGCCAACGTCTTCGTCGCCGGCTTCATCGGCTCCCCGTCGATGAACATCAACACTCACCCGGTCGTCAACGGCAAGGCGAAGATCGGTGAGGACACCGTCGACCTGCCCACCGAGGCCGTCAACAAGCTGACCGCTGAGGATGGCGGCAAGATTGTCGTCGGCTTCCGTCCCGAGGATGCCACCCTGGCCACCCCGGACGATCCGAACGCCTTCTCGCTGAAGGTTCAGAACATCGAGGATCTGGGCTCCGACGGCTACATCTACGGCACCATCATCACCGATGGCTCCGCTGCCGAGGCGTCCACGATGATGTCCGACCAGAACAAGCTCACCACGATTCGTGTGAACCCGCGTGCGCTGCCGAAGATCGGCCAGACCGTCAAGATCAAGATCGACCCCTCCAAGATGCACCTGTTCGCTCCGTCGACCGAGCTGCGTCTGAACTAGTAGAGGAACTAGCAGATACTTGGTATGACTCCGGTCATGCCAACCATTAAACGAGGCGATTCTCTTCCTCTCTTATGGCCTCGTTGGAAAAGCCCCGCGTAGTTGCGGGGCTTTTCTTTTTGCCCAGAAAGACATACGCTAACCGGCCCCCGCAAATGAGCGTTTTTTGTTCTTTTGTCCCCGTTGTCTATTTAGAAGTGCGACATCCTTGTTTGTCTTGCAAGTTTAGCAGCTCGTCGGCGAATGCCTCGGCGGGCGTGAGGTGGCCGAGCATGCGCATGGGCCGGTTGTCGGTCTCGTCGACGATCTCCTGGAGCCCTCTTGCCATACCGGGTTCGATGATCGTGCGTTTGGGCAGGCAACGGCGGATGATGCCGCTGACCGGCGGCGGCGACCAGCCTCTACCCGGCCATTCGTCCACCCGCGCCCACAGGCGGCCGAATGACAGGCGGTATGGCTTGCGCGGCTTCGCCCTGCGCCGGTCGGCCTTGCGCTGCGCGGGGCCGGCGATGTAGTAGCGGCCCGTCCACGGGCCCGTCTTCAGACGCTTCGGCCGGTACGGCCGGTAGGACTCGCTCTCGTTGGACGGGAACCACGTGTTGCGCCTGATCTCCCTGCTGATGCCGGACGGGCCGCGTCCCAGCAAACGGGCTATCTTCCTGACGCTCGTGCCGTTGCCGACCTCGATCTGGATGACCTGGCGTTCCTCTTCCGACAGGTGCGAATATACTTTCCCCATAGGTGCAACATCCCTTCGGACTGGTTATCTGGACAATCTCCAATAACGGGTGTTGCACTTTCAATTAGACAACGGGCCAACTTCTTGTATAATTGTATGCAGTGACCTCCCGAAAAAGGGATTGCGAATCTATGAGGGGAAACAATGGGCTCGAAATCGAAGTTCGTCCGTTGCGGGTTTAACGGAGGAACAGAACAGGAATCTGGAAGGCAGCGCCATGCCTTGAAGCGTTGCCTTGCTTCGGTTATTGCTGTTTCCTTGTCCATCGTGTGCATGGTGCCTGCAGCATATGCTCAGAATATAGACGATGTGAGTAGCTCTCCTAACGCCGTAATTTCTGGGGGTAATACTGTCGTAGCTGCTCCTTCTGCTCGCAATGTCAACGTTGACGATAAGACGTCAGAAGAGGCCAATACATCAAACGGTGCGCCAACACCTTCCGAATCCTCAAATGGTGCGACAGACAATAAGGCGGACGACTCAGCAGAAGCTACCGCTGGCAATTCCGCTAATGATGGAGCCCAAACGCGGTCTCCAAACGATGCATCTTCTCAAGATGCCAAGAACGATTCCTCAAATGCGACGGATCAATCGCCGGCGAAGGCCAATGTGCAGGTCGCCGCGACGGCGCTTGGCGGCCGTGACTTTGAGGGTCAGGTCACCAAGGAGATCAACGGCAAGCCCTACATCCTGATTGGTAACGAGCAGCAGCTGCGTGCGATTGGTTCTGGCAAGAAGGTTATTGGCCGCATCAACAAGGTCAAGCAGACTTGCACGCGACAAGGACTCGGCAAGTATCAGTGGGTGGACGACGGCACGCCGTCTTCCGAATACGCCGGTGACGCCGATCTCTCCAATTCAGATACTTTGCGCGATGCTGATGCCTCCGACCACGACAGTCCACTGCTGTGCAGCACGCGGTTAGACGTCGGAAAGACCCGCACCAAGTATTACGGCGTGGGTGCTGATGGCACGCAAACGGACTACTCCGCTGCCAACACCGGCCTGACCTATTCCGCAGACGCCAACTACCTGATCTTCCGTGACATCGACCTGTCCAAGAACGCGGCAGATACCAACAACACCGAGTGGACTCCGCTCATGTTCTCCGGCACTATGCTCGGTGCGGTCTCCAATGACGGCGACACCGCAGCCAGCCTGTGGAAGGCTGTTGGTGCCGATGGCGCAAGCGTGGTTCACGCTACCGCAGCTCGGCCGGTCATCAGCCATGTGGTCGTCAATCAGAAAGATATGGTCTCTAATGTCAAAGGCGACCAGCTGGATGTCAGCAAGCAGCAGGGCATCGGCTTCTTCGCCTCGATCACGAACAAGACCGTGATGAACAGCAACAGTCTGGGCAGCGCCGGTACGGCCGTAGTGTCGAACCTCAAGCTGCAGGATGTGTCGGTGACGAATCATACGAGTGAATCGTATATTCCGCCGACCTTGCTCGGTATGCTCACTTCGGCAGTGGGATTACTGCTCGACACACTGTTGAAGGCGTTAAAACTATTGACATTCGGACAAGTAGATCTTGACCTCAATCTTCAAGGTCTGCTCACCCTGCACGAAAAAAATCCTTCCAACCTCGCCACGGGTGCATTTGCCGGCCGTATCTACGGGGACACCAAGGTTACGGACTGCGAGGTAGCAGATGTTTCGGTATCTAGCGTAAGCCGTATGACCGGTGGTTTCGTGGGATATGTTGAGGGCGCAACCCGATACGATGCAGTCTCCGGCATCGTAGGAGCGCTCACCAAGTTACTCTCGAAGATTCTGAACGTCATCCCGTTCCTCGGGCTGGGCGATTTGGTGGACTGGTTGCTGTCCGGCACGCTCGGGCTGAATGCCTTGATTCCGGTTGGCTACTACAACCCGGTTATCTCGAATAGTTCGGTGAACGGGTTCAAAAAGAACGTGGTGATCGGCAACAAGGACAACCCGCAGGCCGGCGGCTTTGTCGGTGCGCAGATTGGTGCAATCATTGAGAACTCTTCGGTGACGAGCACGAATGGTTTCACCGTGCGGGCAACGCAATATGCCGGTGGTTTTGCCGGAGTAAGTCGCAACGGCAACGTGGGCGGTCTGATTAACTCGCTTGGCGTCGACTTGCTGTCTGCGCTGCGTCCGCAGAGCCTCATCGAAAACAGTGGCCTGACGGTAAACGGTGACGATAAGATCACCGTGCAGGCCGAAGACTACGCCGGCGGCTTCAACGGTGCCATGGCCAATGCCTATGCTGTCAATGATTCGATTACGGCTTCGGTCGCCGTGACTGCCGACAGATCCCACGCCGGAGGATTCACCGGATTCGCCTCCGTGGGATGGGGCCTGGAACTCGGTACGGACGATACCACGAAGGCATCGCTGTTGAAACAGCTCACCAAGGCTGTGACTAAATTGCTGAGCGGCAGCAATAACGGTGCAGGAGAACTGCTATCCATCGTCGGTGTGAATCCTTCTGCGATTCTCGGCACGCAGATGAAGGGCTCCCTCACCGTTAAGGCTGGTGGCGATTACGCGGGCGGCCTTGTGGGCGAAGGTTCGGGTACGGTGATCGGTGATTCCTCGCAGAACCGCCTTCAAAAACTCACATTCTGGAAGTACAACAATCCTCGTGACTTCCCACAGCAGCGTTCCACCACCATAGAAGGCCTTGAATCGGTCACGGCCACGGGCTCCTACGCGGGTGGCATCGCCGGCAATCTGCAACCGACAACGGTAGCTGGGTTGCTCAACAGTGTGGTGAAAATTGGCGATATCGCCACGCTCAAGAAGTTCGACCAGTTTGCCGCGTTCACCGTGGAGAACATGTCTGTCACCGCTCCGGCATCCGGTTTGACGGTGAAGGCCGGTTCATACTATGCGGGCGGTGCCATCGGATGCGCCACCGGTGGTGACGTGACCAACATGAACCTTACCAATCTGGCCACGGTCACGGCCAAGGGAGAAGCCGGCGGTTTCATCGGCTTCTCCGGACCAGGCGACGCCGTTGGTGCCGGCGGGCTCAATGTGCTTGGGCTTATCAAGCTTTCCGGTCTGCTATCGGTTGCCCAATATTCTTCGGTTGCAGTCACTTCATCGAATGTGAACGGCATCGCCAACGGATTCACGGTCAAGGCGACCGGCAAGAACGAGAACAACGAGACCACCGATTACGCTGCGGGCGGTTTCTACGGTCAGGCCAACAGCACCAAGACCCGCGAAAGCCATGTGACGAACCTCAAGTCGGTCGCGGCCGATACCAGCACATCCGATGGCATCGCGGGTGGCTTCGTGGGCTTCTCCACCACCGGTGGCCTCGCTGACGCACTTAGCAACGCCGATGATTCCAGCGTGTTGGACAACCTCATCAAGGGCGGACTGCTGTCCGTGAACGACCTGCTCGGTGCCATGCCGTATCTGATTCCAAGCTATACGTATACCACCGTGACGTACGTCAACGGCGGTTACGTCGAAGGTGATATCGCGGGAGGCTATGCGGGAAACTTCCAAAGCGGCAAAGTCAATCAGTTCTCCGAAACCGATCTCGAGAACGACTCAACGCTGGCAGACGTGCAGTCCCGCGTTCAAGCCAACCCCGTGGCCGTTGTCAACCTCGACCATGTGACCGGCGGCGCATACGCAGGCGGTTTCGGCGGCAAGGTCGTTTCCGGCGCACTCGCTTCGGCTGGCAACGGCGGCCTGAGCCTGCTCGGCAAATTCGGTACGGTGGATCTCGCCAACCTGCTGCAGGTGGTGCAGGGCTATGTGCCGTTCATCTCCTACGCGGGCGTGCATTCCGATGCCACCACCGTGGAGACCACCAGCGGCAACAAGATTTCCGACCCGGACGATCCCGGCTTCACCGTCTCCGCCACCCGACTTGACCAATCCGATACGCAATCCGGTTCCGCCGGCGGCTACATCGGCTACGGTTCCGGCGTGCAGGTATCCCATTCCAGCGTGACCCAACTGCGCCACACCGACGTCAAGGCACCGAAGAATCTGGAAACCACCGGATCCATCGACGACACCTATCTGAGCAAAGACAGCTCGTATGCAGTCACCGCCGCTCGGTATGCCGGCGGCTACATCGGCAAAATGGACATCGGCTCGGCGGCGGCCGTGGGCGGTGGCCTGAGCCTGCTCGGCAAGAAAGTCAATCTCAACGATGTACTCAGTGTGCTGGATGTCGTCGTCTCGACGATTGAACACTCCGATGTGACTGGCGGCATCGGCGGATACTCCGTTCTGGCCAGCGCCGCAGATCATAGGAATGCCAACAATGAGCCCGATCCACTGGGTATGGCTGGTGGTTTCGCCGGAGACATCGAAGGCGGCCACATTCAGGACTCGAGCTCTCATGAGTTCGTATACATCATCGGCCAGGTTTCGGCCGGCGGTTACGTGGGTACCATGCAGCCGGGAGCCGTGGCGAACGTGCTTGGTGACGGCAGCGTGCTCAAGAAGCTTGTCAACCTCGACAACCTGCTCTCGCTCGTGCAGGACTTCACACCGACGATTCGCAACAGCTCGACCGATGCCGCAGTGTGCGGCGGCGCGGTGCGTGCCCAGGCGGCATCGGATACGACCACACGCCGCGGCATGGCCGGCGGCTATGCGGGACGTAATCGTGGCGGTCATATCTGGGGCAACAACACAGCAGCATGGAAGCAGGAGAACACCGACGGCAAATACAACGGGCCGCGGCGCGTAGCCTACGCCGCGCGCATCCGCAGCGTATACGGTGCCGAAATCGCCGGCGGTTACACCGGCTTCATGGAAGCGGCCGATACCGCTGAAGGCGGTTCGCTCTCCTTGCTTGGCGGTCTCATCAAGGCCGGCAACCTCGCCGGCGTGCTGTCCGTGGTCTACCCGACCGAGGAGCACACGAAGGTCACCGGTCCGCTGCGCAATATGAGCTACGACCAGTGGAAGACGTGGGTCGACAACATCGGCAAGTACGGTGCGTATGGCAAGGAATTCACCGATGTAGCTACGGGCGATGGTGCGGGCTCTGTTACTGATCAGGATTCCCTGGACAAGTTCCTCGAATCCTACATCTTCGGATTCAACGTCGTCGCAGGACGTGCGGAGTATCGGACCGGCGCGAACCTGCATGATTCCGGCGTCGCCGGCGGACACGTCGGCCTGATGCGCACCGGCACGATCACCGATGGCCAGTCGATGGACGTCAAGACCGTCTCCGCCATGCGTGCGGCAGGTGGCTACGCGGGCACGATGGAATCCGGCTCGGCATCCTCGTTCGGCTCCATCCAACTATTCGGCGACAAAGGCATCAAACTTGATCTGGGTCAGATGCTCGACGTGGCACAGGTATTCGTGCCAGTCATCAAATCCTCGAGCGTGGCCGGCTACCGCAAGGGTATGAAGGTCGTGGCCACCGGCGAAGACATCACGCACGGCACCGGCAACGCCGGTGGCTACGTGGGTCTCGCGGTCGGCGGCCAGATCTGGGGCGATCTCGACCAGAACGGCCAGAAGCTTGTCAAGGGTGTCACCGCTGCCGGTGCCAATGTTTCCAACCTGCGCAAGGTGGAAGGGCGCAACAATGTCGGCGGATTCATCGGCGTGGCCACTGCCGGCGCGGTCGCGGATGTGGACACCAACGCATCCGAGGGATTCCTGCAAGGAATCCTCGACTCGCTGGTCTCGACCCCGGCAAGTCTGGTCAGCGTATTGCAGGCCACGGTTACGACGATTCGCGGTGCGCATGTGAGCTCGGATGACCCGGCATGGGGATACACGGTCGACGGCGCATATGAGACCAAGGACGATAAGGGTAACACCACAACCAAGTATGCCCTGAACGCCGGCGGTTTCGCCGGCTCGCTGCAGGCCTCGATCCTCGGTGACAAGGATTCCGCCAAAGGCACCGGCAGTGAAGCGGATCCGAACAATGACCCAGCCGCACTTACAGTCACCGGGCTGCGCGCCGTTGAAGGCGGGCAATACGCGGGCGGCTTCTTCGGCCTTGCCGATGTGTCCAGCGTCGCTTCCGTCGGCGGCGGCGAGGCCGGCGATAAGCAGAATACCAACCTGCTGCTCAAACTGCTCAAGGTCGGCAACGTGGGCGTGCTCGAAGCATTCCGCACCTTCATCTATGACGGTCAGGTCAACGGCGTGAACGACGGCATCCAAGTCGTCGCCCATGATTCCACCACGAAGGGCATGCTTGACTCGAAGCGTTACACCGGTGCGGCCGGTGGCTTCGGCGGTGGACTGATCAATGGCTCTGTGAAGCAGTCTGCGGTCACCAACCTCAACAGTGTGACCGGCGTGAACTACGTGGGCGGCTTCATCGGGCATCTTGGCAAATCCGGCACGGTCGCCGCCGACAATGCACAACTCGGCACAGATGCGCTCAATCTGCTTGGTGCCACGGCCGGCGTACTTGACATCTGGGGCTCGCACGTTGGCGATTCGCGCGTCATCGGCATCCCGGACGGTTATACCGTCACCGCCACACACCATGGCGACAATTACGGCAAAGCCACCGACAAGGCTACCGGACGCGAGGTCGCAGGCGGTTTTGTTGGATACGCGGATCTGGCCAGGGTGAAGGGCTGCGCGTCTGACAATCTCAAGAAGGTCACTAGCGGTGAGATTGCCGGCGGATTCGTCGGTGAAACCAGCCGTGCCTATTTGGTTGACGCGAAGGTCAACTCTGTACTTGTGGAACTGCTGCTGCATGTGGTGAACGCGCTGGTCAAGCTCCTGTACCTCGACAAGGCGGAACAGGTCGGCGTCATCGATTTAGGCAAGTGGTTCCCGGCCATCTTCGGCAAGGTATTCGATCTCAAGGTGCTTTCGGAAGGCAACGTGCTGTACGTGAACCTGTTCGGACTGAAGGTGAGCGTTGCTCTGTCCAAGGCTGATGATGAAAACCAGCAGCAGACCGACGTGGCGATTGTCACCATCGGCGATAGTGTCATCAAACTGCCTTGCAGCAAAGACGGCATTGATATGGATGGATCGGGCAGCAACCTGACCGTCCAGCTCATCAAGGGCAACCGTACTCGCGTGGAACAGTCCACCGTAACGGGCATCGCCAGTGGCTATGACGTGTTCGGCGGAGGGGCAACTCAGGATACCGACGGTGTGAAGGATCTTTCCACAGGCTACACGGGCGGCTTCGCCGGACTGAACGACGAGGGCGTGCTGGCAGACGACCACATGGTCTACGCCGACACGATCCGCGGTGCCAGCGGACTGGTCGACCCGTTCTCGAACACCAAACTCAAGTCCGTATGGGACTTCAACACCATGAGCGACATCCTCGGACCGGTCGATGACGGCAACGGCGGCAAGGCATACAACACCTATCGCATCTACCGCAAGGCGGTCGCGAACGCCGGTGAGGCCCGCACCTCCGCACAGGACGGCAACAAGATCTTCTCGCAGAAGAACACGGCAGACGATGCGCTGAACACCGGACTCGATCGTTGGGAAGTGAAGCTGTTCGACGTGGTCAACACATACGACAGCGGCGCTGTGCACAGTGGTGCATCCGGCGACGCCGGCACCACATGGGTCGGCATCAAGGACGCCGTGGTCGACTCCACGGACGGCAGCACCAAGACGAAGCTCGATGCCTACCAGTCCCCGGCCAAGGCCGTGCTCATGCTCGACGCGACCGTGACCGACAACAACGGCGGACTCACCCCCGAACCGGACGACGGCCAGGACCCGTGCGGCAAGGACGGTTGCCGAACCATTGACCTGACCGTCCAGAAGGTATGGAAGGACGGCAACCTCGAACGGCCGCAGTCGGTCGAACTGAAGATCGCCGCGCACTATACCGATGGCAGTGGCAATACGGTGACGCCGCAGACGATTCAATGCTTCGGCGCGGATTGCACAACCGTGACGCAGAAGAATCCATGGACGGTGACGTTGGACTCCTCCGATGCCTCTTCCTGGAGCAACACCTGGCGCAAGGTGATTCAAGGACTGCCGGTCGCATTCGTGGATGGACAGGATGCCAACGGCAAGGACATCGTGCGTTACTACACGTACACCGTGGAAGAAACCGCCGTGACCTATAAGGATGGCGATACCACCAAGACCATCAAGCCCGCGGAGGCCGGATACCAAGTATCGGTCTCCTACAACACCAAGGAACGCGTGGCCATTGTTACCAATGCGGCGTTGCTTCCGGATACGGGAGGCGCGGGCACGATGTGGTTCCTGATGTTCGGCTTGCTGCTTATGGGAGCTGGCGTGGTCTGGTACGTGCGTAATCAACGCGTTCAATCCGGCACAGTCCGCTCGGGCTCCAGCCGTATACGAAAGCGAGGTGCCCATGCCTCGTGACGACCACATAGACAAACCGTACCTGCTAAACAGAAAAGATTTCCATCTAGAGAAAGGAACAGTAATGAAATCACTGATGAAAAAGGTTTTCGCTGCCGCCGCGGCGATTGCCACCGTATTTGGATTGGCTGCGACGACAGTCGCCACGGCCAACGCAGCGGATAATGCCACGCTGACGGTCAGCACTACTGACACGAAGTTCGCCGGTAAGACCGTGAACGCCTACAAGATGTTCTCCGCCACCGTGAGCAGTGACGGCGGGGCTGTCTCCCACACGTTGAATGACGCGTGGAAGCCGTTCTTCAAGAACTCCGTCGGACTAACTGATGTTACCGACGCGAACGTCAACGATAAAGCAAACGACTACGTATCCAAGCTGAAAGATAGTGCCTTGACTGCTTTCGCTGCCAAGGCATCGAACTGGGCGCAGAACACGGCCAACAGCATCACGGCTGACGCGACCGCTACGGTATCTAAGATTGCTGCCACGGACGGTAAGTACACTGCGACGTTCACTGGTCTCGACTACGGCTACTACGTGGTCGCTGTGCCGGGTGCGACCGTGGCTGACACCAATAGTCAATACGCCGCGCTAGTTCGCGTTCATAGCACCACGGTGAGTGTCGACATTAAGGGCGCCCTGCCTACCGTTGACAAGAAGGTACAGGTAGACGGCACTGGTAAGGACGCCACCGACGCGAAGATCGGTGATACCCTGAAGTTCACCCTGACTTCCACCATTCCGGACATGTCCGCCTATAACACCTACACCTTCAACTTCAAGGATACGTTGTCTAAGGGCCTCACCTTTGGACAAGTCGATTCCGTTAAGGTCGGAGATACGGCACTGACCACGGACACTGACTACACCGTCGCCACTGCTCCTGCGGACAACGGCAAAACGCTTCTTACTGTCACCATGAAGAACTTCAAGAACCAGCAGGCCAATGTCGGCAAGAAGATCACCGTCACCTACACGGCCACGCTGAACAAGGATGCTGTTGTGGGCGGTGCTGGTAACGTCAACTCCGCAACGATTCAGTACTCCAACAACCCGAGCACCAATGGCACCGGTGAGTCCGAACCCAGCAAGGTTCGTGTCTTCACTTATGGCTTCACCGTCGATAAGTACACTGGTAAAAATTATGATGATACCGCTACTCGACTTGCTGGTGCTGAGTTCACACTCGCACATAAGGGCGGCACTGCTATTAGCTTCGTGAAAGTCGCTGATAGTGCGACCCAGAACGCTGTATACCGTGTAGCTAAGGCTGATGAGGCAGGTGCTACGACGACTATCACCACTCCTGCAAACGGTAAGGTTGAATTCCGGGGACTGGAGAACGGCGAGTACACGCTCACCGAGACCAAAGCGCCGGCCGGCTACAACAAGCTCGCCAGCGCCATCGGCGTGAAGGTTCATGGCCAGAACAACGGCACTGACACCACGCATGCCACCGTCACCATCACCTACAACAACGACAACAATGGCAGCAACTACGACCAGACCGCATCGAACGGTGTCATCCCGGTCCAGAACAAGTCCGGTGTTACCCTGCCTGGCACTGGTGGCATGGGTACCATCGCCTTCACGGTGATTGGTGTGCTGGTCATCGCGCTCGGCGTTGCCTGGACTCTCAAGCGCAAGAACGCCTGACGAGCATGGCCGTGTTTTGGGCGTGAAGGGCACACACCCGCTACGCCCACAACACGGTTTCCTCGCGAAAAGAACGCTCGATGAAACGACTGCGCAACATCCTGCCCTTACTGGTCATTCTCGGTGGAATGCTCATTCTGTTCTATCCGACGATCAGCAACTTCCTCATTATGCGCAACGCCAGCCGCGCCGTAAATAACTACGACGCCAGCGTTGAAGCATTGAGCCAGGAACAGTACCAGAAGGTGCTGGATGCTGCGCACGCCTATAACGAAAAGCTCGCCCAGAACGATGCGGGAGAGACCGACGCTCTTGCCAGTGCCGTCAATTCCGCATCCACGGACGAGGAATACAACAGTCTGCTCAATATTGACGGTGACGGCATGATGGGATACATCACTGTGCCTAAGCTCGAGGAGACCTTGCCGATTTATCACGGCACTTCCGAGAAAGTGTTGCAATCCGGCATCGGGCATCTCGAACAGACCTCACTGCCAGTTGGTGGCGCGTCCACTCATGCGGCGCTGTCTGGCCACCGAGGCTTGCCCACGGCAAAACTGTTCACGGACTTGAACCTTATGAAAAAAGGCGACAAGTTCTACATCACAATACTTAAAGACACGTATGCGTATCAGGTCGATAAGATCACTACCGTTCTGCCG
>OFCN01000023.1_pt1 | contig 171645 bp, 174 predicted proteins | sample 1520801 | NCBI WGS metagenome assembly OFCN01 (sample SAMEA2699029, study PRJEB24076) | metagenome | biome: Human gut stool | place: Spain | collected 2012-03-20 | reverse complement strand
GAGATCTTGCGCTTGCATTCCTTGACCTCGCACTGCTGCGTATCGTTGCCGATCATGCGCATCAGCTCGATCAGCTCGGTCATCTTCGCGGTGTAGTCGTCAACCATGGCGGTCCTCCTTGACACCATTGTCCCGCGGCCGGCTGTCTGCCGAAGCCTCCCGCGCCCACGTCCTCCGTCAATTCATTGAAAATTCACGCGGTTGGGGTGCGCATAAGACTGTTGTTTTCATTGGTGCAGTACGAGGTCCCGTTGTCTATTTGTAAGTGCAACGCCTTCGTCAGAGTTGTAAGTCTGGCAGCTCGTCGGCAAACGCCTCGGCGGGTGTGCGGTAGCCGAGCGCTCGCATGGGCCGGTTGTCGGTCTCGTCGACGATCTCCTGGAGCTCCCTCGCCATGCCCGGTTCGATGATCGTGCGTTTGGGCAGGTAACGGCGGATCATGCCGTTGCGGTTCTCGTTGCCGCCCCGCTGCCAGCTGGAATAGGGGTCGGCGAAGCACGTGGCCATGCCCGGCTCGTCGCGCAGCCGCGCGTGGCGGGCGAACCCGGTGCCGTTGCCGTGCGTGACGCTGAGCCTGGCGGCCGCCGGCAGCGGGGCGAACATCGCCAGCCGCGCCCCGACGCTCCGCTCGGCGGTCTTGTCGGGGATAACACGGGCCATGAGGAAGCGGGTCCTCCTTTCGACCTCGGTGTGCAGGTCGCATCCCATGCCGATGACGCTGTCGGCCTCCCAATGGCCGAACCCGCTGCGAGCGTCCGCCTCCGGCGGACGACCGGCGATGGAGACCCTTCCGGGGATAGGGAACCTCGACACCCGACGGCCCGCATGCTTGCGCCGCCGCCGGTGGCCGCGCGGCAGGCATCGGGCCCGGCGTTCGCGGCGCGGCTTGCTGGAATAGATCCATCGGTAGACGGTCGCGCATGGCATCGTCGCCGGGGAACAGGAGACGCGCAGCCTGCCGCTGACGGGCGGCGGCGACCAGCCGCAGCCCAGTCTCTCCGCCACCCACGCCCACAGCCGGTCATGCGACAGGCGATGCGGCTTGCGCGCTTTGGCGCGCCTCCGGGCGGCCTTGCGCTGGGCCGGCCCGGCGATGTAATAGCGGCTCGTCCAAGGCCCGGTCTTGAGCCGCCTGGGCCGATAGGGACGGTAGGATTCGCTCTCGTTGGACGGGAACCACGTGTTGCGTTTGATCTCACGGCTGACGGTGGACGGGCTGCGCCCGATCATCGCGCCGATCGCCCGTATGCCGGTCCCGTTGCCGATCTCGATCTGGATGACCTGGCGTTCCTCTTCCGACAGGTGCGAATACACTTCCCCCATAGGTGCAACATCCCTTCCGGACTGGTTTTCTAGACAATCTCCAATCTAACGGGGTGTTGCACTTTCATTTAGACAACGGGGCGTTTGTCAAGCAACCGGTAGGGGAGATACAATTATCTTGTAGCGTTGATCGATTCCAAGGAGGGAATTATGAGCTATATGAAAAAGATTGCTTCAACGCTCGCGGCGGCAGTCGCGTCCGTTGCTTTTGCCCTTGTTCCCAGCGTTGCACTGGCCAACGGCACCGATAGCGTTCCCTATGAGGCGAACGCCACCGTTGTCGTTGCCCCCAACGCTCCTGAAGGGTCAGAGTTGATCTTTGACCTTGAGACGAAGACGTTCACTGACATTGTTCTCCCGAACGGACGCACGCTTAAGCCAAGCCGTGGTTGCACCAACAATACTTCCGCTTGCTGGGCAGGCGGCGGAGCGCTCGGCGACATGGAGTTTACGGGTACTGGCGCGGTTAATGGCAATTGGCCCAGCCGGAGCAGCTTCTACTCCAATAACAAGTCAGCGGACATCGGTTTCACCTGGAAAGGAGAACGGGTGTACGTAAGCCAGATTGCTGCAAACCGCAAATTCACGCCAAACGGTTCTGTCGACGGCTTCTACGTCACCCGTTACTAAAACCTATGGGAGAGCACATCCTTTCCCTACAACACCTTTAGACGGAGGGCCGGTGTCTTCGGGCACCGGCCCTCCGCGTTCCTAGCGGCTGTGCCGGTGATGTGGCTGCGGAATCGGTTCGTGTGTTGTCTTTGCTTTTTCGATGTTCTCAGCCAGTCTTTGTTTGATTCGTTCGTTGAAGCGGCTGCGGTTGAGTCTGCGCACGCGATCCTCGTAGGGTTTACGCATGTGGTCGAGCGTGGCCTTGGATGCGTTGGTGCGGAAGGCGTTGGCCTCGGCGTAGGTAGCCGGGATGGTCGTGTTCTCAAGCCACGGCGCCGTTTGCTTCAGAAGCTGGGATTGCTCGGCGGCGGTCCTCTCGGCCGCGTGTCGGAGCCATCCGCGCGTGAACGGGTTCGCGTGCTCGGCCTTTTCGCTGGCCTCGCGCGCCACGTCGATGATCCGTTGCACGTCCCTGACTTCCCGTGGAGGCTCGGTCTTCCACCATTCGGTGAGGTCGGCGATCTCACGCCTGGCCTCGTCCAGTTCGTCCACCGGTTCCGGCTCGGGACGCCGCGGTTCGCGTCCGATCTCCCGCGGCACGGGATCAGGCTTGGATTCCAAGCTCCTGCCGGACGTGCTCCTGGGGGGGGCGTGGGCGCTTCGACCAGTTGCCGGCCACGCGACGCTATGGGCTGGCGATCGAACACAGTGATTCCCGGAACCGGCTCATCGCCGTGTCGAGTTCCTTCCTGGCCTGCTCCTTGAATTGTCCGAGCAGGCCGGTCGGGTCGCCCATCTGTTTGCGGATGGCCGTCAGGTACCGGTTGGCCGTGGCGATGCGCCGGTTGATCGCATTGAGGATGCTGTGCCCACCTCGTTTGGTGATCTCGCGGCTGGCGTGGCCCTCGTGGATGGTGGGGATACGTTCGATGCCCTGCGCCTCAAGGCTGCGGTGGTCGATGCGCACGCCCTCGGGCAGCATGAGGTTGCACTGTTTGGCCCAGTCGGCGCGCAGCCGTTCGAGGAATTCCGTGGAGTCCAAGGGGTTGTTCGACACGTCCACGCGCTTCCAGACCTTACGGTTCTTGGCCCCGGTCTTCTGCTCGCCGGTGGCGGGGTCTATGACCGGTATCCGCTCGCCGTTCTGGTGATATGAACTGATTTTTGTTCCGCATTTCCTCTAACTCGATGGGGGATGATGGAACCATGGCAAAGGGCACTCGATATACGCCGGAGTTCAAGGCGAAGGCGGTCAGGCTGCTGGCGGAATCGCGTTCCTCGTATTCGTCGGAGACGAACGCGATCTCCGCGGTGGCGAAGGATCTGGGGATAGCGCCGGAATCACTGCGGCGTTGGCGCAACCAGTCGGACGCGACGGTCGCGGAGGAGACGAGGCAGTCGGCCGAGGACGCGATGGCGGAGCTGAAGAAGCTGCGGGCCGAGAACGCGCAATTGCGTCGGGCGAACGAGATCTTGACGACGGCGTCGGCTTTTTTCGCGGCCAGGCTCGACCCGACACGGCGTTGATGGCCGCGTACATCGACGAGCACAGAAGCCGTTTCAGGGTCGGGCCGATCTGCAGGGTCCTTTCCGAATCGTTGGACTGCGGGTTTCTCACGCCGCGCGGCTGCCGCATGTTCAGAACACGTCCCGTCAGCCGCATGCGGGCGGGGCGTGAGGCGCTGGCCCGCGCCGTCCTCCAGATCCGCTCGGATTTCTTCATGGCCGTGTACGGCTGCGGGAAGATGCACGCGCAGCTGGTCGCCCAGGGCTGGGATCCGGCCGGGGTCGGCCGCGACCGGGTGATGAACATCATGCGCGGGCTTGGCATCCGGGGCGTGCGCCGCGGCAGAACCCCGGTGACGACGAAACCCGCCAAGGGCACGGGCGGCAGGCCGGATCTGGTGGACGGGAGGTTCGAGGCTTGTGCGCCGAACCGCCTGCACGTGGCCGGCATCACCTACGTGCGCATGGCCAACGGCTCGTTCGGCTGCACGGCGTTCGCCGACGGCGTGTACGCCCGTCGGATCGTGGGATGGGCGTGCGCCATGACCATGAACACGCAGGAGCTGCCGTTGCAGGCGTTGGGGCAGGCGATCTCATGGGCCGCGTCCCGCGGCGGCGCGGATGGTCTTATCCGCCACGGCGACCATGGCACGCAGTGCACCGGCACGGTGTACGCCACCGGGGTTATGGAATATGGGGTGCTGCCGTCGACCGGCACCGTCGGCGACTCGTGTGACAACGCCATGGCCGAAAGCGCCGACGGCGCGTACAGGACCGAGCTGGTATGGCGGCGCAGACCCTTCGCGGATCTGAAGGACCTGGAATTGGCGACGTTCCGGTGGGTCTCGTGGTGGAACTCGAAGCGCCTGCACCAGTCCCTGGGCTACAGGACACCCGAAGCGGTGGAAACCGAGTATCATCAACATCAAGCGGCACAAGCCGCCCCACTATAAGGACGGAACAAAAATCAGGCCACTTCACATTGCATGCCTTGAGGGTAATGGGGACTTCCGCTCACCCGAGTGCGTGGAGTTGCTGGACGAAGCGGACATCGTGGTCACTAACCCACCGTTTAGCCTCTTCCGTGAGTACATTGCTCAACTCATGGAGCATGATAAGAAGTTCGTCGTCATCGGCAATCAGAACGCTGTTACCTATAAGGAAGTGTTCCCACTCATCAAAGAGAACCGAATCTGGCTTGGCTGCTACTCGGGGAACATGGAGTTTCGGGTGCCGGGCGATTATGAGGCTCACAGCGAGAATGACAAGTGATTCTGGACGGACGAATCGGGGCAGAACTGGCGAAGCATCGGCGCTGCCTCGTGGTTCACGAATCTGGACATCAGAAAACGTCACGACGAACTTATCCTCGTGAAACGCTATAAGCCCGAGGATTACCCCAAGTACGACAATTACGACGCAATCAACGTGATTTGCCTGATGGAGGAATCACGGCGGCTGCGGGAAGCCCGTTCGTATTCCAGCAAGTCTGTCAGGCGGATTCTGCGATGACGTGATGGGCGGGAAAAAGGAATGAGTCCTTTATCTAACATTCTGACCAGCGTCTGTCGCGATACTCCCAGTGTGCGCGGCTTGTTCCGTCGTGAGTTCCTGTTCCGTGGCGCTGATCGTCACGCTCTTCCCCTCGGAGAGCATATGGCCGTCTGTTGAACCGCATCGCGAAGTTGCTTCGGCAGCGCCAATGAGTAGCGTTCTTCCAGCTTGGCTTGATACATTGCGTACGTGACCATAAGGCCACAACGGCCAAATGAATCGGGAACATCATGAGTGATTACAACGAACACATACCGGACGGCGCCGGCGACAACGGCGACGCCGACGAGCTGGTGTACCAATCCGAGGGCTGCGGCAAGGCCGCGCATTGCCCACTGAAACGACTCGGCAAGGGCGACACCGCGGTCAACATCATCGGTGTGGCCGTCTCGGCCGTCATCGTCGCGGCGAGCATCTACGCGCAATACGCGCTGACCAAATGGGCCGTCAAATCCGCGCTCAAGGAAACACGACCGCACGATTGATCCGGTGATACCACTACACCGACTTGCCGTTGACATGCGCCCCGTCGTGTGGCCTCCCTTTCATACCGGGAGGCCACACGACGAAAGCTCAGCGAGCCTCCGCCAATATGATGCCGGCATCGGCCATCTGTTTGCGGGCCGCGACACCCAACTCCTCGCTGACCGGAACGGTCAGATCCTCGAACACGGTGACATCAAAGCCGAGACGTTTCGCGTCAAGCGCGGTGTCCTTGACGCAATGCGATTCGGCGATGCCCACCACATCCACCTGCGTGACGCCTGCGGCCTTCAGCGCATTGGCCAGCGTCTTGCCGGCGGACTGTTCGGCCGTGACCTCCTCGCGCGTCTGGATACGGTCGGTATTGTCTTCGATGCCTTCAAAACCGGAGTATGCCGCCGAATACTGGCCCTTCTTGAAATGATGGGCGATGCCCAGAACCGCGATGGCCGGATGAAGCTCGGCGTTCGGCGTGCCCGCCGCGCCATGCTTGGGCCACGTATCCACGAAATCCGGATTGCCCGACCAGTGTGCGCCCGGCTCGATATGCCAATCCTGCGTGGTGGCGGTATACGCATACTCGCCGCGATGCGCGTTCACATAGTCGGCGATCCTCCCGGCGACCGCGTTGCCGCCTTCGACCCCCAGCTTGCCGCCTTCGCAGAATGTCGGCTGCACATCCACCACAATCAGCGCCTTGGCCATGTCATGCTCCCATCATCGTTCGATTCGACTGACGTTTCCCATCATAAGCGACCGATGCCAACCGCATAAGCCCCTATAAACGGCGCGCCCGACAGCCGGATCGGGACTCACCGGGGCAGCTCATTGTCATCGTATCGGGGCACGGCGGTTCTGGTTTCCGCCTCCGCCTTCGCCTTGCTCTTGGCGTACATCAGCTGACATGCCCAGACGACGGCGAGCACAACGGAAAATGCGAGTCCCGATACCACGTCACCGTATTTGACAGCGGTGAATATCGGCATGGCGACGGCCGCGACGATGCAGAAGGGCAACGCGATCCATGTCCTGCGCAGTTTGGCCCGGTAACTCGAATCCCAGTAGCCGAACGGACGGCTGCCCCTGTTTTCCATAAGCGTTCCTCCGGTCATCACGAATCTGCGATTGCGTCGATGCCTACGATGATACGGCACCCGGCGAATCGTTATCTTTCTACCGCCGCTGCCGAAGTCGGCTGATCATTCCATCGCTAAGCTGTAATGATGGGATTCAATCGGTAATAGGCCGATATGGAATCTTTGCTGATGATTGCATTGCACGAGGCAGCATCGGGCATACCATTTCGAGCGTTGAGCCACGGTGATTCACTGTGGGTACGCGCACTAAGCCGGTTCCCGGTTTGCCCTCCCAGAGCCGTACATACATCATTGATGATGCTCCGCTCTGCGTCATCCAACGCGATATATTGATTCTTCCCCTGTAGAACGATTGAATGATGCGCTTCGCCGATATGACGATGTGGAACGGCGCATCGAGGATATTTCAGCAAAGTCGGGTTATGGAAGCGATCTCATATATGACAATGCCGTGCCGGTGTATGCCCGGAATGCTGAACAGCTTGAGATGACTTATTATTCGTACTTGTCCTACATGGCGGATTGCGATGTTGGCGGCTTGGTGGCGTCTGGGCTAAGCTGTGAGACCATGTGCGGAATCGTCGGATATGCAGGTAATGTTTCGGTCACGTGCGGCAAGCCCCCTCAGGTGTGTCTTCAGGGATTGCAACGTCTGGAATACCGCGGGTACGATTCTGCGGGAGTGGCGCTCGTCGCTTCGGGCATGGGGCATGCAGTGGTGCGCAAGAAGGCCGGAAGGCTCGCCAATCTCGTCGAAAGCGTGGAACGTAACCCGATGCCGCCCGCGACGGCCGCCATCGGACACACCCGCTGGGCCACGAACGGGGCGCCCTCCGACGTGAACGCCCATCCCCACCCCCGCGTACGCTGGTCGTGGCGATATCGCAGTCCGGAGAGACTATGGACACGCTGATGGCCCTGCGCCACGCGCGCGAGCAGGGATCCATGGTGCTGTCGATCTGCAACACGCAGGTGGCGTCGATACCGCGCGAATCCGATGCCGTCAGATCATCGACTCGCTCAAGGGCATGCCGGCCAAGATCCAATGGGTGCTCGACACGCAGGCAGGCACGGCCCGATAGCGCTGGTCGATGAGGGAGAGCTGGTGGTGTTCATCATGCCGCCCGAGCGCGGCCGTGACGTGCTGCACGCCAAGGTGCGGTTCGGCATCGAGGAGGTCAAGAGCAGAGTCGCGTTCATCATCGCCGTCGCCGAACAGGGCGACCGGGATGATGAACGTTATGCGGATGTCGTGTTCCGGCGTCCCGAATGCCCGACGTTGATGAGCCCGCTCGTCGACGTGGTCCCATTGCAGCTGTTCGCCATGGATATGGCCGAGATCAAGGGGTATGACGTGGACAAGCCGCGCAATCTCGCCAGATCCGTCACGGTTGAGTGACGCGATGGCGAAGGACGAGAGATGGCGAAGGACGAGAGATGACGAACAACAAAGACAAGTGGCTGCGCGCATTGCAGGCCAAAGGGATCCGCACGCCGCAGGATGAGGTCGGGCGGGCCGGCAGGCACCGTCATGACGCCCCGGAGGCAAACCCGCCGAAAGATCGGGCCGGTTTTCGCCCGGTGAGGGGAAGATCCGCCAAACCGTTCAAGGCGACCGGTCACAAGGGCGGAATCAGCCGGCAGGGTGCATGACGCGGAATGTTTCGGCGAGGTCGTGATTTGATCGCCAATGACCACCTCCAGTCGCTTCGCGACTGGAGGTGGCAGATGCTCTGCAGCTTAGATTTTTAGTCCTCGTTCTTGGCGGGGGCGGAGAGGAATCGTTCTTCGCCGGGCAGCACGGCGTTGAGGATCACGGCCACCACGAAAGCCACGGCGATGCAGTTCGAGGCAAAGATCTGGCGGAACAGGGCCGGGAACTGCGCGAAGATGTCGCTCACCTGCGTGAAGCCGATGCCGATGGTCAGGCTCAACGCGGCGATGGTGATGTTGCGCTGGGTGAAGCCGGCTTCGGCGATCATCTGGAATCCGGAAAGAATGATGTTGCCGAACATCATGATCGTGCAGCCGCCGAGCACCGCTTGCGGCAGCGAGTTGAACGCCTCCGCCACGGCAGGCACGAAGCTCGCCAGAATCAGGATCAGTCCGCCGGACAGGATCACCTTGCGGTTGACGACCTTCGTCATCGCCACCAGTCCGATGTTCTGGGCGAAACTGGTCAGCGGCAGGCATCCGAACAGTCCGGAGACCGAGGAGATCAGGCCGTCGCCGGCGATCGCTCCGGCCGTCTCACGCTCGGTCGGCGTACGGTTCAGACCCACCTTGGTCAGTGCGGCGGTGTCTCCCAGAACCTCGACGGACGAGACCACGTACAGCAGTCCGATGGAGATGATCGCGCCCCAATCGAACTCGGGCTTGAACGGCATGAACTGCGGCAGCGAAACGACGGAAAGCTCCTGGAACCCGGAAAAATCGACCTTGCCCATGCAAATCGCCACCGCATAGCCGACCACCAGGCCGAACAGCACGGACAGCTGTTTGGCGGTGCCCTTCATCAGCAATTGGAACGCCAGACAGGCGACCAGCGAAATGAGACCCAGCGTCAGGTTCTGCCAGGATCCGAAGTCCGCGGCGGACGCGTCACCGCCGCCGAAACTCGTGGCGCCCACGGTCAGCAGCGAGAAGCCGATGGACGTCACCACGATGGCGGAGACGATCGGAGGCACGAAACGGCGCCAGTACCGGGCGGTCAGGCCCAGCACCAGCTCAAGCAGACCACCGACGATCACCGCGCCGACCACGGCTCCGTAACCCTTGTCGGCGCAGATCGCGGCCGCGGCGGCCACATAGGTGAACGAGATGCCCGTCACCATCGGCAGCCGCGAGCCGATCAGCCACGCGCCATACAACTGCAGGCAGGTGCCGAGACCCGCCACCAGCAGACCCGACTGAATCACGGCCGCCGATTGCGCGGACGTCATCTTCGCCGCGTTGGCGACGATGAATATCGGGGCTAGATTGGCGACGAACATCGCCATCACATGCTGCAGGCCGAACGGAATGCCCTTCCAGAACGACACGGGCGCGTCCAGCGAGGACAGCGCCTCGAACGATACGGAATTCTTCGTTTTCTTCTGCGACATGGTTTCCTTTTCTCTCCTCTGCTCTACCGTTGCTCTCTGCTGTTCCGGACTCAGTCCCTGAACGTGATCTCGCCGGTCTCGGGATTCATGGACTCGACGATGGCCAGCGAATCCACGTCATAGCCCTGCGCGCGCAGTTCGTCACCGCCGCCCTGGAACCCCTTCTCGACCGCGATGCCGATTCCCTCGACACTCGCCCCCGCCGCATGGCACAGCTCGATGAGCCCATGCAACGCCTTGCCGTTCGCCAGGAAATCATCGATGAGCAGCACGTGGTCGTCGGCGTCCAAATATTTCTTGGACACGATGACGGGAAACTCCTTGCGCTTGGTGAACGAGTACACCGTGGTGGTGTACTGGTCGCCGTCGAGGTTGATGGACTGGGCCTTCTTGGCGAACACCACCGGAACATCGCCGAAGTGGCGCGCGGCGCAACAGGCGATGCCAATGCCCGACGCCTCGATGGTCAGGATCTTGGTGATGGTCTTGCCGGCGAAATGCCGGGCCCACTCCTGCCCCATATGGTCGAACAGACGCACGTCGCACTGATGGTTCAAGAACGCGTCCACCTTGAGCACGTCACCGGTCTTGACCGTTCCATCACGCCGAATGCGCTCTTCCAGCTCCTTCATAAGTCCCCTTTGCCTGTACCGTCAATGAATAGGACAGAGGGACAGCATACGCCATGCAGATGACCGCGGCGACCTGTATGAATCCGCCACGAGTCCTTGACGAACACTTTGTGATTCCAAAATGTTTTTTTGGGAGGGGGATGCTCTAGCATAACCTCGACGGAACGGGAAGTCGTGTAAGGAGTATCAGCATGCGCAATGACCGCTATGAGAGCCTGGACGGCATCAAGGGATTCGCCCTGATCGGCATCATCTGGTATCACCTGTCGCAACGCTCGCTGCCCGGCGGTTTCATTGGCGTGGACGTGTTCTTCACCGTATCCGGCTTCCTGCTCGCCCTGAGCGTCCTTCGTGAGATCGACCGTACCGGCAGACTGCGTCTTGGCAATTTCTATCTGCGCAGGTTGTCTCGACTGTGGCCGGCGATGGCGTTCATGATCGCCGGCTCGGTGTCGCTCGGCCTGTTCGTCAACCATGACATTCTGGTGGGTGTGCCGGGCAAAAGCGTCTCCGCGCTGACATTCACGTCGAATTGGGGGGAGATCTTCTCCGGAGACAGCTATTTCGCGGCGACGTCGCCGCAATTGCTGCGGCACTTATGGTTCGTGGCGCTGCTGGGCCAAGCGACGCTGGTGCTGCCGCTTTTGACGGCCATGCTGCACAGAATCGGCTCCACGTTCGTGCAGGCGTTGGTGCCGGTGCTGCTCGCCGCGCTGTCCGCGTGTGGCATGTGGGTGCTGTACAACCCGTCCGCCGACCCCACACGCGTGTATTTCGGCACGGACACGCACTGTTTTGGCATGCTGTTGGGTGTCGCGCTGGCGTTCGTCGTGCGGCACAGCGAGGAGTCTGACGCCGAGCCGCGCCGCCTGTTCACCATGGTTATGCCCTGGCTGGCCACTGGCGCACTGGTCGTGTTGATCATGATGATGCCGCGCGTCGGGCAGGATGCGTCAGCGTTCCGCGGCGGTCTGATTCTGGCCTCTGTGCTCACCGTAGTGCTGATCGGCGGCAGCATTTCCAAGGATTCATGGATGATCGGCCTGTTCGGCTGGCGTCCGCTCGCGCTGCTGGGCAAATACTCGTATGGCATGTACCTGTGGCATTGGCCGTTGTACCTGCTGCTGCAGCTCATGCTTCCCGGTTATCGTGGCAGCGGATTGTGGGTGGTCCAGGCGCTCACGTTGCTGCTGAGCCTCGTGATGACCGCGGTGTCATGGTGGATGGTGGAGAATCCGGTCGCGGAATGGATCAAGTCCAAGCGCGACAAGTCGGCTCCCCGCCGCCCGGTGGCGCAACGTTCGGCTCCGCGACGGGTCGGCAGCGCGCGGGCACGTGGCGTGTATGGGACGCACCTCAACAACGTCGAATTCACTCAGCCGTACTCTCAGGCTGCGCCCCTGCCCTCGTCGCAAGACGCGCCGGTCGTCGCATCCCGCAGCTCCCGTACCGCGAAGACGATGCGCATGGTCGTCACCGTGTCGGTTGTGGTACTGATCGTCATCGGGTTCTTCATGGGTGTGGCCCAGGCCCCGGCGAAGACGCAGACACAGATCATGCTGGAGAAGAACCAGAGCGCGCTCGCCAAGAAGGAACGTCAGCGCAAGATGGACGCCAAGGCCGCGGCCGAGGCGAAGAAACGCGCCGAGGAGGAGCGCAAGCGCCGCGAGGAGGCCAAGGCAGCTATCGAGAAGACCCTGAACGGCGAGGACGTCTCCGTGATCGGCGACTCCGTCACCGTGGGCGCGTCGGCGGCATTGCAGAAGTCACTGCCCGGCATCGCCGTGGACGCCCAGGTGTCGCGGTCCATCCTGACCGCGCCCGGTATCGTCGCGCAGATGAAGGCGGAAGGCCGTCTGCGCAAGTACGTGGTGATCTCGCTGAACACGAACAGCGCGACCACGGTCGGCGAATACGAGCGGATTGCGGCCGCGGCGGGTGATGGGCATGTGCTGGTCATCATCAATGCGTATGGCGACCGCGAGTGGATTCCCGTGGCCAATCAGGCGGCCTCCGACTACGTGCGCAAGCATCCCACCGATTCGATTCTGGTCGACTGGAACAGTGCTATCGCGGCACACACCGATTGGCTCGGACCGGACGGCATCCACCCGCAGGCCGGACAAGGCGAAGACCTGTATGCCTCCGGTCTGAGGAACGCGTTGGCGGAATGGGAGGTCGCCCATATCGAGTGACACTGACCGAACCATGTGGTAAACAGGAAAGCCGAATCATCGTCAACCGTCAGGGGGAGCAGCGTGCAGCAGGATCCGGATCTCATCGCAAGAAGCGCCGAGGAACTCGTCGGCGACCTCAACCCGCAGCAAGCCGAGGCGGTGCAGTACCGGGGGCCCGCACTGCTGATCGGCGCCGGCGCAGGATCCGGCAAGACACGCGTGCTCACCCGGCGCATCGCGTGGATCCTCACGCAATTCGGAGCATGGCCGAGCCAGATCCTCGCCATCACCTTCACCAACAAGGCGGCCGCTGAAATGCGCGAACGCCTCGAAGGTCTGATCGGACCGGTCGCCCAGCGCATGTGGGTGTCGACGTTCCATTCCGCATGCGTGCGCATCCTCAGGCGTGACGGCCAGTCGATAGGGCTGGCGTCGGGCTTCTCCATCTATGACACCGCCGACTGCGAGCGCCTCGTCAAGCTGATCGGCGCCGATCTCAACATCGACCTCAAGCGCTACACGCCGCGCGCGATCCTCTCGCGCATCTCCGATTACAAGAACTCACTGATCGGCTGGCAGGAGCAGCTCAAGCGCTACGCGCCCGACTACCGGCCCGGCCAGCGCGGTTATCAGATCGGCAATTTCGGCGACATCGAGGTGCTGTATTCCGTCATCTACGCCGAATACCAGCATCGTCTGGCCATGGCGAACGCCGTCGACTTCGACGATCTGATCGGCCGGACGGTCGAACTGCTGCGCACCCAACCGCAGGTGGCCGACTATTACCGTCATAAGTTCCGTTATATCCTCGTCGACGAATACCAGGACACGAACCATGCCCAATACGAGCTGATCCGTGAGCTGGCGGGCGTGGACGCGGCCGGGCAGGTCGTGCCGGACGCCCCCTCGGCGGGGCGGGCCGGCCCGGCATGGATCACCGTCGTCGGCGACTCCGACCAGTCGATCTATGCGTTCCGCGGCGCGGACATCCGCAACATCCAGGATTTCGAGCAGGATTTCCCCAACGCGAAGACCATCATGCTCGAACAGAACTACCGTTCCACGCAGACCATCCTCGACGCGGCCAACGCGGTCATCGCCAACAACCAGGGTCGCAAGCCCAAAAAGCTGTGGACCGCATTGGGCAGCGGGGACCCGATCGTCGGCTATGCCGCGGACAACGCCGAGCAGGAGGCCGCGTGGATAGCGGGGGAGATCGCTCGCGTCCGCGCCGAGGAGGGCACGCCGTATTCGGACATGGCCATCATGTACCGTGCCAACGCGCAGTCGCGTGCGCTTGAAGGCGCGCTCGTGCATGCCGGACTGCCGTATCAGCTGGTCGGCGGCACGCGGTTCTACGAGCGGCGGGAGGTCAAGGACGCCATCGCGTATCTGCAGGCCATCGTCAATCCGGCCGACAACGTCAACATGCGGCGCATCCTCAACGTGCCCAAGCGCGGTCTCGGACCTCGCGCCGAATCGATCATCGTCTCATATGCCGATGCTCATGCGACCACGTTCTGGGACGGCATCGACCATCTCGACCAGATCGACGGCGTGCCCACCCGCACCGGCAAGCAGCTCGCCGCATTCAGGGACCTGATGCGCTCCCTGAGCGCGTTCGCGGCCGAACATGACGGCAAGCCGTCCGAAGTGGTGGGGGAGGTGCTCTCGCAGTCCGGTCTGCTCGAAGAACTGCAGCGGTCCGAGGATCCACAGGATGCCTCCCGCGTGGAGAACCTGTCGCAGTTGCAGTCCGTCGCCGCCGAATTCGAGCAGAACACGCCGGACGCCACGCTCGCGGGATTCTTGGAGACCACGGCGCTGGTGGCGGACTCCGACCAGCTGCCCTCCGAGGGCGAGGACTCCGGCAAGGTCACGCTGATGACTCTGCACACCGCCAAGGGCCTGGAATACCCCGTCGTGTTCCTCACCGGCATGGAGCAGGGCACGTTCCCGCACTCGCGGGCGATGGAGGACGCCGACGAGCTTTCCGAGGAGCGTCGTCTGGCATATGTGGGCATCACGCGTGCCAAGCGTCGTTTGTACGTCACCCGTGCCGCCGTGCGCGCGCAGTGGGGGCAGGCCAACGAGATGATGCCCAGCCAGTTCCTCGATGAGATCCCCGACCGGCTCATCGACTGGAAACGGCGCGAAACCGGCATGGAGGGCATGCGCTCCGGCTGGTCGCGCCGCGGCTTCGACGACGAGTTCGGCGGATGGGACGATGACGACTTCGGCGGCACCACATACGGCGGGTCGTCCTCGTACGGTGGTTCCTCGTCGTTCGGCTCCGGTTCGCGCGGCGGATCGGGCTCGTCATATGGCGGGGCCAGGGGATTCGGCTCATCTTCGCGCCACGGCGGTTCCGGCCGTCAGGGCTCCGGACAGCAGTACGGGTCGGGCAGCCGGTTCGGCTCATCCACGGGATTGTCGCGTGGCGGCAAGGTCACGACGCGCCGCACCGCTCCCAAGTCATCTCTCTCGTCGGCCAAACCGGCCTCGTCGCTCAGCAAGGACAACAACCTCAACATCGCCGACTTCCATGCCGGTGACAAGGTCACGCATGACCAGTACGGGCTGGGCACCGTCGTCGACACGCAGGACAAGGGCCGCAACTCCGTAATCACGGTCGATTTCGGCTCGTCGGGCGTCAAGCGGCTGATGCTGCGCGTGGCGCCGCTGGAGAAGCTCTGAGGTAACCACCCACCGGCGGCTTCGCGCCACCTCCCGCCAGCGGGAGGATGGTGGTGGGACCTTACCGGCGGATGACCGGCGCATATATGAAAAGCGTTGAAAAGTCAAGGCTTGTGTTTCCCGGAAACGGTTGACATAATCGTCGATGTCCATCTTCAACCGAGAGGAGACAACAATGTTCCGTAGACTATTCGCATCGCTGCCGGCCATCGTGTTCGGCGTGCTTATCGCCGTCGCCCCGCAGGCATTCGCCCATGTGTGCGAGGTCAAGGATAATATGCCCATGGCGTGCCATTACACCGCGCAGGCGGAGCTTGGCATCGGCGTGGTCATCGCCCTGCTGGGTATCATCGCTTTGTTCTGCAGCCCGAAGATACGTACAGGTCTCAATATCGCTGTCGCTTTGAACGCACTGCTGTCGCTGGCCGTGCCGACGGTGCTGATCGGCGTGTGCAAGGGCGCCATGATGCATTGCCATATGGTCACCAGGCCGACGCTCATCGTGATCGGCATTCTGGCACTGCTGTTCGCCGTCGTCGCCATCTACCTCGACTCCAAGCCCGTCAAGCGATGATCACACGAATCACTCTCAAACGACTGCCACTGGAGAACCTGAAGCGCAAGCCGTTTCGCACGGCTGCGCTCGTCATCGTCGTCATGATGCTGACGCTCGCGTTCTTCGGCGGCTCGCTGCTGTCCATGAACCTGCGCAACGGATTGCGCAGCATGCAGGAACGCATGGGAGCCGACCTCATGGTGGTGCCGCAGGATACCGGCGCCAAAGCCGAGGCCCTGCTCACTAACGGCGGATCCAACACGTTCTATTTCACCAACGACATCGAGAACCTGGTCTCCAAGGCCGATGGCATCTCCCAAGTCACGGCCCAGACGTACATATCATCGCTCGCGGCCGCATGCTGCGACGAGAAGGTGCAGATCATAGGCTTCAACCCCGCGACCGACTTCGTCATCACCCCCTGGATCACATCGCAGTTCGACGGGACGCTGAAAGACGGAGAAGTCGTAGCCGGCTCGAACATCAGCGTATCCGGCAACAACACGATCAAGCTGTACGGGCATGAGTTCCCGGTCGCCGCCCAGCTCGGCTCGACCGGCACCAGCCTGGACAATTCGGTGTTCGTCAATATGTCCACCATCCCCTCGATCATCTCGTACTCGTCGTCGGTGGGACACGCGGCCATCCCCGCCGAATACGCCGACAAGGCGGTCTCCGCGATCCTCATCAAGGTCAAGGACGGGTATGACGCCAAGCAGGTCTCGCTCAACATCACCAAGGAATCCGGTCTCGAAGGGCTCGGATTCGTGTATCCGGGCGGCGTGACAGCCACCACCAAGACCAACCTCGACGCGCTGGTCGGGTACGTCACGCTGTTCGTCGCAGTGTTCTGGATCATGGGCCTCATCGTGCTGCTGGCAGTGTTCGCATCCGCGATGAACGAGCGGAAGAAGGAATTCGCGGCCTACCGCATCATGGGCGCCACGCGCGGCACACTGATTGCGCTCATCGTCAAGGAATCGGCGCTGATCGGACTGGTCGGTGGCGTCATCGGCATCGCGGGCGCGTCTCTGGCGGTGTTCCCGTTCAACACGTTGATCAGCAGGCAGCTGCAGCTGCCATACCTGCAGACCGACGCGCTCAAGGTCGTCGCGCTCGTCGCCATAAGCCTCGTGTTCGCCGTCGCGACCGGACTGCTGGCATCAATCGTCACCGCGGTCAAGCTGTCCGCGCCCGAAACCTATCTCACGTTGCGCGAGGGGGAGTGATTCATCATGGCGATGCTTGAGATCAATGATCTGACCCGTGAATTCACCCGGCGCGGCGCGCGTTTCGCCGCCGTCGACCACGTGAGCTTCTCCATGGACCAGGGCGAACTGGTCGCCATCATCGGACGTTCCGGCAACGGCAAAAGCACGCTGCTCAATCTGATCGCTGGCCTGCTCAAGCCGACGTCCGGCACCGTCGAGATCGACGGCCGAAACGTCTCCAAGCTGTCGGACAAGGAGCTCTCGCAGCTGCGCAACGCGACGCTCGGGTTCGTCACGCAGGGACAGACGCTGCTCGGCAACCTCACCGTGCTCGACAACGTCATTCTTCCGGCCGTGCTGTTTGGCCCGGCGAAGAAAACGGTGGTGCCGGATGATGTTGCGGCGCCCGGCGAAGCCGATGCCGCCGGCGCGGCCGATTCCGCACGTGAGCAGGACGATGCCGACATGCCCGACGTCATCGACGATGATCTCACGGCGGAGCACGAGCCCGACGCCCTGGAGCGACGGGCGACGATGCTGCTGGATCGACTCGGCGTGGCTGACCTGTCCGACAGCTATCCCAAGGAGCTGTCGGGTGGCGAGATGCGCCGCGTCTCCATCGCCCGGGCGCTCATGAACGGGCCGAAGCTGCTGATCCTCGACGAGCCGACCGGTGATCTCGACGCGACGAGCACCACGATGGTCATGCGTCTGCTGCGCAACGTCGCCGATGAGACGGCGGCGGTGCTTATCGTGACCCATGACGGCGACACGTTGCCATACGCCGACCGCGTGTATGCCATGGACGCGGGGCGGCTCACCCCGGCCGGCGGAGCCTGACACGCAGGGTCGTCCATAGGGTATGCGATTATAAACGATTGTGTCTGCCATAAGGCGGATGCTATCTGGAGTCTTAGCCCATCAGTGGGTCGGCGGCGGTTTTCCGCCGTTCGTGCACGTCACGACGAAGCACTGGGGAGGCCGACTCAGCGCGGGGACAGCCTCGCGTTCCGTTCAGATAACGACAGAATAAAGGAACAAGAATGACCAACGTTCAGCGTTCTCGCCGTCAGGTGCGCCTTTCCCGCGCCCTCGGCATCGCACTGACCCCCAAGGCTCAGCGCATCTTCGAAAAGCGCCCGTACGCTCCCGGTGAGCACGGCCGCACCCGTCGTCGCACCGAATCCGATTACGCGGTTCGTCTGCGCGAGAAGCAGCGCCTGCGCGCCCAGTACGGCGTCTCCGAGAAGCAGCTTCGCTCCGCTTACGAGAAGGCGACCCGCACCGCCGGCCAGACCGGTAACGCGATGCTCACCGATCTCGAAGTCCGTCTTGACAACCTCGTGCTGCGTGCCGGCATCGCCCGTACCACCGCTCAGGCCCGTCAGTTCGTGGTGCACCGTCACATCCTCGTCGACGGCAACATCGTGGATCGTCCGTCCTACCGTGTCAAGCCCGGCCAGACCATTCAGGTGAGGGCCAAGAGCCAGACCATGGTTCCGTTCCAGATCGCCGCCGAAGGCGTGCACCGCGATGTGCTGCCGCCCGTCCCCGGCTACCTCGACGTGAACCTGGCTTCCCTGAAGGCCACCCTGACCCGCAAGCCTGAAGTCGAGGAGATCCCGGTTCAGGTCAACATCCAGTACGTCGTCGAGTTCTACGCTCGCTGATCTGGATCCACCACCTGTAATTTACAGCGTAAGGACATACATACACACGAACGCCCCGTGGCATTGCGCCCGGGGCGTTCGTGTATTCCGGTCCTGTTCTCACGGGTTCGGCCGGCCATCGGCCGCGTTCATCGTCACTGGCCGCACACCGCCTGCCGCAGCATCGTCGCATACGCATAAGCGCCGGTCATGTTGGGATGGATGCCGTCGTCGTACAGGTATTCGCCGTGGCCCTCGCTGTACTTGTACCAGTCGATGATGCCCACATTGCCGTTGTGGCTGGCTGCGGCACGCATCATCGAGTTGTTGTTCTTCTCCTGGTTCGGATAGGGCATACGGATCGTCACGAAATACACCGGCTTGCCGCCCGCAAGGTCGATCAGCTGCTGGACCACCTGTTCGTTGCGGATGATGCCGTTCGTTCCGAGCCCGTAAATGATGACGCTGCCGCTGTGCCCGGCAGTGGTCGCCTGCTGGAACACGCTGACGGCCTGAGGCATCTGACGGTTCGGCTTGCCATTGATGTATCCGTTCGGGAACGCCGCCTGGATCGCATCCTTCGTGCCGGAGGTGACGGAATCGCCGATCATCATGATGTCGGCGTTGCAGCTTCCTGTATTGGGGTCATAGTGGTATTCTGAAACATCCAGGTTGTCGGGCACCTTCTCTGCAATGGGCGTGACAGATGGAGACGTCGGCTTTGCGCTGTCTCCGTTCCGCTCGGAGCCGTCGTCATTCGTCTGATTCGCCGTGGCATTGTTGCTCGCCGTGCCGTCGTCCGAGGGCTTTTCGATGCTCTTCGGCTTGGGCAGGGCGAGAGGCTTCGCCGGCTCGGCGAGTTCGGGCCGGAGTTGGATCATGCGGTCGTGGGCGATCTGCTCCCAATTCACCGGCGCCCAGGTGAGCGCGGCCACGGTGACGATGCCGAGAGCCGCCATCACCCATGACCCCGGCCTCAGCCGTCCGCTCGGCTCCACCGATGCCCTCGCATGCCTGCTGCGCGGCGTCGGCTCGTACATGCGAGTGGCCTCGACCAGCTGGTAGAACGCCTCCGTCGCCGTCCATATCACGGCCGCCTCAATCAGCCATCCCCACCACGGCAGTGCTTCGGTGCGGGTGGCGGGATTCATGAACTGCAGCAGCGGGTAATGCATGAGATACAGCGAATACGAGCGCGACCCTAGGTAACGCAGCGGAGCGCAGCCGAGCACACGCGGTAGGCTCACTCCTCTGATGGCGCCGGCGAGGGCCAAGGCGCCCAATATGGCGGCGACAAGGTACCCGCCGTGATACATCGTGTCGTCATAGCCGTTCATGAACCAGAAACCGGCGCATAGGGCCAGCAACGACAGCCAGCCGAACACGTCCAGGATGATAGCGGACGCGCCGCGACCGTCGTCTGTCTGTTTGCGATCGTCAGCGGTCCGGTCGGCACGCTGCATCAGCACCGCCAGCATCGCCCCCATCGCCAGCTCCGCGAGCCTCGTATCCGTACCGTAATACACGCGCGACGTGTCGTCGGGATCGAACAGCAGCCACATCGCCGCGCTCGACGCAAGCACGATTATCACCATCACGACGGTCCGAGCCCATTTGGCGCGAACGAGACGGCCGATCGCCATGATCAGCAGCGGCCATACGAGATAGAACTGCATGACCAGCGCAAGGAACCACAGGTGCGTCAGAGGGGAGGGGAGTCCGGCCGCCGCGAAATAGGGAAGTTTGCGGAAGATGTTCACCCAGTTGCTGGCGAACAGCGCGCCTGGAAGCGCGTCGGTGCGCACCTTGTCGAGAAGGCTCGGGGCGAACAGCCATGCGAACGGAGCGGTCAGGGCGATTGTGGCCAGTGTTGCCGGCCACAGCCTCTTGATCCGGCGCCCCAGATACCTTCCATACTGGAACGTGCCATGGCTGTCCACTGCGCGAATCACCGAACGAGTCGCTAGGAAGCCGGTGATCACGAAGAACATGGTGACACCGATGAAACCACCCTCAAGCAGCGATGGGCGGGTGTGGAATGCGACCACGCCGAGTATCGCCACGGCACGCAGGCCGTCGATGCCGTCGAAACGGATTTGCCGCTGGCTGTCAGGCAGCCCCTTCTGTTCTTGCTCTCTCATGTGGCCTAGTCTACTTCACCGCGGGTTTCATGGCTATAGTTGTGACCTGAACCCGCGTTCGCGTTTATTGGTGTTCTTGCGCTTGTGTTTACCTGTGTTCATATGTGTTCATCCGGCGAAAGTCCCATTTATTCGTCGCCGGATGGGACTTTCGCGGGAAAGGCGTGGGGATGATTCCCTGCCGACCGCCATCCGGCTATCGTCTGTACCACACCATGCGATTTTTGACGGTTTTGGGGCTGGTGTGGCCAAGGGCGATTCCGGGCCCATTCACCGGTCATTGGAAAATGGCGGTTTCCGCGACCCGTGCTTTGCCACACCACGTGATGTGAAGGCTCACATCGCATGGTGTGGCTCTCTGCTGTGCCACACCATGCGATTTTGGGGTGTTTTTCGCCTGGTGTGGCACACGGGATGGGAGCGAATCAGCCGGACGGATGGGTAGGGACTGAGTGCGGGCTGTTCCATTGAGCTGAGAACCACCCCCCCCCAGTCATGCCGCGCATGCCAGCCCCCCCGCCAGCGGGGGCGTTAGCAGACTGGAGGGGTCTGTGGCGATGGGCGCGGCGGGTTTTGTGGCATGCGGGAAGCATGGAATAATCGTCGGTATGATTCTCCATCTGCATCTTGTCCGCCACGGACAGACCACGTTCAACAGGTATAACCGACTTCAGGGATGGTGCAATGCGCCGCTGACCGAAGCGGGGTTGGCGGACGCCGACAAGGCGGCGGAAAAACTCAAGTACGTGCGGTTCGCTGCCGCGTACTGCTCCGATACGTCGCGTGCGCAGATCACCGCGAAGCGCATCCTCGACGTGAACGAGGAGGTCGGCAACGCCCGGCCGGTGCTCGTGTCGGACATGCATTTCCGCGAGCAGTGCTACGGCTATTTCGAAGGTCAGGACATGTCGCTCGCCTGGACGGCCGCGGGAGGGCCCCACGGCGCGAAGGACTACAACGACATCGTCGCCAAGTACGGCCTCGCCGCGACCCGCGACTTCCTCAAGGAGGCCGACCCGTTCCACGACGCGGAATCCGACGCCGAATACTGGGTCCGCGTGCACGGGGCGTTTTCCCTGATCGCGTCCAACCCGGATCTCAAGGACGGCGACGACGTGCTGCAGATATCCCATGGCAATACGCTGCTCAGCCTCATGCACCGCTTCGCGCCGGAAGGGTATGACCTGAGCGAGAGGCCGGCCAACGGGTCGGTTACGTGCCTTGATTTCGATACGACCAAGCCGTTCGAAGTGGCTCTCAGCGTCGTGTCATACAATCAGTGAGACGCGCGACCGGGCCGGCCGACCCGCATGCCGCCGGCAGCGTCGGTCTCGGGTGACGGCTAGTGTGTTGCGGGTATTGTGTGCACGGGCGTATGCCTGTGGGACGGAAAAGAGGTACACATGGGTGTTGGCCAGATCGCCGGCCTTATTGCGGCAATAGCGTTCGCCGTGCTTGCGGGCTTCATGATCTATCCGTTGATTCGCCTCGGCAAGCTGTTCGACCAGATCGCGGACACCGTGCGCGAGTCGGGGGAGCACGCCATCCCGGCCCTCGATGAGGGCGTCACCACCGTCAAGCAGGTCAACAAATCGCTTGAGGATGTCAACAGGATCTCCGCGGTCGCGTCGTCCACTGCCAACAACGTAGGCGCCCTGACCGATCTTTACGGTTCGTTCCTCGGCAAGCCCGTCATCAAGATCGCGTCGTTCTTCTATGCGCTGAAATCCACCGCGCAGTCGTTCGTCGCCAAGAAGAGCACCGGCCGTGACTCCGTCGAAGGTTCCGGACAGCAGGAAAGCAAGGCTCAGTGATGTTCAAACGATTGTTCTGGATCGGTGTCGGTGTGACCGTCGGCGCCCTAGCCGTCATCAAAGCCCAGGCCTATGTCAAGGCCAACACCCCTGACGCCGCACGAGCGTTCGTGTTCGGCCCGGATCAGGACCATGTGGGCATGAGGACGCTGGAAGGCCTGGTCAACGAGTTCAACGCCACCCGCCGAGCCCGCGAGGCTGAGCTCAACCAACATTACATCGACCGCGCCGCGCGGTAGCGAATCCGGGGCATGCCCCCCACTTTCACACGCATAACAGCTGTTTAAATTTTTATCTATCATTTTGCATGCGGGCCAGCACGGCCCCAACCCACAAGGGAGCTCACCAACTCATGCGCACTTCAGAAATCGCGAAGCGCTATCTGGATTACTTCTCCAAGCACGACCATCTGGTCATGCCTTCGGCGTCACTGATCTCGCCGAACCCGACCACGCTGTTCACCATCGCCGGCATGGTGCCGTTCATCCCGTACCTGCTCGGCGAGCAGACCCCTCCCCACAAGCGCATGGCCTCCAACCAGAAGTGCGTGCGCACGCTCGACATCGACGAGGTCGGCAAGACCACCCGTCACGGCACCTTCTTCCAGATGCTCGGCAACTTCTCCTTCGGCGACTACTTCAAGGAGGAGGCGATCCACTACGCCTGGGAGCTGCTGACCACGCCGCAGCCCGAAGGTGGTTACGGCTTCGATCCCGAGAAGCTGTGGGTCACCACGTACACCGATGATGAGGAAGCCCGCTCGATCTGGAAGAACGAGGGCTTCGACCCCGAGCACATGCAGATCTTCGGCATGGAAGACAACTTCTGGACCACCGGCGGCCCCGGCCCCGGCGGCCCCTGCTCCGAGATCTACGTGGACCGCGGACCCGAATACGGCAAGGACGGCGGCCCCGCGGCCGACGAGACCCGTTTCATCGAGATCTGGGATCTCGTGTTCGAGAACTACGAGGTCGACAACGTCAAGTCCAAGACCGACCTGCACATCGTCGGCGAGCTCAACCAGAAGAACATCGATACCGGTGCCGGTCTGGAGCGTCTGGCCTACCTGATGCAGGGCAAGCAGAACATCTACGAGACCGACGAGGTCTACCCGGTCATCGAAGCGGCTGAGCAGCTTTCCGGCCGCAAGTACGGCGAGGACGCGGCCGCGGACGTCAAGTTCCGCGTCGTGGCCGACCACGTGCGTTCCGCGCTGATGATCATGTCCGACGGCGTGCGCCCGTCCAACGTCGGCCGCGGCTACGTGCTGCGCCGACTGCTGCGCCGCACCATCCAGGCCATGCGCGTGCTGGGCGTCACCGAGCCGGTGATCCCGCACCTGCTTCCCGTCTCCAAGGACGCGATGGTCGCCAGCTACCCGGAGCTCGAAAAGACGTTCCATGACGTCTCCGAATCCGCCTACGGCGAGGAGGACGCGTTCCGCCGCACGCTCGACAACGGCATCGAAATCCTCGACGTCGCCGTCAACAAGGCGAAGAAGACCTCCGACCCGGTCGTCTCCGGCGACGATGCGTTCACGCTGCACGACACCTACGGCTTCCCGATCGAGCTGACGCTGGAGATGGCGGCCGACCAGGGCGTCAAGGTCGATGAGGCCAAGTTCCGCGAGCTGATGAGCGAGCAGAAGTCCCGCGCCCGTGCCGATGCGCTGAAGAAGCGCCACAACGTTGACCTGAGCGTGTACGACGACTTCAAGAAGACGCTCGTGCAGCCCATCGACTTCCTCGGCTACACCGACATGTCCGCTCGCGGCCGCGTCCTCGGCATCATGCAGGAGGGCAAGGGGTCGGTTCCGGCCGTCAGCGCCCCCGCGAACGTCGAGGTCATCCTCGACCGTACGCCGTTCTACGCCGAGGCCGGCGGCCAGCTCGCCGATCAGGGCGAGATCCTGTCCGACGATGGCGCGGTGCTCGAAGTCGACGACGTGCAGAAGCCGATCAAGGATCTCATCGTCCACCAGTGCCGTCTGACCGAAGGCACGCTGGCCGTCGGCACCGAGGTGAGCGCGAGCATCGATCTCGCCCGCCGCGGCGCCATCGCCCGCTCGCACACCGCCACGCACATGGTCCACAAGGCCCTGCGCGAGGAGCTCGGCCCCCAGGCTACGCAGCGTGGATCCGAGGATGCGCCGAACCGCCTGCGCTTCGACTTCCAGTGGTCGTCGGCACCGAGCAAGGACGTGATGAACACCGTCGAGGCGCGAGTCAACGACCGTCTGCGCGACAACCTGATCGTCACCACCACCGAAATGAAGTTCGACGACGCGATCGCGCTCGGCGCGATGCACCTGTTCGGTGAGAAGTACGGCGACGTCGTGCGCGTGGTCTCCATCGGCGAGGACGGCTGGAGCCGCGAGCTGTGCGGCGGCACCCACGTCGACCACGTCGGCAAGATCGGCTCGATCAACATCATGTCCGAAGCCTCGATCGGCTCCGGCGTGCGCCGTGTGGATGCCGTCGTCGGCCAGGGCGCCTACGAGTTCAACGCCCGCGAGCACGCCCTGGTCTCCCAGCTGTCCGACAAGCTCAACGCACGCCCGGACGAGCTGGCGGAGCGCGTCAACACGCTGCTGGCCAAGCTCAAGGAATCCGACCGCCGTCTGGCCGCCATGTACGAAGGCCAGCTGGCCGCGTCCGTGCCCCAGCTCGTCGCGGCCGCGAAGACGTCCGCGGCGCGTGTCAAGGTCGCTGCGAAGAACGTCGGCCACTTCGGCTCGTTCGACGCGCTGCGCAAGACCGTGATGGACGTCCGCGCCCAGCTCGGCGAGGACGCGCCGGTCGTCGTCGCGCTTGCCGGCGTCTCCGAGGACGACAAGCCGATGGTCGCCGTGGCCACGAACGAGGTCGCCCGCAAGAACGGCATCAAGGCCGGCGACCTGGTTCGCGGGGCATCCAAGATGCTCGGCGGCGGTGGCGGCGGCAAGCCGGACTTCGCCCAGGGCGGCGGCTCCGACGCGAGCCGCATCGACGAGGCGCTGAAGGCACTTGAGGCCGAGGCGCTGAAGGGCTGAACCATCCGGTGGTATGGCTAGGCGTTGATTTGGGCGACGCCAGGGTCGGGCTCGCATTGTCCGACCCTGAGCTCACCTTTGCCCATCCCTATGGCAACATCCAGGCATACGGCGATTCGTTCCGTGCGCTGGATGACGTCATTACCGTCATCGAGGACGAAGCGGTGGACCACATTGTGGTGGGACTGCCGCTTCAACTTGACGGCACCGAAGGAAAAAGCGCGAAGAAGGCTCGCCGTTGGAGCGCGAACCTGGAAAAGCGCATGCGCAACTTGATGGATGAACACGATTTCGCGTTGTACCACATTCCTCAGGTAACATTATTGGATGAACGGCTGACCACGGTCAGCGCGCATCGGCAATTGCTGGAAGCACAACTCGGGTCCCGCCGTCATCGTCCGGTGGTCGATCAGCAATCAGCTGTCGTGATATTGCAGACCGCGTTGGACGGCGCCATGAAAGTGTGAGGAGAGAGCTAGTGTCAGATGACCTCGCCGATTTTTTCGAGGAGAACACCCATTGGGTCGACTCCAAAGGCAACACCACGTCGGTAAAGCCCCCCAAACCGCCGAAATCACGGCGTGAAATGCGCCGTCGGCGCAATGTCCGCCGCCGCAAGACCATCATCGTGCTGACCATGGTCGTCGCGGTGCTCGTCGTAGTCATAGCCGGCGGGTTCTTCGGAGTCAGGGCGTTGCGCGCCATCAGGGACCGCAACGACGGCGACACCTACTCCGTGCAGGACTACAGCGGTCAGGGATACGGGTCCGTGGAGTTCACCGTCTCGCAGGGCGAGAGCCCGTCCAGCATCGCCAAGCGTCTCGTCGAGGCCGAAGTGGTCAAGTCCGCGGACGCGTTCACCGGTGTCTCATCGGGTATGACGCTGTACCCGGGCACCTATCAGCTGCGCAAGCACATGCCCGCGTCGTCCGTGGCGGCGATCCTGTCCGATCAGAGCAAGGCGGAGGGCTTCCTCGACGTCAACGCGGGGGAGCGGGTGTCCGACGTCATCAAGAAGGCCGCGGCGCTCAGCGAGATCGACGAATCCGAATTCCAGAAGATCATCGACGCCAAAGGCGAGGGAATACTGCCCGCGGAAGCCGGCGGCAACTTCGAGGGATGGCTGGAACCCGGCAAGTACGACGTCAAGGGACTCGGCTCCGCGCAGAAGATCCTGAAGACCATCGTCGACAAGCGCGTCTCCAAGCTCAACGAGATGCACGTGCCCACCGGCAACGAGCGGCAGCGGCTGCTGATCATCGCCTCCATCGCGGAGGCCGAGGTCAATTCGTCCGATTACTACGGCAAGGTGACCCGCGTCATCCTCAACCGTCTCGACCGCGACATGACGCTGGGCATGGATTCGACCACCGCGTACGGTCTGGGCATCAACGGCACGCAGCTGACCAACGCGCAGCTCAACGACTCGTCGAACAAATACAACACGCGCGTCAACAAGGGACTCACCCCCACGCCCATCAGCAATCCGGGAGACAGCGCCATCCAGGCGGCGATGAACCCGGAGCAGGGTGACTGGCTGTATTTCGTCACCGTGAACCTGAGTACCGGCGAGACGAAATTCACCACCGGCTCCGTCGAGGAGCAGAACGCGCAGTTCGAGCAGTACGTCAAGGAATACAAGGACAACAACAAGAGCGCGAACTAAAGCAGCGTCGTCGCGATGACCGCGACCACCGCCGCGCAGACGATCGCGGGTGCGAACGGGACCTTGCCCGCATGGTCGGATCGGCGCTGGGGATCGAACCTTAGCCACAGCGCCATCCATGCCAATCCCAGCAGACCCATGGCCAGCCACCAGACCACCACGGCGGTCAGCCCGGCCATCCCCACGGCCAGGCCCATGGCCAGCGTGCAGGTCACGTCGCCGAACCCCATCGATCCGGGCTTGGCCATCGCCAGCCCGGCCTGCAGCACGGCACTGAGCACGGCGAACAGAGGGGCCTGCACCAGCAGGAACATCGTGTTCGCCATGACGGCGACGATGATGACCGCCACCAGCTGTGTCAGGCACCCGATGGCGATCCACAGGCGCGGCACACGCCGGCGCCGAATGTCCTCGACACTCACGGCGATACCACATATCAAGCTGGGAAGGTATGCAAGGTAGGTCATGACATAAGATATAGCGAAGTTACCGATTGAATCAAAGGAGCATGGCATGTTGCGCTGGCAGACGGCGGGGGAATCACACGGCGAGGCGCTGGTCGCGATGATCGAGGGGCTGCCTGCGGGCGTTCGGGTCACCAGCGATGACGTCGTCGATGCATTGGCGAGACGGCGCCTGGGATACGGGCGCGGCGCGCGCATGAAGTTCGAGCAGGATAAGGTGCGTCTGCTCACCGGCGTGCGTTTCGGCGAGACCCTGGGATCACCGGTGGCCATCGAGATCGCGAACACCGAATGGCCGAAATGGACCGAGGTGATGAGCGCGGATCCACTCGACCACGATCTGCCGCGTGAGGGGCGCAACGCCCCGCTGAGCAGGCCGCGGCCGGGACACGCCGACCTCACCGGCATGCGCAAATACGGGTTCGACGACGCGAGACCCGTGCTGGAGCGCTCCAGCGCGCGCGAGACCGCGTCCCGCGTGGCGCTGGGCGCGGTCGCCGCGCGGTTCCTTGAGCAGGCGTTCGGCATTCGCACCGTGTCGCATGTGATCTCCATCGGAGGGGCGGGCGTTGAGGACGCCGATGACGCAGCGTTGCCGACCCCCGACGACGTCGAAGCGCTGGACGCATCCCCGGTGCGTACGCTGGACAAGGCGGCCGAGGAGAGGATGATCGCGCGCATCGACGAGATCAAGTCCACCGCCGATACCGTCGGCGGCGTGATCGAAGTGCTCGCATACGGCGTGCCCGCCGGCATCGGCACCTACGTCGAATCGGATCGCCGGCTCGACGCTGCCTTGGCCTCGGCGGTCATGGGCATCCAGGCCATCAAGGGCGTGGAGATCGGCGACGGGTTCCTGGAGGCCGTGCGCCCCGGATCGCAGGCGCATGACGAGATGGTCCCCGGCGCAGATGGGCGCATCACGCGACTGACCAACCGTGCGGGCGGCATCGAAGGCGGCATGTCGAACGGCCAGCCGATTCGCGTACGGGCCGCGATGAAGCCGATCCCCTCGATTCCGCGCGCCCTTCGCACGGTCGACGTCACCGACGGCGAGGCCGCATCCGCCATCAACCAGCGTTCCGACACCACGGCCGTGCCTGCGGCCTCCGTCGTGGCCGAGGCCATGGTCCGACTCACCTTGGCGCGATACGCCCTTGACAAGTTCGGCGGAGACAGCGTAGCGGAGACGCGCCGCAACTTCGAGCAGTACGTCGCCTCCTGGCCGGAGCACATGCGCTGACGGCGCGGTAACGTCATCCGCAACGAACCGTACGTCCTGAACCAAGGGAGAGAAACCATGCCCACTCGACCAGTCGCCGTCATCATCGGTATGATGGGCGCCGGGAAGACCCGTGTCGGCAAGGAGGTCGCGCAGCTGATGTCGCTGCCGTTCGCGGATGCCGACGTCGAAATCGAGCACGAGGTCGGCATGCGCATCCCCGAATATTTCGAGCGTCACGGCGAACCCGCGTTCCGCGAGGTCGAATCCGAGGTCATCGCCGGGATGCTGCACGGGTTCGGAGGCGTCTTCGCCCTGGGCGGCGGCGCTCCGATGACGCCCGCGGTGCAGGACGATCTCAAGGAATACATCGAGGACGGCGGCAAGGTCGTGTATCTCATGGCCGACCCGCGCGAGGCCATGGAACGGGCCCATCGCGGTGGCGGCCGGCCGATGCTGCAGGGGGACGCCAATGCCCGCTGGAAGAAGCTGTACCGCCAGCGCGACCCAGTGTACTACCGGGTGGCGAACGTCCATGTCGAAACATACGGGCAGACGCCGCTCGCCGCGGCGAGGAAGATGATGGATATGATTACCGAACGAACGGTTCATGTGACCGGCGCGACCATCGAGGATTATGACGTGAGCATCGGGGAAGGGGCGATGAACCACCTCTCCGAGGTGCTGGGGCCGAAGCCGGTCCGGATAGCCCTGATCCACACGCAGCCGGTGCAGCGTCATTCCGACCGTGCCCGCACGCTGCTGCGACAAGGCGGCTACCAGGTGTCGGACATCGTGATCCCCGACGCCGAAGCGGGCAAGACGATCGAGGTCGCCAACGGCATCTGGCAGCGGCTCGGCGACGAGGGCTTCACACGCTCCGACGCCGTGGTGGGCGTCGGCGGAGGCGCCGCCACGGATCTGGCCGGTTTCGTGGCCGCCACATGGATGCGCGGCGTGCGGTACGTCAATTGCCCCACGTCGCTGCTCGCCATGGTGGACGCCTCCACGGGCGGCAAGACCGGCATCAACACGCCGCAGGGCAAGAACCTCGTCGGGTCGTTCTACACGCCTGCCGGCGTGCTCGCCGACCTCAAGACACTCGTCTCGCTGCCCAACGACATCTTCATCGAAGGGCTGGGCGAGGTCGCCAAATCGGGATTCATCAAGGACCCCGAAATCCTGCACATCCTTGAAGAGCATGCGGCCGAACTTCGCGCATTCGACGGGGCTACGTTCCTTGGCAGCGGTCTGGAGAACGTGGTCGCCGAGCTGATCGAGCGCACGGTCCGGGTCAAGGCGTACCACGTCTCCGCGGACCTCAAGGAAGCGGGCCTGCGTGAATTCCTCAACTACGGCCATACACTCGCCCACGCCATCGAAAAACTTGAGCATTTCCGCTGGCGCCACGGCAACGCGGTCGCGGTCGGATGCGTGTATGCGGCGGAATTGGGTCATCTGCTGGGCTATATCGACCAGGATCTGGTCGATTATCACCGCTCTCTGCTTGGCTCGCTCGGTCTGCCGACCTCATGGAACGGCGGCACGTTCGACGAAGTACTGGCGCTGATGCACCGCGACAAGAAGGCTCGTGGCAACAAGCTGCGGTTCGTCGTGCTCGATTCGATCGGCCATCCGGTGCATCTGGACGATCCGCCGGCGGACGCGGTCGAGGAGGCGTTCAGACGTATCCAGGCGTGACGGCGCCGGACCGGTCTCCACATGACCGGTCCGAGTCGTGTTTTCGCCCACCCCAGCAATATCAATCATCAGCCAAAGGAAAGTGCATCATGACCAAGGTGATAGTCGTCAACGGACCGAATCTGGGCCGCCTCGGAGTGCGTCAGCCGGACGTCTACGGCAGGCAGGATCTTGAGACGCTGCGCACGCAATGCTCCCAGTGGGGCGCCGCGCTCGGGCTGAAGGTCGAGGTGCGCCAGACCGACGACGAGGCCGAGATGGTGCGCTGGATGCATCAGGCCGTCGACGAGCAGACCCCGGTGGTGATGAACCCGGCCGCATTCACGCATTACTCGTACGCGCTGGCCGACGCCGCGCACATGGTGGGCGATGCCGGACTGCCGCTGATAGAGGTGCACATCTCCAATCCCTCCGCCCGTGATGAGTTCCGCAAGCGTTCGGTCATCAGCCCGGTCGCCACCGGCACCATCACGGGAATGGGATTCTACGGGTACAAGCTCGCGCTGGACGCCATCGCGCATCTTATCGGCTGATCCGCAGGCGTAGGATCGTTTCAACGGGGTCATCATCGCTTGGGCGCTTGTGCGTCGGGCGTGCTGCGCCTAGTGTGGTGTCCATGAACGATGAGGCGAATCTCTCTATCGTCGTCGCGTTGGCCCGCTGGTTGGCCCTGATCGGCGTGCTGGTTTGGGCTTTGACGTCCAAGGACGGCGACGGCAAGGGCACCGAAACGTCGCAGACGACGAACGGCGGTTCGAACAACAAGAACAACGGTGGCTACATCGAGGTTCCGCGCGGCGACTTGAACGGAAACTCCGGCGACGACTCCTATGATTCGTACGGTGATTCCTACGATTCGACGGGCTACTGATCCGCGTCGAACGAGGTGTCGGCCGGCTCGACGCGGCTGACCGCGTTCGACCGGTAGATTGTGTGACGCGGGCATCATCCCTGACGGCGCATGCCGTCTTCGGTATGATGCCCGGTCCATTTGAGCACCGCCTGGACGCGGTTTTCGGCGTTGAGCTTCTGCATGGATGACTGCGCGTGCTTGCGCACGGTGGCCGCTTTAATGCCGAGCCGTTTCGCTATCGATAGGTCGGTCAGCCCACGCGACATAAGATCGAGCACCTGCACTTCGCGGTTGGAGACCAGGTCAGCCCGTTTCGGCGTCTCATGCGCGAGCTGGTCGAATGAGGCACGGGCGTCAACGAACCCGAAATCACCGTAAACGCCTCCGCCAAGTACCGTCGCCAAGCCTTCGAGTATTTCCTGCTCGTCGTTCTTGCTGACCAGTCCTTGGGCGCCGGCCTGCGCCACGTCGAATCCGAACGTCTCCTTGGCGAACGAGGTCATGGCCAGAAGCTTCACCATGCTGTCGCGTCGGCGGATACGACGGCATACCATGACGCCCGACATGGATTCCATCGACAGGTCGACCAGAACCAGATCTGGTCTCGTCCGGGCGTCCAGCGTCAGGCTCACGGCGCGCGGCCCGTCGATGACCGACCAGGCTATGCGCAGTCCAGGTGTCATTTCGAGAACGAGACGCTCCAGCGAATCCAATGACCGCCTGTCATCATCAACCATGCCGATTGTCCCAGTCAGGTCATCGAAAATCCCCATACAATCACATACCTCATCATATGCTTTCAGGTTTTTCCCCATAGTAACCCCCTTATATACCCCCGTCAAAATCAACGGGTGTTGCATCCATGCCCCATGTTTGATGCCAAGATATGAGGGTGCATTGTTGCTGTAGGTCTTATCCCGCCAAAGTCCCATTTGATGGTGTCGGGATGGGGCTTTGGCGGGATGAGGCAGAGGCCGTTGTTCGTGTGGCATGGCGGGATATGAGGCTATTGGGACGATTCCGTAACAGCCTTTGAAGTTCCGTGCCGATTGCGTGTGTGAACGTCACGAGGGGAATCGTCGTTGCCGGGATCGTCGGCATGAAGCCCATATATCGGGATCGATCGTCTTGCGGTGCATCCTGCGGTTCCAGGGCCTCCGACGGGCAGACTGGTGTCGTGTAGCAGGCCGGCACCGCGCCGCAGCGTCTCTGTGTCAGAGCTCTGGCGGATGGGCAAGTCAGTCGATATGGTCGGAATCAGTATCCTGCCGATGACCGTGCCCGAATCTCCGGAGCCGTTCTGTTGCTCGGCATCCGGTTGCCCGAGATCGTATTGTCCTGAATCAATGAGCCTCCGGTTGTATGCCTGTGCTTCGTCAACCGTCATTCCGGTTTCGTTCGTCATGCCGGTTTCGTTTCGAGGCGACGATTGCATGGAGGACGCGGTTCTCCATGCCGTGTCGCCGACGACATCGAATCCGGTCACTGTACCGCCGGCATGCCTGACATCGTCATATCGGCCGATGCGCGTCACCGTGAACGCATGACCCGCAAGCGTGAGATTCTCCCCGGCGCGAAGCGTGATGCCGCTCGTCGCTGCATGCGCGGGCTCCGAGCGCAACGCGCTGATGGACATGACCTGCGGCAACATGGCCAACGCCGCCATGACCGCGACCGCCGCAGCCCGCAGTCCGAGACGGCCGGCGAGCCGTTGCGCGGGCGGCGGCCCGATCATGCCGCACAGGAATCCGTCATAGGCAGATGATACAGTGAAATTCCATGGTTAGAAGACAACATGGCAATTCTCAAGAACACATCACCAAGCACATCTTCGTTACCGGTGGCGTGGTCTCATCCCTCGGAAAAGGCCTGACCGCCTCCTCACTCGGTCGTCTGCTGCGCAGCCGCGGCATCCATGTGCTGCAGCAGAAGCTCGACCCGTACATCAACGTCGACCCGGGCACCATGAACCCGTTCCAGCACGGCGAGGTCTATGTGACCGAAGACGGTGCCGAGACCGATCTCGACATCGGCCACTACGAGCGCTTCCTCGACGTGTTCCTCTCCCAGAAGGCCAACGTCACCACCGGGCAGATTTATCAGGAGGTGCTGCGCAAGGAACGCGCGGGGGAGTACCTCGGCCAGTGCGTGCAGGTCATCCCGCACATCACCAACGAGATCAAGTCCCGCATGCGCGCCCAGGCGAGCGATGATGTCGACGTGATCATCACCGAAATCGGCGGCACGGTCGGCGACATCGAATCCCAGCCGTTCCTGGAGGCGGCCCGTGAGGTGCGTCGCGACCTCGGCGCCGAGAACTGCATGTTCGTGCACGTCTCCCTGGTGCCCTACATCTCCGCCGCGCACGAGCTCAAGACCAAGCCGACCCAGCACTCCGTGATGATGCTGCGCCAGCTCGGCATTTCCCCGGATGCGCTGGTGCTGCGTTCCGACCGCCCGCTCAACAAGTCCATCAAGGACAAGATCTCCCTGATGTGCGACGTGGATGAGGAGGGCGTGGTCAACTGCGTGGACGCGCCGAGCATCTACGACGTGCCGCGCATCCTGTTCGACGAGGGCCTTGACGCCTACGTGGTGCGCGAGCTGGGGCTGCCGTTCCACGACGTCGACTGGGACGAGTGGGCTGACCTGCTGGAGCGCGTGCACCACCCCAAGCACGAGGTCAACGTGGCGATCGTCGGCAAGTACATCGACCTGCCGGACGCCTACCTGTCCGTCACCGAGGCCATCAAGGCCGGCGGCTTCGCCAACTGGGCCAAGGTCAACGTCAAGTGGGTCGCCGCCGACAAGTGCGAGACCGAGGAAGGCGCGGCCGCCGCGCTTGACCAGGTCGACGGCATCGTCATCCCCGGCGGTTTCGGCATCCGCGGCATCGACGGCAAGATCGGCGCGCTCAAGTACGCGCGCGAAAACAAGCTGCCTGCTCTCGGCCTGTGCCTCGGCCTGCAGTCCATGGTCATCGAATACTCTCGCCACGTGCTGGGCATCGAGGACGCGAACTCCTCCGAGTTCGAGCCCGACTGCTCCAACCCGGTCATCGCCACGATGGAGGAGCAGAAGGACATCGTCGCCGGCCACGGCGACATGGGCCACACCATGCGTCTGGGCAGCTACCCGGCCGAGCTGGAGGAGGACTCCCTCGTTGCGCAGCTGTACGGCACCACGCATGTCACCGAGCGTCACCGCCACCGCTATGAGGTGAACGTGGCCTATAAGGATCTCCTGCGCGAGGGGGGGCTGCGCATTTCCGGTCAGAGCCCGGACGGCGAGCTCACCGAGTTCGTCGAGCTGCCGCAGGATGTGCACCCGTTCTATGTCGGCACCCAGGCTCACCCGGAGTTCAAGTCCCGCCCGACCAAGCCCCACCCCCTGTTCGCGGGGCTCGTCAAGGCCGCGCTGGATCATCAGGAAGCCCGTCAGGCTTGAGCGTGTGGCTTTAAGAGTAGACTGATACGTGACGATGGGGATGCCCGAAAGGGCATCCCCATCGTTGTTTAGTGCGGGTCCGGCGATCATTGCGAAGAAGTCGCAATATAAGCAAGCTCACGTTTTGCGCTAAGCCAACATGCGGGTCTGCTGTGGAGTTCGCCGTGAGGTTCTGCTAACTTAACGTAGGAACTATGTGATGAATAGGAGGCAGCGTCAAGGTGAGCGACACCCAGCAGGCGCCCAACGCCGCGTCCGACGTGGAGATGAGCCAGTATGTGGCCGATCGCCAGCGTGTGGACGAAGAGAAACTCAAAAAGGATGACGAGATCATCCAGCAATTCGGTGATTACACCTACGGCTGGCATGATTCCGACGCGGCCGGCGAGGCCGCGAAGCGCGGCATCGATGAACAGGTCGTGCGTGACATCAGCGCGGACAAGGGCGAGCCGCAGTGGATGCTCGACATGCGTCTGCGCGGATTCAAGGCGTTCCTTGAGAAGCCGATGCCCGATTGGGGCGTGGACCTGAGCGGATTCAACGCCGACGACTTCAAGTACTACGTCAAGCCGATCGACAAGCAGGCCAAGACGTGGGAGGAGCTGCCGGACGACATCCGCTCCACCTACGACCGACTGGGCATCCCCGAGGCCGAGAAAAGCCGTCTGGTCTCCGGCGTGGCCGCGCAGTACGAGTCCGAAGTGATTTACAACTCCATCCAGAAGGACCTCGCCGACCAGGGCGTGATCTTCGTGGACACCGACACCGCCGTGCGCGAATACCCCGACTTGGTGAAGAAGTACTTCGGCACCGTCGTGAGCCCCGAAGACAACAAGTTCGGCGCCCTCAACACTGCCGCATGGTCCGGTGGCTCGTTCGTGTACGTGCCGAAGGGCGTGCACGTGGACATCCCGCTACAGGCCTACTTCCGCATCAACACGCCGGCCATGGGCCAGTTCGAGCGTACGTTGATCATCGCCGACGAAGGCTCCTACGTGCACTACGTCGAGGGATGCACCGCCCCGATCTGGTCCGAGGACTCGCTGCACGCCGCCATCGTCGAGATCATCGTCGAGAAGCATGCGCGCGTGCGTTACACCACCGTGCAGAACTGGTCGAACAACGTCTACAACCTCGTCACCCAGCGTGCCTACGTGCGCGAGGGCGGCACGATGGAATGGGTTGACGGCAACATCGGCTCCAAGGCCACGATGAAGTACCCGGCGTGCATTCTTGCCGAGCCGTACGCCAAGGCCGAGACCATGTCCCTCGGCTTCGCCGGCAAGGGCCAGTATCAGGATACCGGCGCGAAGATGATTCATCTCGCTCCGCACACCAGCTCCACGATCGTCGCCAAGTCGATCTCGCGCGGCGGTGGCCGCTCCGCGTACCGCGGACTGGTCAAGATCGTCGACGGAGCCGAAGGCTCGTCGAACTCCACCGTGTGCGACGCCCTGCTGGTGGACGACTTCAGCCGTTCCGACACGTACCCGCATGTGGACGTGCGTGAGGACGACGTGACGATGGCCCACGAGGCCACGGTCTCCAAGGTCTCCGAGGATCAGCTGTTCTATCTGATGAGCCGCGGCCTTGAGGAGAAGGAGGCCATGGGCATGATCGTGCGTGGCTTCGTCGAGCCGATCAGCCGCGAGCTGCCGATGGAGTACGCGCTCGAACTGAACCGTTTGGTCGAACTGCAGATGGAAGGATCGGTGGGCTGATTCCCATGGCATCGAACAATACTGAAATCACCATTCCCGTCGCGGATCCGAACGACCCGTACGCGGTGCCGGCGGCCATGCCGTCGAGCGCCGACAGGGAGCCGCGCTCGTTCGACGTGAATGATTTCGCCGCGCCGGAGCGCAAGCAGGACGATTGGCGCTACACGCCGCTCGACCGCATCGGAGAGTTCTTCGACGTGTTCAAGCCGAGCGGGGAGACGACCATCGCGATCAGTTACGCCGATGGCACCGCGGTCGACGAAAAGCACGTGGCCGTCAGCCAGTGCGCCCTCGGCGAAGGAGTCTCCGGCACGGTCTCCAAGCCCAACGATCGGGCGGCCGCCGTCGAGTGGAATTCCGGGCGTACCGCAACGGTGATCGAGCTGTCGGGCGAGATCGCCCAGCCGGTGCTGGTCAACGTGATCGGCAGAGGCGACGACCTCGATGCCCTGCATCTGGTCATCTCGACGGCCGATGAGGCCCACGCCGACATCATCGTCGAGCACCACGGTCTGGCCCGTCTCGCCGAAGGCGTGGAAATCGTCACCGGCAAGAACTCCCACGTCTCCACCACCTTCGTGCAGGAGTGGGAGAAGGGCTCCAAGCACGTCGGCAACCAGCGCATCCACGTCGGCGAGGGCGCATCCCTGCGCCACTCCGTCGTCACACTCGGCGGCGACGTGGTCCGTATCCGCATGGATCAGGACTTCGGCGGCGAGCAGGGCGACCTCAACATGCTCGGCATCTACTTCGTCGACCCCGGCGAGCACATCGAGCACCGCACGATGGTGGTGCACAACCATCCCGAGTGCAAGTCCCGTGTGGTCTACAAGGGCGCGCTCGACGGCAAGGACGCGCACTCCACCTGGGTGGGCAATGCGCTGATCGCGCCGACCGCGCCGGGCACCGACTCGTATGAGCTCAACCGCAACCTCGTGCTCACCCCGGGCGCGATCGCCGATTCGGAGCCGAACCTCGAAATCGAGAACGGCAACATCATCGGCGCCGGACACGCGAGCTCCGTGGGCCGTTTCGACGACGAGGAACTGTTCTATCTGCAGTCGCGAGGTATCCCCGAAACGGAGGCCCGCAAGCTCGTTGTACGCGGGTTCTTCGGAGAACTCGTCGAAGAGATCGGCGTGCCATTCATCGCCGAACACCTGATGAACGTAATCGACCGCCGCCTCGCCCGCGGCGAAAGCGACGCTATGAAAGCCGTATTGGAGGATAAGTAACGATGGCCGAACAGCACACTCTCGAAATCAAGGACCTCTACGCATCCGTGGAGACCAAGGAGGGTCGCAAGCAGATTCTCAAAGGCGTGAACCTCACCGTGCATTCCGGTGAGACCCACGCGATCATGGGCCCCAACGGCTCCGGCAAGTCCACGCTCGCCTACACGCTGGCCGGCCACCCCAAGTACGAGGTCGACTCGGGCGAGGCACTGCTCGACGGCGTCGACATCCTCAAGCAGACCCCCGACCTGCGCGCCAAGGAAGGGCTCTTCCTCGCCATGCAGTACCCGGTCGAGGTTCCTGGCGTGTCGATGACCAACTTCCTGCGCACCGCCAAGACCGAGGTCGACGGCAAGGCCCCCGCCATCCGCACCTGGACCAAGGAGCTCGGCGCCGCGATGAAGAAGCTGCGCATGGACCCGAAGTTCGCGTCGCGTTCCGTCAACGAAGGTTTCTCCGGCGGCGAGAAGAAGCGCGCCGAAGTGCTCCAGCTCGAACTGCTCAAGCCGAAGTTCGCCATCATGGACGAGACCGATTCCGGCCTCGACGTGGACGCCCTGCGCATCGTGTCCGAAGGCGTGAACCGCGCCAAGGAGAGCACCGGACTGGGCATCCTGATGGTCACGCACTACACGCGCATCCTCAAGTACATCAAGCCCGACATCGTGCATGTGTTCGCAGACGGCCACTTCGTCAAGACCGGCGGTCCCGAGCTTGCCGACGAACTCGAAGAGACCGGCTACGACAAGTACCTGCCCGAAGGCTCCGACTCCGAATCGGCTCTGGCCTGATTTCTTCGTTTCGTTGCGTTTGAGGTGTGGTCGCATTGCCTGGGGGTGTACTATTCCCGACCGTAAACTTGGCCCGAGCGGCCTGGAGCGATCCCGGGAACAGGACATCTCTGCACCCCGCGGCCACCGCCGGAAGCATGATCCACCGCTGGAAGCGGCGAGCGAATAAGCGGATAACTGAAAAACGACATATCGGCAGGACATTGAATCTAAGGGAAACAATGGTTGATTTTACGGCGATTCGGGCGCAGTTCCCGATTCTGGATCAGCAGATCCACGGGTATCCGCTCGTCTATCTGGATTCCGCGGCCACCTCGCAGAAGCCGCAGTGCGTGATCGATGCGGAGAGCGAGTTTTACCGCACGATCAACGCCGGCGTGCACCGCGGGGCGCATGAGCTGGCGGCCCGCAGCACCATGGCGTTCGAGGACGCCCGCGCGAAGGTCGCCCGCCTGGTCGGAGCCAACGCCGAGGAGGGCAACGAGGAGATCGTCGTCACCGCCGGGGCCACCGCGGGACTGAATCTTCTTGCCACCGCGTTCGGCAACGCGAGTCTGGGCCGTGGGGGAGAGGCGGCGAAACGGTTCGCTCTCAAGCCCGGCGACGAGATCGTCGTATCCAAGGCCGAGCACCATTCCGTGCTGCTGCCGTTCCAGGAGCTGGCATACCGCACCGGTGCCACGCTCAAATGGTTCGATCTGACCGAAGACGGCCGCATCCGCTCGGATACCGCCGATGAGGTGATCACGGAACACGCCAAGGTCGTCGCCATCACGCACGTGGGCAACACCACGGGCGCCATCACCGACATCGCGCCCATCATCCGCCGTGCCCATGAGGTCGGCGCGATCTTCATCCTTGACGCATGCCAGTCGGTGCCTCACCTCAAGGTCGACTTCCACGCGCTTGACGTCGATTTCGCCGCGTGGAGCGCCCACAAGATGTACGGTCCCACCGGGGTGGGATTCCTGTACGGGCGCCGTGAGCTGTTGGAGGCCCTGCCGCCGGCGAATTTCGGTGGTTCCATGGTCGAGCTTGCGTGGATGGACCAGCCCGCGCAGTACATGGTGCCTCCGGCCCGTTTCGAGGCCGGTACGCAGCCGGTCGCCCAGGTGGTCGCAGCCGGTGTGGCCGCCGAATGGATGATGAACGTGGGGCTTGAGAACATCGAGGCGCATGAGCGCACGATCGCCGCCGAACTGCTCAAGATGGGCGACATCGACGGCGTGCGGATTCTCGGGCCGCGCGAGAACGTGAACCGCATCGGCACGGTGGCGTTCGACGTTGCGGGCGTACACCCGCATGACGTCGGGCAGTTCATCGACGCGCAAGGCATCGCCATCCGCGTCGGCCATCACTGCGCCCAGCCGGTGCACCGCCACTTCGGTCTGTATGCGTCGAACCGCGCATCCTCCGGCGTGTACAACAGCGTCGACGACGCTCACGCCCTGGTCGAGGCCGTGGCGAAGGTCCGTCCGTTCTTCGGGCTGTGATACGTGTCGCGTTTACGCCGTTCGCGTATGACTCCCACGGGATACTGTCACGGCATGTGGCATAATATCCACGGAATCTCACGCGGACGGCGTTTCGCGTGTTCGTGAATGATATCGAGCGCTATCGAGCGCTATGCATGGGAAGGGATTGACCGATGGGTGATTTCGGCATGAGCGGCGACGATCTTGAGCAGATGTATCAGGAAGTGATTCTTGAGGCCGCGCGTGACCCGCATGGTCGTGAGCATTTCGCGGCGGACGTGTCCAAGGAACAGGGCTCCGCACCGGCCGACACGACCGTGCGCGCCAGCCACGAATACTGCACGCCGGGCGAATCCCACCAGTTCAACCCCACTTGCGGTGACGAGGCGACGGTTCACGCCGAGGTCTCCGACAGCGAGCCGCACACCATCGAGCGTCTGGTGTGGGACGGCCACGGCTGCTCGATCTCGCAGGCGAGCCTGTCCGTCATGGTTGACCTGTGCGCCGGCAAGACCGTCGACGAGGCGATGGAGCTGTTCCGCGACTTCCATGAGCTCATGGAGTCGCGCGGTGCTGGATTGCAGGACGAGGCCAAGGAGGAGAAGCTGGAGGACGCCGTGGTGTTCCAGGGCGTGTCCAAGTACCCGATGCGCATCAAGTGCGCGCTGCTTGGCTGGGAGGGCATGCGCGACTCCGTCGCCAAGGCGCTGGCGGCGAAATAAACGGTCACCGCACTGCCATGAGAGCGGTCCGAGTTGTACTCTTGATTTAACGGTTTCGCGATTAACGACTGGAGAGATATGAGCGACAATCTGGTTCCTGAGCCGCAGGCTTCCGTGTTCGATTCGGTGAGCAAGGTTCTGGGCGACGAGGAGGCGGCGCGCCGCGTGATGGCGAACCCGCAGCTTGCGGCTGGGTTCCCCAACGGCCATCCTGCCCCCAAAAGCGATGGCGGCGTCGAGATGTGCGCGTGCGGCCGCCATCCGAAGAGCGAGTGCGAGGATGGCGAGCACAGCAGCGAGGATGACATTCCGCTCAAGGCCATCGACGATATCGGCCGTGCCACCGCCGAGGATGTGAAGGAGGCCCTGCATCAGGTTATCGACCCGGAGCTGGGCATCGACGTCATCGACCTCGGTCTGGTCTACGGCATCGAGATCGATGAGCTTGGACGCGCGATCATCACGATGACGCTGACGACGCCCGCATGCCCGCTGACCGACCTCATCGAGGACGAGTGCGCGAGCACGCTGGCGGGTCTTGTGGAGGAGTTCCGCATTGACTGGACGTGGCAGCCTCGCTGGACGATGGACAAGATCACGCCCGAGGGGCGCGAGCAGCTGGCCGCGCTCGGTTTCAATTTCGACAACATGCCGAAGTACTGACCTCATCCGTGTCTGCGGCTTCTCTGTACGGTCGAAGACACGTGAATATAGTCGAGGGGGTTTGCCGTGAATCCGGCAAACCCCCTCAACGTATATCCGAGCCGATCAGTCGTCCACGATGGTGCCCTTCGGCACGACGGTGATGCCTTCCGGCGTCACGGTGAAGCCGCGGGCGAGGTCCTTCTCGGTGTCGATGCCGACCGTGGAGTTCTCGGTCAGCACAACGTTCTTGTCGAGAATCGCCTTGTACACGCGGGCGCGACGGTTGACGATGACGCCGTCGAACAGCACGGAGTCGACCACCTGGGCCCACGAATGGATGCGCACGTTCGGCGACAGCACGGAATGATGCACCTCACCGCCCGAGACGATGACGCCGGGGGAGACGATGGAGTCGGTCGCGTGGCCGAGACGATCGCGGCCGGCATGCACGAACTTCGCGGGGGGCAGCGTGCCCGAGTTCGTGTAGATGGGCCATGCCTGGTTGTAGAGGTTGAACTCCGGCACGTAGGCGATCAGGTCCATGTGAGCGTCATAGAACTGCTTGATCGTACCCACGTCGCGCCAGTAGGCGTGGTCGGTCGGCGTGGAGCCGGGAATGACGTTGGAGTTGAAGTCGTACACGCCGGCCTCGCCGCGCGAGGCGAAGTACGGCGCGATGTCGCCGCCCATGTCGTGCTTGGTGTCCGCGGCCTTCTCGTCCTTGGCGAGCGCATCGAACAGCGCGTCCGTGTTGGCGACGTAGTTGCCCATCGAAGCGAGGAACGAATTCGGGTCGTCGGGCAGGCCTTCGGTCGTCGCCGGCTTCTCCTGGAATTCGCGGATCATGTTGGGGTGGTTCGGGTCAACGTTGATCACGCCGAACTGGTTGGACTCCTCAAGCGGCTGGCGGATGCCTGCCACGGTGAACTCCGCACCCGATTCGATGTGCTGCTCGACCATCTGGCCGAAGTCCATGCGGTAGACGTGGTCGGCGCCGACGATGACCACGATGTCGGGCTGGACGTCCTCGATGATGTTGATGGTCTGATAGATCGCGTCGGCCGACCCGAGATACCAGTGCTTGCCCAGACGCTGCTGTGCGGGCACAGGGGAGACATAGTTGCCGAGCAACGACGAGAAACGCCACATCTGCGAGATGTGACGGTCAAGGGAATGCGACTTGTACTGGGTCAGCACAATAATATGGCGGTAATCCGAATTCACCAGGTTGCTCAAGGGGAAGTCGATCAGTCTGAATACGCCGCCGAACGGTACGGCCGGCTTTGCACGGTCACGTGTCAGCGGCATGAGGCGCGTGCCTTCGCCGCCTGCCAGGACGATGGAGAGAATCTTCTGCTTGTTCTTCGCCATCTGAGTGCTCCTCTCGTTGTTCACAGCGTCTGATGACACCGTCTGCCTGTCCGCCCCTGCTTCGTTGCCGGAGCCTACAGAAACAATAATTGCACATTTCCCCGTGAGCGCAAGGAAATGGCGTTGCGCGTCATGAAAAAGTCATGAAAAATATCCGATCTGTTCTTATTGTTCCGCGCGCTTCGGGGATGTCGCGTAGAAGGCGACGGCGCTGGACGCGGCGACGTTGAGGCTGTCGACGCCGTGGGACATCGGGATTTTCACGGTCAGGTCTGCGCCCGCGATGGTGTGACGTGACAGGCCGTCGCCTTCCGTGCCGAAGATCAGCGCCAGTTTGCCGATGTGGTCCGCGGATTCGGGACTGTTGTTCAGCCGGCGTGTCAGCTCGTCCAGCGATATCGAGTCGTCGCTCAGCGCCATCGCCACCGTGGTGAATCCCAGCGAGCGCAGTTCCTCCAGTCCTCGGCGCGGCCAGAAATGCTTGTCGTCGCCTCCGATGCGCGTCCACGGTATCTGGAAGACGGTGCCCATGGACACGCGCGCGGCGCGCCGGTACAGCGGGTCGCCGCACGACGGGGTGACCAGCACCGCGTCGACATCCAACGCGGCCGCCGAGCGCATCAGTGCGCCCACGTTGGTGTGGTCGACGATGTTCTCCATGACCGCCACGCGGCGAGCGTCGCGGCATGTCTCCTCGACGCTCGGCAGCGGCCAGCGCCGCATCGCCGAAAGCGCCCCTCGGTGGAGGCGGTATCCGGTGAGCTGGCGCAGTTGCTCGGGGGAGGCCACGTATACGGGGATGTCCGTTCCCCACCGTTTGTCGACGACGTCGAAGGTCTGTGACATGCCCTCGATCCACGGCTCTTCGACCAGCAGCGAGATCGGTTCGCGGCCCGCGGCGAGCGCGCGGTCGATGACCTTGGGCGATTCGGCGATGAACAGGCCACGCTCGGGTTCGAGCCGGTTGCGCAGCTGGATTTCAGTGAGATTCGTGTATGCGGCAACCCGCTCGTCGTCGATGGAGTCGATGGTGATGAATTGCATGGGCGTGCCTCGGGTTCTCATGTCGTCGTACCGTCGTCGGCCCGATTGCGCGCGGCCGTCTGCGCATACGGTATGTATATATGGAAAGACCCCTTGTTTCCAAGGGGTCTTTGCTGGTGTCCGGGATGGGACTTGAACCCACACGCCTGTATAAAATAGGCACAAGCACCTCAAGCTTGCGCGTCTACCATTCCGCCACCCGGACAGGTGTCGTTTTCAGACAACGAGTAGACACTATATCGGTATTTTCGGATGATGCCAAATCATGGCGTGTCGCCTGTGTTTGCGGGGATGTTGTAGCCTTGTATCCATGACTGATCCTGTATTCCTTTTCGACCCTGACACCGATGATGTGCCGGTGAACGGCGATGGTCTCAACGCGGGGTGGACGATCACGCTGCCGGCCTCGGTGAAGCGCCATGCCTTGGGGGCCATGCGCCTCGCCGAGGGCGACGGGCTGTCGCTGACCGACGGTCGGGGGCTGTGCGTCAAGACCACGCTCGTCGACGCGCAGGCCGGTCTCGTCAGCGTCGAGCGCGTCGGGCGGCAGCCGCAGCCGGTCACGCGGCTCGTGCTCATCCAGGCGCTGGCGAAGACCGGTCACGACGAGGCGGCCATCGACATGGCGACCCAGATCGGCGTCGACGAGGTAATCCCCTGGCAGGCCAATCGTTCCATCGCCAAGTGGAAGGCGGGCCGTACTGATCGCAAATGGCGGCAGGTCCTCGACGCGGCGACCGAGCAGTCGCGCCGCGTGTGGTCGCCGGAACTGGCGCAGTGCGTCTCAAGCAAGCAGGTCGTCGCCATCTGCAGGCGCGCGTGCGTGCATGGCGATCTGGTGATCGTGCTGCACCAGGACGCCACCATGTCATGGTCGTCCGTGGAGGACGAGGTCTCGCGGCTCGCCGACCGTTGTCTCGCCGACGGGCGGCCGCGCAGCATCAATGTCGTCGTGGGGCCTGAGGGCGGCATCAGCGAGGAGGAGGTGTCCGATTTCGTCGGGGCCGGCGCCCAGAGCGTGGTGCTCGGCTCGAACATCCTGCGCGCATCGACGGCGGGCCCGGTGGCGCTGTCGCTGCTGTCGAGGGCGTTGGGGCGTTTCGCGTGAAGCCGAGAATATCCTCAATACGCAATAGCATGGAAGCAGATTTCCATCACGGCCAGCAAGGAGCGGCGAGCATATGAGCAAGTCCGAGGACTGCCTGTTCTGCAAGATCATCGACGGGCGCATTCCCAGCGAGAAGGTATATGAGGACGACACCACATACGCGTTCAAGGACATCAATCCCAAGGCGAAGGTGCATGTGCTGATCGTGCCCAAGGACCACTACGCGAACGTCGCCGAGCTGGCCGCCGCCGATCCCGCGGAACTGGCCCATATCGTCGGGCTCGCTCAGGGCATCGCCGACAAGGAGTTCTCGGGCGCGTACCGTCTGGTGTTCAACACCGGCCTCGACGCCGGGCAGACCGTGTTCCACGTGCACGCGCATGTGCTCACCGGCGAGAAGCTCGACGAGTAGGGCGATTCGTGACAACGACGACCCGTACCATCACCATCCCGTCGCAGCTTGACCCGGTGGCCGTCTTCGGCCCGGTCGACGAGGTCATCCGGCAGGTCGAGCACGCGTTCCCTGACCTGACCATCATCGTACGCGGCGACAGGGTGGCCATCGTCTCCCATTCGAAGTCCACCGAATCGCAGGCCTCTCGCGCCGAAGACGTCATCCATACGATTATCCAGGCCGCGTACAGCGCCCCGATGGACGCCGACACCGTGCGCAGGCTGCTCGACCAGGACGTGCTGCCCAACAAGGTCCGCGCCGAACACCCCGGATACGGCAGGTCCGCCGAGCGGGGCCGTGCGTCGCTCGGTGCAGCGCGTTCAGGGGATGCGCGCAAGCCTCGTATACCCGGCGTCATCACTTTCGCGGCCGGGCAGCCCGTGCGTGCCAAGACGGCGGGGCAGATCGCCTACGTCAACGCCGTGGACGCCCACACCATCACCTTCGCGATCGGCCCGGCCGGCACGGGCAAGACCTACCTCGCCGTGGCCAAGGCGGTGCGCGCATTCCAGGACAGGCGTATTCGCCGCATCATCCTGACGCGCCCGGCGGTCGAGGCGGGGGAGAGCCTCGGTTTCCTCCCCGGCACGCTCAACGACAAAGTCGACCCTTATCTGCGCCCGCTGTATGACGCGCTGTCCGACATGCTCGGCCCCGACCAGCTGCACCGCTATCTCGACGACGGCACCATCGAGGTCGCGCCGCTCGCGTACATGCGCGGACGCACGCTCAACGACGCCTACGTGATTCTCGACGAGGCGCAGAACACGACGGAACAGCAGATGAAGATGTTCCTCACCCGTCTCGGATTCAACACGACGATGATCATCACCGGAGACGTCACGCAGGTCGACCTCGCCGTGCCGCGATCCGGTCTGGCCACCATCGAGGGCATTCTGGGCGGCATCGACGACATAGCATTCGCCCATCTCGATGCCGGGGACGTGGTCCGCCATGAGCTGGTCGGGCGCATCGTCGAGGCATACGACCGTCATGACGCCACCCGTGTCAGGCGCAACCGAGGCAAGGAATCGCGGGAGGACGCACAATGAGCGTGGAAGTGACCAACGAGACCATCTGGGACATCGACGCAAAGGCGTTCTCCGACCTGGGCCTGTGGGTGATGGACCAGATGCGCGTGAGTACCCAGTCCGATCTGACCATCCTGTTCGTGGATCCCGATCCCATAGCCGAGCTGCATGAGCGGTGGATGTCGCTGGAAGGCCCGACCGACGTGATGAGCTTCCCGATGGACGAGCTGAGGCCCGGCGACGGCAAGACCACGATGGAGGGCGTGCTCGGCGACCTCGTCATATGCCCCTGGGTCGCGGCCCAGCAGGCGGCCGCGGCAGGTCACAGCACCATGCAGGAGATGATGCTGCTCACCATTCACGGCATCCTCCACCTGCTCGGCTACGACCATGTCACGCCGGAGCAGGAAAGGCAGATGTTCGGTCTGCAGCGGCAGCTGCTGCTCACGTTCCTGGCCGTGCGCCGCATCACCATCGAACCGGCCACACTGCCGAAGGGCGCGGCCGACGCGCTTGCCGAATACGACGCGTCGCACGGCGGCGGACGGCAGATAACGGAATGACGCGTCTTTTCCCGTCGCCGTTCGGCGGCAATGCCGTCACCGGCGCTGAACACATGAACTCAAACGAAGGATTCCTATGCCGTTGACCGATACGTCCACGATTATCCTGGTTGTCGCGTTGGTCGTTGTCGCCGCACTGCTGGTCTGGCTGTCGTTGAGCATGGCCGCCGCGGAAAGTGCGGTCGGGCGCGTCACACGGGCAGGACTGAACAACAAGATCCTCGAAGTGCAGACCGACACCGAGACGAGCCAGTTCATCCGGATGAAGAAGATCGGCAAGATCCATACCGTGCAGCGGCTCATCGCCAACCGGTACGCCACCTCGGGCAGCTGCGCGTTCTTCCGCATCACATGCAACGTGTTCGACGGCGTGCTGGTGGCGTGCGTGGCGTCGCTGCTTGATGCGCCGATCTGGCTGCAGCTGCTGTGCGGCTTCCTGTTCGCGCTGATCGTCGGCATCGTCTCGGTGCTGGTCCGCCCGCGGTCCGCGGGAGCCAGCAAGCCGATCGACATCATGCTCAATTCGGCGGGACTGGTCAGGTTCGCCACCGCGATCACGCCGTTTGCGAAGGCGGGCGAGCAGAAGGGCCAGAAGCGTCGCTCCAAGGAATCGGACCTGTCCGACGACGAGGAGCTGGAGAAGATTCAGCTCGAACAGGGGCGTGCCACCATCGACCGCCTGGTGGAGGCCAATGATTTCGATCCGGAAGTCTCCGAGATGCTGCGCAACGTGCTGACGTTGTCGGAGACGCTGACCCGCGAGATCATGGTGCCTCGCACCGACATGATCTGCATGGACCGCACGGCCACACTTGCCGACATGCTGCGTCTGTGCTCCCGGTCCGGTTTCTCCCGCGTGCCGGTGATCGGCGACGACGTCGACGATCTGATCGGCGTGGCGTATCTCAAGGACGCCGTGCGCGCCACGGCGTTCAATCCCGCCGCCTCGCAGCGCGATGTCGCCTCCATTGTCAGGCAGCCGATGCTGGTTCCCGAGTCGAAGCCGGTGGATGACCTGTTCCACGCCATGCAGCAGACCCGGCAGCATGTGGCGATCGTCGTCGACGAATACGGCGGCATCGCCGGACTGGTCACCATCGAGGACACCATCGAGCAGATCGTCGGCGAACTTGAGGACGAGCACGACCGCACGCAGCATTCCGAGCCCGAGAAGATCGGCGAACGCAAGTGGAAGATGCCGGCGAGGACTCCCATCGCCACCCTTGAGGAGATGTTCGAGATCGACATCGACGAGGACGACGTCGACACCGTATATGGCCTGCTCACCAAGCTGCTGGGCCGCGTCCCGATCGTCGGCTCCAGCGCGGTGACGCGCGGCCTGCGCCTCACCGCCGTCGACACGGCAGGCCGACGCAAGAGGGTGTCGATGATCGTCGTGGAGCCGGCGGCCGGGTCGCAGGGTCCCGCAGCCGACGACGATGAGCCCCGCAGCGACGAACAGGACGGCGAGTCCGCCTCCCCGCAAGGCAAATGACGGAGCCGTCCGCCCAATGACAAGGTGAACCGCTACCGTAGAGAAACAATGACCAAACCGAACGCGAAGAAAAGGCATGACACGAATATGACCAATACTGACGAGCAGGAATCCCAGCCGGCGTACCGTTCTGGATTCATAGCGGTTGTCGGCAGACCGAACGTCGGCAAGTCGACGCTGATCAACGCGCTGATCGGCAAGCAGGTGGCCATCGCCTCATCGCGCCCGGAGACCACGCGAAAGGCGATTCGCGGCATCCTCACCACCGACCATGCGCAGCTCGTGCTGGTTGATACGCCCGGCATCCACCGCCCTCGCACGCTGCTCGGCCAGCGTCTCAACGACATCGTCGAGGAATCGCTGTCGGATATCGACGCCATCGCGTTCCTGCTGCCCGCCGACCAGGAGATCGGCCCCGGCGACAAGCGCATCCTAAGCCGTCTGCGCACCGATTTCGCCACCAAGGGCGAGGACGGGACGTTCGCGTGGAAGGTTCCGCTGATCGCCATCGTCACCAAGATCGACCAGCTGGGCCGCCAGCAGCTCATCGACAAGCTGATCGAGATCAATGAGTTCGCTGACTTCTCCGACATCGTGCCCGTCAGCGCCCTGGGACACGACAATCTCGACGAGGTCCGCCAGGTGCTGATCGACAACACCCCTGAGGGGCCGCAGATGTACCCGGACGACCAGGTCAGTGAGGAGCGTCCGGAAGACACCATCGCCGAGCTGATCCGCGGCGCGTTCCTCGAAGAGCTTGATGACGAGCTGCCCCATTCGCTGGCCGTCGTCGTGGACTCCATCGAACGGCCCGAAGACAACGAGAGCGGGCAGTCATACGAAGGCAAGATCCAGGTCATGGTCTCCGTGTACGTGGAGCGCGACTCGCAGAAGCCGATCATCATCGGACGCGGCGCCGAGCATCTGGTGCGTGTCAAGAAGAAGCTGCGCACCCCGGTCAACCGCATCGTCGGAGGCAAGGCCAAGCTCGATCTGCATGTCAAGGTCGCCAAGGGCTGGCAGTCCGACCCCAAGCAGCTGGAGAGGCTCGGCTTCTGATTGCGCGCCGCGTGGGCATTGGCACCGATAAAACGGCGTGAGGCGGGTGGTTCAACAATCGTGTTGAACCACCCGCCTCACGCGTGAAGGATGTCGAGCGTCACTTCTTCTTGGTGTACATCTGCGTGTTCAGCAGTGTGGCGTAACGCCGGATGACCTTGGGTCGGATCACCTTCATCGATGCGGTCAGCAGGCCGTTCGCCTGGCTGAACTCCTCGGGCAGGATGATGAACTTACGCACCGATTCGGCGCGGGACACACCCTCGTTCGCCTGATCCACCCACTTCTGCACTTCGGCGCGCACCGCGGCGTTGGAGGCGGCCTCCTCCATCGTCATATCGCGGTTGAGGCCCTTGGATTCCAGCCAGGGGCGCAGCGACTCCTCGTCAAGCGTCACCAGCGCGGAGATGAACGGGCGCTTGTCGCCGAGCACCAGCACCTGCGAGACGAACTCGCAGCGCTGGATGGCCTCTTCGATCGGGCCGGGGGCGACGTTCTTGCCGCCGGCGGTGATGATCAGATCCTTCTTGCGGCCGGTGATGTACAGGAAGCCGTCGTTGTCGAGCCTGCCCAGGTCGCCGGTGCGGTACCATCCGTCATCGGTGAACGAGCCTTCGGTCGCCTCCTCGTTCTTGTGGTACTTCGGGAACACCGCGGTGCCCTTGACCTGAATCTCCTCGTCCTCGGCGACACGCAGCTCGAACCCGGGGAAGGCGATGCCGACGGAACCCTGATGGTACGGCACGCCGAGCGGGTTGAACGCGCACGGCGCGGTCGTCTCCGTCAGTCCGTAGCCCTCGTACACGGGCACGTTCGCGCCGCGGAAGAACGCGAGCAGTTCGGGGTCCAGCGGGGCGCCGCCGGCGACGATCCACTGGGCGCGGCCGCCGAGCACGTCGCGCAGCGTCTTGTAGACGATCGGGTCGAAGGCGGCGCGGCGGGTCTTGGCCAGCACACCGACCTTGCCCTTGGCACCCAGCTCCTTCATGTAGTTCTGCGCGGCGACCACCGCGGCGGCGAACGCCACGCCCTTCGGCCCGTGGCCGGCCTTCTGGGACGCCGCGTTGTACACCTTCTCCAGCACGCGCGGCACGACGATCATCACGGACGGCCGGGCGACCTGAAGGTCGGCGATCAGCGTCTTGATACCCTGGGCGATGTAGATCCTGATGTTGCTCGCCACGCAGATGTAGTTGATCGCGCGGGCGAACGAGTGCGCCTGCGGCAGGAACAGCAGCACGGAGTTCTTCTTGTTGTGCAGCAGGTCCGGCATGTAGACGGGCAGGTTCAGCGCGGTCGTGCAGTAGTGCTCGTGCGTCATCTCCACGCCCTTGGGTGCCGCCGTGGAACCCGACGTGTACACGATGGAGCACAGGTCGGTCTTCTTGATCGAGTCGATGCGCTCGTCGAGCTCCTCGTCACTCACCGCGGTCCCGTACGCCTTGATCTCCTCCAGGCCGCCGGTCTCGATGCACAGGATGGTCTCCAGCGACGGGCATTCCTCGATCGCGCCCTCTGCCTTGTCGCGCATGTCGGCGGTCCCGACGATCAGCAGCCGCGCGTCCGAATTGTTGACGATGTTGCGGATCTGCTCGGCGGAGTCGGTGTCGTAGATGGTGGCGAGCACGCCGCCGCAGGCCATGACCGCAGCGTCCGTGACATCCCACGCGTAGGAGGTACGGCACATGAACGCCACGCCGTCGCCCTTCTTCAGCCCGTAGTGCAGCAGGCCCTTGGCGACGCTGCGGATGTCGGCGAGCGTCTCGTTCGCTGTGCTGGTGACCCACTTGCCGGAGTCGTCCTTGTAGGTGTACAGCGGCTCGTCGCCCATGCGTTCGGCGCGGTCCGCATAGATGTCGTAGATGGACATGCCCTCGTCAAGCGGCGGGTTGCCCTCGGTCTTCGTGGTGAGCAGGCCCGTCGTGCTGTCGATCAGCGTCGTGGTCGGGTATCCTGGCCCCCATTCGGCGGTGTTCGGGAGGCTGACCTCGCCGTTCGCGGCAAGAGCGTCGTTCTCCGCGTAATCCGGGCCGTTGGAGGAATCGTCGCCGATCGGGTGCGCGAAGTCACCTCCCAAACGAAGTGCCTTCTGCGTGATATTCGCAGCTTGCTGTCTTACTGAGGTGAACAATGACACGTGACGCTCCTTGGAGGCCTGATAATGCTTAACACATAAATATTACCCGTAAAAACGCCTCTTTTCACCTTACGGTAGCGTAGGAAACAGCGTCGTGTGGGTCGCCCGCTCGCCCGCGGCCATTCGTCAGGTGAAACGGAACGCGCCAAAAGTCGATTCCTTCGGTACACTTGCAACGGTAAGCAAAGAACGCTTGAGTTCGACGAAGAAAGGGCTCTCATGGCTGAAACCCAGAAAGCCACCGTGGTGTTCGGTGTCCTCAACGAGACATCGCAGGACGAAACCCGCGTCGCATTGACGCCGGATATCGTCACACGGTTGAAGAAAGCAGGTGTGTCCTGCCTGGTGCAGAGCGGCGCCGGAATCGCCGCACAATATACCGACGATGATTACGCCAAGGCGGGGGCCGAGGTCGTCGCCGCGGACGATGTGATCGCGCGCGCCGACGTGCTCGGATTCGTGGACCGTCCGTCTGCCGAGACGGTCGCGCGGCTCAAGGCCGGCACGTGGGTGATCGGCATGCTCGGCTCGTTCACCGATGCCGCGTATGTGGACGCCCTCCAGGCGGCCGGTCTTGTCGGTGTCGCGATGGAGAAGCTGCCTCGCCAGCTCAGCTCCGCGCAGTCCATGGACGAGATGACGTCCCAGAATTCGGTCATGGGGTACAAGGCCGCGCTGGTGGCGGCGAACGCCTATGGCTCGTTCTTCCCGATGATGACGACCGCCGCCGGCACGATCCGCCCGGCCAAGGTGCTGATCCTGGGCGCGGGCATCGCCGGCCTGCAGGCCATCGGCACCGCCCGCCGTCTGGGCGCCGTGGTCACCGCGTACGACGTGCGTCCCGCTTCGCGCGGCGAAGTGGAGTCGCTGGGCGCGAAGTTCCTCGATCTCGGTCTCGACTTCTCCAAGGGGCAGGGCGAGGGCGGATACGCCCGCCAGCTCAGCGCCGAGGAGCAGGCCGCCCAGCAGACGGCCGTCGACCAGAAGGCAGCCGGGTTCGACGTCATCATCACCACGGCCAAGGTTCCCGGTCGCAAGCCTCCGATGCTGCTGACCAAGGCCGGCGTGGACGGCCTCAAGCGCGGTGCCGTCATCGTCGACTGTGCGGCCAGCGACTTGGGCGGCAATGTCGAGGGATCCCGCGTCGGCACGCAGGTGACCGATGGGGGAGTGACCATCATCGGTGCCCCGTATCTCGCCAGCGAGGTTTCCAACACCGCCTCGAACCTGCTCGCCCGCAACGTGGGCGACGTGCTCGCCCACTTCGTGCATGACGGTCGTCTGAGCATCGACCTGAACGAGGAACTTGACGACGCCCTCATCGTAGCCGGACGTCCCGCCGCAGAAAGCAAGGAATAATCCATGGACATCATCGTTGCCATCACACTGTTCATACTCGCGCTGCTCATCGGCGTCGAGGTCATCGGCAAGGTGCCCGCCACCCTGCATACGCCGCTGATGTCGGGCGCCAACTCCATCCACGGCATCGTCATCGTCGGTGTCGTCATCGTCGCCGCGCACGCCACCTCGCTCCTGGCCTGGGTGTTCATCTTCCTCGCCGCCGTGCTCGGCACGATGAACGTCGTCGGCGGTTACGTGGTCACCGACCGCATGCTGGAGATGTTCAAGTCCGACAAATCGAAGAAGTCCGCCGACAAGAATGAGGAGGCCAAGTAATGGGTACCCTTGCTGAAGTGCTGAGCAACCCGCTTGGCGTCGTTGAATGGTTCGTGTATCTGTTGGCCGCCGTGTTGTTCGTCGTCGGCCTGCACATGATGAACTCGCCGAAGACCGCGCGCAAGGGCAACCTGATCTCCGCGGCCGGCATGGTCATGGCGGTGGCTATGGCGTTCATCGTGCTGTTCGTCACCGAGATCGGCAACGGCTTCGAGCATCTCGTCGCCGTCGTGCTGCTGATCGTCGGCATCCTCATCGGCACGATCGTCGGCGTGTGGAGCGCGAAGAAGGTCAAGATGACCGACATGCCGCAGCTCGTCTCCGTGTTCAACACGGTCGGCGGCGGCGCGGCGGCCCTCGTCGCGCTCAACGACATCCTCACCTCCGAGGAGCTGCCGACGCTGGTCGTGCTGATCACCGCCGGACTTGGCATCATGATCGGTTCCGTCACGTTCACCGGCTCGCTGATCGCCGCCGGCAAGCTGCAGGGCGTCAAGTTCCTGCGCAAGCTCACCCTCCCCGCGAAGGGCGTGTGGAACATCGGCTTCATTGTGCTCACCGTCGTCTCGTTCGTCATGCTGTGCGTGCAGCCCGAGCAGCGTCTGCTGTGGTGTGTGCTGACCACGGTGTTCGCGCTGTGCTACGGTCTGGTGTTCGTCATCCCGATCGGCGGCGCTGACATGCCCGTCGTCATCTCGGTGCTTAACGCCTGCACTGGCACCGCCGTCGCCATGAGCGGTCTGGCAATCAACAACATCGCGCTGATCGTCGCCGGCGCACTCGTCGGCGCGGCCGGGGTCACGCTCTCCCTGGCGATGTCCAAGGCCATGAACCGTCCGCTGATGAGCGTGCTCGCCGGCGGCTTCGGCGGTGGCGCCTCGGCCGGCGGCGACGCCGACGGCCCCGAGGGCACGATGAAGGAGACCAGCGCCGATGACGTCGCCGTGCAGCTGGTGTACGCCGACAAGGTCATCTTCGTGCCGGGCTTCGGTCTGGCGCAGGCCCAGGCGCAGCGCGAGCTGGCCGATCTGGGCGACCTGCTCAAGGGTCATGGCGTCGAGGTGTCGTACGCGATCCACCCGGTCGCGGGACGTATGCCCGGTCACATGAACGTGCTACTCGCCGAGGCCAACGTGCCGTACGAGGAGCTGATCGACCTCGACGATATCAACCCGCAGTTCCCGTCCGCCAACGTGGCCCTGGTCGTCGGCGCCAACGACGTGACCAACCCGGCCGCGCGTCGCCCCGGCACCCCGGTCTCCGGCATGCCGATTCTCGACGTCGACAAGGCGCAGAACGTGGTCGTCATGAAGCGCGGTCGCGGCAAGGGCTATGCCGGCATCGAGAACGAGCTGTACTTCGAGCCCAACACGCAGATGCTGTTCGGCGACGCCAAGGCCGGTCTGCAGTCCGTCATCGCTGCCGTGAAGGAGCTCATCTCGTAACCGTCACCGCTCCGGCTTACCGGTGCGGATGGAGCGAAACGATACGGGAGTGGCCCGCTGGATGGATTTCCAGCGGGCCACTCCCAATTCATATTCAGCTCGGCGGAGTGCATGGCGGCTTCGGCCGGGAAGCTGCCGTCAGAGTCCGAACACGCGGGTGACGAAATTCGTCACCGTCTTCCAGTACACCACCGGTGCCGTGCTGGCGCTCATGGAATGACCTGCCGAGGGAATCAGCAGTTTCTGCCGGTCGATGCTCGCGCAGGCGTCGAAGTTCTCGTCCAAAGCCCTGGATGGCACGAAATCGTCCGCGCCGCCGTGGATGAACAGCATCGGAATCGTGGCATGCTTCAGCTGTTCCACGCACGAGGCTTCCTGGAAACCGTACCCGGCACGCCGCCGCGCGATCGCCCCCATCGTCGTCACGATCGGCTTGGCGAGGAACTTCGGCAGGTGAAACATCGATCGCGCGCAGTCGATGAACTGCTGGCCGACCGACGCATAGCCGCAATCCTCGACCGCCGCCACGACGTTCCTGGGCAGGTCCGGCTCGCCGACGGTCATCATGACCGCGGCCGCGCCCATGGACTTGCCCTGCAGCAGGATGCGGGCGTCCGCGTCGCTGTCGATGATCAGCGATATCCACCGCATCAGGTCACGGCGGTCCAGCCATCCCATGCCCGCATAGCGGCCTTCGCTGAGCCCGTGGCCGCGCAGCGCCGGAACCAGCACGGTGAACCCGAGACGGGCGAAACGATGCGCGTACTTCGCCATATCCTGCGGTTGCCCCGAATACCCGTGGCAGCATATCGCATACAGGTGGGGCTTCGCACCGGCGCAATCGGGATCGAACAGCCAGCCATGAAGCTGGATGCCGTCCTCCGCCGAGATGACCACCGGCTGCTTGGACTGGTCGAACCAATCCGCCGCCTCGACCTCTTCGGCCGCGTCGAGCCGGGGTCCCTTGTCCGCGACTTTGCCGTCATCCCTGCCGGATCTGAGCATCGAGTGCTTCGCCTGTGCATCCAGCGCATACGAGAACATGAGATTCGCCAGCCCGTAAGTGGCGCCGGCTACCACGGAGGCCGCGATTCCGCCTCCCACTACTATCCGTGATGTGTTACGCGCCATTGCAAACCTCCCAGCCGATTCGGTGCATGTCCCATTGCGTCCATTGTAGGGCCTCGCCGGGGTCGATGACGGCATGACGACGAAACAGCCGGGCGGATCGGGCGTTCGATTCGTTTGCCGGGATAGACGTTCCATCGAATGTCCCGCGCGGCCGTATAATTGTTTCTCGTTGCTTTGGCGAGGGCATTCCGATTCGCGAGAACGGGTCTGCCGTAATCGACTCGGCGTTGAATACCACCCCTCCTTGGGGAGTTCTGCGGCGCGTCGTGGCGTCAAATAGACAGAACGACAAGTAACACTCAAGGAGAACCATTATGGCAAACACCATCAAGATCGCCGGTGACATCCGTGACGAATTCGGCAAGGGCGCTGCGCGCCGCATGCGCGTGGCCAAGCTCATCCCCGCCACCTTGTACGCGGGCGGCGACCAGCCGACGTTCGTGAAGCTCCCGATGAAGGAGACCACGCTGGCCCTGCGCCACACGAACGCGCTGTTCTCGATCTCCTTCGGTGGCCAGACCAAGCTGGCCGTCGTCAAGGATGTGCAGCGCAACCCCGTCAAGCGCATCGTTGAACACATCGACTTCTACGAGGTCAAGGCCGGCGAGAAGATCGACGTCGAGGTGCCGGTGTTCGTCGAGGGCACGCCGAAGGGTGCCGCCGTCGCGTTCGTCGACCTGCAGGAGCTCAAGGTCCGCGCCGATGTCACCAACCTGCCCGAGCGCATCGTGGTCAACGTTGACGGCCTGACCGACGGCACCAAGGTGCTGCTCAAGGACGTCGTGCTGCCGGAAGGCGCCGAGCTCGACATGGACGATCCGGAGACCTCCGTCGTCAGCGTCGAGGTGCCTGAGGACACCACCGAGTCCGCTGCTGCCGCTCCGGCCGCTGACGCCGATGCCGCTGCTGCCGCTCCGGCCGCCGATGCGGACGCCAAGTGATCCGTCTCGCACAGCACATCGGATTCCCGCGTGACACACGGGAGTGACGCTTGAGAAAAGCCCACCACAAGCGTGGGCTTTTTTCATAATGTGAACGAGCTCACGCCGAATGCGTCATCGGTGTGAGAAAGTATCTCTCAGAGCCGGTGCCAGAAGCGCCGACTGCCCCATCTGGCCGCCGTGACGTAAACGGCGACGTTATCAAAGAAGTGGTTATGACAGAAAACAATCATCACGATTCCGCCGCGCTGGACAAGCTCACCGAGCCGTTCACCGTGCTGCCGAACGACAATCCCGCATCCGACGCGAAGCGCCAGGAGCTCATCGACAAGCCGGCATTCGGTCAGGTCTTCTCCGACAACATGGCCCACATGAGCTGGACCAAGGGCGAGGGCTGGGGCGACCGTCGCATCGAGCCGTACGCGCCGCTGAAGCTGGATCCGGGCGCATCCGTGCTGCACTACGCCCAGGAGGTCTTCGAAGGTCTGAAGGCATACCGCCACGCCGACGGCTCCACCTGGCTGTTCCGCCCGGACGCGAACGCCGAGCGTTTCCAGAACTCCGCCAAGCGCCTGTACCTGCCCGAGCTGTCCGTGGACGACTTCCTCGGCTCCGTGGCGGCCCTCGTCAAGCGCGACGTCAACTGGGTGCCCACCCGCCGCGAGTACACGCTGTACATGCGTCCGTTCATGTTCGCCTCCGAGCCGTTCCTCGGCGTGCGTGCCCCGCACGAGGTCGACTACTGCGTGATCGCCTCCCCGTCCGGCCCGTACTTCCCGGGCGGCGTCAAGCCGGTGAGCATCTGGGTGGAAGACAAGTGGTTCCGCACCGGCCCCGGCGGCACCGGCTTCGCCAAGTGCGGCGGCAACTACGCCGCCTCGCTGCTCGGCGAATACACCGGCATCGACAACGGCTGCGAGCAGGTGTGCTTCGTGGACGCCGCCACCAAGACCTACCTTGAGGAGCTCGGCGGCATGAACATGATGGTCGTGCACAAGGACGGCCACGTGGAGACCCCGTCCCTGACCGGCAACATCCTGCCGGGCGTGACCCGCCGTTCCCTGATCCAGCTCATGCAGGATCGCGGCATCGACGTGGTCGAGACGATGATCAAGCTCACCGACCTGCTCGACGACATCAAGTCCGGCGAGGTCACCGAGGTGTTCGCCTGCGGTACCGCCGCCATCATCACCCCGATCGGCCGCTTCAAGTCCAAGGAGTTCGACGTGACCGTGGCCAACGGCGAATCCGGCAAGCTCACGATCGACCTGCGCGACCAGCTGCTCGGCATCCAGCTCGGCGAGGTCGAAGACCCGCACAACTGGATGTGGAAGGTCTGCTGAGCGCAGTCCAGTTCTACGTGAAGCCCCGCCCATCGGCTCGATCGAGCCCGGCGGGGCTTTTCGTATAGAACCCGCTCCCGCTGGCGGGAGCTGTCGAGCGTAGCGAGACTGAGGGTGGTTTTTATATGCCCATAAGGATTGCCTGCGGCAGCTGCGTTGCCGTCATCTGCACGCGGCCATCGGCAACCATGATGACTGGTGGATGGACAACAAGCCGGCGCTGAACCTGTTCGAGAGCATCGAACCGAACGGCACCGTTGAACTGGAAGGACTTGGAACGGTCAACCTGTCGCACTTCCCATATCGCGAAGACCTCGCGTACGGATGGCCCGATGACGCGGTCCGATTCCACGATCAGGCGCTGCCGTTCGACGGACGCAAGCTGCTGTACGGTCACACGCATCAGCTGTCTCCCGCGGGTGCGCGGCCGGAATCGCTCAACGTCAATTCTGCGCGGACTGCCGGGCTCCGGTAAGTCGACATGGGCGCAGAACTGGGTGTCCGACCCCGCCAACACGTGGCCGCATTGCGTGATCTCGCTCGACGCCGGCTGGGATGTGGTCGCCGACGCGCAGCATGCGAACCCGGAGTATGCGAATGAGCTGGCGCGGCTCGCCACACGGCACGGGGCAATCTGGCGGACGGAGGATTTCGACGTGCCCCTGGACGAGCTGCTGCGCCGCAACGAGGCCCGGCCGCGCGCCGACCATGTGCCGGAGGAGTACATCCGCTCGTCGTGGAAGCGGTTCCACCACGTGATGTTCCGCCCGCTCAATCCCGAAGACCCGAACGGCAACCTGCTTAAACGCATGATCGCCGACCCGTACGTCCGGGTCACACCGGTGCGCGGCGAGAGCGACGTATTCGCCTGCAATTTCACTCGAGAGGCGTTCCTCGAAGGACGTTGGAACACGCGCACGATCAACGCCCGCGGGCTCTGAAGTATGACACGGTGGTCGCGCACGGCGACACATCCCCGGGATCGTTCCCCGTGCGCGTGGAGCGCAAGGAGAACGGCATCGACCTGACCTATGAGCGACAGACGTTCAAGGAACGCGACATCGGATCAAGGTCGGCGAGATCCTGACCCGGATCGGAGCCGATTCTAGTTTCGGGTAGCCGGCTTGCGGTAGGCTCATGTACGGCCGGATGGTTGTGATGTTGGCGAGGAGTGGCACGTGGAGGAACTGGCACTGGAAAGCAATGCCTTTTTCATGGGCATCGAATATCTTGCGGTGTTCTGCAGCGGGCTGATGGGCGGTCTATGCGCGGTTCGCAAGAACTATGACCTGTTCGCCATGCTGATCACCGCGTGGCTGACCGCGTTGGGCGGCGGCATCATCCGTGACGTGATGCTCGGCTCCCTGCCGCCGGTGGGCATCTCCGACCGCGGGTTCGTGCTGACCGCACTGGTGTCGGGCCTGGCTATCGCCGTGATCCATCCGGAAGTGGACAAGCTCAGATGGTCGATGCTGACCATCGACGCCTTGGCGGTCGGCTTGTTCGCGGTGAACGGCACCTCGAAGGCGCTCGATTTGGGAACCTCCGGCATGACGGCGGTGTTCATGGGCATGTTCACCGCGCTGGGCGGCGGTCTGGTCCGGGACATGCTCCTGAACGACGTGCCGATGATCATCCGCGACAAGCACCTGTACGCGGTTCCTTCCGCGGTCGGATGCGTGCTCACCGTGTTCGTGTGCAGGGGAGTGCAATGGAAGATGCTGGATTTCACGGCCGAGGTGGTGCTCGACTGCGCGATCGTCGTGCTGGTCGTGGTCATGCGTCTGCTGTCGGTCAAGTTCAGCATCATGCTTCCCGGCGCGGTCAAGCGGCACAACACGTATCTTCCCAGCGAGTCGCGGTATCTGAAACGCCCGGTCATCCATCCCGATGCCCACGATGGCGGCGATGACGACAAAGACCAGTCTCGGGCTTGACGCTTTCGGACCACCCCCACCCGCTTCGCGGGAGCCCCCGCTGGCGGGTGGGGGTGGCCGGCTAACACGAAAGAACCCCCGGGAACCTTGCGGTTCCGCGGGGGTCTTATGCTGTGACGACCGTCAGACGGTCATGCTCACATGTTGTTGATGGCGACTGCCATGCCCGACTTGCGGTTGGCGGCCTGGTTCTTGTGAATCACGCCAGCGCCAGCGGCCTTGTCGAGCTTCTGGGAAGCGACCTTGTAGGCGGCTTCGGCAGTGGCCTTATCGCCGGCGGCGATGGCCTCACGGGTTGCGCGGATGGCGGTCTTCAGGCTGGACTTGACGGCCACGTTACGCTTGTGCGCCTTCTCATTGGTGAGCACGCGCTTCTTCTGCGACTTAATGTTTGCCACGTTTTCTCCAAACGACGTTTGCTATAAGGACATACAGGGAGTCATGCTACCACGATGTTCGGATAAAACCGACCCCGTGTTCCGTGTGTCGTCGGGAAATTGCCGACGGTGACCGGTAAACTTAGTGACTTGCGGCACATGGCGTCACATTTACGATGCCAAAGGCCCGCGACGAACGAGCACCACGGACGAAAGGAACCGGATCAGGGTGATTGAGCCGAAGAACAAGCCAGGGTTTACCGATCAGTCGCTAATCCGGAATTTCTGCATCATCGCACACATCGACCACGGCAAGTCCACGGTGGCCGACCGCATCCTGCAACTGAGTGGCATCGTTCCTGAGCGCGAGATGCGTGACCGCTTCCTCGACCGCATGGACATCGAGCAGGAGCGCGGCATCACCATCAAATCGCAGGCCGTGCGCGTGCCGTGGACCTTCGAGGGCACCGAGTACACGCTCGGCATGATCGACACCCCCGGCCACGTGGATTTCACGTATGAGGTGTCGCGCGCGCTGGCCGCATGCGAGGGCGCGGTGCTGCTCGTCGACGCGACGCAGGGCATCGAGGCGCAGACGCTGTCCAACCTGTACATGGCCATCGACCATGATCTGGCCATCATCCCCGTGCTCAACAAGATCGACCTGCCCAGTGCCGAGCCGGACAAGCACGCGGAGGAGATCGCGGGACTGATCGGATGCAAGCCGAGCGACGTGCTGCGCGTGTCGGGCAAGACCGGCGAAGGCGTCGCCGATCTGCTCGACCACATCGTCATGGAGGTTCCCGCTCCGCACGGCGACCCGAAGGCGCCGGCGCGTGCGCTGATCTTCGACTCGGTGTACGACTCGTACCGCGGCATCGTCACCTATATCCGTATGGAGGACGGTGAGCTCAAGTCGCGTGAGAAGGTGCACATGATGGGCATCGGCATGACGCACGAGCCCATCGAGATTGGCGTCATCAGCCCCGACATGACCCCCACCAAGGCGCTCGGCGCCGGCGAGGTCGGCTACATCATCACCGGCGCGAAGGACGTCAGCCAGTCCAAGGTCGGCGACACCGTGACCTCCGCCGTCCGCCCTGCAGCCGAGGCGCTGCCCGGCTATCGCGACCCCCAGCCCATGGTGTACGCGGGTCTCTTCCCGATCGACAACGCCCAGTTCCCCGAACTGCGCGACGCGCTCGACAAGCTCAAGCTCAACGACGCCGCGCTCATCTACGAGCCCGAGACGTCGGTGGCGCTGGGCTTCGGCTTCCGATGCGGGTTCCTCGGCTTGCTGCACATGGAGATCGTCTCGGAGCGTCTGGAACGCGAGTTCGGTCTCGACCTGATCTCCACCGCGCCGAACGTTCCGTATGAGGTGACCGCCGAGGACAACACCGTGCACCGGGTGACCAACCCGAGTGAATTCCCGGACGGCAAGATCAAGAAGATCGTCGAGCCGATGGTCGCTGCCGACATCATCACGCCGAAGGATTTCATTGGTTCGGTGATGGACCTGTGTCAGGACCACCGCGGCATCATGGGCACGATGGAATACATCTCCACCGACCGCGTGGAGATGCACTACCGCATCCCGCTCGCCGAGATTGTGTTCGACTTCTTCGACCAGCTCAAGTCCCGCACCAAGGGCTACGCGTCACTCGACTACCATGAGGACGGCGAGCAGGCCGCGGACCTCGTCAAGGTCGACATCCTCATCCAGGGCGAGAAGGTCGACGCGTTCAGCGCCATCGTGCATCGCGACAAGGCATACAGCTACGGCGTGATGATGACCAAGAAGCTGCGCGAGCTGATTCCCCGCCAGCAGTTCGAGATCCCGATTCAGGCGGCGATCGGATCGCGCATCATCGCACGCGAGAACATCCGTGCACTGCGCAAGGACGTGCTCGCCAAATGCTACGGCGGCGACATCACCCGTAAGCGCAAGCTACTCGAAAAGCAGAAGGCCGGCAAGAAGCGCATGAAGATGCTCGGCCACGTCGAGGTGCCGCAGGAGGCGTTCATCGCGGCCCTGTCCACCGGCGAGGCCGGCAACGACCGCGACACCAAGGATAAGATCCGCGCCGCGCAGAAGACGGAAGGCTGATGGAGGTTTTTGATATGCCCCCGCTGGCGGGGGCTGACAGCCGAAGGCTGGCTGGGGGTGGTCCAGCGAATGACCGCCTTCAGCCGGCTACGCCGACAACCCCCGCCAATGCGGGCGATGCGGCAGGCTACGAAATCTACATCCATGTGCCGTTCTGCATGCGGCGTTGCGGCTACTGCGATTTCAACACATACACGGCCACGGACATGGGCGCGGGCGCGTCCCGCGGCAATTACGCGAACATGGTGGTGCGTGAGATGCGTCTCGTGCGCGATTGGCAGCTCGTGCACGGCATCGAGGAGCCGCCCGTCTCCACGGTGTTCTTCGGCGGCGGCACGCCCACTATTCTGCCGGCGTGCGATCTGGTCATGATGCTGGACGCGGTCCGTGGCCTGTGGGGCATCGAACCGGAGGCGGAGATCACCACCGAGGCGAATCCCGACACGGTCGACGAGCGCTATATCGGCGCGCTCGCGGAAGGAGGGCTCACCCGCGTGTCATTCGGCATGCAGTCAGCCGTGCCGCATGTGTTGAAAACCCTCGACCGCACGCATACGCCCGCCAATGTGGAGGCCGGTGTCAGGGCGGCCGACAGGGCCGGCCTGCGCTCCAGCGTGGACCTGATCTACGGGGCGCCGGGGGAGAGCCTTGACGATTGGCGAGACTCGGTGCGCACGGCAGTCGATCTTGGCGTGAACCATGTCTCCGCCTATGCACTTACCGTGGAACCGACCACGAAGATGGGTCGACAGATCGCGGCGGGCACATTGCCCAAGCCCGACGATGACGACGAGGCAGCGAAATACGAGATCGCCGATGACCTGTTCGCCGCGGCGGGCCTAGAATGGTACGAGATCTCTAACTGGTCGCGCCCGGGCTATGAGAGCCGGCACAATCTCGGGTATTGGCGCAACGTCGACTGGGCTGGCCTGGGCCCTGGAGCGCACAGCCACTACAACACGGTTATGGGCAGCTCCACAGACGGTGCCGCCGCGAACAGCGACGCCGCTGGAGACGTTTCGACTTCCGTAACCTCCACATCGATGCGCGGTTGGGACATCGCGCATCCGCGCATGTGGGGGATGGCCATCAACGACGGGCGTGTGCCGTGGTCGGGCGATGAGACCATATCGCCCACGGAGAACCTTGAAGAGCTCATCATGCTTGGCCTGCGCATTCGGGAAGGGCTCGACATCGGCCTCGTCAATCGGCATATCGAAGCGGTGAACCGGGCGCAGGATGCGGCGCAGGGAACGCTGCGCATCATCGACGACGCGTGCCTCATGCCGCTGGTCGGGGATGGCCTCATCACCCTCGACCCGACGACGGGCCATGCCGTCGCCACGAGGAGAGGCCGGTTGCTCAACGACGCCGTCATCGAGCGCATGTTCGGCGCGGTCGGCCTGTAGTGGCTCCGGCAGTGAAACGTCGAAGCAGACTTTGACCGTGCCGAACTTCACCTTGCTCACGATGGAGAATGCGTCACCCAGGCTATGCTGGGGATCGGCGAGGTTCCGAGGTCGCTTTTCGTGATGAGTGCGATGCCGAAGGATTCGATGGCGATTCCCGTCAGAAAGCATATCAGCCGCTTGATGGAATACGGCATGAATCATGACTCCTTTCGTGTGTTCTGCCCGATGTAGTGCTGGAAGGCAGGTCGACGGGATGCCTGTTGCGTCAGGCTTGAAGATTCTCGATTACCTTGCGCAAGAGAGCTTCGCAGTCTCTCGCGTTCCGCCGCGGTCTCGTACCGTGCAGCTTCGCTGCCGTGCTAGCACCTTCTGGGTTGTAAGCAAACTAAATATGTCCATCGGAGAAAAGTTCAATACAGATAAAATTGAACTCAGGTTGTTTCGCTGACAAAGCCGTGATATTCTTTTGAACCAGAATTTGAACTTTGAACCAACGTGAATTGAGGAAGTCATTGGAGAGCTTCGCGACGCGGCTGAGAACCGCCATGAACGCCCGTCACCTCAGACAGGTCGACATCGTGCGTGCCGCCCAGGCGTCAGGTGTCAAACTCGGCAAAAGCCACATCAGCCAATATGTCAGCGGCAAGACGACGCCCCGCGCGGATACGCTCAGGTTCCTCGCCGATACGCTGCAGGTCGACGAGCAATGGCTGCTCGGCCATGATCGCGGACGGCCCGACATGCCGGCACAGCCGAAACGGGTGCCGGACAATCCCGGCGGCCGGGCCGACGCGCCACGCACGCCATCATCCCAAGCGCCCGCACCCCAGACAACGTCACCATCACACGAACCGGAAGGAACACCCATGCGCCACTTCAACAAATCCACCAAACTTGACAATGTGCTGTACGACGTGCGCGGACCGGTCGTCGACGAGGCCGCCCGCATGGAGCAGTCCGGCATGCACGTGCTCAAGCTCAACATCGGCAACCCCGCACCGTTCGGTTTCCGCACACCGGACGAGGTCGTCTACGACATGTCCCGGCAGCTCAGCGACACGGAAGGCTACTCCGCGTCCAAGGGCCTGTTCTCGGCGCGCAAGGCGATCATGCAGTACGCGCAGCTCAAGAACCTGCCCAATGTCGGCATCGAAGACATCTACACCGGCAACGGCGTCAGCGAGCTGATCAACCTGTCGTTGTCCGCCCTGCTCGACAACGGCGACGAGGTTCTGGTGCCCAGCCCCGACTACCCGCTGTGGACCGCCTGCGTCAACCTGGCCGGCGGCACCGCCGTGCACTACGTGTGCGATGAGGAATCCGAATGGTACCCGGACATCGATGACATGCGCAGCAAGATCACCGACCGCACGGTGGCGATCGTCCTGATCAACCCGAACAATCCGACCGGCGCCCTCTACCCGAAGGAGGTGCTGCAGCAGATCGTCGATCTGGCCCGCGAACACCAGCTGATGATCTTCTCCGACGAGATCTACGACCGTCTGGTGATGGACGGACTCCAGCACGTCTCGATAGCGTCCATGGCCCCGGACCTGTTCTGTGTCACGTTCTCCGGCCTGTCGAAGTCGCACATGATCGCGGGCTACCGCATCGGATGGATGGTGCTCAGCGGCAACAAGTCCATCGCGAAGGACTACATCGAGGGCATCAACATGCTCACCAACATGCGCATCTGCTCGAACGTGCCCGCCCAGTCGATCGTGCAGACCGCCCTCGGCGGCCACCAGAGCGTCAACGACTACATCGTGCCCGGCGGCCGTCTGTACGAGCAGCGCGAATACATCTACAACGCGTTGAACTCGATTCCCGGCGTCACCGCGGTCAAGCCGAAGGCCGCGTTCTACATCTTCCCCAAGCTCGACGTGAAAAAGTTCAACATCACTGATGATGAGCAGTTCGCGCTTGACCTGCTGCATGACAAGCGCATCCTCATCACGCGCGGCGGCGGGTTCAACTGGCATGAGCCGGACCACTTCCGTATCGTCTACCTGCCGCGCATCGAAGTGCTCAGGGACGCGACGGAAAAGCTCACCGACTTCCTCAGCTACTACCGGCAGTAGTCGAGCGGGGCCGCCACGTCCTCGCCGCCGATAGGATGGACGCTATGAAGCACATCGTCGTGGGCATTCTGGCTCATGTGGACGCGGGCAAGACCACGCTGTCCGAAGCGCTGCTCTACCGTTCGGGGCAGATTCGCAGGCTCGGCCGCGTCGATCACGGCGATGCGTTCCTCGACACCGACGCGATGGAGCGGGCGCGAGGCATCACGATATTCGCCGAGCCCGCCATCATCCGATCCGGTGATCTGACGATCACCCTCATCGATACGCCGGGGCACGTCGATTTCTCCGCCGAGACCGAGCGCGTGCTGGCGGTGCTGGATTACGCCATACTGGTGGTGTCCGGGGCGGACGGCATCCAGGGGCATACCGAGACGCTGTGGCGCCTGTTGCGGCGATACAACGTGCCGACCTTCATATTCGTCAACAAGATGGACGCGCCCGGCGCCGACCGGGCCGCACTGCTCGCCCAGCTGCGTGACAGGTTCTCCGACGGCTGCGTGGACTTCGAGAACGGCGCTCCGCCCCGGTCGATGGAAGACATCGCGATGCTCGACGAATCGGCCATGAACGAGTTCCTGGACTCCGGCGCCGTCGCGGACAAGCGGCTGAAAGCCATGATATCCGCGCGCTCGCTGTTCCCCGTGTTCTTCGGGTCCGCTCTCGCCATGGAGGGCATCGATGGCTTCCTCGCCGGCTTTGAACGGTATACCAAGGAGATCGAACCGGGTGCTCGTTTCGGGGCACGTGTATATAAGGTGTCGCATGACGAGCATGGCAACCGTCTGACGTGGCTGCGCGTCACCGGGGGAGAGATCAAGGCGAAGATGGTGCTTGACGGCGACGAGAAGGCCGACCAGGTGCGCCTGTATTCCGGCGCGAAATTCACCACGGTCGATGCGCTGCCCGCCGGCTCGGTCTGCGCCGTCACCGGCCTGACGCACAGCCGCCCCGGTCAGGGGCTGGGCGACCAGTGCGACGCCGACGCCCCGGTGCTGCAGCCGGTGCTCACCTACACGCTGTTGCCGCAGGGGGAGGATCCTCACCGTTGCCTGACCGCGCTGCGAGAACTGGATGATGAGGACCCTCTGCTGCATGTGGTATGGCAGGAGAGGCTGCAGGAGATCCATGTGCAGCTCATGGGCGCGGTTCAATTGGAGATCATCCAGCAGATCATGCGGGACCGTTTCAACTTGAACGTCGGCTTCGGCCCCGGATCCATCCTCTACAAGGAGACGATCGCCCATGCGGTGGAGGGCATCGGCCACTTCGAGCCGCTACGACACTACGCCGAGGCGCACGTGCTGCTGGAGCCGGGCGAGCCGGGCAGCGGACTGACCTTCGCCACATCCTGTTCCGAAGACGTGCTGGCCCGCAACTGGCAGAGGCTCATCCTGACGCATTTCGCCGAGAAGGAGCATCTGGGCGTGCTCATCGGCGTCCCCATCACCGACATGAAGCTCACGCTGCTCACCGGCCGCGCGCACGAGAAGCATACGGAGGGTGGTGATTTCCGCCAAGCCACCTACCGGGCCATCCGACAGGGGCTGATGACCGCCCTGGTCGAGGGAGACTTCTCCCGGCACGACCTGTTCGACGAGGACGCCGCGGAGGACGTCGCCGAAGACGCGGCCGCAGCCGATGCCAAAACAGCCCGGACGGACGAATCGGAGTCGTCGGACGGCAGCGCCTTCGCCTCCGCGGCCGCCCGCGATCCCGGCTGGTGCCGGGTGCTCGAACCGTGGTACCGCTTCCGGCTCGACATCCCGCAGGACATGCTCGGCCGGGCCATGTCCGACATACAACGCATGTCGGGCATGTTCGACCCACCCGAGATGGACGGCCAGTTCGCCGTGCTGGCGGGAGTCTGCCCGGTATCCGAGATGCGCGACTACGCCATGGACGTGAACGTCTACACCCACGGCACGGGCCATCTGGGGTGCGTGTTCGACGGCTACCGGCCATGCCACAATGCGGCCGAGGTCATCGAACAAGCGGGATACGATCCGGGAGACGATCTCGAAAACACCCCTGATTCGGTGTTCTGCGCGCATGGCGCCGGTTACACGGTCAAATGGTACCGGGTGCCGGATTTCATGCATCTGGATCGCGCATACGACGCCGGGCAGTGACGTCTTCGCCGGGCAAAGGGGTCCGGCGGCAGTGACAGTGATATTCGTCACACTTAACACGCCATTCACATAAGAGACATCTCATTGACATGCGAAACGGGTGCCGCAGATTTTCCGAATCGCTTGAGAAACATTGAAATTGGGTATTGACAAACACCTCGACTCGGTATATGGACAGCGAAACGTGTTTGACATAGCCGAGCGGTACTCTTTCCTACGCACTAACAAAAGAACCGCAGGTTGTCAAGACCCTGCCAAAACGATATGAAGGTGGTTTCGGTGACTTTCCACGCCCCGCTCGATTTGAGCATACATAAATCACAAGGTCTGTACGACCCAAGCTCAGAACATGACGCTTGCGGCGTAGGTATGGTCACCACACTCAACAAGCGGCCGGAACGTAAGATCATCGACGACGCCATCGAAGTGCTCGTCAATCTCAACCACCGTGGCGCCGTGGGCGCCGAGGAGAACACCGGTGATGGTGCGGGCATCCTGATGAGCATGCCCGACGAGTTCATGCGGGCCACCACGGGCGTCGAACTGCCCGAGGCCGGCCATTACGCGGCGGGCATCGCGTTCCTCGACCGCGACATCGCCACGTCCGGCCGGCAGGAGCAGGCCATCGCGAGCATCGTGCGCGAAGAGGGTCTGGAAGTGCTCGCCTGGCGAGTGGTGCCGACCAACCCGGACGGGCTCGGCCTGCAGGCGCTCGCCTCGATGCCCAGCTTCAAGACGCTGGTCATCGCCGACGCCGAAGGCAAGCTGGCGGGCATCGAGCTCGACCGCAAGACCTTCCGCATCCGCAAGCGCGTCGAGCACGAGGTCGGCATCTACTTCGCGTCGCTGTCGGCCCGCACCATCACCTACAAGGGCATGCTCACCACGATGCAGCTCACCCCGTTCTTCCCCGACCTGTCGGATTCGCGCATGAAGGCGAAGATCGCGATTGTGCACTCGCGCTTCTCCACGAACACGTTCCCGAGCTGGCCGCTCGCGCAGCCGTTCCGCCTGCTCGCCCACAACGGCGAGATCAACACGATCCAGGGCAACCGCAACTGGCTGTCGGCCCGCGAAGGCCGCCTGAGCTCCGAACTGCTCGGCGAGTTCGAGCCGTTGCTGCCGATCACCACGCCCGGCTATTCGGATTCCGGCACGTTCGACGAATGCCTCGAACTGCTGCACCTCGCCGGCCGCTCCCTGCCGCACGCCATCTCGATGATGCTGCCGCCGGCATGGGAGAACAACGACCAGCTCGACCCCGACGTGCGCGCGTTCTACGAGTACAACAACACACTGATCGAACCGTGGGACGGCCCGGCCGACATCATCTTCACCGACGGCACGCAGGTGGGCGCCCTGCTCGACCGCAACGGCTTCCGTCCCGGCCGCTGGCAGCTCACCGATGACGGCTACCTTGTGCTCGCCTCCGAAGCCGGCGTGCTGCCGGAGATCGACGACAAGCATATCGTCTCCAAGGGCCGTCTGGAGCCCGGAAAGATGTTCCTTGTCGACACCGACGAGGGCCGCATCATCCCCGACGAGGAGATCAAGAGGAACCTTGCCTCGCAGCACCCGTACCGTAAGTGGGTCGAAGGCAACTCCGTGGAGATGAGCGACCTGCCGCAGCGCGAGCACGTGAGCCATTCCGGCCAGTCCGTGCAGCGTCGTCAGCGCGCGTTCGGCTACACCGAGGAAGACCTCAAGATGCTGCTCACGCCGATGGCCAACACCGGCAAAGAGCCGCTGGGCTCGATGGGCAACGACAACCCGCTGCCGGTGCTCTCCAAGCGCAGCCGCATGCTGTTCGACTACTTCCACCAGAAGTTCGCGCAGGTCACCAACCCGCCGCTGGACTGGGAGCGCGAGGAGATCGTCACCTCGCTCGAATCCGCCATTGGCCCCGAGCCGAACCTGCTGGAGGATTCCGAGCTGCACGCCAAGAAGATCCTGATCCCGCTGCCCGTCATCAACTCCGATGAGATGGCGCAGCTCAAGCGGCTCGACAAGGCCAAGGTGCTCGGCGGATACTACCGTCCGTTCGTCGTCAAGGGCCTGTATCAGGTTGCCGGCGGCGGCAAGGCGCTGGGCGAGCGCCTTGAGGAGATCTTTGCCGAAGTCGACGAGGCCATCGCGGGCGGCAGCAACTTCATCGTGCTGTCCGACCGTGATTCCAACCACACGTGGGGCCCGATCCCGTCACTGCTGCTCACCAGCGCCGTGCAGCACCACCTGCTGCGCAAGCACACCCGCACGCAGATCTCGATGGCCGTCGAGGCCGGCGATGTGCGTGAGATCCATCATGTCGCGCTGCTGATCGCATACGGTGCCGCATGCGTCAACCCGTATCTGGCGTTCGAATCCGTCGAGGATCTGGCCCGCACCGGCTACCTGAAGGTCGACGAGCGCACAGCCGTGAAGAACCTGACCAAGGCGCTGTCCATCGGCGTGCTGAAGATCATGTCGAAGATGGGCGTCTCCACCATCATGAGCTACCGCGGAGCGCAGCTGTTCGAGGCGGTCGGCCTGAGCAAGGACATCGTCGACAAGTACTTCACCGGCACGGTCTCGCAGGTCGGCGGCATCGGGCTCGACGAGCTGGCCGAGGAGGTGGCGATTCGCCACCGCGTGGCCTACCCGAACCAGTGGACCGCCACCCCGCACATGAACCTCGAAACCGGCGGCGAATACAAGTGGCGCCGTACCGGCGAGGATCATCTGAACGACCCCGAGGCGATTTTCCTGCTGCAGCAGTCGACCGCTCGCGGCGACTACCAGATGTTTAAGAAGTACTCGCACCACATCAACGACACGTCGAACCGCATTATGACGCTGCGCGGACTCATGAAGTTCAAGCACGACCGCAAGCCGATCGACATCTCCGAGGTCGAGCCGGCCTCCGAGATCGTCAAGCGGTTCTCCACCGGCGCAATGAGCTACGGCTCCATCTCGCAAGAGGCGCACGAGACGCTCGCCATCGCCATGAACACGATCGATGCGCGTTCCAACTCCGGCGAGGGCGGCGAATCCGACGACCGCATCGAGGATCCGCTGCGTTACAGCCGCATCAAGCAGATCGCATCCGCCCGCTTCGGCGTCACCAGCGATTACCTGGTGCACGCCACCGACCTGCAGATCAAGCTCGCCCAGGGCGCCAAGCCCGGCGAGGGCGGCCACCTGCCCGGTGCCAAGGTCCCGCCGTGGATCGCCAAGGTCCGTCACGCGACCCCCGGCGTGGAGCTCATCTCCCCGCCGCCTCACCACGACATCTACTCCATCGAGGATCTCAAGCAGCTGATCAACGATGCGAAGATGGCTAACCCGAAGGCGCGCATCCACGTCAAGCTCGTCTCGGAGTTCGGCGTCGGCACCATCGCGGCCGGTGTGGCCAAGTGCCATGCCGACGTGGTGCTGATCTCCGGCTATGACGGCGGCACCGGTGCGGCACCGCTCAACGCGATTCGCCACGCGGGCACCCCGTGGGAGATCGGCCTGTCCGAAACCCAGCAGACGCTGATTCTGAACGGTCTGCGCTCCCGCATCGTCGTTCAGTGCGACGGCGAGCTCAAGACCGGCCGCGACGTGGTCATCGCCGCGCTGCTCGGTGCCGAGGAATTCGGCTTCGCCACCACGGCGCTTATGGTCGAGGGCTGCGTCATGATGCGCGCGTGCCAGAAGAACACCTGCCCGCAGGGCATCGCCACCCAGGATCCCGAGCTGCGCGCCCGGTTCAAGGGCAAGCCGGAAGCGGTCATCAACTTCTTCATGTACATCGCCGAGGAAGTGCGCGAACTGCTTGCCGAGCTCGGTTTCCGTACGCTGGAGGAGGCCGTCGGCCATGTCGAATGCCTGGACCAGAACGAGGCGATCAAGCGCTGGAAGTCCGACGGCATCGACCTGAGCAACGTGCTCATGCAGCCCGGCCCGGTTCCCGGAACGATTCTGCACCAGACCATCGAGCAGAACCACGAACTGGAGAAGGCGCTCGACAACAAGCTCATCGAGATGGCCGAACCCGCGCTGGAGCGCAAGGAGCCGGTACGCATCGAGATGCCGATCCGCAACGTCAACCGTACGCTCGGCACGATGGTCGGCTACGAGATCACCCGCCGCTACGGTGCCGAAGGACTGCCGGACGACACCATCGACATGACGTTCCACGGTGCCGGCGGCCAGTCGATCGGCGCGTTCATCCCGCGTGGCGAGACCATCCGCGTCTACGGCGAGGTCAACGACTACGCCGGCAAGGGCCTGTCGGGCGGACGCCTGATCGTACGCCCCGAGGACGGCGTCACCTTCGACCCGCACGAGAACGTCATCGCGGGCAACGTGACCGGTTTCGGCGCGACCTCCGGAGAGCTGTTCGTGGCCGGCCGTGCAGGCGAGCGTTTCGGCGTGCGCAACTCCGGCGCCACGTTCGTGGTCGAGGGCGTGGGCGACCACGGCTGCGAGTACATGACCGGAGGCACCGTCGTGGTGCTCGGCTCCATGGGCCGCAACTTCGGCGCCGGCTTCTCCGGCGGCAACGTGTACGTGCTCGATCTGGACATGAACCAGGTCAATCCGACCGCGGCGAAGGACGGCTCGCTGCTGTTCCTACCGCTGGACGACGAAGCACAGGCACTGGTCCACGATCTGGTGAAGCGTCACGCCGAAGAGACCGGTTCCGCATTCGCCGCCGGACTCCTCAAGGATTGGAAGCACACCGTCGCCCGGTTCACGCACGTGGTGCCGGAACACTATCTGGCCATGACCGCCGCCATGGCGAAGGCCGAGGAAGACAATATCGATTTCAACACGCCCGGCGCCTGGGAACAGGTGTACGAGCAGGTGATGGAAGGAGCGCACTGACATGGGAGATCCCAGAGGATTCCTGAAGGTCCGTACCCGTCGCGAACTGGCGGAACGCCCCGTCGAGGAGCGCATCAAGGACTGGCTTGACGTCCATGCTGAGTCCGGCTTGCAGCCGTGGACCACCGAACAGGCCGCCCGCTGCATGGATTGCGGCACTCCTTTCTGCATGACCGGATGCCCGCTCGGCAACATCATCCCCGAGTTCAACGATCTGGTTCGTCAGGAGAAGTGGGAGGACGCCTACAATCGTCTGTCCACCACCAACAACTTCCCCGAAGTGACCGGACGCATCTGCCCGGCACTGTGCGAGAAGGCGTGCGTGCTCGGCATCCACCAGCCGCCGACGATGATCAAGCTCGACGAGCAGACGATCATCGACCAGGCATGGGGTCTGGATATCGTCAAGCCCATGCCTCCGCAGCGTCTGACCGACCAGACCGTGGCGGTCGTCGGATCCGGCCCCGCCGGTCTGGCATGCGCCCAGCAGCTCACCCGAGCCGGCCACACGGTCGTCGTCTATGAGCGCGATGACGCCATCGGCGGTCTGATGCGCTACGGCATCCCGAACTTCAAGCTCGACAAGCGATTGATCGACCGTCGTATCAAGCAGATGGAGGCCGAAGGCACCCGCTTCCGCACGGGCGTGGAGATCGGCAAGGACATCAGCTGGGACGATTTGCGCGACCGCTATGACGCCGTGGTCGTCGCTATCGGATCCACCGTGCCGCGTGACATGAAGATTCCCGGCCGCGAGCTCAAGGGCATTCACTTCGCGATGGAGTTCCTGCCCGACGCGACCCGACGCGTGTACGGCGTAAAGCCCGTGCACGACATCACCGCCAAGGACAAGCACGTCATCATCATCGGTGGTGGCGACACCGGTTCCGACTGCCTCGGCACCTCCATCCGTCAAGGCGCGAAGGACGTGACCGTGCTGCAGATCATGCCGAAGGAGCCGGACGAGCGCCCGGACAACCAGCCGTGGCCGACGTTCGCGCGTCTCTACCAGAAGACCTCCTCGATGGAGGAGGGCGGCACTTACGTGTACAGCACCGATTCTGTCAACTTCGTCGGCTCCGACGAGGAACAGGCCCGTGTGCACATTGAGGATTCCACCGAGTCCGAAGGATTCGTGGCCGACGAGAACGGCCACGTCACCGGTCTGAAGGTCGTGGATGTGGCACCGGGGGAGAACGGTCCGTTCACCCGCCAGCCCGGTACCGAACGCGTGCTGCCCGCGGATCTGGTGCTCATCTCGGTCGGCTTCCTGCACCCGGACACCTCCACGCTGCTCGACCAGCTGCCTGTCGAATTGGACAAGCGCGGCAACGTGGCCCGCAACGACAAGTTCGCCACCTCTCAGGATGGCGTGTTCGTTGCCGGCGACGCGGGCCGCGGCCAGAGCCTGGTCGTGTGGGCCATTTCGGAGGGCCGCTCCTGCGCAGCCGCCGTTGATGAGTACCTCACCGGCGTCACCGAGCTGCCCGCGCCGATCACCGCATCCCAGCGTCCGATGATGCTGCCGCGATGATTCGATAGTCCGGCGGTTCGCCGTACCGACATCTACTGGGGCCGGAAGTCTCTTCAAGGGACTTCCGGCCCCCAGTCGCATATCGGGCGTTCCCTATTTCTGGCGAAAGTCCCGTCCCGTTGTGTGCCGGTGGGTTTTCGCCGGAGGAATGGCCCGCTCATATGTGGGTGAGCCGCAGAAGGAGGCCGGCTATGTGCGGGGTGGTACGTGTCGCGACCACGGCTCGGACGTCGTGATTGCCAACGATTGCGGATCTGTCTCGTCGTGCGAGTCGAACCGCCGCTACGGCACGGCTTGGAGTACAGTACATAGGAGTGTTATCCGCAAACGAGCAGGAGAAGTAACGATGCCTAACCGTGCCGAACGCCGCAAAGCAGCAAAAGATCAGCGTCGGGGAGTCCCGTCGCAGTACGACCAGACCCGTGGCCGTGCCCGATCCGGCATGCTCGACGAGTACGCGCTTCAGGAGAAGTCCCGCCGTATTCAGGAGGGCGTGGATGACAGCGGCGTGTGGAAGCCCAGCGCTCGCACCGAGGTCGATGAGGAAGTGGAGTCGGTGTTCGAGGCCAACCCGAACTATCAGGATCCCAAGGCGTTCAAGGCACCGCACTCCGTGCGGCAGTGGTTCCGTGTCGGCAGCTGGACGCTGATCGCGCTGTCGGTCATCGCGTTCTTCGTGGTGATGTGGCTGCCCACGCATCCGCTGTGGCTGATCCTGACCGTGTCCGTCGTGTTCGTCGTCGGCGTGCTCAGCCTGTTCTTCACGGCCGGCAACTACCGCAACAACCCGAACCTGGACGCCAACGGCACCGCGGTGTGAGAGCCTGGTATCCGGTAGTTATCTGGTATTATGGCGTGTTTTTTCGCCAACACGAACATGGGCATTGTGCGTTTTTTCGACGTGCAATGCCCTAAAGTTATATATGGCAGTAGCCGCAAACAAGGTTACCGACGAAGGAGGCCTTAATCGTGAAAGTTGATATCCTCACCCGCGAATACCCGCCGTATGTCTATGGTGGCGCAGGCGTGCACGCGGAAGAGCTCTCGAAGGTGCTGGCCGAGCGGGTCGACGTGACCGTCCGTGCGTTCGACGGACCGCGCACCGAAGCCGATGTACCCGCCATCCCCGGAGATGGCTCGGCGAAGGGCAGCCTGAAGGTCGTGGGCTATGGAACGCCCTCTGAGCTGGCCGACGCGAATCCGGCGCTGAAGACCTTCGGCGTTGATCTGCAGATAGCCAACGACGTCGACGCCGACATCGCCCACGCGCACACCTGGTATGCGTGCCTGGCCGGATACCTCGCCAAGATGCTGCACGGTACGCCGCTGGTCATCACCGCGCATTCGCTGGAGCCGTTCCGCCCGTGGAAGCGCGAGCAGCTCGGCGGCGGTTATAATCTGAGCTCCTGGGCCGAAAAGGACGCCTACGAGCACGCCGACCGCGTCATCGCCGTCTCCGGCGGCATGCGCGAGGACATCCTCGCCGCGTACCCGAACCTCGACCCCGACAAGGTCGTCGTGGTGCATAACGGCATCACCATGAGCGACTTCGCCACGCCGGCCGACGACGACCCGGGCTGGGCCGTGTTCGACCGTTACCACATCGACCGCAGCAAGCCTACGCTGCTGTTCGTCGGCCGCATCACCCGTCAGAAGGGCCTGCCATACCTGCTCAAGGCGCTGCACCTGATCTCCAAGGACATTCAGGTGGTGCTGTGCGCCGGCGCCCCGGACACCCCGGAGATCGCCGAGGAGGTCAAGACCGCGTTCGCCAAGCTCGACGAGGAACGCGGCAACATCATCTGGATCGAGGAGATGCTGCCTCGTCCGGAGCTCAACGCGCTGGAGCATGGCTGTGACGCGTTCATCTGCCCGAGCATCTATGAGCCGCTGGGCATCGTGAATCTGGAGGCCATGGCCTGTGGCCTGCCCGTAGTCGCCTCCGCCACCGGCGGCATTCCCGAGGTCGTCGTCGACGGCGAGACCGGCTATCTGGTGCCGATCGACCAGCTGCGCGACGGTACCGGCACGCCCACCGATCCCGACAAGTTCGTGCATGACATGGCCGCCGCCATCGACAAGATCATGGCCGACCCCGAACTCGCCAAGAAGATGGGCCAGGCGGGCTACGAGCGCGCCCGCGACCATTTCAGCTGGGAGTCCATCGCCGACAAGACCGTGGCCGTCTACCAGTCCGTCCTCGACGAGCAGAACAAGTAACGGCGATCCGACGCAGGCGGGGGCAAGGAATGATGCCCCCCGCCTGCGGGGCCGTAATGCGCGGCATGGCCGGATGGCACGGCTTCGCGAACTACCGCAACCATTCCAAACCCGCACTGCCGGCAAACCTCCCCACGACAAGGAACCACAACATGCCCACGACCGACACCGCCGACAACGAAGTCCTCAAACTCGACAACGTCGAATTCCGCCGCAACCGGCGCGTCATCATCACAGACGTGAACCTCATCATCCACGCGGGGGAGCGATGGGTGCTGTTCGGGCCGAACGGCATCGGCAAATCCACCGCGGTCGGCATGCTCGCCACGCGCACGTTCCCCTCGGACGGTCGCGTATTCATCCTCGGCCATCAGCTCGGCAAATACGACGTATTCAAACTGCGCACGCGCATCGGTCTGGCTTCGGCCGACCTCGGCCGGCAGTTTCCCGAATTCGAGGATCCGCTGGACGCCGTCGTCACGGGCCTGAGCGCCGTGACCGGACGGTGGCGCGACACCTATACTGACGAGGAGTATGCGCGGGCGCGACAGCTGCTGCGCGACTTCCGCGTCTCCTATCTCGAAGGCAAGGAGATGTGGCGGCTCTCCGAGGGCGAGCGCACCCGCGTGCTCATCGCCCGCGCGTTGATGGGCGACCCCGAACTGCTCATCATGGATGAGCCGACCACTGGCCTTGACCTGGGCGGCCGCGAGCAGGTGATGCGCACCCTGAGCCGTATCGGCGAAGAGGATTCGCGGCGTGCCGTGGTGCTGGTCACCCATCGACTTGAGGAGATTCCCGCGGGCTTCGACCACATCGCCATCATGGGACGCAAGCCGGTCTCCGCCGAGGACGCCACAAACGACGGCATTGACGCGGTGGGCAACCCGTCCGCCGGCACCATCGTCTACACCGGTCCGCTGGAGGCCGGCCTGACCGACGAGCGACTGTCGGAGCTGTTCGGCATGCCGATCGAGGTGCAGCACACGCACGGGCGCTGGTCGGCGTTCGCGGTGTGAGACTGGGGTACGTTAGTCGCGGATGGGATTCACGAGGAACCATGCCCGCGTATCTGATATAACGGTAGCCATGAATGGCACGCAAGAGCTGAAGGTCGCGGTCGCTCAGTTTACTGTGTGCCGGGAGCCGGAACGGAACTTTGACATTATCGACGGATATGCCCGGCAGGCTGCATGCGCCGGAGCTCGGTTGCTGGTGCTTCCGGAAGGGCTGATCGCGCGTGACGGCGACGATGACATGTTCGCTGCCGCACACGCGCAACCATTGGACGGGCCGTTCGTCACCGGCCTGAGGCGGATCAGCGAAGCGCGGCATATCACGCTGATGGGCACGGTTCATGTTTCGGCCGAGCTGGATAGCGCCGCCGGTGCCGGGCAGTCGGATCATGTGACGGATTTTCGGGTCTCCAACGTATTCGTCGTCATGCGCGATGGCGAACTTGTTGTCACCTATCGTAAGCTGCATCTTTACGATGCATTTGCGGCGCGGGAGTCCGATGCGGTCTGTCCCGGCGATGAGCTGCCGCCGATCATTGAGATCGACGGCTGGCATGTCGGCGTCATGACCTGCTATGACGTGAGATTCCCCGAGGTCGCGCGGTCGCTGGCCGTGCGCGGTGCTGATGTGATCGTCGTCAGTGCGGCATGGGTGCGCGGGTGTTTGAAGGAGCGGCATTGGAAGCTGATTACCGCCGCACGCGCGCTGGAAAACACGTGTTACGTGCTGGCATGCAGCGAAGTGAGTGCGCGCAACATCGGATGCAGCCGTGTCATCGACCCGCTGGGCGAGGTCATCGCGCAGGCAGGTGACGGACAGGGCGAGGCGGGCGGACAGGCCGGAATGCTGATTGCCCGGCTGCACCGAGAAGTTCTCGAATCCGCGCGACGCACGCTGCCGGTTCTGGAGAACCGACGCTTCGCAGACCCGCAATTGCGGGATTGACACAAATTTCCCGTATGACGCGCATGCGGCCCGGGAATCGGCCACACGCGTCGCACGACATGCCCGGATTGCGCTGCACGAATGTCAAAGTGCACCGTTGTACTTCAGCGATCCCCTGACGATTGTGCTGAGCAATCCGGGCGTGTCGCGCTTATCGGAAGCGCAAATCGCGCGGATCAGCCCGGTCGGCATCGGTCATGCGAACGAGGCGGAAGCGGGCGTGCCGTACTACGACGATACCTTCGATGAGGACGACGAATGCACCACGGCCGACATCAGCGATCCGGACGGGTCGATTGCTCTGGGCCTCGGCGGCATGTACTACGAGGAGGGCATGCACTATACCGCCGCATCGGAACGGCAGAAGCGGGTCGACTGTTTCAGAGCCGCCGAGATCCTTTACCGGCACGCGGCCGGCCGAGGCAATGCGATCGGATGGCTGTGCCTGGGGTACGTGTACGCGTACGACCGCTGCGAGGGTAGGTACTTCCGCTCGTATTACAACAATTCCGGCGAAGTTCCACCCAAACCGGATACGGACGTTTTGGCATACGAGTGCTTTTGTCATGCGGCCGAAGCGGAGATCGCGGAGGGCTGCTACAAGCTGGGAGACATGCTGGCCGAGGGCAAAGGCTGTGCGGCTGATCATGCGAAGGCGCTCGACATGTTCCTGCGGGCGTACATGTGTGACGGATTGCGGCAGGCACATTTTACACGAAATACATGATTGAGGAGGACGATACTATGGATGAGGTAGCCAAAGCAGATTCTTCCGCGGGCAAAACTTAAGATTTTCCCAGCAAGTGACGCTTACCATGAACACGCAAGCAAGAAAATCACGGCAAATCATGGAAGGGAGTCCATATGTGCACTGGTGTTCGTTTCTCCGACGATGAGGGAAACATGTATTTCGGCCGTAATCTCGACTGGAGCTTCTCCTACGGCGAGACCATTCTGGTCACTCCGCGAGGCTACCAGTACGACTATGTGTATGGGGCCGAAGGTAAAAGCGAACCGAATGCGGTGATCGGCGTGGGCGTGGTCATGGTCGACCGCCCCATGTATTTCGACTGCGCCAACGAGCATGGCCTGGCCATTGCCGGACTGAACTTCCCTGGATACGCCTCCTTTGCACACGAGCCGGTCGAAGGAACCGAAAACGTCGCTACCTTCGAATTCCCGCTGTGGGTGGCGCGCAATTTCGACAGTGTCGACGAAGTCGAAGAAGCGTTGAAGAACGTGACGCTCGTTTCGCAGGTCGTGCCCGGCCAGCAGGAATCCCTGCTGCACTGGTTCATTGGTGACGGCACCCGCAGCATCGTCGTCGAGCAGATGGCTGACGGCATGCACATTCATCATGACGATGTGGACGTGCTTACCAACCAGCCGACCTTCGACTTTCATATGGAAAACCTGCGCAACTACATGTGTGTGAGCAACGAAATGGCGGAGCCGACCACTTGGGGCAAGGCGGAACTGAGCGCATGGGGTGCCGGCGTGAGCATGCACGGCATTCCCGGTGACGTGAGTTCGCCGTCGCGTTTCGTACGCGTCGCCTACACCAACACGCACTATCCGCAGCAGAACAACGAGGCTGCTAATGTGTCTCGTCTGTTCCACACGCTGGTTTCCGTGCAAATGGTTGACGGCATGTCCAAGATGGGCAACGGCCAGTTCGAGCGCACGCTGTTCACCAGTGGCTATTCCGGGAAAACCAACACGTATTACATGAACACGTATGAGGATCCGGCGATCCGCTCGTTTGCCATGTCCGACTTCGACATGGATTCGAGCGAGCTGATCACCGCCGACTGATTCCGGGAATTTCGAGTTCGAAGATTCCAGTTCCAAAGATTCCGCAGTGATCGCACTATATGGACAGCATAAAAGTGCACAACGTCGCAACCTGAACCGCACCCCGATTGTTGGACTGAAGAAATTCAGATTCGATGATCGGAGGTGCGGTTCTTTCGTATGCGTGAGGATCGAAGGAGGCGTTACGACGACGGGTTCCAGCGCGAGGCGCTGGAACTCATCAAGGCCGGAGCCGGCAGGGACACGCTCGCCAGACGGCTTGTCATGCCCAGACAGACCGCGGAAAAATGGATCATACTGTACAGGTCCAACGGCGAGGAGGCGGTCATGGGAGGCGGCGGCAGACGCTACGATTGGGAGACGAAGGTCGCCGCGGCGCGCGACCGCGTCGAGAACGGCATGACCAAGACGGAGGCCATGGCCAGGCACGGGATCGCGAGCATCGTGGATTGGCAACGGTGTGTTAGACGGTTTCTTAGAGGACAAGTCCCTGTTCGGTGAATTCCTTTGGGCTCCGGTATCCGAGGGCGGACCGGTTCTATGGCGTCGATTTGGAAATTCGCGCACGCGAATCCATGTCGCTAAAGGTCACTGATCCAGTTCGATTCGTACGTAACTTTGTGCCCGCCACTACCGTGTCGTATTCATTCGATGATGAAGGGCCATGTAGGCAGATTCTGTCTGAATTCGTACAGTCGTTTATTGTGGCCATCAATTCGTTATGAATATCGTATTTCGCAATTGCTCGGCAAGGCGAATGACATCGCAGCATGCGTGCGTGGCGATCGGGCGAATGCAGGTACGTGGAATGATCGTTTTGGCTTTGAAGTGTTCAGCGTGGGCATCGAAAGCATCGAGCTCACCGAGCAATCACGTCAACTCGTGCAGCAGTTCGCCTCGAATAGGATGAATGTTGCCGCATACGAGGGCGTTTCCCAGCAAGCTGGCAATATGGCTGCCCAGCAGCGCATTGCGAAGACAACGACTTTGGCGATGGCGGCATGTTGCTGGGCATGAATATGGCGCAAGCCATCAATCCTATGACCGCCGCCCCGGTTCAAGCGCCGGCGCCTACTCCGGCACCGGAAGCCGCTGCTCCCGCCTCTCACACGGCATCCATGTCTGTGGAAGAACAAGTCGAGGCGATGAAAAAATGAGGCTTCTGCTGTTTTCGTGGGTTAGAGGACGGGGACCGGCAATCGGATGGGTAGGCCGGAGCATCTGAGTTTGATCATGGCGATGAGGTTGTCGACGTGGTGGAAGCCGTAGGCCATGCGTATGGTGACCTTGATCCTGTTGTTGAACGCCTCCAGTCGCGCGTTGGAGTGGCCGGGTCGGATGGTTCTGAGGATGTCGTCCCGGCGCCTGCGGATCTTCCTGCATAGTTCGACGATCTCGGGGATGCGCGAGTGGCTGGCCCAGTTGATCCATCGTTTGAGTTCCCCCTCGGCTTGGCCGGCGGGCTGGTGCAGGAGCGTGCGCAGGAGTTCCTTGAGCTGTCAGGAGCGGTAGAGCTGGCCCTTGGGATCCACGCCGGCGAGCGTGGCGAGGGCCGTGGATTGGCGCTCGGTCAAGTCGCCGGGGTTTCTGAGCACGGCGTATTTCAGGCCCTTCATCGCCTCCGCGGCCGTCTTGTCCTTCGCTCGCCTGGCCTGGTTCCACAACCGTTTCCTGACCCGGTCCAGGCAGTCGGTCATCCAGGAGACGATGTGGAATGAGTCGGGCACGCGCTCCGCGTTCGGGCAGTATCCGGCGACGGACGAGTCGATCCACCTGGCGCCGTCGCCGGTGACGATCCTGATGGAGGCGCGTTGCTCCGGCGTCAATTCTTCGAAGAACAGGTCGAGGACCTGTTTGCCGTATCCGTCGTGCGCCCAAATCACCCGCTTGCGTTCGTGGTCGACGACGACGGTGATGTACGTGTGGCCCTTCCTGTGGCTGGTCTCGTCCACGCCGATCGCCGTGAGCCCGTCGAACATGCATGGCATGCCGGATTCCGGCCGGCCGGCGACCCGTCCGGCGATGTCGCCCGCGGTCCTCCACGCGACATGCAGGAAACCGCTCACGGTCTTCCTGTTGGCGACCGTCATCAGCCACGTGCATTCCATCTCGAAGTCGCGCGTAAACCGGATGCCCGGCTCCGCCCACGGAACCCGCGACACCACCACGCCATGCACACGGCATTCCACACGCGGAGCCGGACCCACGAGCTCGACCCGATAGCAGCCGAAGTCCTGGTGCCGCCAACGCCTTTCGCCGCCCCCGTCGTCGTATTTCGGGCATATTTGCGCCCGCAGCGCGAGCAACGCAACGCGGCCTTCCTGCACCTGACGCGCGCCACCAGGACCGGAGCGTCGCGCAGTGGGGAATCGACGATGGACACGTCCTCGACGACCATGCCCTACTTGTCGGTTTGCTGTGGGCGCGGCACAATATGAGGTAGTCATCCGAAAAGAGGCCGCCATGAAATATGGAATGAGAAAACCCAGCTGGAAGAAGAGCCTATCCGCGCGCACGAAAGGCCGCGCCACCCGCGCGGTCAAGAAAACGTTGATCCCCGGCTACGGCAAGAAGGGCATGGGATGGCTGCATACCAAGCGCAAGCTGTACAACACGGTCTACAAGAAGATCACGTTCAGCCTGTTCGACCTGTTCAAGTAACCAGGGCTAGGGGGGAAATCACATGTGTTCCAATCCAGACACGTACGAGTTCCGACTTTCATTAGACCTTCCTCAACAGAGCGCCGTTCCTACTGATACGTTTTCTGCCTTGCGGGAAGTCCATGAATATTCAGCGGAGAACGGCCCGCGTTTCCATACGGCTGCTGAGATGTTTGATTCTCTGGGAATATGACAGGTCCCGCCATGCGAACATTGCGCATGGCGGGATCTGGTTTTGTCGCTGTTGAGCTGTCGGACACTCAGACGAGCATGGTCTCGATGTTGTTGCCTTCCGGATCGTGCACGAAGGCGGCGTAGTAGGTCGGGCCGTAGTTCAGACGCGGGCCGGGCTGTCCACCGACTTCGTTCGTATCCTCGTTATCCTCGGCACTTTCGTCGTATTCTTCGCTGAACGAGTATCCCAGATTGCGCGTCATCGCATTCTCGATCACGTCATAGGCCCACATGCGTTTGTCATCATATCGAGCGAAAGCGAGTGTGCTGGAAATCAACAGCATGCTGTTCAGTGGTTCCCATTGCCGCATGTCCTTGTCGTTCTCGGCCTGTGCAATGGCGTCCAACGGCACGTAGCGTTTGAGCAGACCGTAGACGGAGAAACTGGCGGCGAGCACGATTGCCATCCACGGGAACGTCGGTGACTGCGCAGTGAACATGCCCACGCCCAGCGCCACGTTGAGCAGAGGCGTAGTCAGGTACGCGATTGAGGTCTGCAGCGCCTGGCCGTTGACCACCAGATATATGTACAGCAACCAATTCACGCTGATAGCCGTGGTGGCGGCGAGTTCCAGCGCGAACAGCCTTTTGCTCCGCTGTGCGCGTCAAAGCGCGGCGATCGCGCGATGATATGCGCGATAGCGGCGGAACGCCATCAGCAGCGCAATCATGACCACCAGCGTGGCGATCAGCCGATACGCCAGCACGCTGATGGCATTCATGCCGGACAGCGCGTGCCAGTACAGCGGCAGCACGCCCCAGCCGATATTGGAAACGAGCAGCGCGGCAATCCCCATCCGCGTCTGCTCGACAGCACGAACCGAAGTCATACCCGCCACCATAGTGCCTGATGTGCCACTGCCGTGCGTGTGCTCACACGGCATTTGTTAGAAGCTTTTCCGGGAATCGAATACAAGTTATCCCCGACCCAATACGGTCCGATTATCTCAGCACCGCTCCCGAATGAAATCGAAGATCATATCGAACACCTGCGGGCTCCAGAAGTCGCGCTCGTGTTCTGCGCCGTCGACCAGCACCAGCCGCGAGTCCACGCCGTGTTCGAGAAGCCTCTTGTGCATCTTGACCGACTGCCGGTAGGGGACCACGGTGTCGGCGGTGCCGTGCAGCAGCATCGTCGGCGGATAGGTCACCCCGTCACGCACCTGCAGGTACGGGCTCATGTCGGCCGCCCGGCGGCGCACGTCGTCGCTCAATCCGGTTTCATGGGTCGCCCCGACCACTGCGGCGAACGGGCCGAAATAGTACAGCCGGAACGGGTCATCTTCGTTGCCGAACGCGTCGATCGCCTCCATCATGTCGGTGGGCGGGAAGCAGCTGACCACGAAGCTCACCGCGTCGCTTTCGGTGGCATAACTGCCGTCTTCATACCGCGGGTCGTCGGCAGTGAGCCCCACCAGCAGAGACGTGTTGCCGCCGGACGACGTGCCCCAGATGCCCAGCCGCTCAGGGTCGATGTGCCACTGCCGCGCGTTCGCCCGCAGGTACCGGATCGCCGCCTTGACATCCTTCAGATAGGCAGGGAACACGGCACTGGCGTCACGCGAGGCGTTGCGATGGTTCACCGTCGCCACCACGAATCCCTCTCGCGCCAGTTCGGATAGCTGCGGGATCTCGTAATCACGGTCCGGTGTGGTCCACGCGCTGCCCTGCACGAACACCACGGTGGGGTAGCGGCGGTCATCATCGTCGCCGGTGGATTGCGGCGCGATGATGTCCATCACCAGATCATCGGCCCCGGTGCGATACGCCACGTTGCGGGTGAGCCGGGCCAGGCCGGTGAGCGTGGGATTATTCGGTACGTGAACGGTTTCGACGGTTCGGTCTTCTGACGGCGTGATATTCGGCATGAGGCAATGTTACAGCGAATGGTTCTCAATAAGAAAGGTGCGAGTCCGTTATGTGAGGAAACGAACACGGATTACTTCATAAGCCCGGTATTTTGCCGGTCTCTGAAATGTTCGATTGTGCGGAAATGTTCGGAATCCTCGCACTTTTCTTATTGAGAACGATTCGCTGCTACATCCGGAACGCAGCGCGCGGGTACGCTAAACTGTGTACAGCTCAGAAACTCACTCCAAGGAGATGCCATGAACCCGAGACGCGGGCCGATCGTCGCAGGTGAGAAGATCCAATTCACCGACCGCAAGGGCAAGAAGATCACCGACCAGCTGACCGCCGGTGGCGTCACCCAGACCGAGCACGGGATCATTCTGCACGACGACGTGATAGGCCGCACCGAGGGCGTGGTCGTCACCACCGTCACCGCCAAGCGCGAGGCTCAGGTCAATGCGGACCATCCCGAACGCGACCGGAACAAGCCGTGGAAGGCGACCCGTGCGATCGGCGGCTGGCAGTATGCGGTCATGCGCCCCCGTCTCGCCGACTACGTGCTCTCCATGCCGCGCGGCGCCCAGATCATGTACCCGAAGGACATCGCGCAGGTCATCCAGCTCGGCGACATCCGAAGCGGCCTCAACGTGCTCGAATCTGGTGCCGGATCGGGCGCGATGAGCGTCAACCTGCTGGATGCGGTGGGGGAGTCCGGCCACCTGACCACCATCGAGCTGCGACCCGAATTCGCCCGTGTGGCCGACGCGAACGCCACGCTGTATTACGGCGAACGCCCGCGGTGGTGGGATCTCAAGACCGGCGACTTCGACTCGGTCGCGGCCGGCCTGCCGGAGCACTCCTTCAACCGCATCGTGCTCGACATGCTCGACCCGTGGAACAGGCTCGAACAGGCGTACCGGGTCATCGCGCCCGGCGGCGTCCTCATCGCCTACATCACCACCACCACGCAAATGAGCCGACTCGTCGAGGCTCTGCGCGAAGCCGGCCATTGGACCGATCCCGCCATCCAGGAGACGCTGGAACGCACGTGGAAGGCGCAGGGGCTCGCCGTGCGGCCGGACCATGCGATGATCGGCCACACCGGCTTCCTTGTGGTCTCCCGCGCGATGGCGGAGGGGTTCGCGGCCCTGCGCAAACGCGACCGCGCCACCAAGGATACGACCACTGACATCGATTCGCTCACCCCCGAACAGCGCGAGGCCCAGCTGGACGATCTGGAGCTGCGCGACATTTCGGACCACAAGCTGCGCAAGGTGCTGCGCGACCTCGACCTGCAGACGTCCCGACTGTCGCAGGACGACCAGGCCTGCAAGCAAGGCGAGGCGACGGCGATCTGACAGCCCAATCAGGCGCGGCGAATCTTAACGGCAGGCAATGATTTGGTGATGACGGGAAGTCGAGCGCCCCTCGTCTGCCACAATGGAGGCAGTGACGTCGTACGGAAAGGTCCTGAAGAATGGGCGTGAATCTCAGCAAGGTCGAGAAAAAGGCGAAGAACTATTCCCACGTGCTGCTGGTCATGCGGCACGCGAAGGCGGAACCGTTCAACGACAAGGGCGACCATGACCGCGAGATAACCGACAAGGGCGAGAAGCAGGCGAAGATCGTCGCCAAGGGGCTCGTCGGCATGAAACTGCTGCCCGACCGCGTCGCGTGCTCCGGCGCGGTCCGCGCCCGGCAGACGCTGGAGAGAATGCTCAAGGTGTTCGGCGACCATCCCAAGGTCGAATACCGTCAGGCCCTGTACGACGGCGGCATGCAGTCCGTATTCGACGAGCTCGCCAACGCCAAGGACAAGACCCGGGTCCTGATGGTCCTCGGCCATGAGCCGACCGTTTCGGTGAGCTGCCAGTGGCTCGCCTCCTCGGATTCGGACATGGTCAAGCTGGATCTGCTCAACCTGGGCATGTCCACCGCCTCCGTGGTGGTGTTCGGCTCCGATCAGCCGTTCAGCCGCTGGCAGGTACACGACGCCGAGCTGCTCGCCGTGCTCAGTCCCAAGGACTTCGACTAGGGATGACGCCTTTTTGCCGGCCGGTCTCTCTCGCGAATGGTGACGGCCGGCTTGTGTTATAACCACCGTTGATACGCTCCACCTTGCGCAGGAGTGGCGCTGAACCGTTGGAATACTGCGGAAACGTAGACGGCAGTAAGGCTTGTATGGCGTCGTGCGCGCGTGACGCTGATACTAGTTTTCCGGCTGGAAACGTCGTTTTACGCCCATTTAGAGTGTGATTTAGAGTGGACTCCCTGACACGGGAGGACAGTCATGGCGGGCAAGACGAAAAACAGGAGGACCGGGGGATCCGGAAGCGTGTTCCAGGACTCCAAAGGACGATGGCACTTCCGCAAGGACATGGGAACCGACCCGACGACCGGACGCAGACGCCCGCCGATCGAAGCCACCGGCATGGTGAAAAGCGAGGCGCGCGCCCGCTTCCAGGCGAAGATAGCGGAATGGGAACGGGACGGAAGACTCCCCAGCAAGGACGGCCCCAAGACCTCTGACTACTTCGAACGGTGGATGGAGGAGCACCGGGCGGCCATCAATCCCACCACATGGCGCAACGAATCCAGCTGGATGCGCACCATGAACGCGATCATCGGCGACATACGCCTCAACCGGCTCACCGCCGACGACATCAACGGAATGTGCAGGAGACTGCGCCGCACACGCAAAAGCAAGACCGTCAACACCTATCTCGCAGTCCTCGGCGCCATGCTCCGAACCGCGAAACGGGACGGACTCATCGCCGACGATCCGATGGAAAACGTCGGACGAATGCCGGAGGACCGGTACGAACGCCCCATCCTCGACGTCGCCGACCCAGCGAAGGTGATCGAGGCGGCGCTCGCCGAGCCCGATCCGGCGGTCGCCGTGTTCGACAGCCCGGACGAGCGTGAGAAGTGGGCACTCATGTTCGAACTCGCCTTCACCACGGGCATGCGGCCGGGGGAGAGGTATGGCCTGATGCCCTACCAGCTGGAACTGCATCATGGCGTGCCGACCATCAACGTCTGCCAGCAGGCCAAGCCGATACCAGCCGGCGCCACGATCCCGGATTGGATGGAAGCCGAGCATCTGGATGGGGCGATCTGGCTGACCAAACCGAAGACCGCCAAAGGCGTGCGGACGGTTCCCATTCCGCAGGGGCTTTGGGACCGGCTTTGGGCGCATATCGTCAAATGGGGCGTGCCATCGCATGGACTGGTGTTCACCAATCTTTACGGCCGTCCGATCAGGCGGGACAACGAGGAGAAGCGTTGGCGCCGCGCCCTGAAGATGGCGGGACTGCCGTACGTCGACATCTACAGCGCGCGGCACTGGCTCGCCACCGAACTCGCCGCCGCCGGCGCGAGCGACGAGGAGCGCACCGCCATCATGGGCCACACCGACATCCACACCACCAGCGTGTACACGCATTGGAGGGAACGGCGGCTCGCCAAGACGCTCGACGCCGCCCTGCCAGACCTCCGCGACGGCCAGTGACGGACGGCGACGGCTTTTCCTCAACACGAAAGAGTATTGACACACCCCGCGCTCGCCGGTAGATTGAAGACTGAAACGAGGAGGTGCCGTGGACGATGAGCATGAAGACGATGATGAGAATGATGACGATTCCAGGACTGAGCGGGACGCATCAGCTGGAGAACCGTCGCATGGAGTCGATGAGGAACGCGCAGGCGAACCTGTCCCGGCAGACGAGAAGCCGTCTCGTGACGTCGGCGATCAGCCGGATGAGAATGGAGAAAGACAAGGCGAGATAACGCAGCCGAACGACGAGGAGCTGGTCCGCGCCATATCCATGCTGGTGCAATCCGGAATCTCGGAATCCTACTCAGGCATGCTCCCGCGGCCCAGCGATTTCAACAAGTATCCGGCTGACGTCCAGGAACGTATGTGCAGATGGAACGACGCCTTCACGGTCGACGAATCAAACCGGCAGAACCAGCTCGTCAAGGCGGAGATAGATCAGAGCCGCAAAGGCATGTGGGTCAGCGCAGGTTTGTTCGCGGTCGCATTGCTGATGAGCTTCATATCGTTCTTGGCCACGTCGAGTCCATGGTCGTTTGGTTTCCTGGCGGTTCCAGTGGCGACCATAATCGCCAACCTGTTCGAGCCGATCGCGTCAAGAAGCAGCCGAGACAAGGAAAAACGCACCGAACGCGAACCGGGGAAAGAAGACCGACAAAACGCGCGACGTTCACTTCATGAATGAGACAGAAGACCCCGGCGCTCGCGGTATGTGGGCGGCCGGGGTATGTTGTTATTCGTTCTTGTTTTTGCGTGGACGTCCGCCGCCGACGCCTCGGCCGGGGCGGCTGGCGTTCCACCGGTCGATGGTCTCTGGCAGCCAGCCGCGCGTGCGGCCGATCGTGGCGTCTGGCTGGGGTAGTTTGTAGGCGCTGGCCGCGGCGGTGCTGATGCCGAGCCGTTTGGCCACGTCGGTGACGCTCATGTATTCGATGCCCATGTCATCCCTTTCTTCCGGCGATGAGCGCGAAGACGGCGCTGACGGCGGCGCATCCGGCGGTGAGCGCGAACGGCCAGCCGAACCATGCGCTGGCGGCGGTTCCGAGCGCGAATACCGCGCTGACTATCGATTCGGTCTTCATGATGTCCCATGACATAATCGGAGGTATGGGGTTCCGGCCCCTACGACTGGCCGGAACCCTTTCTCACTTTTTTCTCTTCGGTTTCCGTCTCATTTCCTTGACGAGTCCGGTAACCGCCTTGATGAGGGCCGCGATGCTCGCGACGAGAAGCGAGATGCTGGTGATCATCTCCGATGGTGTCATGTTCACCTCCTTTCCTTGATATAAACTATATTAGCACAGTCAATAAAGTAATGCAAGTCGGGATATGGGTCAAATCACGTGATTTCCCTTGATTTTCCAACGTTTTCGAAGAGTAGAATATTGAATATGAACCTGCTGAAGAGAAAAACACGCGAATCGTCGGAAACGCAGTCCACGACCATGGAGGTTTACTTCTCCGGACCGTCGGTCGACGAGCACTCCATGAGCGTCCGCGACCTCGCGCCGGCTCTTATCGGACTGGCTGACGCCATAGATAGGTACAAGGAGCTTTCCTGCCCGTTCGCCGACCTCGACGTGCGCATCACCGCCACCAAGGCTGGCTCCTTCGACGTGATACTGCAGATACTCGGAACCGTCGTCAGCCTCGGACAGGGCGCGGAGGCCGCCGACGTGGTAAACCTCGCATCCGGCATCATGGACGTGCTCAAGATCCTCCTCACCAGATACGAGCAGACCGGAACCGTCAAACCAGGCGAACACGAGGTGGTGGAGCGGCACGAGACTAGGGTCGCCTTGCGAATCGGCAAGACCGCGAAACTGAACGTCAGCCGCAAAAGCTACCGCGCCTCATGCGATGGGAAAATCATCAACGACCTCGGCACCGCAACGAAACCGGCGTCCGAGGATGGATACAACCCCGTGCGCTTCATCCACAAGGACAGCGGAAGCGACGCCGCGATACCCGGAGATGTATCCGAATCGATGAGCGTCCTGACCCTCTCCGACCAGCCCATAGAACCATCCGTCGAAACCACTACGCTGCAGATAGACACCATCCAATTCCAGTCACGAAAATGGAAGTTCTCCAAAGGCGACGAGAAATTCTGGTGCGAGATCGCCGACGAGGCATTCCTGGCAAGACTCAACCGCCACGAAGTGTCGTTCTGCAGCGGAGACCTGCTCAAAGTGAAACTGGAAACGGAACAATACGTGCGCGACGGACGACTCGAAACCGGATCCAGAAGAATAACCAAAGTGATAGAGCACATCCCAATCGAACGGCAACAGACGCTCGATATATGACACGAAACCCCGGCGCTCGCGGCCATGCGGACGCCGGGGCCTTTCTCTACTGCGCGCACACGCCGGAATCGTACAATAACTGCCGGTAGTCCTCCAACACCTGGATGGTGACACCCAATTCCACGGCCATCATCCACGCATTGCCCTCGTACACCGTCTCGGCCATGCCGTAATCCACCGGACTGATCAACGCCAGCGCCGTCTCCCTACGGCAACGGCGCTCGCATTTGATTCCGTATTGGCTGCCGCATCCGGGGTCGTGGTGTCTGGCGTGTATGAGTTCGTGGCACAATGTGCAGCGGCGCTGGCGCTGGTTGAGCCTGTCGTGGAGGAATATCGTGCGGCTCGCCTCATGCCATGCGCCGCACAGCCCATTCGGCAGCGGCTGCTCGATGACGCGGATATGCTCCCTCCCTGCACGGTCGAGGAAGGAATCCAGGCTGCATCCGCCGGTGATATGAAACGACCCAGCCTGGTTCGCCGCGCCGAAGGCGCTCGCGTGCTGGGTACTGCCGATGCTCAGACTACCCGTTTGCCGTGACCCCTTTTGCATGGCGTAGGCTGTTGTGCGCAGGGCCGTCCTATGTGGATGACGGCTGGGTTCCCGAATGGGAGTAAGACTTCGGGTCGAGAATTCCTTTGCCCCTGGGGCCGGACTTGCCTCCTCGCCGGCTGTCTCATCTGCCGATTCCGTCGTGGCGGCCTCCGTCGATGCCCTTGGCGAATTCCTCGAAGTCGTATGGTTGCGCCGCGTTGAACTTCGCATATTCCTCGGCGGCCTTCCTGTCCGCCTGCTTGCGGGTCACGGTGCCTTTGCCGGTGAGCGTCGCGCCTCCCGAAAGCTGGATGTATTGGCTTACGAGTTGGATGAATTCCGGCATGGTGGTGGTCAGTCGCGCCGCGACCCTGTTCTCGATCATGTCGAGGAAGCCGCTGGTGAGACGGTTGAGCCGCGTCAGCTCGTTCTCGTCCAGGTAGTTCTTGGCGACGGTCACATCGGATTTGTGGATTCGCCCGTTGGGGGAGCCATGCCATGTGGTCAGTCCCATGTGCGGTTTCGTGGCGTCGACGCGTTGGGTGATGATCTCCGGCGCGGTGTGCCCGTGGGCGGCGTAGTGGAACCTGTTCTGCATGTTCTGGTAGAACTCGCGCGCGATGCCGCTGTCCTTGTCGTAGTCGGTGCAGATCTCCTGGAATATGGCGAGCACCTGCTGGTAGAGGCGTTTCTCGCTGGTGCGGATCTCCCGTACTCGGGCGAGGAGCTCCTTGAAGTAGTCCTCGCCGAACGTGTTGCCGTTCTTGAGCATGTCGTCGTTGAGAGCGAAGCCCTTGATCATGTATTCGTGCAGCACGCTGGTCGCCCATTGGCGGAAGGCCGTGGCCTGCGGGCTGCTGACCCTGTATCCGACGGCGATGATCGCGTCCAGGCTGTAGAAGCGGATGGTGCGGCGAACCGTTCTGCCGCCTTCGTTTCGAACTATTTCCATTTCCGACATAGTTGCCGATTCGGCCAACTCGCCTTCAGCGTAGATGTTCGCCAGATGTTTGGATACCGCGGGCACGTTCACGCCGAATAGTCGCGCGATGTTCTTCTGCGGCATCCAGAACGTCCGCCGCCAGTACGTGACCTCGACCGGCACGTTCACCCCATTGGCGCGGTAGAGGATCACCTGCCCTCTGTTATCAGGGTCGAATTCCTCGCTCATGACTTTGATTCCTTTCCTTTCGGTTCACCCAACTCTATAGACCGTCACTCGTCCGGGGTCTCGGACTCCATGTCACGGTTCCTGTCAGTGCTGGCAGCAAGCTCCTGAGGTGGCAGGTCCTCGAATCTCGGTTCGACCAGATCGTCGGTGATCTGGTTTTGGCGCTCGCGGGCGGCGTAGGCGCGGGCGGCATCGCTGCCCAGGGCGCGGGTGAATAGCTCTTTCAGCGTCATCCCGCATACATTGGCAATGCGCTCGCAGTCCGAAATTGTTAGCGGTGCGTCAAAACGAGCTCGAACAAACCAATAATTGCGGCTGAACCCGCATTCCGCTGCGAATTCAGTTGCAGTCATGCCGCTCTTGGCTTGTAGTGATTTGCAATACTGCATGATGCTCCGCGCACCAGCGGTCACATCGTTATTGGCTCTTGTTCCCATAGTCCAAAGATACCCAATTGTGTACTTTCTGTAAAGTATTCAAATGAATACCCATCTGGTAGTATTCATTTGAATACAGTTTGTAACTGTCAGCAAAGAGCAGCAAGAAAGGAGGTCTGGTGGCAAGCGAAGCGGAACTTATGAGAGACAACCTTCGCGGAGAGATGGCTCGCAGGCACAAAACACAAGAAGATATCGCGAAAACGATTGGATGTGGACGGCCGCTTGTGAACCGAAAACTCAATGGAGAAAAAGACTTCACGCTGGGCGATATGGAAAACATCGCTGCAATGTTCGACATGACTTTTCTGCAGCTGCTAACGCTGCTCCTCCAGCCAATCGACAACATCAAGCAGATCAGACCATGAGCGTCAGGCGCTCGCCGACGAATGAATCGAAAGGAGAACGCGAAATGAGGAAGATGAAGAGATCCGATGTCCGCGAATGGATTCCAGGTGAACCGCTTGAACGGGTCGACTTCGGCAACGGTTGCACGGGGATGGATAAGAGCATTCCTAAGGAACCCGGTCAGGTGGGCGATTTCAAGCGTCTCATTTGGAAATGCCGTGCCATTGAAGCGGACGGAGGGCCATGTCTTGATGTGCTTCCATCCGAATATTGGATTGACGACGTTAAGCAGGGCGACTACTTCGATGTGGTCACCGACGGATCAAGTTACGGCCCATGCAGCTTCGGTGGTGCGTGGACTTATCTCGCTGGCGTTGATACGGGATGGTATCTCGCGCGAAGGAAACGACATTCCGGCTTATACGCCACTTTGCGCACCTTGTGCAACGGCATATTAGGCTCGTCGGCCCATCGCCGCGAGAACGCGACCGATGCAGAACCGTTGGTTACGGCCTCGAAGCCCTCTCGCGAATCTGCTGAACACTCTTCGAGCTGCGGTTCCACGCCTCCTTCTTTATCTCGGTCAGGGATACACGGCGCGACATGTGGGACGACCGCCACTCAATCTCGAAATCATCGGGAAGCAGCAGCACCGCATTCTCGCCGGTGAAGCCGGATCCTCAAGAAAACTACTCACAAACTCGATTCTAAGGAGAATCCAATGAACAATGAAATCCAACGATTCGATTTCAGGGGCGCATTATTGCGCACCTTGACCGATGAGGCGGGGGAGCCTTGGTTCGTCGCCAAGGACGTGTGCGACATCCTCGGCCACTCAAACGTGAGCATGGCGCTTGATCGTCTCGATGATGACGAACGGTCTAAGTTCAACTTAGGGCGTCAGGGTGAGACAAACATCGTCAACGAAGCCGGCCTCTACGTGCTCGTGCTTGGCTCCCGCAAGCCGGAAGCTCACGAGTTCAAACGTTGGGTGACGCACGAGGTGCTGCCGTCCATCCGCAAAACCGGCGGCTACATCCCGACGTCCGAGTCGGATTCGGATGAGGACATCATGGCCAGGGCCGTGCTCGTCGCGCAGAAGACCATCAAACAAAAGAACCAGCAGATCGCCGAACAGCAGACGCGCATCGTGGAACTGGAGCCGAAAGCGCGGTTCGCGGACGCCGTGGCCGCGTCCGACGGCACGTGCCTGGTCGGCGAGCTCGCGAAGATGCTCCGGCAGAACGGGATGGACATCGGCCAGAACAGACTGTTCCGTCTTCTTCAGGCTGACGGGTATCTCGGCAAGTCCGGTTCGAATCGCAACGTGCCGACACAGCGTGCGATGGACCTCGGCCTGTTCCGCATCAAGGAGACCACCGTCACCCATGCGGACGGGCACACCACGGTCAGCCGCACTCCGAAGGTCACGGGCAAGGGGCAGCGCTATTTCATCGACCGGTACTGGAGTCGCGCTCAGCCGTCGTTGGAAGCTGGTGCGTGATGAGCGTCAGTCAATTCGCGTGCCTATCGGGTCAGCTGCTGTGCGTGGTCGTGTTGCTTTGCGCGATTCTCTTGAAACTTCTGACCGTGGTCAAGGTGCTTCATGACATTCTCTGTGCGATTCGTTCAGCCCAGACGCAGATCGAACTTAGTCCCCTTGCGAGAAATCGTGGGGAATTTTGGACAAGGGCCAGGTCTTTGTTTTCCCGTGGCCGATGAACGGCTGCTGCCGCCAGGTGATCGTCACCGAAGCGCCTTCGGGAGGTGTGTAATGCAGGTACTTATGGCCATTTTCCTCGGTCTCCGATTCCTTCACCTTGATTCGCGCGTACACGCAGCCGCCAGTGGCGACAAGAGAGTTGAAGCCTTTCCGCCGTGATCCATAAGGGGTTTCGGGACTGTGGGTGGCCGTTGCATGCACGTCGGTGGCGGCTCCGTTGCCCACATTGACGATCTTGACCAGAAGGCACGGAGGATTTCCGTATCCGCATTCGACCACATAGGGCTGCCACTTCGGCCTACTTCGATATGCGAAGTTCCAAGCCATAGCTCCTCCGGTAAACAACGCGGTCAAGCCTTCCAAACCATAACTGATCCAATCCATAGTTCTTCTCCTAACTGTTCGGCCCGCACGTCGCAAATGCGGGATGACACCGATTTTAGGAGAGGGCCGGGCGGTTCTCCTAACGCCGCCCGGCATCACACACGCAAAGGAGGCGCGTGATGGGAAACCTCAACATTGAGATTCCTGACGAGGAATGCGTCAAACTGTTCCGCTACGAGGATGGCGACGGTGTCGCGGCGTATCTTCTGTTGTTCCCGGAACACGACATGAAAGCGGTCAAGCCGCGTATCGATGCGCAGCTTGACCACGAGATGACGATGTCAGTAAATGCGTCCAACGCTCTGTTTGGGGGCGTCGTCGATCGCCCACCACAGCGCGTTGGACGGGTTGATGTGGATGGTGTCCGAGCTGGTGCCCTTGACGGATCCTTTGACGGTCACGACCGTCCCGTTCCTGGCCGCTTCCATCAGATCCTCCTCAAGGCTCGCTCGATCCTGTCCCTCGGCAAGCTTCACATGGACCGGTTCGCCGGTTCCTGTGTCGAGCGTGAGTCTGTCACTCATGATTCTTCTCCTAACTGTTCGGCCCGCACGTCGCAAATGCGGGATGACACCGATTTTAGGAGAGGGCCGGGCGGTTCTCCTAACGCCGCCCGGCATCACACACGCAAAGGAGGCGCGTGATGGTCCCGCAATACGAGCTCAAGGATGCGAGCCGTATCCCGTTGAAGGACAGGCTCGCATGGACGATCCCGCAGGCCGCGAGCCTGTACGGGATCGACTACGACGGTCTGCGACAGGCTGTCAACCAGGGCGACATAGACACGTTTCGTCCGCCAAGCAAACGAGGAACGCCTTCCCGCCGTCACATCAGACGCGAGGAGATGGACCGATACGTCAAATCGTTGGAGGAGTAAGCATGAACGACATTCGCAAGGAGCTGTGATGGCACTCAGGAGAATCGACGCGGAAACGCTGCTGACGCCACCCGCACCGCCGAGGGACACGGTGATCATGTTCGGTTTGACCGGCTATGCGATTCGCGTCACGGGCAAGGGTGCCAGCCTCATGGAGCTCGACGTCGACGGAAGCCACGAGCTGGCGAGCATCGGAAAAGACCAGGCAAGGACATTCATTCAAAGCATAGGAGGCGCAAGATGACCGACAACGACTATCGCATCGAGGACGGGTCCGAAAAGGGGAGGCCGAACTACACGCTGCGTCGTGTGAAGTTCACGGCCGCCGTGGTCGGCCTGGTCGTGAGCGTGACGCTCATGCTCACCTGGCATGGCGGCCTGACGGGCGCGCTTGTGGTGGAGGGCGTGTATCTGGCCACGGCCCTGTGGCTGACGGTCAGGTTCGCTCCGCGCGATGACGTGGATGGCGACGTCTGACCGTATCCGCCGGCGTACAAGGACGCGGACGGATGGCGGAGGCGTGTGTCCTTTCATCTCACATTGCATTTCACTCTCACGTCTTCCGCCGTCACGCTGCGGGTTCGAATCCCGCCGCCGGCGCTTGGCCGGACCGTCAACGCCGCCCGCATCCCTGTTTCGTTCAGCTTTCCTGGGGTGTGGGAACGATGGGCGCGATTATTCACTGTCATGGCGCCCAGCGGTCCGGCTCATATCAATCAATCTCATATCAATCAAGGTCAAGGGAGGAACCGATGAAGGAGATTCTGCCGCATTGGCGTTTCGGTCCGAACTCTCCGGTCAAGGACGTCGGCATGGAGAGGATGACGCGTGGCGACCGGGCGGTGGCGGAGGCGTGCCGTCGGGCGATGGAGAGCGAGACGTGGAAGGAGCTGGTGATCTTGGAATCGTTGGGCGTGCGCTTCACCGAACTGGTGGGCCGGTTCGTGTCCGAGGTCGCGTCTCCCGTGTTGGAGGTGATGCCTGGCGACGCTTTCCATCAGGGAGCGGCCGCGCAGTTGACGCACATGGTGAAGACCAGGGATGGTGGCGAGACCATCCGCATCATCAAGACTCTCGCCGTGAAAGGTAGGTTCTGATGGCTGGTGAGACGATCATCGCGGTGGTGGGCAATCTGACCGCGGATCCTGAGTTGAGGTCGACGAAGAACGGCAGGAGCGTGGCTGGTTTCACGATCGCGTCCACTCCGCGCACGTTCGACCGGCAGTCGAATCAGTGGGCCGACGGGGACGCGTTGTTCCTCCGCTGCACGGTGTGGGGCGACTTGGCGGAGCATTGCGCCAGTAGTCTCGCGAAGGGCATGCGTGTGGTCGCCCAGGGCAGGCTTACGCAGCATTCGTGGGAGGACGAGCAGCATCAGAAGCGTTCCTCCGTGGAATTGCAGGTGGATGAGATCGGCCCTTCCCTGCGGTATGCGACGGCGCAGGTGGCCAAGGCGCAGCGGGGTACGGCTGGAGCGTATGGGAATCCGTACTCCGCTCCGGCCGGCTATACGGGCGGGGCGGCCGCTGCGGATTCGTTGCCGCCGTCCGACCCGTGGGGCACTGACCAGGCCACGTCTTCCTCGTCGTTCGGCTCGTTCGGACAGTCTGCCGAACCGGAATTTTAGAAAACCAAAGGATGAATCATGGGCATCACGATAGAGAATCTGCAGGTCGACGAACTGCACGCCAATCCAAACAATCCACGCAAGCAGGTCGGCGACGTCGACGAACTGGCGTCGAGCATCCGAAGCCAGGGCATCAAACAGCCTTTATTGGTCACGCCGACAGGCGAGACGGACATCGACGGACACAAACAGTACCGTGTCGTGATCGGCCACCGCAGGCTCGCCGCGGCCAGACAGTCGGGACTCTCGACCGTGCCCGCGATCGTCGAGGAGATGGACGCGCGCCGCGAACGCGAGATCATGCTCGTGGAGAACACGCAACGCTCCGACCTGACGCCGATAGAGGAGGCCGACGGCTACCAGGGGCTTCTCGATCTGGGCGTGGGCGTCAAGGAGATGGCCGAGAAGACGGGCCGCAGCGACAGGTTCGTACGCAGACGGTTGAAGATAGCCAGAATCCCGCAGGAGACGCGCGACATGTCCGCCGATTTCAGCCAACTGTCGCTCGACCAGTTGGACAAGCTCGCCGAATTCGAATCCGACCCCGACATGCAACGCGAGCTCGCACGGTCCACAGACTTCGAATGGACGTACCGAACGCTCGTCAGCGAACGCGACAAGACGAAATGGCACGACAAGGCGCTGAAGGCGCTCGCCAAAGCCGGAATCAAAGTCGAAAGCTTCCCCGACGGGAAAAACTTCTGGAACTGGCATCCGCACGGCTACAAGGCCGCCCACTCGTTCTCCGACATCAACACGGACTTCTGGACCTCGTTCACCGGGGAATCCGACTGGCCGGAAGCCAGAGTGTACTCGTATGAATACTGGTTCTGCACATACACGCCCATATCGGCCGACGAGCTCGAAAAAGACAAGGCCAAGACCGACAAGGACAATGCCATCAAGGCGCGAGGCAGGGAACTCAACCGACAGGCCCGCGAATTCGAAGCCATCGCCAAAGCCAACCGCACCGCATGGCTGAAAGACAACCTCCATACGCTCACTCACGAGCACGCGGAAACGGGAATATGCCGGCTCGCGCTCGCGGACACTGTCGGCTGGAGGAGCGTGTTCCCGTACCAGTCATACAAGGGCGAGGACGTCATCAGGGAGCTGATCGCGTTCGGCTGGAGCCTGCCGATCACCGAGCATGACGACGAGCACTGGTCGCTGGAATGCAAGGAGAACCTCGACTCGATCCGCATGGTGCTGAAGGACAGGCCGCTTCGGATTCTCGATGTCCTGGCCGCCAGATGGGAGTCGAACATCGGCTGGAACTACTGGCGCTCGCGGCATGGCGTGGACGATATGTGTTGCTGGTACGACGTGCTGGAACGTATCGGATATCGGGTCAGCGAGGACGAGAGGAAGGCGCTCAAGGGCGCGTACCTCGATGGAGGAGATGACGAATCATGAGTATCCAAGCGTTGACATGGGTTATCTACGGTGTAGCGTCGGACATCAAGCACGCGGATTTCCGCACGCTTCTCGTGCTGGCCGACCATGCCGACCCTCAAGGCATGGGAGCGTATCCGAGCAGGAGCACGATCAGCCGGTTGACCGGATACAGCGTGCGTACGGTCTCCTACGCGTTGAAGAGTCTCGAATCCTCCGGGCTGATCAGCAGGGGAGACCAGCGCATCGTGTCCAACCTCGGCGGATACAAGCCGACCGTCTGGAACCTCAACATGAGCAGAGGTGCAAAAACTGCACCTCTCAAAAACGCCGAAACACCAGTGCAACACGACTGCACACCAGCAGTGCAAACAGGGGTGCAAAAAACACGGACAGGTGTGCAAACAGGGGTGCAACATGATTGCACAAGAACCATATCTAAGGAAGAACCATATATAGAACCTAGAGAGAGTAACGCGCGCGCGAGAAAACCAATCCCAATACCGGCCGACTGGAAACCCTCTGAAGAACACCGGGCGCTCGCCGACCGGCTCGGCATCGACTGCGACATCGAAGCCGACAAATTCCGCGACCGCGCACTCGACTCGGGAGCCCGCTCGGCCGACTGGAACGCGAAATACCGCAACTGGCTCGTCAAAGGCAAGGAACGCGGATTCGCCACGCCAAAGGATTCCAACGCTCGCCGACGGTTCACGTGGGGCAGCGAAGAGGTCAAACGCGTGCTCGGCCCGATCTCCTGCGAAGGCACGGACACGTACATGGAGCTCGCATGCAAGGTCGCCGACCTGCTCAACCAGGGCTTGGACCCGAACATGCTGCGCCGTCAGCTCGCAAACGTGCCCGACAACGTATTGGCCGAACAATTGTTCGAACAGGAGGCGGCGGCATGAACGACATGACCATCGCACACATGACAGGCATCCTCACATCGGCCATCCAAGCCGCCGACCGACTGGAACTCGACGCGCTCAAAAGCCCGGCGCTCGCCGATATGGGCCTTGACCGCATCCGCGATATCAAACGCGACTGCTCGACCTGCATCAACCTGCTCAACCAGCTCGGAAGGGAGCGACGATGAGCGACCGGCAATTCCAGGAATCGAAACGCGTCGCCTTGCAACGTCAGGGCTGGCATTGCATGCGTTGCGGGACGAACATCCACGACCCGTCACTATGGCCTGGACGCAGTGGCCATCACCGGCAGTTGCGCCGTCGTGCCGATCCCGCCGTGCGTGACCTGCCGTGCAACATCGTCGAACTGTGCGGTTCCGGCACGACCGGCTGTCATGGTTGGGCGCACGCGCATCCGGCCGAAGCGGAACGGTTCGGCTACATCATCCCGAGCTGGCGGGATCCGCTCAGCGTGCCGATACGCGACTGGAACGGCGACTGGTGGTGGCTGCTGTCTGACGGCACGGCACAACGGCTCACGCAAATCGAAATCATCGAATGGCAAAGCGATTGGAAGGAACAATCATGAGGAAACAAGACAAAGACCTGAACGTGAAGCCGGAGGCGCTGCTCTGGCTCGATTTCGAAACAACCGGTACGGACAGGGATGGCAGTCTGCCGTTGGAGGTCGGCATGGAATGCACCGACGTGCTGGGCGAACATTCGTATGGATCCCTGCATCGCATCATCCGTCCGGACTGTCTCGACCTGTTGGACATGAGCCCGATAGTGTTCTCCATGCACACGGACAACGGCATCCTGTTCGAACTGTCGAACGGTTCCGCCGGGAACGACTGCGTGGGAGCGGTCGCGAGCGCCGTGGAGGAGTATCTCGAATCCCTGTCGCAACGCTTCACCTTGGTTCCGGCCGGAACGAACGTGGATTTCGACATCGACTTCCTGAAACGTCTCGACCTGAACCCGGACAGGTGGCTGTCCTACCGCAAGTTCGACCTGACCACGCTCCGCCGGTATTTGAGGTTCATCGACTGTCCCGAAGACCCGTACAAGACGCATGCCGGCACGCACAGGGTGCGCGACTGCATCCGACGCGACATCAACGACTACATCCGATACCGCAAACTCCTGAAGGGAGCATGGCGATGACAACGAAGGGAAAAACCACGAAGACCGTATCCAAGGAGACACGACTGCGCAAATGGCGCAAACCAGTGCCATGCCCGACCTGCGGCAGCCGAAACATCAGATTCGACCCGTTTGCCCGGGCCGTCAACCGGAAAACATCCGCCATACGACAGTTCTGGGTATGTTCCTGCGAACGCCACGGCATCCTCATCCTCACCAGCCACACCGACCTCAAGGAAGCCATCCGCGCATGGAACAAGGAAGCCACCAGACAAGGAAGGAAACACTCGAAATGAGAAAACGCAAACCACTCGCGCTCGCCGGCATCGGCCTGACCGCCATCACCATGTTCCTGCTCACGCCGGTATTCCTCCTCGCGCTCGCGGGATGCGGGAGCACGCCTCACGAGCCGGAGGATTCGACCACGGAATCCGCCACCCGGTCGCAGTGCAGCTCAGACTCCAGCAAATTCCAGACGTGCACGGTCACGATGCCGGACACGAGGCGCGTCACCTGCGTCTTCTACAACGGCTATACCGCAGCGGCCATGTCCTGCGACTGGGCGCACGCTGACGGTGCGGACAAGGTGGAGGACTGATCATGGCCGTCACGAAACGCAAGGCGGAGATGGTCGTCACGTGGCACGAGCGCGGCGTCGACATCGAGACAACATGCAGGATGCTCGGCGTCACCCCGCAGGAGGCGAGCGCGATCATCCGCCAGCACGCCGCGGAGCGGGAGCGTCGGGAGCGGGCGGAGCGCATGCGCCCGAAATTCATCGAACCGCCCATGTTCTAGGCGCCTTTATACGCCAGTATACGTCTACTGAAGGAGCGTAAAAATGGATCGGAACTGCCGGAACTGCGATAAGCCGGTCGAGGAGTCATGGACGTTGTGCAAGACGTGCCGGCGCGGGTACGCGCGGCTCCTGCACCGGCTGCGCGTCAACCTCCACCGGCTCCAGTCGGTCGCGCGCCGAGAATACCGTCTCACGGAGCCCGGCAACGGAGGCAGGCCGCAGGGAGGCGACGCGCCCGCACCCGTCGACCTGCACGCCGTCGACCTGCTCGACCAGACCGAGCAGGCCATCGAACAGGCATGCGCGGACGCGGGAACATGGCTCGGCAGGTGGCAATGGCTCGCAAAACGAGCGCCAGTCATCCTGCCCCTCCTGTGCAGGGCGTCGAACGCCGGATGGCACATGCGGCGCCTCACCCGGGCATGCGAGCGAATCGAGCGGATCGTCGACCGCATGCCACGCTCGCGTAGGATCGTCGGCATGTGCCCCGAATGCGGACGCGAAGTCCTCGCCGCGAAAGGCGAGACGCTGAGGCTCTGCAAATGCGGCAACCCCGTCAACGTGACCGAGCTGCGAGAGCAAAGCCGAGCCAAGGCCGAGGCAATGCACATCACCAAAACCCCGGCAGGCATGAGCCAATGGCTCAGGGAAAACTACGGGTACGAGGTCAGCCGCAAGACGATAACCGATGCTTTGCGACGCGGGAAGCTGCCCGGCAGCAAGCCGGTGGAAGGCGGCTATTGGGAGTTCAGCATCCGCGAGATAGTGGCTTTCGCCATGTCCAAGGCTTGACGGTAATACGCATAATGCGTATGATAAGGGGTGTGAGGTTCAAGGAAATCGAGAAGATACTCCGCAAGGACGGATGGCGACTCTACTCGCAGAGCGGAAGCCACTGCCAGTACACGCACCCCGACAAGCCCGGAAGGGTCACCGTCCCCAAACACAGCGGAGACCTCGCGCCCTTCACCGTCAGATCGATATGGAAACAAGCCGGAATCAACGAAAGAAGAATCAAATGAAACTCGTCTACCCGGTCGTCCTCTACCCATCCGGCGTCCCCGGCGGGTACACCGTGCTCTGCCCCGACATGCCCGGCCTCGTCACCGAAGGCCGGAACCTGCCCGAAGCGCTCGACATGGCCGTGGACGCCGCCAGCGGTTGGGTGCTCGGCGAACTCGAGGAAGGACGCCACGAGCCGCACGCCACCAACATCGCCGACGTGAAACCCGACGAACCGGGCGGCATCGTCACCCTCATCAGCCTCGACATGGACTCCTACGCCGAAAAATACGGCAGAAAATCAGTGCGCAAGAACGTCACTATCCCCGCATGGCTCGACACGTTCGGCGAACAGGCCGGAATCAACTACAGCCAAGTCCTGCGCGAAGGCCTCGAACACCGATACAACGACCTCCAGAACGCCTGACAAACGAAAACACAAAACCCAAGCGGGAGTAGGCTGCCGCCACCCCGTGGTATACTCCGTATCAGGATTAGTGCGAAAGCCTCTGGGACATGCATCTCAGGGGCTTTTCTCATATCCGCCTATGCGCGTAGCTCAGCCGGTAGAGCGGCGGTCTCCAAAACCGCAGGTCGTTGGATCGAAGCCAACCGCGCATGCCACGGCTTGCGTACCGCAGAGGACCAGCCGGCCATGCCGAGACAGCACGGCGACCCGCAAACACGACAACCGGTCCGCGAACTAGAATCTCGCCCGAGCCACTCACTTGTTCTTGCGGGGACGGCCCCGCCGACGAAGGGAGGCGGATGCCATGCCTTCCGCGAACCGACGCGATCGCTGGTACACCAGCGACAGGCGGTACCGGCTGCCCTCCGACTGGGGGCGGCGCAAGGCCGCGGTCAGGGCGCGGGCCCACGGCCGATGCCAGGCCGCCGTCCACGCCCCCGGGTGCAACGGGGCGGGTACGGAGTGCGACCACATCGTCGCCGGCGACGACCACGACCTCGACAACCTTCAATGGCTGTCGCACGAATGCCACAAGGCCAAGACCGAACGGGAGAACGCCGAACGCAACCGACGACGCAGGCTCATGAGACTTCATCCGAGCGAAAGACAACCCGGACTGCTAGACTGGACGCCACGCCGGGTGGGAGGGGACTCCCCGGCGACACCGGCATAACCGCCGGATAGCACTTCCGGTCATACGTACGGCGCACGCCCCCGTTTTCGGCGGCCCGGCGTTTCCGCCGTTTTTCCTCCGTTCGCCTCTCCATGGTCCGTTTCCGGTCGTTTTCGGCGCGCCCCAGCCGGGCGCGTGAGGGCCCCGCCTGTTTCGGCACCTGTTTTTTTAGCGTTGCAACGATAAGCGAAAAACGTTGAAATAAAGCCGTTCCCTTGTTTTTTGAGCGTTTTTTAAATATAATAGGGACATGACATTATGCGAATGCGGGTGCGGCAGGCAGGTGCCGGAACAGTCCGGACGCGGCAGAAGGCGCCGCTATGTTGATGCGTCGTGCCGCAGCCGGGCGAGCCGCGCGGGCGCGGCTCCGATGCCGGCCGAGATGAAGGACGCCGGCCGATGGCTGCGCTGGAAGCGCGTCACCCGCGGCGACGGCACCACGAAACGGCCCGTCACCACCGACGGCAAGCCCGCATCCAGCACGGACCACGCGACATGGTCCACATTCGAGCAGGCGCGGCGATCCGCCGCGGGAGACGGCATGGGCTTCGCCCTCGGCGACGGGTTCGCGTGCATCGACCTCGACCACTGCTACGACGGCCAAGGCCACCTGAAGGACTGGGCCAAGATGATCCTCGCGCCCGTCGAGGGCCGCACGTACATCGAGATCAGCCCCGGCGGCGACGGACTGCACATCTGGGGAACCGCCCCCGAACGCACCGGCATCAAGGTGCGCAACGAACTGGGCATGAACATCGAAGCCTACTCCCAAGGACGGTACATGACCTGCACGGGCCGCACATGGCGCAAAAGCCCGCAACGGCTCACGGACCTCACCTACCTGTTCGACGTCATAGCCCGGCTCGCCTGAACCACGACCCGAAGGAGGCCCGGAAAATGCCACGCACACCGGCCCACAAGCACCGCATGCCCGCCGGCATGACCAAGGACGGCAAGGGGCAGCGCCTATGGCGCGACCTGACCGCCAAATGGGAATTCACCGAAGAGGAATACCGACTCCTCGAAAACGCCTGCTACACCGCGGACCGCATCGCCAAGGAACGCCGCGAAATCGGCGACGAACTCACCGTCAAAGGCAGCATGGGCCAAACCGTCGCCCACCCCCTGCTCGCCCAACTACGCGCCGACGAGGAACACCTCGCCAAACTCCTCTCCCGAATCGACATGCCCGAACCCGAGGAAAACACCCGGCAAGGCACCGAAAACGGCGAACGCTCCGCACACATGCGCGCCGTCGTCAACAGCCGCTGGCACGAGGCATACGGGAGCGGCTGATGGCACGGCTGCGCACCAGACAGACAGCAGCCCTCATCACCACCCGCGACAGCGAATACCGGGAGATCACCGACTGGTACAGAACCGCGCTCGCCAACGAGCCGGCCCGCCGCTGGAACACGCATCCGGTCACCATCGGCCCCACATGGAAGCATGACGGGCGCGGCTGGGTGCTGCCCGAGCTCACCCTGGGCTGGAACTTCCTGGCATGGAGCGGCTACTGGCTGAGGGACGCGAAACGGCGCGCCCCGTGGAAATGGACGCTCGAACAGGCGAGGTTCTGGCTATGGTTCTACGCGCTCGACGAACAGGGCGTGCCGATCCACGACAACGCGGTACTGCAGCGGCTCAAGGGCTGGGGCAAGGACCCGATGGCCGCGGGAGGCGCGGTCGCCAGCTGCTTCGCCGACCTGACCTTCGACCACTTCGACCGCAACGGGGATCCCGTGGGCCGGGACGAGCCGAACGCGTGGGTGCAGGTGTGCGCCGTGTCCCAGGAGCAGACGAAGAACACGATGAAGCTGCTGCCCGGCCTCATCCCCGCCGAGACCCGACGCCACTACGGCATCCAGCTCGGCAAGCTCAACATGTACGCGCTCGGCGACAGCCGCCAGATCGAGGCCGTCACCTCGAGCCCGCTCGCCCTGGAGGGCGGCCGCCCCACGTTCCTGATCCGCAACGAGACCCAGAACTGGAACTCGTCCAACGGCGGCCACGACATGGACGGCGTCCTTTCCGGCAACGCCGCGAAATCCGAGGCCGCGGTGAACGTGAAGATGCTCGACATCTGCAACGCCTACCGCGACGGCGAGGACAGCGTCGCCCAACGGGTGCGCGAGGCATGGGAGGGAACGCAGGGCGACCCGGACAGCCCCGACACGGGGCTGCGCCCCAGGTTCATGGACTTCGGCCTGCTCTACGACTCCATCGAGGCCGCGCCGGACACGCCCATGACCGCCGACGTCATCCCGAAGGTCATCGAGGACGTGCGCGGCGACTCGACATGGCTCACCACGGCGAAGATCGTCAGGTCCATCATCAACCCCGTGAACCCCGTCAGCGAATCGCGCCGCAAATGGTACAACCAGTGCGAGGCCCCCGAGGACGCGTACGTGACCAGCCAGGAATGGGACGCCAACGAGCATCCCGAACTCAGACTCGGGGACGGGGAGGACATCGCCATGTTCCTCGACTGCTCCCTGACCGACGACGCCACCGCGCTGGTCGCATGCCGCATCTCCGACGGGTTCGCCAAGCCGCTGGGCCTGTGGCAGCGGCCGCCCGGCAAGCGCGGCGACACGTGGAAGGTGCCGCGCGAAGGCGTGGACGACACCGTGCGCGAGGCCATGCGCCGCTGGCACGTGGTCGCCTTCTGGGGCGACCCCAGCCACGTCCTGGACGACGAGACCGGACTGCACTACTGGGATCCCCTGTTCGACGCATGGCACCGCGACTACGGGCGTCGGCTCAAGCTCTGGGCAAGGCCCGAGGGACGGGACCGGCACGCGGTCATGTTCGACATGGCCCGGTTCGACGTGCAGAAACGCTTCGTCGCCATGGTCGACCAGGCGTACACCGCGATCTGCGACCGGGACTTCCCCCACGACGGCGACGCCAGGCTGCGCGCCCACATGCTCAACGCACGACGCCAGCCCACACGCGCCGGCATGAGCATCGCCAAGGAGGGCCGCGAATCCAGACGCAAGATCGACCTCGCGTTCTGCGCCATCGCCGCCCGCGGCATGCGCCGCGAGTACCTCAACACACGCAAGAAAGGAGGCGGCCAGATATGGTGACCACGGAATACGCCAACGAAACCGACGCCGAACAGGCGCTGCGCACGCTGCTGCTGCCCGCCTGGGGCGACGAGATCCAATCCCTCGACCGCATCGACCGCTGGTGGAGGTGGAACCCCAAGCCCATCCGGCTGCGCAAGGCCACCCCCGAGCACCGCATGCTCCGCGACATGGGCGTGACACCATGGCTGCGGCTCGTGGTCACGACCATCGCCCAGACCCTCTACCTCGAAGGCGTGGACATCCCCGGCAAGTCGGACACCGAATCGGCCCGCCGGTTCTGGCACCCCTGGGTCGCCAACCGCATGGGGCGCAAACAGGTCGCCCTGCACAAGACCGCCATAGCCTACGGGCACGCCTACGCCGCCGTCCGCGCCGTCGACGACCCCGGAGGACAGGTCCGGGCCGGCATCGACTGCTACAGCCCCCGCGAATCGATCGCCTTGTACGAGGACCCGGCCAGGGACACGTATCCCCAGCTGTTCATGCGCCGCCGACGGCTCGCGCCGCAGACGGAATCGTACGAGCTGTGGGACTCGTGGAACATCTGGCAGTGGAAACGCGCCGACGGCGCATACGAGTTCGTCTCCTGCACGCCGCATCTGGCGTCCGACCCGTACGGCCGGCCGGTATGCCCCGTCATCCGCTACACCAACGACCTCGACCTGCAGGGACGCGCGCCCGGCGAGGTCGAACCATACATCCCGCTCGCCAACCGGCTCAACAAGGACAGCTACGACCGGCTGCTCGCCCAGCACTACAACAGCTGGAAGGTCCGCACGGCCACCGGACTGGACATGACCGACCTGTCCGACGCGGAACGCGCCAGCCGCAAGGCCAAGCTCGGACAGGAGGACATCCTCACCGGCGGCGACGGCGTGCAGTTCGGAACCCTGCCCGAAACCGCGCTGTCCGGACTCATCGAGGCCCGGCAGGCCGACGTGGAGGAGCTCGCCGCGGTCAGCCAGACCCCCACCACCGCGTTCGGCAAGATGGTCAACGTCGGAGACGCCGGCATCGCCGAAAGCCGTGCCGGATTCTACGCCAAACGCGACGAACGACAGAAAAGCTTCGGCGTGAGCCACATGGACGTGCTGCGCCTCGCAGCCGGCATCGAAGGCCGCGCGGACGACGCGCGGGATTTCGACCTGACGCCCTTGTGGGAGGACACGGACGTACGCACCATCAACCAGGCGGTCGACGCGCTCGGCAAGGCCGCGCAGATGCTCGGCGTGCCCAAGGAGCAACTGTGGGACATGATCCCCGGAGTCTCCAAGAGCCGCGCCGACTCATGGCGCGAATGGGCCGAGTCGCACCCGGACGCGGACGCGCTCGCCATGCAGGCGTACCAGGCACAGCTCGAACCGGCGGTCGACGATGGCTCGAACCAGTAGCGGGGCGCTGCTCACCGACAAGCACCGGCGCGAACAGGTCCGGCTCGCCATCACCGCCGACAGCCAGGCCCGGCGCGTCTGGGACTCCACCCTCGATCTCAACGACCTCAAGGGCACGCAGCCGATCTGGAAGAACGCCATCCTCGACCTCCTGCAGACATGGTGGCGGATCGGCGCCCGGACCGCGAACGCCTACCTGCCGCGCTTCCGCGAGGCCGAGACCGGCGACGGCGGCTTCGAGACCGCCATGCCGAGATTCGACCGCGAACGGGCCGCGCGGGACATCGACTGGACCGGCGCCACGAACGTGCTCTGGCACATCGCGCGCGGCGAGACGCAGGAAGCCGCCTGGGCGGCGGCGCGAAGCCTGTTCCTCGGGGTCTTCCACGAGGCCGTGCTCACCGGCGGCCGCGCCACGATAGAGAACTGGGCCAGAAAGGACACGCGGGCCATCGGCTGGCGGCGCGTCTCCGACGGGAACCCGTGCGCGTTCTGCGCGATGCTCGTCACCAGAGGCCCCGTCTACACGTCCAAGGACAGGGCCGGGCTCAGCTCTAAGACCGGCGGGAAGTACCACGCGCACTGCGGGTGCACCGTCGAGGTCGTCTACGGCGACTGGCATCCCACCGAGAAGGAACAGCAGTGGATCGACGAATACTACAAGGCCGCCGAAAGCCTGCCATCGGAAACGCCCCGCACCGCCGAGACCGTGCTGCCGATCCTGCGAAGAAACGGAGGATTCCGCGACAGCGCCGCAACGCGCAGCACCCCCGAATTCCTCGCCCGGCGACGTAAAGCGGCCCATGAGAAGAAGATCGCGAAACTCGTCGCGCCTGAAACGACAGGTGGAAAGCCGACGCTATGGGCCGGCAATGTGCAGCCGCCAACCGATGAGGTCATCAGACATATTCTCCACGGCGACCCCGAGCGACGTCTCGGAGGGCACTTATCCGGAACCGGCACAATCGGAAAGACCGAGTTCCCGGAAAATTGGGACGAGAACCGCGTCATAGAGTCGATTCGACAGGTCATGGAGAATCCGGATTGGGTCCATTCAGGTAAAACGGGAAGGGACATGTGCTTATTCGGCGCTGTGATTGACGGAGTGCAAGTTGAAGTCGGAGCCTATCGAGTCGACGGATGGAAGTATGTCATAGACCGGGCCTATCCCAGAGGAGGCAAGGGGGTATTCCGCAACACCAAGGATGGTAGAATCGAAATGCCGACGAGCAAGGGCAGAAACTGGAGAAAAAAGAGATGAGCATATCATTCGAAGGACTCTGCGACCTTGCCGAAACATGTCTGTCGACAGTCGAGGGATTGGATCCAGACATCGAGGAGATCGGCGCCGATGCGCTTGAAGCCGGGGAGCCGGACATTCCGATCGCCATTGCACTGGGCATCGCAAGAGACCGGCCTGAACTGTATTCCAGGTTCCCGGACAAGGTGCTGGAATTGGCCAAAGATCCAAGCTGGAAAGCGATCCACCCGTATCTTGGTCTTCTTGAACAGCATCGGGAGGGGGAAACGCCTCGGGAGCAGCGACGTTGATCCGGCCGTACAACGCATCCGCGACCGCATTCAGCCCGGCCAGCGTTATGCGATGGAATTCAACTGGGACGGCCAGGATACCGGCCATATCGTCGTGCTCGAACGTCCCCGTAAGGGCGGCGGGAATAATATAATCGTGATTGACCCACAAACAGGGACGAAGCGGACAATCGAACGATACATGGGCAAGAAAATCGATTTGAGAACACTCGCCATCTATCGCATCGATCACTTGGAACTCAATCCTGGGACCGTTTCCGACCTGATGAGAGCGAGACCACGATGAAGACCCTGGATGAACTGACCCGCAACGCCGTTGAGGCTGCGGGAAAGAGGGACCGCATAATCAAGCCGTTGGGCACGTTCAACGGATGGCTGTTCTTCAGCGCCTTGCCGAAACAGTGCGAACCGGGAGTGAAATTAGGCCTTCCCTACGCCTATTGCGCCAATCTGAGGACCGGAGAGGCCAGATTCTGCACCATCGAAGAGTCGGATATGCTCACCGAGCAGGATCTGGGTCCGATACCCGATTGAACGCAAACATCTGATTCATAACCCACCATGAAGTTCATGGTGGGTTTTCTTATGCCCGCAGGCCGGGCGGAAAGGAAACAACCATGGCCGACGAACCATCCGAAGACCAGAACACCCCGCCCGAAACCGGCGCGGCCGCCCCGCCGGACGGCGCGCAGACGGATTCGGGTCAGAAGCCGCCGTGGGAGCGGGACGGCGAGGAGTTCGACGCGGAGAAGGCGTGGAAGCTCATCGAGAACCTGCGCGCCGACAACGCCAAGCTCAAAACGTCCAACGAATCCAGCAACGCCAGGCTGCGCGAGATCGAGGACGCGAAACTCACCGAACAGGAGAAGCTGCAACGTGACCTCAAAGAGGCACGGGAACAGCTCGCCGACGTCAACCGGGCGAAGGCATGGGCCGAGGCCCGCGCCAAATACCCCCAGCTGACCGAACAGGATCTCGACCTCATCGGCGCGGCGACGCCCGAGGAGATCACGGACAAGGCCGCGAAGCTCGCGGCGCGCATCCCCGCACAGGCGGCGGGCGACGCGAACGACAAGACCATCAACCCGGTGCTGCGCGCCAACCCATCCGGAGGCGGAGACCCGTCCCAGACGAAGTCCAGGGACTGGCTGCGCGACGCACTGACCGACAAGTAAGGAGCCGACAATGGCAGACAAATTCAGCGACAGCATCAGCCGCAACGACCTGGGCGCCAGCCTCGTGCCCGACGACGTGAGCCAGGAGATCATCCAGCTCATGCCGGAATCCTCCGTACTCCTGACCCGCGCCAAGCGCGTGCCCATGAGCGCGAAGAAGAAGACCCAGCCCGTGCTCGCCACACTGCCCGAAGCGTACTGGGTGAACGAGGGCGCGCTCAAGCAGACCAGCAAGACCGGATGGGAGGACGTGAGGATCACCGCCGAGGAACTCGCCGTGATCGTGCCGATCCCCGACAGCGTGGTGGACGACGCCAAGATCAACCTGTGGGACACCGTCAAGCCGCTCGTCGCCGAGGCGATGGGCAAGAAGATCGACGCGGCCGGCATCTTCGGCATCGACAAGCCCGCAGGCTGGAACACCACCGACATCCTCGCCGGGGCCACCGCGGCCGGCACGAACATCGCGCAGGGCACCGGAGCCGATCTCGCGCAGGACGTCGCCAAGCTCGGCGAGGCGCTGAGCAAGAAGGGCTTCGCGGTCAACGGCTTCGCCAGCCAGCCGGGCCTGAACTGGCAGCTGGTCGGCATGCGCGACGCGAACGGCCGCCCCATCTACACGCCGGCCCTCGCCGAGGGCGCGCCCTCCAACCTGTACGGCTACCCGCTCAACGAGGTCAAGAACGGCGCGTGGGACGGAACCAAGGCCGTGCTGCTCGCCGCCGACTGGACCAAGTTCGTGGTCGGCGTGCGACAGGACGTCACCTACCAGATCTTCGACCAGGGCGTCATCTCCGACGCGGACGGCAAGGTCGTCTACAATCTCATGCAGCAGGACGCCAAGGCGCTGCGCGTGGTCATGCGCGTCGGCTTCCAGGTCGCCAACCCCGTCACCCGGGTCGCGGCGAAGGGCGCCCAGTACCCGGCCGGCTTCATCACCCCGAAGGTGGGCAAGTGATGGCAAAGCAGATACGATTCGTCTCACAGCCCGCCATCATCGCCGCGTAAAGGAGGTGCGGGCCATGCCGTTGCCCACATTCGCCACAGTGCCCGATCTCGCCGAATGGCTCGGGGAAAGCATCGGGGAGAACACCGCCGACTGGAAGCGTGCGGAACGCTGCCTGCGCGCCGCATCCAACCGCATCCGCCGGTACACGAAACGCACATGGGTCGACGAGGGCGGCAACCTCGCCGACCCGCTGCCGGAGGACATCGAGGACGTGACGCTCGCCTGCGCCGGCCGCTTCTACTCGAACCCGGAGGGCGAGACATCCTGGTCACGCCAGATCGACGACGGCATGGACGGAGGCAGCAGGAAGGTCGACGAGGCCGGCCTGTACCTGACCGCCAGCGAGATGCAGACGCTGGACGACCTCGTGGCCGACCAGTCCCCATTGATCGGCGGTCTCGGCGTCATCTCCACCACGCGCGGGGAACTTGCCAGCCAGGACATGTCCCCGTACTGGTCGGAGGACGACGGCCGGCCCGGATTCCTGCACGCGAGGCTGACCGGATGAGCGCGGGATTCAGTCCGGCCAGCCTCAGACGGCTGCGCTCCTGGGCGGCCGGCCTCATGACCGACGAATGCCGGATCGTCAGTCACGGCAGGCCCGTCACGGACCCCCACACCGGGAAGGCGACCAGTCCCGAAACGGTCCGGTACGAGGGCCGGTGCAAAGTGCAGACCAGCGGCGGCCTCGCCGCAGAGAACACGGAGGGCGGCATCGTCCAGGCCTTGGGCGCGGTCACCCCCGTGTGGTCGCTCTACCTGCATCTGCCCTACGGGACCGCGGGTCTGGCTCCCGGGGACGTGGCCGAGATCACCGCGGCCACGGACCCGAACCTCAGGGGCAGGAAGTTCCGGCTGCTGAACATGCAGTCCGAGAAGTCGCACGCCACCGCATGCCGGTGGAACGTCAAGGAGGTGGGCAACAGCAATGAGTGAACCCATGTTCGACGCGTCCGAACTGACCGCGTTCGGCCGCAGGGTCGCCGCGGCCCATGCCAAGGCCTCAATCGCCGTCGCGAAGGCGGTGAAGAAGGGCGCGCAGAACGTCAAGGAGGCCATACAGGCCGACGTGGCGGAATCCGGCCACCGCGGCATCCGCAAGGTGAGAATCGGATACGAGATCGAGTCATCCGGCACCACCATCCGCGCGGACATCAGCCCGCGAGACGGAGGGGCCAGCGACCTGGCCAACATCGCGTTCTTCGGCACCGCGAAAGGCGGCGGAACCCACCAGTTCTACGAGCACGCCGAGCGGGAGCTGCCCACGCTCACCGACTATGTGGGCGACGCGGCCACCGACATGCTGACCGGAGCGCTGGGCCTATGAGCGTCATGGACCTGACCGGCGCCGTCCTCGCCATGCTCCCCCGCATGCCCGACGGCGTGACCACCTTCCTGCAGGAAGAGCCGCTGGAATCGCAGATGCCCCCATGGGTCATCGCCAGGGTCTCCACCGACCGGCACCTGTCCACGGAGACCATGCGGCTCGCCGCGCACTCCGCACTCCTGGAAGTCCGCGCCGTCAGCACCACCGTCGATTCCGTCAACGTGTGGTGCGACGACATGCTCATCCCGGCGCTCGCCAACCATGCCCCGGCACGCCCGCCGGGGTTCACGGTCGGCCAGCTGACCCTCACGGAGGATTCCGGCGCGTACGCGGCCGGGCTGACCGCCGATGACACGTCGCGCCGCTATCAGGTGCGCGTCCTCAGGTTCCGCTTCACGTGGAGCAGACCATAGTCAACCAATCATTTATCAGAAGTCTTCAAGGCCATCCCATACGGGGTGGCCTTTGCTTTAAGGAGAACATCATGACCCTGAAACTGGGTACCGAGATCCCCGGCACGAGCGCCGAGGGCAACATCACCACACTGTGGGTGCCGACCATCGCCGACATCAAGCGCCCGACCATGGCCGAGCTGGAAGCAGGCACCGACATCTCGAACTACGTGATGCTCGGCGGCTGGAGCTTCGAGCCGTCGCAGGACACCGTGAGCGACCAGCGCGAGAACAGCACGCAGGACTTCGGAGCACCCGGGCGCAAGAGCGCCGGCGACATCTCGATCGAGGTGATCGACAACACGAACACGGAGCACGCGGAACAGAACGAGGCCGTCAAGCTCATGGCCGAAGGCAACTCCGGATTCATCGTGCGCCGTCGCGGCATGGCCACGGACGCGCCCCTCGCCGCAGGGCAGAAGCTCACCGTCGTGAGCGTCAAGTGCGGCGAGAAGAAGGTCCTCAACCCGGACGCGAACACCATGATCCGAAGCACCATCCCCCTGTTCGCGCAAGCGCCAGGCTGGGAGTCCGAAACCGCCGAGATCGCGGCGGCCGCGGCCTCACACGCCTGACCATCATTCTTCCGTGCGGGCTTTCCGCATTCCTTTCCCCGCACGGAACCCCCCCCTCATCACCAAAGGGACGCGAAACCGAGACAAGGAACGCACCATGGCATTGGAAGTCAAGCGCAAGCGCGTCGAGGTCGACCTGATCCTCGACCAGGAGAAGGCAGAACGGATCTCGCAGCTGGGCGAGCAGCTCGCCCGGGCGGCGGCATCGCACGTCACCGAGGGCGCGAACGCCGCGGCCAAACGCATCGCCAGACAGATCGACGAGCTGCGCGAGGAGGTCTCCGGGCAGATCGTGCACCTCACGTTGGAGGCCCTGCCATTGTCGCAGTGGAGGCAGGTGCTCGAGGCGAACACGACCACCACGAAGGACGGGCGCACCGCGCAGCGCCTCGAGGACATCACCGCCGACGCGCTGAAACTGATGATCCGCGAGACCGTGCCGGACACCCCCGTCGAGGATATAGCCGCCATCATCCCCGAACTGTCCGACGGGCAGCTGTCGCCCGTCTGGTACGCCATCCAGAACCTCAACGCGAGGATGATCGACCCAAAAGACTACCTCGGCCAAGCCTCCAGGATAATCCGGGGCTCGTCCGGGAACTGAGGATCTGCGCCAGGCTCGGCATCAGCTACAAGCGCTGGCTCGGGTGGGAGCCCTCCTATCGCGTGGAGCGCGATTCCCGCCGGCGCATCACCGGGTACACGCCGGAAAGCGAATGGGACCAGACCGAACGCGACTGGATGCTCGCCCTCGACGACTACGAGCACAGCCTGTGCCCGCGCTGCGGCATGCCCGTGAGCGTATGCCACGACGAGCTGACGCCCACCCGGTACACGGCCGAGGCGGGCGTGTGCCAGATCAGCCTCATGCGAGACATCGCCGCCGAGGACTGGCGCAAACAGCACGACGGCGAGGCGGGCATCAAGACCATGTCGCTGACCACCGCCATCAAGGCAAGATAAGGAGACCACCATGGCAGGCGGGCTGAACCGCAACATCACCGTCCGCCTGCTCGCGGACACGTCGAAATTCACCGCCGGCATGGCCAAGGTGTCCGCCGAGGCCGAGAAGACCTCCACCACCATGGAGGCGTCGGGCGGCAAGACGAAGCTCCTGACCGCCGGAATCGCCGCCGCCGGCATCGCCGCCACCGCATTGGGCGTCGCCGCCGTACGCATGGCCGCCGACTTCGACGCCGGCATGTCGACCGTCCAGGCCAACACCGGAGCCAGCGCCGACGAGATGTCCCTGCTACGCCAGGCGGCCATCGACGCCGGCGCCGACACCGTGTACTCCGCCACGGACGCGGCCGACGCGATCAACGAACTCGGCAAGGCCGGCATGAGCACGTCGGACATCCTCTCCGGCGGCCTGAACGGCGCACTCGACCTCGCCGCGTCCGACGGCATGGAAGTCGCCGAAGCCGCCGAACTCATGAGCTCCGCCATGGCCCAGTTCAACCTCACCGGAGCCGACGCCACCCGCATCGCCGACGCCCTCGCCGCCGGCGCCGGCAAAGCGCAAGGCTCCGCCCGAGACCTCGGCTACGCCCTCCAACAGTCAGGCATGGTCGCCAACAGCTTCGGCATCAGCATGGAAGAGACCGTCGGCACCCTCACCAGCTTCGCCAACGCCGGCATGACCGGATCCGACGCCGGCACCAGCCTCAAAAGCATGCTCATCGCGCTCGCCAACCCCACCAAAAAAGCGCAGAACCTCATGGACGAACTCGGCATCAGCGCCTACGACGCCCAAGGCAACTTCATCGGCCTCAAAGCCCTGGCCGGCCAGCTCCAGACCCAGATGAGCGGACTCACACAGGCACAACGCAACCAGGCGCTCGCCACCATCTTCGGCTCCGACGCGATCCGCGCCGCCAACGTGCTCTACAACGAGGGCGCCGACGGCATCGCCGACTGGACCAAGAAGGTCTCCGATTCCGGGTACGCCGCCCAGCAGGCCGCCGCCAAGAACGACAACCTGCGCGGAGACCTGGAAAACCTCAGCGGCAGCTTCGAGAGCATGATGATCAAGCTCGGCGAAGGCGGGCAAGGCCCCCTGCGCAAGCTCGTCCAGACCATCGACATGCTCGTGGACGGATTCGGGCAACTGCCCGCCCCCGTCCAACAGACCATCGTCCTCTCCACGGCGCTCGCCGGAGGCATCGTCGCGCTTCACCGCGCGATGGCACCGTTGAATTCAAGCAGCAGCCAGCTGTCAAAGAATCTCGGCATGGTTCTCGACCCCGGCCAGCGGCTTATCTCCATGAGCTCGCAACTGTATACGGGCGCCACGCAAATCGGGGCGGCGTTCTCAACCCAGAGCCGTCAGCTGGAGGTTTTCGGCAGCACCGTCAGTCGCACCTCAGGCGTCATGACCGGATTGAAAACCATGGGCAGCGGCGTCATCGACCTGCTCGGAGGCCCATGGGGCATTGCCATAACGGCAGCCGGTCTCGCATTGTTCGATTTCGCGCAGGATCAGCAGGCCGCCGCACAACGAGTGGACGAACTCACCCAAGCGCTGCAGAGCGGACAGACCGCGGCCGAATACTTCGGCAAGGCACTCTCCGACAGCTCATCCAGCCGATACACCGACGACTTCCTCAGCCGATGGGCCAGCGGATACGACGACATCGCCGAAGCCATCGACCGCATGGGCATCAGCCACCAGACCTACATCAAAGCCATCCAAGGCGACAAGGACGCCATCGAACAGGTCCACGCCCAGGCCGACGAATACGCGGCCAGCCTCAACCTCATCGACCAATGGTGGAACAACCCGTCAAGCGCCGCCTACGAGGCGCTCGCCGAACAGCAGAACGTCTTCAAGCAGGCGACCAAGGACGCGGCCGAGGCGGAGAAGGCCGCGACCGAGGCCAGCATGGGCAGGACCGCGGCCCTCATAACCGGCAACGACGCGCTGGCCGGGACCGCCGACGCATCCGCCAAGGCCGCGGACTCCGACACGATCCTGCAGGAGAGCTTCGGCGCGACCAAGAACGCGGTCAACGAGACGAGCGCCGCGCTGGGCGAGGTCATCGACGCGCTCAACACCTACTACGGCTTCGCTCTGGACGCGTCCAACGCGTCTATCGCGCTGGAATCCAGCTTCGACAAGGCATCCGAAGCGGTCAGGGAGAACGGCAGGACGCTCGACATCAACACCGAAAAGGGCCGCGACAACACGAGCGCCCTGAACGACGTGGCCGAGGCCGCGCAGAAGGCCATGCTCGCCCACGCGAAGAACGGCGAGGGACTGGAGCAGATCACGCCCATCGTCCAGAGGGCCCGCGACCAGTACATCCAGCTCGCCCAGCAGATGGGCATGAGCAAGGAGGAGGCCGAGGCCTCGGCCGACGCGTACGGGCTGAACACCGACAAGCTCAGGGACCTCATCGTCCAATCGAGCATCGCAAGCGGACAGACCGGTGACCTGCAAGCCGCCTTCGACCGGCTCGGACTGAGCACCAGCGACGTCAAGCTCAAGGTCGACAACATGGTCGGCAGCATGCGCCTCATACCAGCGGAGAAAACCACGACCGTGAGGGTCAACGACCTCGCATCGAACGCGATCCACACCATCCGGGAAGGCATCGAGCTGCTGCAGTCCAAGACCGTCACCATCCGCACGAACGTGATCACGAACGAGACGACGATCCGCAGCACGAAGGGCTCGATGATCGGCCGTCCCACCTCCTACACGGGCGGCTACTACGCCGGCAACGGCTTCGCGATGCGCGGCTATTACGGCGGCGGCATCGTGGAGGGGCTGCTGCCCGGCACTCCGCCCCTGTCGGCGCAGGCGGACAACATCACGCTCGCCAACGCGAGGCTGCGCAGCGGCGAGTTCGTCAGCAACGACAAAAGCGTCCGATATTACGGTGCCGACACGTATGCGGCCATGAACCGCCGCCAGCTTCCGAGGGAGATGTTCACGGGCGGCGCGGAACAGCCGGGGCCCTCGGTGGCGGACATCTCCCAGGGCGTGATGGACGCGCTGGAACGCACCTCGGTCACCCTCGTGTTCGACGACCGCACCGTCGCGGCGCGGCTCGCCCCCGCGATGGACAGGGAACTGGGACGAAGGAAAGGAATGGGACTGTGAGCGTCTTCCAACGCATGCCGGCCGACCCGCTCATGCACATCCTCCTCGACGGCAGGCCGCTCGACTGGTACGGGCTGTCCGCCACGGACGGCGTCCTCGCCATCGAGGCCCCCGACCTGGCCGTCGCATACCAGAGCGCGCCCGGCATGGCCGGAAGCCACGACGTGACCCTCGACGACCCGCTCGGCTGCGCGTACCCCGGGCTGCGCAGGATCGCGCTCGGCGTGGTGACCGTCGGCGAGGACGACGAGATGATGGACGCGCGCCGCCGCCTCGGCTCGCTCATCGGCCGCAGCTCGACGCTATCCTACCGGGAGCTGCCGGGGCAGTGGCGCGGCCGCGTCACGATCAAGGACTGGGACGAACGCATGCTCGGACCATGCCGCGTGGACTGCGCCACCACGATCGTGATGGACGCATACCCGCACATCATGGGCCGCGCCCAGCGTCACGCGCTCAGGGAAGGCGCCAACCTCCTGCACGTCACCGGCAACCGTCCGGCATGGCCGGTCCTGACGCTCACGACCTCCCGCGCCGTCTCGGCCCTGTCGATCAAGGACGGGCGCGGCCACACCATCGGCATCAGGCCGGCCGCCACGCTGCCGGCCGGCACAAGCGTGCTGGTCGACTGCAAGGCGCAGACGACGCGCGCCAACGGCACCCTCGCCCCGGTCAGCCTCGACACCGACTACTTCGCCCTGCTGCCGGGCATGAACACGCTCACCCTGTCCGGCGCCGCCGGCAGCTGCGAGCACGAACCCGAATGGATGATCTGACATGTTCCACGTCTTCGACCGGTGGGGCAACCCGAAACCCGCCCCCATGACCGTCCTCGCCGCCCGGCGCACGCAGAACGTGGACGGCACCGACAACCTCGACCTGCTCAGCGACCTCGACCTCGAAAAAGGCGACCGAGTGGCATGGCGCGACCACATGGGCCTGTGGCGAGAATGGCTGGTCAACAGCACCGATACGTCACGCTCCGACCGGCTCCCACTGTCCACCGCGCACTGCGTCGACGCCATCCAGGAACTCGCCTCCACATACATCGAGGACAAACGCAACCGGACGGCCACCGCCCTCACATGCGCGAAAAAAGCGCTCGCCGGCACACGATGGATTCTCGGCACCGTGCACGACGGCACCAAAACCACCGAGGCCGACCTCGCGTTCTACCACACCAACGCGCTCTCCGCAATCCAGGACATCTGCGCCACGTTCGGACTCGAGGCCGTCACCACCTACCAGCCCGACGCGACGGGCACGCGCATCGCGACCCGCACCCTCAGCCTCGTCAGCCGGCGCGGCGCGACCACCCCCACCAAACGCTTCACCTACGGCAAGGACCTCGCCTCGATCCGCCGCACCATCGACGCCACCCAGGTCGCCACACGCCTCTACGGATGGGGCAAAGGCGTCGCCACGACCGACGACGATGGGGAAGAGACCGGCGGGTACAGCCGCAAGATCAGCTTCGCCGACATCAACGACGGCAAGGCCTACGTCGAAGACGCCACGGCACTCGCCATATGGGGCATCCCCGGCCCCAACGGAACCCGCATCCACAGCGAGGCAGACGCGGAATTCCCCGACTGCGAAGACCCCAAACAACTCCTGACGCTCACCAAGGAAGCGCTCAAGACACGCAGCCAGCCGGTCGTCTCATACGAATGCGACGTCACCAGCCTCGCCGCCGCCGGCGTCAACGCCGAAGGCACCGACATCGGCGACACCGTCCACATCATCGACACCAGCTTCCCCACGCCCCTGCGCCTCGAAGGACGCATCCTGCAGATCGAACAGGACCTCGCCGGCGACCAGACCGCCACCACCATCACCCTCGGCAACATCACCACAGGCATCACCCGCCAGGACGACGCATGGCGCCGACAACTCGACCAGCTCATCTCCAACTCCGGCGCATGGAACGACGCCGCCACCGGCACCAAACCATACATCACCGACCTCATCAACCGCATCAACCAGATCATGAACACGACCGGCGGCTACACATACCTCAAACCCGGCCAAGGCATCTACGTGTACGACAAGCCCGAAGACCAGAACCCCACCCAATGCATCCACATCGGAGGCGGATACTGGCGCATCGCCAACAGCAAGAAGGCGAACGGAGACTGGGACTTCCGCGCGCTCGCCGACGGCAACGGCATCTACGCCAACACCATATACACAGGCAAGCTCTCCGATGCCGCCGGCCACAACCAATGGAACCTCGACACCGGAGAACTCACCACCCGGGGCATGACCGCCACCAGCATCACCGCCGAAGGAACCTTCGCGTGCGGCAGCAAGGACTGGTACGGCATCGAGCTCAACAGCATCGGACAGCTCGCCGGCTACCGCAAGGGCAAGAAGGTCGGCTACATCGACTACTCGGGCGGCATGTACGAGGTATCCAACCCGTCGAAGGTCTACTACGGGCTCCAACTGCAAGGCGGATGCCTGCGCATCAGCACACCCATCCTGTCCGTCGCCAAGACCACCGACACCCACGTCACCACCACACACGCCTACAACGGCAAACACCACTACATCTCCAAAATCACATCCTCCTCGGACGGCACCATCACCTGGTTCCAATCAACGACCGAGTACATCAACGGATTCTGCATCAACTGAAAGGACACCCATGCCAAGGATCACCAGATACTGGGCGCACGACCCCATCGGCAACAGCGAGGGCATCCTCGCCGGATACGAGCCCGCCGCGCTCAAGGCCGCGCAGGACCGGGGCATCATCTTCATCGCCGAACTCGACGACGGCACCCGACTGCGCGTCGACGCCAGCGACGTCACCGAACCCGAACCAGCCTCGTACACCATCACCACACCCGACTACGTGGCCAGCCGCGTCACGCTCATCACGGACGCACTCGACGCCGTCGCCGACATCCTCGACCCCCAGCCGGCACAGACGGCGCTCGCCGCGGCCAATGACGCCGCCGCGGACACCTCCGGAGACGACGCACGCCGACGCCTGCGCGACGCCATCGCCCACCTCAACGACCTCACGAAAGGAACAGGGAAATGACCCTCGACGGATTCCGCGACGTCACCGAGACGCCCATCAGCCTCGACTTCTCCAACAGCTGGATCGCCGACATCCGACTCAACGCCGGCGACAAGGACGGACGCACCATCACCGTCGCCATCACCGACAACGGCCAGCCAATCACCTCCACGACCGGCATCACAAGCGTGGCGCTCGCCTACAACACCGCGCCGGGCGTCGAGGTCGGCGACCGCGTGCCCATGACCCCCGTGAGCGGGCAGGCGACCGCCACATACCGGGCGACGCTGCCCAGGCGGGCGATCGCCAAGCCCGGCGTCATCGCCCTGGGCGTGGAGGTCACCACCGCGGACGGCGCCAAGATCTGCTCCCGCAACTTCAAGGGCGTCGTCGAACGCGCCGTCTGGGACGCCGAAAGCACCCAGGGGCAGGACAGCCTCACCCGCCTCGAACAGCTCATCGCGGACGGCGACGCCGCCATCACCCGCGTCAACAACGCCATCACCGACGCGAACAACGCGGTCGCGGCCGCCAACCAGGTCATCGCGGACGCGCGCATCACCGGCGGCAACACCACCACCCTCGACCCGAACCAGCCGGCCACGTCCTCGCTGCGCGGCAGCGGCCTGCAGCGCATCCTCGACCTGTCCATCCCGCGCGGCGCGGGCGTCACCAGCGCCGGAGCCACCACGCTGGACCCCAACAAGCCCGCCACCGCGAGCATGCTGCAGGCCGGAAGCAAGGGCGACTACACGCTGATGGTCGGCGTGCCACGCGGCAGCAGGATCATCGGCGTGGGCGCGAACACCGTCAACCCCTCCCAGGAGGCGGGCGCCAGCATGTCCACCGACGGCGCAGGCGACATGAGCCTCATCCTCGACATCCCGCGCGGCAGCCGGATCGCCGGCGTGACCGCCCGCACCCTCGCCACCGGCGAGGACGCCACCGTCACCGCCACCCGGGACGCGGCCGGCGACACCACGCTCGCGTTCGGCCTGCCGCGGGGAGCAAAGGGCGACAAGGGCGATCCCGGGGATGCCGGGCAGGTCGCCACCGCCACCGTCGCCGGCGTCGTCAAGCCCGGCGACAACCTGAGCGTGCGCGCCGACGGCACGCTCGACGCCGCCGCGGCCCAGTACGAGCTGCCCGTCGCGAGCGACACGACCCTCGGCGGCGTCAAGGTCAGCAAGGTCGACTACACGGACGCCCGCACGTTCCCCGTCGTCGTGTGCGACGGCGAGAAACTCGGCCTGTCGTTCAAACTCGGAGACAACGCCATGCCCGACGGCATCGAGTTCTACGGCACCGAGAACACGACCATCGGCCTGAAGAAGGCCACGCAGGACGCGCTCGGCATCGTCAGGGGAGGGGGCAAAGGCATCCATGTCGCCGTGGACGGCACCCTCAACCTTGACCTGCCCGCGGCGACGGCGGGCGCGATCGGCGGCGTCAAGCCCGACGGCAAGACCATCACCGCCGCCGCGGACGGCACCATCACCGCCGTCGCGCAGACAGGCCCGGTGGAGTACAGGGAGCTCGTCGGATACGAGAACGCGGCGCAGGGATACGCGGTCCGCGTCTCCGACAGGACATGGCTGTGCTGCTTCAACTCGTTCGCCATGCAGACGGACGGCACGACACGACTGCCATACTTCTATGCTTTTCTCCGGCAGGCCGGCTCCTCGAGCCTGACCGCGCTGGTGGCCAACCCGTTCGACACGAACGGCATCACCCTCCTCTCCACCGACGGCGAACAGATGCGGTTCTCGTACGGAGGGGGCGGGCGCTGGGCCGGCGTGCGCGCGGTATCCGGCTTGGATGCCGCCACCCTCATCCTCACCGAGGCCTGAGCATGGACGCCATCATCATCAGCGTCACCGGGAGCCTTACAAGGAAGGAGCACTCATGACATTGGTGCATTTCCACCTGACCGACGCCGAGGGGCGCGGTCTGGATGGCAGCGTGAGCCTCGTGCCCACGAGGCGCGTCACGGTCGCCGATGCTATCCGTCTGCCGGTCGCGCAGACCGTCAGGCTTACGGCGGGCGAGGCCACGGCGGAGGTGATGCCCTCGACGACCCAGTGGGCGTGGAGGGCGTCTGAGCTCGTGGCGGGCGGAATCGTGCGATACGTCGAGGTGCCCGACAAGGAGTCGGCGGAATACTCAGGGCTGGCGGACGTGGATCCCAAGACCCTGGACCAATCCTCGGAGACCGTGGCCGCGTGGGAGCTCGTCACGCGTGCCGCGCAGGGCGTGCTCGACCGGATCGGCACGATCGACGACAAGGTGCAGTCCGCCGCGGCTTCGGCCGCTGCGGCGAAGGCGTCGGAAACGGTGGCCAGCCAGGAAAGCGCGAAGGCCGCCGCTGCGGCAGGCAAGGCGCAATCCTCCCAGTCCGAGGCGGCCAAAAGCGCACAGGCGGCGCACGAGTCGGAGATCACGGCCAATGAGCTGATCGGCGAGGCGAAGACCATCGCCGGTCAGCTCACCGAAACCGCCGGACAGGTCAAGCAGGATGCGGCCACGGCATCCCGGGCGGCGCAGACCGCCACCGTCAAGGCCGATGCCGCCGCTACCGCCCGGGATAGAGCGGAAACGGCGGGGCGCGGCCGTCGGATGGCCCCCAAACGTCTCGACCGGCTCGACCGCACCGTGGGATTCCACCACCACACACAGAGAGGATCGCCAATGCGACATCCCATCAGAGAGGAGCCACATGGCTGACGACATCATCACCAGCGTCGTCGCCGGCCTCCTCATCGCCGCCATCAGCGCCATAGCCGCCGGCCTCTGGCACCAACTCAAAAACCTGCGCTCGCAGATCGCCGACGAGGAGACCCGAAGGTCGGAGCATGAGCAGCTGATGGCCGACATGAGGCGCGGCTGCGAACACGAAAAACTCGTAGACGAGGCGCTGCGCACGCTTCTGCTGTGCAAGCTCGAACAGCAGCAGGACACGATGGTGCACGACCACCACGGCGTCGCCGACAATGACTTCAAACTCCGCGCCCAACGTGTCTACGACGCCTATCACGGATTGGGCGGCAACGGCCACGGCACCCAGGTCAACAACGATATCCAGAATGCGCCCATTGCGCCCCGGCTGGGAGGAAAGCCATCATGAGCGTCACCATCAACGGCGTCAAGCCCGGCACGGCCACATTGACCATCCGGGCTGACACCCAGTAGGTTGATGCGCCCGTCACCGTGCGGGAGCACCTGTGACGGTGGCTTCCGATGCCGGCCACGATGTTCGGCGTCACCTACGCGGACGCCCATCTGAGCGTCCGCCTCTATAAAACCGACTGACCTAAGTCCCACACCCGTGGGGCTTCTTTTGTAAGGAGAACCATTATGGCAAACACCACCGGCGTGGCCGACCACAAGGCCACCGGCCCGGCGATTCCCGGCCTGACCGTGGAACGCACCAAGGCGATCATCCTGCTCATCGTCCAATTATTCAGCGTCGCGCAGACCGGCCTGAGCATCGCCGGCATCAGCCAGCTCCCGTTCACCACCGATCAGGTGAGCACGGCGATCACCGGCGTCATCGCCGTCATCGCATCCGTGTACGCGTGGTGGCGCAACAACAACCTGACCGGTGCCGCCGTGCAGGGACAGCAGCTCACCAACGCGATCAAAGCCAATATCATCGCCACCGCCACCGACGCCACGACCGGGACAGCTCAGGCGGCCTACGCGGTGTCCGACTCCAGGGGAGCCGACGCGACCGCTGACGTGGCACCCATCGAGGAGGTGTCCTATGGCGACGGCGAGTGAAGTCCTGCGCATCGCGGCGGGCGAAATCGGCTATTCCCGTTGGACCGACCCGCAGCCGGGCACGAAGTACGGGCGCTGGTACGCCCAATCCCACGGCTCATACTATGGCGCGTCGGGCGTCCCGTTCTGCGCGATGTTCGTCAGCTGGGTCATGAGCCGTGCCGGCCAAGCGTTCCCGGGACTGCCCGCCGCCTACGTGCCATACGTGCTGTCCGCGGGACGCTCCCGCGCGGTCAGCACGCGCAGCGCCAAACCCGGCGACATCGTGATATTCAACTGGGACGGCGGCGTGGTGGACCACATCGGCTTCGTGGAAGCCAACCACGGCTCGTACATCCAGACCATCGAGGGCAACACCAACAACGGGCGCGTAGCACGCCGCACCCGCGCATGGAACACCATCGCCGCCATCCTGCGCCCCGCCTACAGTGGCAGCGCCACGTCGTCCGGCGGCGGCACCGCATCCAGCGGCGGCACGGGCCGGCTCACGGTAGACGGCTCCTGCGGGCCGGCCACCATCCGCCGCTGGCAGCAGGTCATGGGCACCAGCGTGGACGGCATCATCAGCGGCCAGTACAGGCCGGACGGCCGGACATGGGGCCGACCCGCGCTCGTGGACTCGTGCGTGCGCTACGGTGGCGGCGGATCCAACCTCATCCGCGCCGTCCAACGCAAGCTCAGCCTCACCGCCGACGGACTCCTCGGCCCCGCCACCATCCGTGCCCTGCAGAAACACCTCGGCGTCGCGCAGGACTCATGGTTCGGACCCGGCACCGCCCGAGCACTCCAAAGCCGCCTCAACACCGGCAGATTCTAAACACAAGCGCCCCTCGACTCCTATGCATGGAGCCGAGGGGCGCTTCTGCATATCTGCGTCAGAGGCGGGACTCGAACTCGTCGATCGTCATCTCGAGCGCGTCCGCCACTCTTCTGGCCGTGCCGAGCGCCATGAGCCTCGGGTCGCGCACGCCCCTGACCCACTCGTTGACCCGCTGTCTGGTAAGTCCGGCGGCGCGCGCGATCTGCGACTGCCGCATCCCCCGTTCATCCAGCATATCCGCGAACGTCATCCGTTCCGCCTCCCCGCCAGGTATCCGAGCGTCCCGGCGCACAGCGCCAGCACGCCTGCCGGTATCGAGTGTCCGGACAACCCGGCGGCGAACGCGCCGAGCGCCATGACCAGCGAGCATAATCCCAGTCTGTCGTTCATGATGTCCCATGCGATAGGATGGGAGCCGGGCCTTCCGGATAGTTGGGATATTCGGAAGGCCCTTTCCTCACCGCCTGCGCCGCCTCCGTGGCGGCCTGCGCGGTTCGGGCTTCCGGTGGAGGGCAATTACCACCGTGGCTATGGGTGCTATGACCGCCCCGAGCCCGGCGAGAAATTCGCCCGCCGCCTTCAGCAGCTCCGTGACCTGTTGCATGTTCACCTCCTTTCCTTGCCAACTCCTCCATTGTAACCCAAACGGGTTACAATGTCAAGCCGGAGGAACCCCGACACACCGTATCCACACCATTCTCGGCACCCTATTTTTGCCCACATTTTGCCCACATTCTCACGGAAAAACAGGGTGAACAGGGAAAAACGGATAAACAAAAAAGCCCCTCAGCCTGAACCGCACCCCGATTGTTGGACTGAAGAAATTCAGATTCGATGATCGGAGGTGCGGTTCACAATGCTGGGGGAGGGGCCTTTTCTTGTTTCGGGTGATATCATACGGAGCAAACAGCAGATTGGAGTCGGTTCTGAGTGACATTTGAGTGACATTGAAACGCGGAGCCAACCACGAGAACGCATTGTGGCGCGTCAGGCTATAACCACCGTTTATAACGACACCTTAATGCTTCTGATGGCCTCGCAATCGGCGGGTTTTGGTAATCTAGGCGGGTCATAGTCGTACATAACGGAGGATTCATGCCTGCACTTACATCCGTCTCGGGATTCCCGCGCATCGGACAGAATCGTGAACTGAAGAAGATCATCGAAGCCTACTGGAAGGGCGCCGCCTCACTCGACGAGGTGCGCGGCACCGCCAAGGAACTTCGCGCGAAGCACTGGAAGCTGCAGGCACAGGCCGGCGTCGATCTCATCCCCAGCAACGACTTCAGCTACTATGACCAGATGCTGGACACCGCGATCCTGCTCAACGTCATCCCGCAGCGTTACAAGCGACTCGCCTTCACGAACCCCGAGGAGACGCTGTTCGCCATGGGCCGCGGCTATCAGGGCGACAAGGGCGACGTGACCGCCCTGCCGATGAAGAAGTGGTTCACCACCAACTACCACTACATCGTTCCTGAAATCGAGGAGAGCACCGAGATCCGCCTCAACGGCACCAAGCCGTTCGACGAGTTCAACGAGGCAAAGGCCCGGGGCATCCTCACCAAGCCGGTGCTGATCGGCCCCTACACCTTCCTCAAGCTCGCCCGCAACGCGCAGGCCGAGGAGCTCACCTACGACAAGGGCCTGGTGAACGCGGTCGCCGCCGTCTACGCGGAAGTGATCAAGCGCTTCGCCGCACTCGGCGCCCAGTGGCTGCAGCTCGACGAGCCGTACCTCGTGCTCGACAAGGAGGACGGCGACGTCTCCCTCTTCAAGAGCCTGTACGCGAAGATCCTGCCCGCTCGCGAAGACAAGATCAAGGTGCTGCTCAACACGTACTTCGGCCACATCGCCGATGTGTACGAGACCGTGAACCTGCTGGGCTTCGACGGCATCGGCCTCGACCTCAACGAAGGCAAGGACGAGAACCTCGCCGCGGTCGAGAAGTACGGCGTCGCCGAGAACACCACCCTGTTCGCGGGCGTGGTCAACGGCCGCAACATCTGGCGCAACAACTACGCCGTCAGCCTCGGCCTGATCGACGCGCTTCGCCAGAAGACCGACAACGTGGCGGTGTCCACCGCCAGCTCCCTGCTGCACGTGCCGTTCAGCACCGAGGGTGAGACCGCCCTTGACCCGGCCGTGCTCAAGCACTTCGCGTTCGCTGTCGAGAAGCTGACCGAGCTCAAGGAGATCGCCGTCCTCGCCGACTCCGATGAGGACGCCAAGAAGGCATCCGCCGATCTGGCCGCCAACCAGGCGCTGTTCGACGGCACCCGCGTTGCCGCCGATCCGGCTGTCGCCGAGCGCATCGCCAAGCTCACCGACGCCGACTTCGTGCGCCAGCCGGCCCGCGCCGAGCGTCAGAAGGAGCAGCGTGTCGCCCTTGGCCTGCCGCTGCTGCCCACCACCACCATCGGATCCTTCCCGCAGACCAAGGAGATTCGCGCCGAACGCGCCAAGCTGCGTAAGGGCGAGATCACCAAGGCCGAATACGACGAGTTCATGAAGGCCCAGATCGACGCCTGCATCAGGCACCAGGAGCAGATCGGCCTCGATGTGCTGGTCCACGGCGAGTTCGAGCGCAACGACATGGTCGAGTACTTCGGCCAGAACCTCAACGGCTTCCTGTTCACCAAGAACGCCTGGGTGCAGTCCTACGGCACGCGCTGCGTCAAGCCTCCGATCGTGTGGGGCGACGTCTCCCGCGCCAACCCGATCACGGTGGAATGGTCCGCCTACGCGCAGTCCCGCACCAACCATGTGATGAAGGGCATGCTCACCGGCCCGGTGACCATCCTCAACTGGTCCTGGCCGCGCGAGGACATCACGCACGAGCAGCAGACCCAGCAGCTGGCCCTCGCCATCCGCGACGAGGTGCTCGACCTGGAGGCCGCCGGCATCAAGGTCATCCAGATCGACGAGGCCGCGCTGCGCGAGAAGCTGCCGCTGCGCAAGACCGACTGGCACGCCAAGTACCTTGACTGGGCCATCCCGGCGTTCCGTCTCGTGCACTCCGCAGTCAAGCCGACCACGCAGATCCACACGCACATGTGCTACTCGGAGTTCAACGACATCATCCGCGACATCGATGCGATGGACGCCGACGTAATCTCCTTCGAGGCGTCCCGTGGCGATCTGGTCGTGCTTGACGCGATCCATGACGCGCACTTCGAGACCGAGGCTGGCCCGGGCGTCTACGACATCCACTCGCCGCGCATCCCCGGCGAGCAGGAGATTGAGGACCGCATCTACGAGATTCTCAAGAAGATGGACATCGAGAAGGTGTGGATCAACCCCGACTGCGGCCTGAAGACCCGTGGCAACGCCGAGACCTGGCCGAGCCTTGAGCACATGGTCGCCGCCGCCAAGGCGGTCCGCGCCAAGATCACGAAGTAGGACCCTATAGGCCCCTGCTGGCGGGGGCTGTCGCCGTAGGCGACTGGGGGTGGTGGAGCATGACCCGACCACCCCCAGTCCGGCATCGGCCGGACAGCCCCCCTGGCGGGGGCAACTTCATACTTGTAGTAAGGAACCTGATATGCACACACCCATGTTTTCGCTGGAGGTGTTCCCTCCCAAGCGCGACGCCCCCGTCGGGACCATCTACGACACGCTTGACGGGCTCGAAGGCCTGAGCCCCGACTTCATCTCGGTCACCTACGGGCACGGCACGCATTCGGACCGCACCGCCACCGCGCGCATCGCCAACACGATCCACGGGGAGTACGGCATTCCCGCCGTGGCGCATCTGACCGCCCTGTACTCGGACGAGGCGAAGATCGACGAGGCGCTCGACATGTTCGAGGCGGCCGGCGCCTCCGCAGTGCTCGCCCTGCGCGGCGACTACATCGACGGCGATGAGCCGGTCGGGCGCTTCAACCACGCCAGCGACCTCGCGGCCTACATCCGCGACCGCAAGCCCGGCCTCAAGGTGTTCGGCGCCTGCTATCCTGAAGGCCACTATTCGGCCGCCTCGCTCGACGAGGATATCGAGAACCTGAAAATCAAGGTGGACGCCGGCGTCACGCATCTGATCTCCCAGCTGTTCTACGACAACGACGACTTCTACCGTTTCCTCGACAAGGCTCATGCGGCCGGCATCGACGTGCCGATCGAGGCGGGCATCATGCCCGTGCGCGGCGCGAAGTCGGTGCGGCGCATGGCGAAGGTCAATGCCTCGCGCATCCCGGCTAAGCTCGAAGCACTGCTCGACCGCTGGGGGGACGACATCCAGAACCTGCGCACGGCCGGCATCATCTACGCCTCCGACCAGATCGCGGACCTCGTGGCCCACGGTGTCGACGGCGTGCACCTGTATTCGATGAACCATCCCGCCACCACGCGCCGCATATGGCGCAACGTGGAGCCGCTGTTCACCGTGGAATGATACTCCCGGCAGACAGCCGATTACGGCAAAATGGTTGGGGCCAGACAGTCATGCGGCTGTCTGGCCCCAACCATATGAGAATGCGCGGCCGGCAACAGCACGCCGCGTATCTGCCGTCAGCGACGGCGACGCTTGCTACGCCTGAAGTCGGGTTTGGGCGCGAACCACGCGATCCGCGTGGTCACGGCCCGGCGAATCACCGGAACGTTGGCGATAGCGATGCCCAGAGCCACGGCGATGAGCGTCGTCCACATGGCGACGTTCATGGAGGCCAGGGCAAGCACGACGACGACCGCGACGATGGCGAAGCCGAGCACCTTCTGCGCGGTCGCCTGCGCAGGCGTCATCCTCTGCGGCTGCAGCGGCATGGCACCGGAAACAAAGCCCATCAGCAAGCCGACGATGGCGAAGACGATGGTTACGATCAGTTCTGCGGATGACAGTTGCATACCGCCATTATGTCCATCCGGCCACGACACGGCCGTGTCATCGCGGCCGAGGAGGCACGGTTTCTTGTAAAATTGTAGGTTATGACTGTTCCGGGAACCTTTGACACCAGCGCACGCGAACTCATCCACGCAGGCCTGCAGAATCTCGACGAAGCCCGTTCACTGTTCCGCCAGCTCTCCGCCAGCGGATTCGATGCGGCACGCTGCGGCCTGCTGCTTGACGCGCTTCAGCATGTCTGTGATCCCGATGTCGCGCTGCGCAACCTCGTCGACATCGTCAACGCGCAGGTGAGCCAAGGCCGCGCGCTTGACGACATCGTGCCCGACGACACGGCGTTCCGACAGCTGGTCGCCGTGCTCGGCGTCTCCGACGCGATGGGCAAGCTGATGCGGTTCCGCCCCGACCTGGTTCAGGCCGCGGCGACCGACCACTGCAACAGTCACCTCTACAACCATGACCAGCGCCGGGCGCACGTGCTCGAATCCGTCGGAGCCGACCCGAACGACCGCATGTCCCCGACAGCCACGATGGACCTTGCCGACGCCGCCACCGCCCTGCGCAGGACGTACCGCAACCAGTTGGCCGCCATCATCGCGCAGGACACCATGAGCGACGACCCCATCGCCCTGCAGCCGCGCATCAGCAGTGAGCTGTCCGACCTCGCCGATGCGGCCCTTGAAGGCGCCCTCGCCATAGCCCGGCATGAGATCACCGGCAGCGAGCACTGCCGTTTCGCCATCATCGGCATGGGCAAGCTCGGCGCGCGCGAACTCAACTACGTGTCCGACGTCGACCTGATCTACGTGGTGAAGGCCGCCGACGCGGACACCAGCCAGCAGCAGCTGTACCGCATCGGCACGAAGATGGGCACGATGTTGCAGCGCGTGTGCCAGTCGGTGATTATGGGAGTCGCCGAACCGGCACTGTGGCAGATCGACGGGGGACTGCGGCCGGAAGGCAAGGACGGCTCCCTCGTGCGCACACTGGAATCACATCAGGCATACTACGAGAAATGGGCGCAGAACTGGGAGTTCCAGGCGCTCCTTAAGGCGCGCCCGGTCGCGGGGGACCCGCAGATCGGCGACGCATACATGAGCATGACCAGGCCTATGGTGTGGAGCGCGTCGAAGCGCAAGAACTTCGTCTACGACTGTCAGCAGATGCGCAAGCGCGTCGAGGACCTCATCGCGCCCGCGCTCAAGGACCGCGAGATCAAACTCGGCCGCGGCGGCCTGCGCGATGTGGAATTCACCGTGCAGATGCTGCAGCTCGTGCATGGCCGCACCGATGAGACGCTGCGCACCAGCGCCACGCTGGAATCGCTGCGCAGGCTGTCCGAGGGCGGCTACGTGTCGCGCAAGCAGGCCGCGAAGCTCGCCCGGGATTACAGCTTCGAACGGGTGATGGAGCATCGTCAGCAGATGTGGGCGCTCAAACGCACGCACCTGTTCCCCGACCTCGGCGACGGCAGCGTCGGCGGACTTGAGAAGAAGCGCGACGTCAACGTCGAAAAGCTCAGCCAGAACCCCGAGCTGCGCAGGCTCGCCCGCGCGTTTGGTCTGCACGCCGAGGAGCTGGTCGCGAAATACGACGAGACGCGGCGCGAGGTGCGCCGGCTGCACATGGACATCTACTACCGCCCGATGCTGCCGATCGCGGCGTTGAACGGCGAGGATTTCTCGCTCGCCCCGCAGGTGGCCTACGAACGGTTCGCGTCCATCGGATTCGCCGACCCGGAGGCCGCCATGCGGCATGTGGCCGTGCTCACCGCAGGCGTGTCCCGCGCCTCCAAGATCAACCGCATACTGCTGCCGGCCGTGCTGCAATGGCTGGGGCAGGGGCAGAACCCCGACATGGGGTTGCTGAACTGGCGCAAGCTTGAGGAGCGTTTCGGCACGGACAGCGAGTACCTGGGCTTCCTGCGCGACTCCACTTCGGCCGCGCAACGGCTGTGCCACATCCTGTCGAACTCTCGTTTCCTCGGCGACGCGCTGAACAAGTCCGTGGAGTCGGTCACCTGGCTTGGCGACGATGACGCGCTGGTCGCACGCTCGCGCGAGAGCCTGGACGTGCAATGCCGGTCCTCTCTGAGCCGCAACGCCGACGGCATCAACGATTTCGCGACGTCGATGCGAGCCATGAGGCGCCACGAGATCGAGCGCATCGGTCTGGCCCGGCTCAGCGGCGTGATGGACGAGACGGCGTGCCTGACCGGCATGACCGACGTGTACGACGCCATCATCGATGCGGCCCTGACATGGGCGATCCGCTATCAGACATCGGCGATGGGGCTCGGCGAGCCGTCTGCCGCGATCGCGGCGATTGGCATGGGACGCTACGGCGGCCAGGAGGTCAATTTCAGCTCCGACGCCGACATGATCCTGCTGTATAGGCCCGCGGACGGCACCGACGAGCAGGTCGCCAACCAGTTCGCCCGCAAGGTGGTCGACGCGCTGCGGCAGGTGCTGCAGGGGCCGACCACGCTTGAGCCGAAGATCGAGATCGACCTGGACCTTCGCCCCGAAGGCAAGAACGGCCCGCTGATTCGCTCGTACGCCTCCTGCCGGGAGTACTACTCGTCATGGGCGAACACGTGGGAACATCAGGCGCTGCTGCGCGCCCGGTTCGTCGCCGGGGACCGGGCGCTCGGCGAGGATTTCCTCCACGACATCGCGGACCCGCTGCGATACCCGATAAGCCCGCTCACCGACGCCCAGCTCGGCGAGATCCGCAAGCTCAAGGCGCGCATGGAAGCCGAACGCCTGCCGCGCGGCGTGAGGCGCGACAGGCATCTCAAACTCGGCAAGGGCGGCCTGTCGGACGTCGAATGGACCGTGCAGCTCCTGCAACTGCAGCATGCCGGCGACAACGCCTCGCTGCGGCTGAATTCGACACTCGCGACGCTGGACGAGCTGGAACGCCGCAGGTTCATCGACCGCGGGGACGCGGCGGTGCTGCGCAAGGCGTGGCGCATGTGCACGGCGGCCCGCAACGGCAACTACCTGTGGAACGGACGCGTCTCGCAGGCCGACATCCTGCCCGACGACATGTATTCGCTGGGCGGCATCGCCGTGTATCTGGGATACGATGCCCACCGCGGGCAGCATTTCGAAAACGACCTGATGGGAACGATGCGCAAGGCCCGCGACGTGGCAGAGCATCTGTTTTATGGACGCTGATATGAGACGGTCGTGTGTGTCGCTGTTAAAAATCAGAAATCTGCATTATAGTCGGATAGGTCACTTCAGTGGCCACCTTATCCGCTTCACGCATGAAAGGTGAGCCGTGTCAGTCACAGAGGAGCCGGCGGAGACGCCGTTGGTCGGTCAAAGCGTCATCACGCTGGATACGCTTTCCATTTCCCAGATTCGAGATTTGCTGCACAAGGCGGCATACATCGATGCGAACCGCAAACGCGTGGCGCATACCTGCGACGGCAGGGTGTTGGCCACGCTTTTTTATGAGCCCAGCACGCGCACTCGCCTGAGCTTCGAGACCGCCATGCTGCGGCTCGGCGGCCAGGTCATCGGGTTCGCCGGCGCGCAGCTCGCCTCGGTGTCCAAGGGCGAGTCCATCGCCGACACGCTCAAGACCGTGTCCAACTACGTGGACGTGGTCGCCATCCGCCACCCGAAGGAGGGAGCGGCGCTGGTCGCCTCGCGCGCCGCGTCCGTGCCCGTGATCAACGCGGGCGACGGCGGCCACATGCACCCCACGCAGACGCTCGCCGACTTGGCGACGCTGCAATCGCGCTTCGGTCATGTCACCGACCTGACCATCGGCCTGTGCGGCGATCTGACGTTCGGCCGCACCGTGCATTCGCTGATCGAGACGCTGTGCCGCTTCGGCAACGTGCGTTTCGTGCTGATCAGCCCCGACGAGCTCAAGACCCCGCGCTATGTGATCGACCGCATCAAGGCGACGCCGTCCTGCTCCTACGTGGAGGTCAAGGACCTCGTCTCCGTGATCGGCGACCTCGACGTGCTGTACATGACCCGCGTGCAGCAGGAGCGCTTCTTCAACGAGGACGACTACCTGCGTCTGCGCGACACGTACATCCTCGACGAGGACAAGCTCTCCAAGGCCAAGCCGAGCATGGCCGTGCTGCACCCGCTGCCGCGCATCAACGAGATCGCCGTCGAGGTCGACGCCGACCCGCGCGCCGCCTACTTCGAGCAGGTCAAGAACGGCATGCTCATGCGTATGGCATTGGAAAGCTCGCTGGTCGGAGACCAGCTGCCGGGATATGAGCCACTCGACCCCAAGGAGGTTCAGGCCTGATGGAAGTCACCAGCATTCAAAACGGCATCATCATCGACCATGTGCCCGCCGGCACCGCGCTCAAGGTGCTGGAGTACCTGAAGATCGATCCGTCCAAGACGCGGCTGGCGCTCATCATGAACGCCGACAGCCACCTGTACGGCACGAAGGACATCATCAAGATCGAGGATGAGGAAAACGTCGATCTCGACGTGCTCGGCCTGGTCGCCCGTCAGGCCACCGTCGGCATCGTGCGCGGCGGCAAGATCGTCCGCAAGCTCAAGCCCACGCTGCCGGAACACGTGGTGAACATCATCACCTGCGTGAATCCCCGTTGCGTGACCACCACCGAGCGTGGCATCGACCAGATGTTCCATCTCGTGCATTCGCAGCGTCAGGAGTACCGCTGCGACTACTGCGACGAGGAAGCCAAGTTCTGACCTCACGCCCGTCGTTTCGCGGTTTCGGACGTCAAGCCTTGACGGCCGAAACCGCGGTCCAGCGGGGGTGCAACCGTCTTCATCAGAGCCAACCCCACAAGGAGATGCATATGCTGACCTTACGCAACATTCGCGTCTGGGACACCGGCGAGATCATCGACATGGTGATTCCCTCGGCCGACGCACGCAATCAGCCGGAGGACGGCGGCGTCATCGAAGGTGACTTCGACGCCACCGGGCTGACGGTCGCCCCCGGCTTCGCCGATCCGCACGTGCATTTCCGCGATCCCGGCCAGACCTATAAGGAATCCATGGTGTCCGGCTGCAGGGCGGCTGCGTCGGGCGGCTACACGAACGTACTCATCATGCCGAACACTGTCCCCGCCATGGACGGGCGTGCGGTGAAGGCCGGCGCACCCGGTGCCGCGGAGGTGCTGGACGCAGGCTGCAGCGACGTCATCGACTACCTGCAGCATTACGAGCGGGTGCACGACGTGTCGCTGCCGGTGCGCTACGACCTGTGCGTATGCGCCTCCAAGGACCGCTCCGGCGTCGAGGCGAGCGACCCGGCCGACTGGCTGCGCCATCTCGACGGCCATGACATGGACGGCAAGGACGCGTGGCAACTGGCCCACCCGGTCACCGCCATCAGCGACGACGGGGCCGCGGTGACGCCCGGCCTCCTCGACCAGGTGCTCGCCAACGTCAAGGAGGCCGGCCTGTATCTCATCGAGCATTGCGAGCATCACGACACCGGTGCGGTCAACGACGGCCCGGTTTCCCGCAAGCTCGGCGTGCCGGGAATCCCGGAGGACACCGAACTGAAGATCGTCGCGCGCGACATCGAGAAGGCGCGCGAGACCGGCGTGCACATCCACTTCCAGCATGTCAGTACGGCCATCTCCTTCGACGCGATCCGCAAGGCCAAGGCGGAAGGGCTGCCAATCACCTGTGAGACCGCGCCGCACTATCTGGCGCTGTGCGACGAGGACCTGCTCGAATACGGCACGCTGGCGAAGATGAACCCGCCTCTGCGATCGGCCGTGGATCGTCAGGCAACGATTGCCGCGATCGCGGATGGCACGGTCGACCTGCTGGCCACCGATCACGCGCCCCACACGCTGGAGGAGAAGGAACGCGGCTTCCTGGAGGCGCCCAACGGCATCATCGGGCTGGAATGCGCGTACGGCGTGTGCCACAAGGTGCTGGTCGACGGGGGTTACATCTCCGACCAGCGGCTCATCGAGCTGATGAGCGTCGCGCCCTCGCGCCTGATGGGCCACCGGCCGACCGACGTCGCCGCGCTGCTCAACGTCACCGCCCCCTGCGCGTCCAAGCGCACTCTGGACCTGTCCACCGTGGAGCACCCGGAGAACGTCGACCTCGCCATCCTCAACACGTCCGAGGCATGGACCGTCGACCCCGAGAAGTTCCTGTCCAAGGCCCGCAACACGCCCTTCGGCGGATGGCATGTCACCGGGCGTCCGCTGGCGACCATCATCGGCTCCACGCTGGTATTCAGCCGCATTCACTGACGGCAGATTCGAACCGGCCCGCAAACCCGCCGTCAGCGGCGGGACAGACACATGAAAGGAAGTACCACGCATGGATCGTTTGATCGAAGCCATTGAGGAGGCACAGAACCCCAGCATCGTAGGACTCGATCCGACGCCTGCGCTGGTCCCGCCGCAGGTCGTGGATTCGTTCACCGACGAGGTGCGGGAATCCATCGAGGATGAGTCCGAATTGCCCGCGGCACGTCTGGCCGTAGCGTATTTCGAATTCAACCGGGCGATCATCGATGCGGTCGCCGACATCGTGCCCGCGGTCAAGCCGCAGATCGCCATGTATGAGGCGATCGGCCCGGCCGGGGTCGACACATACACGATGACCTGCGAATACGCCCAGCAGCAGGGCCTGTACGTGCTCGGCGACATCAAGCGCGGCGACATCGGATCCACGGCCGCCGCATACGCCGGTCATCTGTCCGGAGTCACCGACGGCGACGGCCTGTATGACCCCTGGCACGAGGATGCCGTCACCGTCAACCCTTATCTCGGCACGGATGGCATCACGCCGTTCGTCGAGGCAGCCACGGCGCACGACAAGGACATCTTCGTTCTTGTACGGACGTCCAACCCTTCCAGCTCCGAATTGCAGGAGCTGGAGCTTGCCGGCGGCGAGAAGCTGTACGAACGTACAGCGGACCTGGTGGAGGGCTGGGGCGCCGACACCATCGGACGCCACGGGTATTCGCACGTCGGCGCGGTCGTCGGCGCGACCCATCCGCAGGAGGGCAAGGCGCTTAGGGCCCGGATGCCCCACACTTTCTTCCTCGTGCCGGGGTACGGTGCGCAGGGAGGCAAGGCGGGCGACGTCGCCGGGATGTTCGACGCCGACGGCTCCGGTGCCATCGTGAACTCCTCGCGCGGCATCATCGGCGCATGGCGCAAGAGCGAGGAATACCGCGAGGACATGAGCGCCGACGACGCGCTCGACCTGGTGGCGCGCTGCGCCCGCAAGGCCGCGCAGGACATGCGCGACGACCTGCGCGTCAACGTGTACCGCTGAGGCGGTGAACCGCATGCGGTGATTCGGCTTCGGGAGACGCCGCCGAATCACCGCATTTCGTTGCGCCACGAGCGCGTCACGGCATCGTCATGCCGTAATCTTGAACTGATGGTCACATGGATGGAGGAGTGTATGCCAGCAGCCACCTTCACGCCGGTCGATGATGTCGTAAGCCAAGCGACTTCCGCCGGTTTCTTCCCCGGACGACATGCCGTCGACGTCACCGATGTGCGCAGGCTGTCGGACGGCGTATTCCGCCTGACGTTCCGCGACGGATACATCGCCGCCCACGCCAAGGCGGCGCAGTTCGTCAACCTGTTCAGCCATGACAGCATGATGCTGATGCCGCGTCCGTTCGGGGTGAGTGAGGTGCGCGACGATCTGGTCAGCGTCATCTTCGCCGTCGTCGGCAAGGGGACGCAGGAGTTCTCGCGTCTTCATGCCGGGGACCGGATCGACGTGCTCGGCCCGCTCGGCCGCCCGTTCAACACGAAACGCGACGCACACTATCTGCTGGTCGGCGGAGGCCTGGGCGTGCCGCCGCTGATCTATGCCGCGCAACGGTTGCAGGCGTCGGAAAAGTCACACTCGACCGCGGTGTTCGGCTACAGGAACGTGCATTTCGCCGATGAGATCGTGAGCTCTTACGCACACCGCACGCTGAGCATCGACGAGTCGGAAGGCAACGTCATCACGTTGCTCGACCGCATGGAATCACAAGGAGAGCTGGCGGCCGGCGGCCTGGAGCCGGTCGTGCTGTCGTGCGGCCCGCTGCCGATGATGAAGGCGGTGGCCCTGTGGACGACCGCGCGGGGCATCGAATGCCAGCTCAGCATGGAGCAGCGCATGGGATGCGGATACGGCACATGCGTGACCTGCGTGGTCGATACGGTCGCCGGGCGCAGCAAGGTGTGCTCTGACGGACCGGTGTTCACCGCCCAGCAGCTCGGATGGGAGGCGTGACCATGGATGCCGTCACCGACACGAACGTATATGAGCCGCACCAGTGGAAGCATTCGACCATCGTCGCCGGCGTCGAATGGAAGAACCCCGTCGGCACCGCGTCCGGGACGTTCCAGCTCGCGGCATGCCGTTGGTTCTATGACGTGAGCCAGATGGGCGCCATCTGCACCAAGGGTGTGTCCCCAGAGCCATGGCAGGGCAATCCCGGCCCGCGCACGGCGGAGACCCCCGCCGGCATGGTGAACTCCGTGGGGTTGCAGAATCCCGGCGTGGATCATTATCTGGTGGACGAGCTGCCCAAGCTCAAGGACCTCGGAGCCACGGTCATCACCAATGTCGCCGGGCATAGCGACGACGAGTACGCCGAAGTCGTGGCGAAACTGGCCGACTCGCGCGCCGACATGCTGGAGATCAACGTCAGCTGCCCCAACGTCAATCACGGCGGCATGAGCGTCGGAACCGACCCGGAGGCGCTGCACCGCCTGATCGACCGCCTGCGCAAGATCACCTCAAAGCCGATGATCGTGAAACTGTCGCCCAACGTCACCGACATCACGACGATCGCACGGGCCGCGGTGGATGCCGGCGCCGACGCGCTGAGCCTCATCAACACGCTGGTCGGCATGCGCATCGACATCCGCACCGGCGAACCGATCCTCTCGAACCGCACGGGCGGCGTGTCCGGCCCGGCGATCTTCCCAATCGCGCTGAGCTACGTGTGGCGCGTGCGTCAGGCGCTGCCCGACATTCCGATCATCGGCATCGGCGGCATCGACTCGGGGGAGAAGGCACTGGAATACCTGTATGCGGGCGCGAACGCCGTCGAGGTCGGCGCGGCTGCCCTGTACGATCCGACGGCACCACTGCGCGTGGCCCGCGAGCTCGACGACCTGTTGGATTCAAGGCCCGAACTTGCGGCGAAGCTCGCAGCGGGGGAGACTTGGAGATAACCATCAATTGAGGAGGGCATTGTGACCATCGCGACTCTTGACCATCGCTTCACCGAATTCCTGCTGGAATCGAACGCGCTGAAGTTCGGCGACTTCACCCTGAAATCAGGGCGTCAATCGCCGTATTTCATCAACGCCGGCGCGTTCAATGACGGTCGCAAGATCGCCACGCTGGGTGCGTTCTACGCCGAGAAGATCGCCGAGGAGATCAAGGCCGGGCGTCTTCCGCACGACATCGACACGGTGTTCGGCCCGGCTTATAAGGGCATTCCGCTGGCCGTATCCACCGCGATCGCGCTGACCTCCGGCCACGGCATGCAGGTCGGCTACACGTTCGACCGCAAGGAGAAAAAGGACCACGGCGACGGTGGCATGATGGTCGGCACGCAGCTGGCCGACGGCATGAAGGTGCTGCTCGTCGACGACGTGATGACCGCAGGAACCGCGGTGCGCGAGGTCATCCCCAAGCTCAGGGCCGAGGCCGACGTCGACATCGTCGGTCTGGTGTTGAGCGTCGACCGTATGGAGAAGACGAAGGACTCCGACCTGTCCGCGGTGGCCGCGGTCGAGAAGGAATTCGGATTCCCCGTGCTCGCCATCGCCAACGTGCGCGAGATCTTCGAGGCCGGGCGCAACATCGTCACGGCCGACGGCCAGCCGTACGTGACCGACGCCATCAAGAGCGCGGCCGACGACTATCTCGAACGCTACGGCGCCTGATTCGTATCCGGCGCTGACGGGCTGCGGCATTGCATTTGCCGTAGCCCGTTTTCTTATGGGCGTGTCGCCGTTTTACTTCAAGTACTTGAGGTTTTTAGAGTTGACGATATGAGCACAACGACCACATGGCATACGATTCGCGAGGCGTCGATGATTTCCGGGCTTCCGGAGTCCACGCTGCGCTACTACGAGCAGATCGGCATCATCGCTCCCATCGCCCGTGACCCGAGTTCGGGGCATCGCGCCTATTCGGAAGCTCATCGAAGAGAACCGGAACATCATCGAGCAGGTGAAGCGCCTGCAGCCCGACGCCGAACAATAGCCGGCAACCGACAGATATTCACAACAAAGGAGTGATTGACATGATCGAAATGATGAAGGCTGCGATATTCGTGGAGCCCGGCAAGATGACCGTCGAGGAGGTGCCGAAGGCGACGCTTCGGCAGGACGACGACATCGTGATTCGCGTGGTGCGCACTTGCGTGTGCGGTTCCGATTTGTGGTTCTTCCGTGGGCTGAGCAGACAGGCCGCACACAGCCAGGTGGGTCACGAGTCCATCGGTGTGGTCGAAGAGGTTGGCGCGGCGGTCGAATCCGTCAAGCCCGGCGACTTCGTGGTTGTGCCGTTCCCGTACAGTTGCGGCAAGTGCCCGGTGTGCAAGGCCGGCTTTGAATCCGTGTGCCCGCACGGCGGCTACTTCTCCGCCTGTCAGGCCGAATACCTGCGCGTACCGGAGGCGGACGGCACCGTGGTCAAGGTGCCCGGTTCGTCGGAAGACTACGACGACGCGACGCTCGCTTCGCTGCTGACCATTTCCGATGTGATGTCCACCGGTTATCACGCGGCGGCTTCTGCCGATGTCAAGCCCGGTGACACCGCCGTGGTCATGGGCGATGGCGCAGTTGGCCTGTGCGGTGTGATTGCCGCCAAGATGCGCGGTGCCACGCGCATTATTGCCATGAGCCGTCACGAGGATCGCGCGGCGCTCGCCCGCGAATTCGGTGCGACTGATATCGTGCCCGAGCGCGATCAGGCCGCCGTCGACAAGGTGCTGGGGATGACCGGCGGCTATGGTGCCGACGCTGTGCTCGAATGCGTGGGCTCCAAGCAGTCCTTCGACACGGCGATCGGTCTGATCCGTCGTGGTGGCGTGATCGGCCGCGTGGGCCTGCCGCATGATGTGGTAATCAGCGCCGAAGGCACGTTCTACGGCAACATCGGCATCAAGGGCGGTCCGGCTCCCGTGCGCCACTATGATCTTGACGCCGGTCTGCTGGACGCGGTGCTTGAGGGGAGGATCAACCCCGGTCGCGTGTTCACCGCCGAGTACGACCTCGACCACATCCAGGACGCCTATGAGGCCATGGACCAGCGCAAGGTGATTAAGGCGCTGATTCGCCTCTAGGCGAGGCAGTTGTATCAGCGAATCGTTCTCAATAAGAAACGTGCGAGGATTCCTCACAAAACAGCACAATCGAACATCAAGGGGATGCTCGGAATTGCAACGTTCCGGGCATCCCCTTGTTCGTTTTGGCCTCAGCGACGGCTCGCACTTTTCTTATTGAGAACCGTTCGCTGAACACCCGGCGCGCGTCTACTGCGCCGTCGAGGCGCCCACTGAAACGAGTCGCTGATTCACGCGGGTCTGAACCTCGATATAGTACTGCTGCTCCTCGGTGGTCAGCGAATTCTCGTCGATGGCGTCGAGCTTCTTCATGGCATCGTTGTACTTGACCATTATCTTCGCGTAGTCGGCCGCCATGCTCGCCGGGTGCCCGCCGGCGTTGTACTTCTCCATGAAGTCGGCGTACTCGTTCATCAGCGACTCGTAGCTGTCCATCGCGGCCTTGAAATCGTCGTCGGAGCTGGATCCGGTGGAAGCGTCGCCGGAACCCGAATCATCGTTGTTTTGCGTGGCGCCGTTCCCGGACGTGCCGGAAGTCGAGGAGTCGTCCGGGGCGAAGACGTAAATGGCCATGATGGAGTCGCCCTTGGAATCGTATCTGATATTGACCGAGTAGCCGGCGGCGTTCTTCGCGTTGAACACGGAGGAGCTCTTGAAGTAGTCGACGGTGAATCCCTTCTCCTGCAGAGCCTTGACATAGTTGTCGTACGCTGTGGCATCGGTGCCGCACACCTTGATGTAGAACGTGCTCGAGCTATCCCTCTCGATCTTACCCTTGGAGGATTCCGGCTTGGGCAGCTGACTGGCCAGGTCGGTCGTCGGCCATGAGTAGGCATCGCATTTGGCCTTCGCGGCTTCCTTCGCGGCATCCTTCGCGGCCTGTTCCGCGGCGTCATGAGAGGCCTTGGCCTCGAGGCCGTTGCGTACGACATCCACGCCGCCGACGATCAGCGCCACCACGGTGATACCGACCGCGACCCAGGCGAGCACGCGCCCCTGCGCCTTGCCGTCCTTGCGGGTTGTGTAGACGGAGAATCCGGACAACAATACCGGCAACAGCGCGAAGAATGCCAACAGACCCCAGCTGTTCACACCGATGAAGGTGATCAGCAGGAACACCGCGGCGACGATGATCGCGAACACCGCCAGCTTGGAGGTCTTCTTGTTGCGGACATTGGGTGCGTCGGGTGTATTGGGAGTGTTAGGAGTGCCGGAGGCGATGGGGATGATGCCCGGCGTCTGCGGCGGCACGGTGTTCCCCGCGGGCTGGACCGGCACGGGCTGAGTGGGCTGGACGGGTTGCGGCCCCGATCCTTGGGGTGGCTGTGGCGTGAAATCGGATGGGTTCGTCATGGTCTGCTCTTTCTCTTCAATCGCGCGTTTATGCGCGGACACTGGTGACATCGTCCATTGTCATGGGCGATGCGGCGGCCCGTCATCAGTTGACAACTGAATTTCGGCAAGTTTTTCCGCATGGATGATTCCGGCACCGGAGCCGTGCCGCACGCCGCCGTGCCATGTAGTCTGGTCACAGTGAAACGAACGGGCCAGTCGATTGACGCTCCCGACGGGAGATCTCCCGGCGGTCCGGTATGTGAAGACATACCAAGGGAAGGCGAGGCATGAACGTCAACGATCCGGCGCATCTGACCGAGGAACCGCATGAACGAGCCGACGCTACTCGACGCGGACTGACCGCGGCGCTCGGGGGACGACGACGATTATGGACGAACGGCAGACCATGCACGCCATGATGCTCGACGACGCCTACTGCGTCGAACGGGTGCTGGCGGACGGCGCATACGGCGTCACCGAAATGGTGAGCCTCGATGGAGCCGGGCCGTTCGTGCGCAAGAAGATGCCGCTGCGGCTGGCGAGGCGGCGCGCATCGCCATTTCGCTCATCCTGCGCGACGAGAAGGGGAACTTTGTGTTCTGGCGTAGTGAGTATGTGCGTAAACCGGCCAAAGGCGAATCCCGCGCGTTCTCCATCCAGATCTATGGTCTGCCCAAGTACGCCTCCTATGAGGCGTACGCCTATGCCTCGTAGATGTTTCTCCTTTGGAAGAGGTACATTTGTCTTGTTGCGGAGAGCTATCTGCGTTCAATGAAGTGCCTGAAACATGAGAACCCGAGTATCAACGCTGCAATGACGGCGTTTGTACTCGAGGGTTCCCATTCGGTACCTCTCTGAAGACAGTCAGCATTCTGCAGGAGGTCGAATGTACCTCTTGCAACGAAGATAGATGCTTGCAACGGTCCGAATATGTCCCTTGTCGGCCAGTTGGCGTCCCTACAATGGGGGATGACGTGACGCGTCGTAGGAGACTTGAGTGAAGGGGTGCCCGATATGCAGCGGATACGGGACGATGCGCGCCCGGAGTCGATCGAGGTGCGCGGCGCGCGCGTGCATAACCTCAAGAACGTCGACGTCGACGTGCCTCTGGGCGAACTGGTCGGTGTGGCCGGCGTCTCCGGTTCGGGCAAGAGCTCGCTCGCACTCGGCGTGCTGTATGCCGAAGGCTCACGGCGATATTTGGAGGCGCTGTCCACGTACACGCGCCGCCGCCTCACTCAAGCGAGCCGCGCGCAGGTGGACGAAGTACTGCACGTGCCCGCCGCGCTGGCCCTGCACCAGCGGCCCGCGGTGCCCGGCATACGCTCCACCTTCGGCACGATGACCGAATTGCTCAACAGCCTGCGTCTGTTGTTCTCACGTCTCGCCTCACATGTGTGCCCGCATTGCGGCACACGCAACGAACCGACTCTCAACGTGGCCGCCGGCCTGCCCATCGTCTGCGCGAATTGCGGCAAGGATTTTCACGCGCCCGGCGCTGAATCCATGGCCTTCAACTCGGCCGGCGCATGCCCGGCCTGCGCCGGCACCGGCATCGTGCGCGAGGTGAACCGCGCGGCGCTCGTACCCGACGAATCGAAAAGCATCGACGAGGGCGCGGTGCTGCCATGGGGTTCGTTGATGTGGGACCTGATGAAACAGGTCGCCGGCGCGATGGGCGTGCGCACCGACGTGCCGTTCAAGGACCTCACCCCCAAAGAACGCGACATCGTCTTCAATGGCCCGGCCGTCAAGAAGCACATCCTGTACAAGCCGAAGAAAGGCGACGACTTCGCCGAACTCGACTTCACGTATTTCAACGCCGTGTACACCGTCGAGAACGCGCTCGCCAAAGCCAAGGACGAGAAGGGGCTGAAACGCGTGGCGCGGTTCCTCGAGGAGAAAACCTGCCCGGATTGCGGCGGCACGAGGCTCAGCGAGGCGGCGCGCGCCCCACGGGTGCGCGGACTGAATCTCGCCGAGGCGAGCGCGATGACCTTGGACGCGGCGGTGGACTGGGTGCGTGGCGTGCCCGGATCGCTCGGGGCCGACATGCGCCCGATGGCGACGAACATCTGCGAATCCTTCCTCGATGTGGCCCGCCGGTTGTTGGAGCTTGGACTCGGCTACCTCGCGCTCGATCGCGCCGGAGCGACCCTGTCGACCGGCGAACGCCAGCGCGTGCAATTGGCCCGCGCCGTGCGCAACCGCACCACCGGCGTGCTCTACGTGCTCGACGAACCGTCCATCGGCCTGCACCCGGCGAATGTGGACGGTCTGCTCGGCGTGATGCGTGACCTCGTGGCGGATGGCAACTCCGTGGTGGTCGTCGACCATGATGTGCGTGTGCTCAAGGCATGCGATCATCTCATTGAAATGGGTCCGGTCGCCGGTGCCGAAGGCGGGCATGTGATCGCGCAGGGCACGGTCGGCGACGTGGCGGTGAATCCACGCAGCCGCATCGCGCCGTTCCTGGCCGATGGCGAAAGTGTCCGTGAACGCGGGTGCATGCCCGTCTCGCATATGTTCGACCTTGGGCATATTCGCATGACAACCAGTCAGCTGCATACGGTCAAGCCGCTGGATGTTGATATTCCGCGCGGCCGTCTGGTGGCGGTGACCGGCGTATCCGGCTCCGGCAAAACCACGATGGTGCTCGAATCGTTGATTCCCGCGCTCAAGGCACGGTCTGCGGGGGAGAAGCCGTCCGAGCATGTGCGCTCGATCGACGCCGACGGCATCGAGCGTGCGAACCTCATCGACGCCACGCCGATCGGCGCGAACGTGCGTTCCACCGTGGCCACCTACGCCGACATCCACGACGACCTGCGCCGCGCCTTCGCCCGAAGCGACGAAGCCAAGGCGGGCGGTTGGAAGGCCGGCGACTTCTCCTACAACACCGGCAGACTGCGCTGCCCTACATGCGACGGCACCGGTTCGATTTCGCTCGACGTGCAGTTCCTGCCCGACGTCGACATCGAATGCCCCGACTGCCGGGGCTCCCGGTATGCGCCCGAAGCCGACTCGATTCACCGCACGACCAAGGACGGGCGCGAACTCACCCTGCCGCAGCTGATGGCGATGAGCGTGGATCAGGCGTTGGCCGTGACCGGCGACATGCGCAAGGTGCATGCGCGACTGACCACGCTGCACGATCTGGGTCTGGGCTACCTGACGCTCGGCGAGCCGACGCCGGCGCTTTCGGGCGGTGAGGCGCAACGCCTGAAGCTTGCCAGCGAAATGGGCAGGGCTCAGTCGGACGCCGTGTTCGTGTTCGACGAGCCGACCATCGGCCTGCATCCGCTCGATGTGCGGGTGCTGCTCGGCGTGTTTGACCGACTCGTGGCGTCCGGCGCGACCGTCGTGGTCATCGAACACGACCTCGACGTGATCGCCAACGCCGACTGGGTGATCGACATGGGGCCGGGCGGCGGCGAAAGCGGCGGGCGCATCGTCGCCGCCGGCACGCCGGAGCAGATCGCGGCCGATGCGAACAGCATCACGGGCCGGTACCTGAGGTGACTGTATCCGTGGGCGACCCACATGGCGGTCATGCACGGCTGCGAGGGATGCCGCGCGAGTAGGATGACCGTCCGTGGTTCAGGTTCATGGCATCAGACGCGCGAGCGCGGACGCGAAATACCGGCAGATGACCGGTCAGCCGGTCAAACCGTTGATTCTCAGACTGTGTCTGCCGGCGGTGATCTCCAATCTGGTGACCACCGCCTACAATTTGACCGACACTTTTTTCATAGGGCAGCTGGGCACCGCGCAATCCGGCGCGATCGGCATCGCGTTCTCCATCATGACCGTGATGCAGGCGCTCGGCTTCTTCTTCGGCAACGGCGCGGGCAACTCGATGAGCCGCGAACTCGGCAAGCAGAACAACGAGCGGGCATCCCGGCTGCTGGCCGTAGGCTTCGCGGGCGCAGTGATCTCAGGTCTGACGATCGCCGCGATCGGGCTGCTGACGTTGCGGCCGCTGGTCGTCATGCTGGGTTCGACTCCCACGATTGCGCCGTACGCGGTGCAATACCTGACGCCATTGTTGGTCGCCGCGCCCTGCGTATGCGGGTCGTTCGCGCTCAACGGGCTGCTGCGCTACCAAGGCCAGTCGGCGTTCGGCATGATCGGCTTGGTTTCGGGCGCGCTGCTGAACTTCTTGCTCGCGCCGCTGCTCATCTTCGTGGCGGGCCTCGGGATATTCGGCGCCGGGCTGGCCACCGCCATCTGCCAGACGGTGAGCTTCGCGATTCTGACGACGATGAGCGCCAGATTCGGCGTGATGAAACTGTCGTTGCGCAACTGCCGGCCGGATGTGCTGCTCATGAGCGAGGTGGCCGGCGGCGGCCTGCCCTCGCTGATTCGGCAGGGTGCGGGCTCGATCTCTGTGACCTGCGTGAACATCGCCGCCAACCCGTTCGGCGACGCGGCCATCGCCGGCATGGCCATCGTGATGCGCATCATGTTGGGCGCCAACTCGGTGATCGTGGGCCTCGGCCAGGGCTTCCAGCCGGTGTGCGGATACAACTACGGCGCCGGCCTGTACGCGCGCGTCAAGGAAGGGTACTGGTTCTGCGTGCGGCTCGCCACCGGCGTGCTTGTGGCGTTGGCCGCGCTGCTGTGGATGTTCGCCCCGCATCTGGTCGAGATCTTCCGCTCCGACCCGGCCGTGGTGGCGGTGGGTGTGTCCGCATTGCACATTCAATGCTGCACGGTGGTGTTCAATGGCTTCAACATGATGGGCAATATGATGACCCAGACCATGGGCCGCACCGGCATCGCCTCGTTCCTGGCATTGTGCCGGCAGGGCCTGTTTCTGGCGCCGATCGTACTGGTGCTGCCGTTGGCGTTCGGCGTACTCGGCGTGGAAATGGCACAGTCGGTGTCCGACGTGCTCACCATCGCGGTCACCATTCCATTCATGCGCCGCATCCTACGCGAATTGAGCTGATTCGCCGCCCCATGCGCAGGCGATGGCGACGACGGGTCGGACGGATTCGATAAAATGCATTGTGCATACGTTTTCAACAGCGTTTCGTCGCGGCATCGGGCAGTGATCGCCGGACAGCGACGAACCGACGAAGGCAGGGAGGCATACGAATCATGGAACGGACGAACGGCAAACGCATCGCCATCGTGACGGGCAGCGCCCTCGGACTGGGCTATGAACTCACGCGACAGCTCATCGACCGCGGATGGTTCGTCGCCGGCATCGACTTCAACGCCGAACGCCAGACCGAACTGGCCGGCGAATTCCCCCGGGGCTCTTACCGCGGGTTCGTCGGCGACGTGTCCGACGAGGACTTCGTCAAAGCCTCGGTGGCCGATATCGCCAAGATCGGGCACATCGACCTGCTGATCAACAATGCCGGGCAGCCCTCGTTCAAGACGCCGACCGCCTACGAGGCCGCCGACGTGGACAAATGCCTCAAAGGCCTCAAGGGCATGATTCTGTGGTGCGTCCAGACGCTCAAGGCATGCGACGAACAGAACCTCAAAATCGCCAACGTGATGAGCACCGCCGCTACGCGCGGCAACGCCAACGAATCCGTGTACTGCGCCACCAAATGGGGTGAGAAGGGGTATACACAGAGCCTCAAGGCCGCGTACAAGGGGTCGAGCGTCACCGTCGTGGGCGTGTACCCCGGCGGCATCGACACCGACTTCTACCGCGAGAGCCACGACTACGTCTCACTCGACAAGCAGCACACGTTCATGCCCGCCGCCGATCTCGCCGGCGTGATGCTCGACAACCTGCTCAGCGAGGCGCGCCTCACCGTCTCCGACATTCTCATCGAGCGCCTGTACCGTTGACCATGGCATCGGCGCGCGGCAATGGCAGGCAATCCCGGCGCAGGCCCGCAGCCGGCGACATCGAGTCGCTGTACCGCGCGCTGTCCGCGGAACTGAGCCCGACCGGATGGTGGCCGGCGGACACCACATTCGAGATCATGGTGGGCGCGGTGCTCACGCAGAACACCGCGTGGGGCAATGTGGACCGTTCGCTCGCGGCGTTGAAGGCGGAGAGCATGCTCGACCCCCATGCGTTGACGGTCGTGGAGCCGGAGCGTTTGCAGGAGCTGATTCGGCCGTCGGGCTTCTACGTCAACAAATCCAAGACCCTGCGCTCGTTGAGCCGCTGGTATGTGGAGCGTTGCGACGCCTCTCCCGAAGGAGCCGACGGCATCACCGACGCCGAGCTGCGCGCCGAACTGCTCGGATTGTTCGGTATCGGCGGCGAAACGGCCGACGATATGATGCTCTACGTGTTCTCCCGCCGCACGTTCGTGGCCGACACCTACGCACGGCGCTTGTTCGCGTTCCTCGGCTTCGATGCGCCGGCCGGATATCCGGCGTTCCATAAGGCGTATGCGCCCGTGGTGCTGAACACCGGGCTGGACGTCGCCGACCTTCAGGAATTCCATGGGCTCATCGACGAGTTCGGCAAAGCCTACCGCGACGATGCGGCAAAAAACGAGTCGTTTCTCCAGTCGTGGCGACCGGGAGAGGCTGCTCCTCGCCCGACGGAGTGACGAGACGGCGCCACGGGTATGTTGAAACGAGTTATGATGGACAATCATGAGCTTGATTGAGATGATGATTCTGGGGTTCCTTTCGGAGCGTTCCATGTGCGGCTACGAGTTGCGCAAGAAGATGGAGCAGCTGCAGGGGTACACGCGCAAATTCAGCGACGGCGCGATTTATCCGGCGACCAATAGGCTCGTCGAAGCGGGATTGATCTCCGAACAGGCGTCGATTCGCGACGGGCGCCAGCGTCGCGTGTTCACCCTGCTGGACGCGGGTCGCGCCAAGTTGATCGACGAGCTTAAAAGCACCAGTGGTTTCAATCTCACCGATTTCACCCGGTGGACCGTCGTGCTTACCTTCCTGTCCGTCATGCCAGACAAAACCGACCGCGACGCGGTGTTGCGCCGCCGTTACGATCTGCTCAACGGACACGACGTGCATTTCTTCTACTGTGACGCGGGCAATCCATTGAGCGCCGAGCAGATCGACGACCCGTACCGCAAGGGTATCATCACCGTGCATGACGCGCAGATCGCCGCCGAACTCGAATGGCTGCGTTCGATGCTGGAGATGTAAGGGGCAATGGGTCAATTCGCTATTATGGTTGGCCAGTTGGTCGGCTTCTTCATCATGCTGATAGTCGGATACGGATGCGTGAGGCTTCGCTTCTACGGCCAGACCGCGCTCGACGGCATGTGCTCGCTGCTGCTCAACGTGCTTATCCCGTTGCTGGTGTTCTCGAACGCCATGGCGGGTGCGGACCGCGCGCAGGTCGAGGCCAATTGGGGCGCCATGCTGCTGACCGCGGTGATGTACGCCCTGCTTATCCTCGTGTTCCGCTTGGTCGCGTGGGCGTTGCGGCTTAAGGGATCGCGTAGCCACGTGTTCCAGGCGGCACTGATCTTCGGCAACGCCGGGTTCATCGGCATTCCGATCATCATGGCGTTATGGCCGCACGAGGGTGCGATCTACGTCGCGTTGATGTCGATCGTCGATCAGACGCTGCTATGGACGTACGGCGTATGGCTGTGCGAGCCGGTTCCCGAACCCGGTACCGTCGCATCACCCGACGCCGCCGGCCGGCCCACGCTCGGCCTGCGCGTGCGCAATCTGCTGGGGAGGTTCGTCAACCCCGCGTTCATCGGGGTGATGCTCGCCTTGGTGCTGATCATGCTCGGCGTGAGGATTCCCTCGATCGTCCTGACTCCGCTGCGCACCATCGGCGGCATGGCCACGCCGATGTCGTTGATCTACCTGGGCGGCCTGTTCGCGCTGACCAAATGGTGGGGCGTGCTGAAACGCTACGAACTGTACGTGGGGCTGGTCGCCAAGATGATCGCCTTCCCGCTGGGCCTGTACGCGCTACTCACCGCGGCCGCCGGAGCGCTGCCGGAGCTGCCGATCACCCACGACATGATCATGATGATCACGTTGGTGGCCGGCCTGCCGACCATGACCACCATCGCCATGTTCACCGCCCGCAGGAACAACATGCCCGACTACGCGGTCGGCTTCGTGCTCGTAAGCACGCTGTTCTCGCTGCTTTCGCTGACCATCGTGTCGGCGGTGGTGTTCTGACGAGCGCGAGCGACAGTCCTTTGATTCAACGCAACGCGTCGTATTCGGCCTCGACCGGCTCCAGCCACTCGTTCGAGGCGCCGTCCACCGCGTTCATGATGGCGATATGCGCGAAGTCGGAATCCGGCGCGGCCCCCTGCCAGTGCTTGGTCTCCGGCGCCACGTACACCACGTCGCCGGGGTTGAGCTCAACTGGCTCCTTGCCCCACTCTTGGTAGTAGCCGCGCCCGCCCACGGCGATGAGAATCTGACAGGCCTTGTGATGGATATGCCAGTTGTTGCGGCAACCCGCCTCGAATGTGACGTTGGAAACGTTGACTTCCTTGCCCGAGACCAGCAGTGCCAGATAGCTCTGCCCAATGAAATACTTGGCGTATGCGTCTTCCCGATGCACGGCCGCATCCGCACCACGCCCGCCGCGACGCCCTGCTCGACGAACGTTTCCGCTGAATCGACTTCCGGTGAGGTCGGGTCCGCTCGAAGGTGTTCGGTCCACCTTCAGTTGCGTACGGTAAAACCGGCATCCGCGATGCGTTCGCGCATGTTCCGCGCAATCGATATGCATCGGGTTCGTGGGATGCCGGCTTTCATGCCGATGTCTGCCATGTCCTCAACGGTGATGCCGCGCCCCTTACCATTGACCGCAGTGGTGTGTTCGCCGTTGATACCGGGATTCTCGGTAAGGTCGTACGCGGGGGAGAGGCTCCAAGCGCCGGACTCCGCATCATGCAGGTAGGAGAAGTTCTTCGCGTGGTCGTCGCGATTGCCGATGAACACATTGAAACACATGAGTCGATACAATCGTTCGCATTCCTTGATGCCGCCGGTCATGCGCATGGTCAATCGCATCAGCAAGGCGTAGTCCAGATTGGCGATGCGGTGTGAAGTCTCCAACAGGCCGCCGGCGGAAACCATGTGCACCTTGCCGATTTCGCCGTTCGTGAGCGGTATGCGGTCAAAGCGCTTGACGCCAAAATAGCCTGCGCATCGACGTGAAGGGAACAACCTGATTTCCGGCATGTCGATTCCGCAAGTGCGTGCAAGATTCGATATGTGGTATTCCATCTCGCCGATATCGGGTGCATCCACGGATGAGGGGAACTTGATGAGCCATTCCTCGCCATTGATTGTGGTGAGGATTTTCGGGCGGGCTCCGCCTGACGAACCGCCAAGGACAAACAGCTGGTCGAGGTCATTCGAGAAGTCGGCGCTCATCACATTCAGGCATTCCTCGGCGAGTGAGTCGAGATCGGGGAATGATTGCAGGTCATCGTCGATTGTTGAAGCGGGTTCGTATTCCAGTGCGCCCATGCCGCCATGACCTACGATCGATAGACGCGCCAGCGGGCCGACCGAATACGGGTCGATGCCATGTTGACGCAGCATTCGGTCGGTCAGCAGTCGTCCCCATCCGTCGGGCATGCTGTCGTCGAACACGCCGAACATGCCGTTCAGCGGATCTCTTTGGGCGACGAACACGCCATCTCTGAGCGGAAGGCTTATCGGGCTGATGGAAAAACCGTGCGTCAGCCAGGTCTTGTCGTAGGCGAACGCCAGTGTGCGGGAAGGTGACATGGTAAGCATTCCGACGGTATTGCCTGCGAGCAGCACGCGCACGCGGTCTACATCCAGTAGCGGGGTCATCCGATGTCCTTTCCGTGGCGCGTCGCTGTGACCACGTCATCGATCGAGCGGTAATACGGCTGGGAGAACAGTGCGTCGAAATCCTGTTCGCAGTCCAAGGCGAAGGCGATGCCGACCAGTGCGTTCAGTGATATCTCATGGAGTTGTTCGAATCGACGAATCGACCCGAGACTCACCCCTGATTTTCGGGCGAGATCGGACTGCGTCATGCCGTGTTCCTTGCGTCTCATGGTCATTCGCCGGGCGATACCGGCCATTACTTCTCCGGGAAGCGGCTCATCTAACAAATCATACATACTAATATTTTAGCAATACTTATGAAATTATATAGTAATTACTACTATATTGGTAGCATTCATCATGTCGTGTCAGTCCTATCCGGCGCTTGTAGGTGGCCTTTGCCAGAGGACGGCGGCGGCGTCAAGCGCATGCTGGATATCGGCTGCGGGCCGGGCAACAGCACGGCCGTGCTACGCGAACGCTACCCGCACGCCGAGATTCTCGGCGTCGACAGCTCGCCGGACATGATCGAGGCGGCTCGCAAGGCCTACCCGGACATCGATTTCCAGCTGTGCGACGTGTCGACGCATCGGTGAAGTTCGTGACGTTCATCGACGCGATGCTCTCGCTCGTGGTCACGCAGGACGTTCTGCTGGAGGCCGAGGGCGCGCAACATGCCGCACAATCCTCCGGGCTGTTCGGCATCGGACTCGGAGCGTTGACCATGATCATCGGATTGCGGATGCTGCTGCGTCGGCGCTGGGCCGCCGTGGATTCGGTGCTCGATTCCGAGCAATAGCGGCGCATTGGCCGGCAATGGCCGACTGCAGGAGGGGCAGAGGTCCCGTTTTCTGATGTGTACGAACGTACATATACGAGGGGGACAGCACGGAACCCGCATGAATGCTATGATTGCCGATATGCCATCCCAGTCATCCCGAGTCGACCCCGAGCGACAGCAGCACATCATCGACGCCGCGCTGCGCGTCATCGCGTCACGTGGAGTGGCAGGCACCTCGCATCGCGTCGTCGCCGCCGAGGCGCACGTGCCCCTCGGCTCCATGACATACTATTTCGACGGCATGCACGATCTGCTGCACCAGGCGTTCGACCAGTTCGCCCGGGCCTCCGTACTGAAATTCGCCGCGCGCATGCAGTCCGCCTCGACCGTCGACGAAGCCTGCGACGCCATCGCGCTGAGCATCGAACGAGACATGCTCGGCAACCAGCGCGACCTGAACATCAACCTTGAGTTCTACACGCTCGCCGCGCGCGACCTGTCCTTCCGCGACATCAGTGACCGCTGGATGTCGGCGACACAGAAGGTCATGGGCCGGTTCTTCGACTCCGAGACCACGGTGCTGCTCGACGCGATGATCGAAGGCCTGACACTGCACCGGGCGCTGGGCGGGGAACCGCGCAACCCCCAGTCCATCCGCGACGGCATCCGGCGCATCATCGACCACCGGCGCTGACGGCAACGGGAGTGCGCCAAAATGCGCCATCCACTGATGGATCACATAATTCAGGAACACGGACCTATAATGGGAAACAGGGTAAATCAACGCCGTTTGCCCATAACGGTGAAGGTCTTCTCGGGAAGAAGGATCCATGACCAATCCGAACGCGCCGTATGCCGCCCAGCCGCAGCAATCCGGATTTCAACCGCAGCCCCAGTTCCAGCCGCAACAGCCCTATGCTCCCCGGCCGGTCGCACCCCTGCGTACGCAGCGCGGACTGCTGAAATACGTGCTGCTCGGTCTCGTCACGTTCAGCATCTACGACATCTGGCAGATGAGCGAAGTGGGAGACAGCCTGAACCTGCTCGCGTTCAAACGCGACGGCAAACACACAATGCACTACTGCCTGATGTTCTTCCTGGTGGGATGGGTCACGCTGGGCATCGGCTGGCTGGTGTGGTATCACCGCGTATCCGGCCGCATCGGCGAAGAACAGGCCGCGCGCGGTCTGCCCGTCACGGTCACCGCCTCGACATTCTGGCTGTGGGGCATCCTCGGCTCGCTCATCGCAGTGGGACCGTTCATCTATATATACAATATACAAGCTGCTGCACGCGATGAATGACCTGTCCGCGGACTACAACGTGCGCGGCTTCTGAACGAGACACGGATCGAAATCGGGCTCCCCGCCACAGGGAGCCCATAATCGCATTCAGTCAATCAGCTTGTAACCGTGGTCGGCAACCACGGACTTGAGCTTCTCGATATACGTCTCGGCGGCCTTCGACAGTTTGGCGCGCTCATTGGTGACCCAGCCCACCAGCATCGTTTCGTCGGTGTCCAACGGCACGGTGACGATCTTCTCGTTGTTCAGGTCGCCGTTGTCGATGCCGGTGCACACCGTGTACCCGTTCAGGCCGATGATGAAGTTCAGGATCGTCGCACGATCGGTCACGTTGATCTGCTTGGGGGAGTACTCCGGCCACACGGCCTCCTCGGCGAAGAAGAAGCTGCCCTCCTCACCCTGCTCGTACTGGATGAACGGGAACGGCTTGAGGTCGTCCATCGTGACCTTCTTCTTGCCGGCGAGCGGGTTGTTGCGCGAGATGAACACGTGCAGCGGCGCACGGAACAGCGGATGGAACTCCAGATGCTTCTCGCGCAGCATCTTGCCGATCACGTCCTTGTTGAAGTCCGACAGGTAGATGATGCCGATCTCCGAAAGCATGTTCGCGACCTGGTTGATGATGTCCTTCGTGCGGGTCTCACGAATCGTGAACTCGTACTCGTCGGACTTGATGGAGTCGATCATCTCGACGAACGCCTCGACGGCGAACATGTAGTGCTGCGTGGACACGGAGCACAGCTGCTTGCGCGGCTTCGCGTTCTTGTAGCGCTCCTCAAGCAGGTCGGCCTGGTCGAGCACCTGACGGGCGTAAGTGAGGAATTCGGCGCCGTCCACCGTCAGGGCGATGCCCTGCGAGGAACGAGTGAAGATCTCGATGCCGAGCTCGTTCTCCAGTTCCTTGACCGACGAGCTCAACGCCGGCTGGGAGACGTACAGTTCATGCGACGCCTCGTTCATGGATCCGCACTCGACGATCTTCACGATGTATTTCAGCTGCAGCAGTGTCATAAGCAGCATTTATAAGGCCGACCATGGACGAAACCATTGAAATCATTGGGATTGCCGGCATTTCACCAGGTGCGGGGGTATAAGCTCAATTTATCATGCGGCGGGCTTGCGGTGCGGTATGCGCAAGGCACGCTCTCAAAACTCGCAGATACACCGGACGACTGACGTTTTTTGCCCCATATCTGCGAGTTTTGAGAGCACCGAATCCGGTTATTCCTACAGCCTCACACCGAGCGAAGCGAGCGATTCGCGGGCCTGGAGAGCATTGTCGAACAGAAGACCGTGGATACCGACCTCGTTGGCCCCGACGATGTTCTTCGCCGTGTCGTCGAAGAACACGCAATGCCCGGCTTCAAGGCCGAATCGTTGCAGTGCGAGCTCGTAGATGTCGGCGTTCGGCTTGTGCATCTTCTCGATGCCGGAGACCACGGTGTCCTGCAGCAGTTCGCCAATCTGCGGGTATTTCTCGAACGCGATGTGAATCGTCTCATGAGACCAGTTCGTCAGTCCCCACACACCGTACCCATGCCGCTTCAGGTCGCGCAGCAGATCTTCCATGCCGGGCAGCATGCGCGGCAGGGCGTCGCCGTAATGTTCGATGTAGTAGGCGAAGATCGGAGCGATGTCCTCGCCCTGCTCCCGCACCACGTCGGGGTAGATGTGAGAGAAGTCCTCGCCGGCGTCCATGCGGTCCTCATAGCGGAAGAACCCGTGCGGGTCGTCGGGTGCGCATATCGCGTCCACCGTGTCCTGGGGGAAATGCCCGGTCAGGCATGCGCGGGTCTGCCAGTCCAGCAGGACGCCACAGAAATCGAAAATCACATCGGTGATGGGGGAGTTGCTCATGATGCTCCTCAACGTTGGAATAGGGGGAATAGGATGGTGTCTGATTTGTTGATCCGGACGGAATAGGTCTCCGGCCGGCGCAGTCGCGCAAGCGGTCGGGATGCGTCGACGCCGGGTATCATGCGATACCGGCCTCCGCATCCTGACCGCCCTCGCGCCCTTACGACAGCAGTTCCGCGAAAGTCGCGGGAATCATGCCGATCACATCGGATGCGACGATGGGATGCCCCAGCTTGGTGCGCAGATGACGGTCATCGGAACCGTAAATCGTCGGGGGCGTAAACCCGCGCTGATCCGACTGCGACGCCTGAGCGGCTGCATATCCGTGCAGGTAGGCGGCGCAGGCGGCGACATCGGGAGCCGAAACGTCCTCGTCGTCCTGTTGGGCGAGCAACGCCCCCAGCATGCCGGCGAGCACATCGCCCGCCCCCGCGGTGCCCAGCCACGCCGGGGCGCGGCCGGAGACGACCACACGCACATGCTGCTCATCATCCGCGAATCCACCCTGCGCATCCGACTCCCGATCGGTGTCGGCCGGCTCGCCCACGACAATCGTGACCGCGCCTTTGAGCAGCACGGTGGCGCCGGTGAGCTCATGGGCCCGCAACGCCCAATGCAATGGCTCGTTCTGCACATCCGACGCATCCACATCCTCGCCCCTGGCGGTGAGCAGCGAGGCGAGCTCCCCGGCGTGCGGGGTGATGACGACCTGCGGCGGCACCTCGTCGGGCAGCAGGTCGAGAGCGCCCGCGTCGACCACCAGCGGGGGCATATCATAGGCGAGGTCATCATCGTCATCCGGGTCATCGTCAGAGGACAACGCATAATGCGTCAGAAGCTTGGCGATGGTCTCACGCTGGAAATCATCATCCTCGGTCTCACCCGTCGGAACGCCGGAGCCCACGACCCAGGCCTGCACGCGCCCCTTGCCGAGTACGGCCTCCGGGACCGCGTCGAGCACCATATCACGACACACCTGCGGACCCATGTAGCGGATCATGCCGATGTTCGTCTTGGCCGCGGCCTTGCACGACAGCACCGCGGCGCCGGGGTACCGTTCGGAGCCGGTGATCAGACCGGTCACGCCACGTAAGTACTTCGTGTCTGCAAGCCGGGGGAGTCGGACGGTCTCAGCCGCGTTGTCGCCGGAAACCGCCTCGACGAACGGCATATGGCCGTCGATGTCGAAACTGAAGTCCACCAGCGTCACGCGACCGCAGGCGTACGCCGCGGGAGGCAGCATAAGGCACGGCTTCAGGGCGCCGAACGTGACCGTGACATCGGCAGGGATATACGGGCCTGTGATGGCACCGTCGTCGACTCCCACGCCAGAAGGGACGTCCACCGCGACGACCAACGGGAACTCGCCGGTCGAGTCGCCGGCGGGAAGGGCGGTGCGGTCGGGGATCGTGCCGTCGACACCCAGCGAGGATGCGACCGTGCCCGCGATGCCGTGCAGCGCCCCGCTCAGGCCGATGCCCGTCATCGCGTCGATGATGACATGCGCGTGCTGGGCGAGTTCCACCGCGGCCCGAAGCCTTTCACCGGCCTCTCCCGCGCTGAAGCCGGCAGCGCACCCCGGAATCTCGGAGGCCGGGTCGAGGATCAGCACCTTGCCGCCGGCGCGGACGAATGCGGCGAACCCCTCGCCATGCAGCGTGCGGCCGACCGCGACGGCGGTGACCGAAGCGCCGTTGCCCGCCAGCATCGTCGCGGCGAACAGCCCGTCGCCACCGTTGTCGCCGCTGCCGGCGAGCAGCACAATGTTCGACTCCTCCAACGCGACGCCCTCATCTTCGAGCATTTCGGCGACGACATGGGCTGTGGCGGCGGAAGCCATCCTCATCAGTGGGACACCGTTCTCAAGCAGTGGCCGTTCCATCTCCCGCACGTCTCGCGCCGTGAAGGCGGCGTGACGAAGAACGTGGAGCCTGTTCTCATCTGTCTGCCCTGCCATGATGCATCCTCCTTGGTTCATGGATCGTTTCCATCAATCGGACTTTGCCCGTCCCTCCACTCTACTCGCTGTCGAGCCGTCGCGGCGACGCGTCTGCGATACCGTTACACGAGTTCGCGCGCGCGAGCGGTACGAGCACTCGCGGCGGACGGCTGGACCGTGGGGGCTCTCACGTGACGGCTGCGGCGACGACACGCGGAAGTGTCGCCGCCGCTGTACTTCAAGCGCTCGAAGCGGCTACCGTGACATCTCAAAGCGAGTCATAATGACCGCCGATCGCAGTCAAACCGCAAGGAGATATCATGTTCGATGAGCTGAAAAGCCGCATGAACAAGTTCTGGAACGATGACAGGACGCTGGCACAGACAGACCCGGAATTCGTCGAGCTGTTCTCGAACTTCGCTTATGACGAGGTCGTCAACGAGCCGGGAGCGAATCACCCCGATCTGGACGACTCCACACGCTCCATGGCCATTCTGGCGGCGTTGATCGGATGCCAGGGTCTCGACGACTTCGAGCTGATGGTGCCGGTCGCGTTCGAATCCGGCGTCAGTGCCGTCCAGGTCAAGGAAATCGTCTACCAGGCGGTCGCATATCTCGGTTTCGGACGTGTACTGCCGTTCCTGAAGAAGACCAATGAGATACTGGAGGCGAAGAACATCCACCTCCCGCTCGAACCGCAATCCACCACGACGCCCGAAACCCGCGCCGAGGCGGGCGAGCAGGCGCAAATCGACATCTTCGGCGAGCGCATGCAAGGCTTCGCGCAATCAGGGCCGGAGAAGACCCGTCACATCAACAAGTGGCTGGCCGGCAACTGCTTCGGCGACTATTACACGCGCGGCGGGCTCGACACGCGCCGCCGCGAGATGATCACGCTGTGCTTCCTGGCCGCGCAGGGAGGGTGCGAGCCGCAGCTCACCTCCCATGCGGTGGCCAACATGCGCGTGGGCAACGACGAGAGGTTCCTGATCGCCGTCATCTCCCAGTGCACGCCGTATATCGGTTATCCGCGCACGCTCAACGCGTTGCGGTGCATCGCCGACGCGGCGGCGAAGGCGTGACAGTCGGCGCGGGCCGTCAGGCTTCCTCGTGCCAGTGCGGGTTCTACGCGAAGGAACGTCCCTCGGGATTGTCCATCGCGGCGATGCGCACGATCGTCGGATCCTTAAGCATCTGGTTGGCGTGGCCCAATGGGCTCCACGCCTCGGTGATGATGCCATGCGCCTGATCGTAGGCGCGCTGCCCGGCCTGCTGGAAGAAGGGGTACAGCTCTACTTGGTTGACGGCCGGCGTGACTCCGGTGGAGCGGATCAGCAAGTCGATATGACCCGGCAGGAAGTTGCTGACGCCGATGTGCTTGACGATGCCCTGCTTCTGCGCGTCGACGAGCGCCTGCCACGCCTCGACGAACTGGCCCTGCGACGGGTTGGGCCAATGAATCAGATACAGGTCGATGTAGTCGAGTCCCATGCGGGCCACGGACTCCTCGATCGTGACGCGCGCCTGATCGTACTGGTGATGACGGCCCGGCAGCTTCGACGCGACGATGATGTCCTCTCGCGGCACCTCTGATTCGCGGATAGCCTTGCCGACCACGCCCTCGTTCGGACATCTATCTGCGTTTCGAGGGGTTGGTGCCCGAGTAGAGCCGGGCCGGAAACCGCATGATTCCAATGCGGGATGTCCCCGCATACTCCGGATATCGCGTTTGGGCAACCCCTTGAAACGCAGATAGATGTTCCGAGAGCGCGAGATCAACCCCTCGAAGCGGAGATACCGGGTATCAGCCTGCCAGCGGAGGCAATGAGGCACGGTAAAACGGGTTATAGGCCAGAATGTGTGTGTGTCCGGGATAAGCCGTCACGTCTTGTGCTGACTGGTGTGTCGCCGGGTTGAATGTGGGTGCCGGGACCTTCGGGGCCGGCAGGCGGCTGCGCCGTATCGCGGTGGCGCTCATGCGCGTCGGGGGCGGTTCATCGCGGAACACGTGGTGGAACCGTGTTCGTGAAGTTCATGTCCCCCAAGTATGACAAAGCGGGATTCCAGCGACTTGTAATCGTTGGGATCCCGCCATTCTTGTCGGGCCGGCGGGATTTGAACCCGCGACCCCTTGACCCCCAGTCAAGTGCGCTACCAAACTGCGCTACGGCCCGAACAGTGCGAAAAGCACCGAGAAGAGAATTTACCATATGACGTCAATAACGCAAAACAAGCGTGTCGCGACTCGGGTAATTCCCGACTATCACCTCGCAATAGGGAGACACCAGCTACATAGACGGCATGGCCCATCCAAGTCTTATCCAAGTTCCATCTGCGCATACCATTGCAGTGCGGCAGCCAGCCGCCCCACCCCGGATACCCCCATAATGGATACGTCTGCGGGATGATTGGCGAACGAAGCACCACGCGAGTAGACTATAGGAATGTTTGCCGAAGATCTGAAACGGACGGAGAAGATGACAGTGGACGACGTGTTCGAGCAGTCGGCGCAGAAGATGCGCGAGCAGGGCATGAGCGAGATCGCCATCTCGCAGTTCAGGCACGCATACCATGTGTGGGCCAGCGAGAAGGAGAGCGCGTGGATCCGCGAGGACGCCGTCGAGCCGCTGCACGGCGTGCGGAGCTTCCATGACGTGTACAAGACCATCGATCATGACAAGGCAGTGCACGCGTTCGCCAAGACCGCATTCCTCAAGCTCAACGGCGGCCTGGGAACCTCGATGGGCCTGCAATGCGCGAAGTCGCTGCTGCCGGTGCGCCGCCACAAGGCTCGGCAGATGCGCTTCCTCGACATCATCCTCGGTCAGGTGCTCACCGCGCGCACGAGGCTGAACGTGCCTCTGCCGGTCACGTTCATGAACTCGTTCCGCACTTCGGATGACACGATGAAGGCACTGCGACACCAGCGCAAGTTCAAGCAGACCGACATCCCGCTGGAGATCATCCAGCATCAGGAACCGAAGATCGACGCGGCCACCGGGGCGCCGGCGTCTTGGCCGGCCAACCCCGATCTGGAGTGGTGCCCGCCCGGCCACGGCGACCTGTTCTCGACGCTGCTGGAGTCCGGCCTGCTGGACACTCTGCTGGAGCATGGCTTCGAATACCTGTTCATCTCGAACTCCGACAATCTGGGTGCGCGCCCGTCTCGCACGCTCGCCCAGTATTTCGAGGACACGGGCGCCCCGTTCATGGTCGAGGTCGCCAATCGCACGTACGCGGACCGCAAGGGTGGCCATATCGTGCGCGACACGGCCACCGGTCGACTGATCCTGCGGGAGATGTCGCAGGTGCATCCCGACGACAAGGACGCGGCCCAGGACATCGCCAAGCACCCGTATTTCAACACGAACAACATCTGGGTGCGCATCGACGTGCTGCGCGACATGCTCGCCGAGCATGACGGCGTGCTGTCGCTTCCCGTCATCATCAACAACAAGACCGTCGACCCGACCGACCCCCAGTCCCCGGCGGTGGTCCAGCTGGAGACCGCGATGGGCGCGGCGATCGGCCTGTTCGAAGGCGCGATCTGTGTGCAGGTGGACCGCATGCGGTTCCTGCCAGTGAAGACGACCAACGACCTGTTCATTATGCGTTCCGATCGGTTCCACCTTACGGACTCGTATGAGATGGAGGACGGCAACTACATTTTCCCGAACGTCGACCTCGATCCGCGGTACTACAAGAACATCGAGGACTTCAACGAACGGTTCCCCTACAACGTGCCGTCGCTCGCCGCCGCGAACTCGGTCAGCATCAAGGGAGACTGGACATTCGGACGTGACGTCATCATGTTCGCCGACGCGCGTCTGGAGGATAGAAACGAGCCCAGTTACGTACCCAACGGCGAATACGTCGGACCGATGGGCATCGAGCCCGGTGATTGGGTGTGATGTGTCCGCCGTACGAAGAAAAAAATACCTATTTTTGACAAAATGCAAGCCGCACACAACAAAACCCTCTATCATGGGATGTGGTGTGCGTGATACCCATGCATATTTAATTGGAATGCTAACGATACGTGAGGACTAATGGCAGAGGGATCGAACGGGAGACGCCGCTTTTCCGACAAATGGGGCAAACATGAGTTGGATGTGTTGGCCGTGCTGTCGTCTGCGTTTCCGCAGTGGCTGACCTCGCGGCAAATCGCCCAGCGCGTCAAGGCATATGCCGACTCCTACGGGGAGCTTGCCGATCAGGCCGCGAAGGCCGCGTTCGCCAAGCAGTTCCAGCGCGACCGCGCCAAGCTCGCGGCAATGGGAATCGCCATCGAGTCACGCCAGCCTGAATACTCCTCGAAGTCCGAGGGACAGGACTTCGCGTCGTACCGACTGCAGCTCGGGGACGAGCCGCGCATCCGCCTGCGCTTCGAGCAGGAGGATCTGCCGGTTCTCGCCGCGGCCAACTATCTCGCACGTTCGATTTCCGTATCGTCCACGCAATCGCAGACCGTGACGCCGCAGCATGTGTCCCGCACCACGCCAAGGGTGCCGCAGACGCCCATCCCCGGCCTCGGATTGGATTCCATCGCCCCGGGACTCGGCACGCAGACGATTCCGCCGGCTCTCGTGCGCGTCGTCGACTCCCGCCGTTTCGCGGCGACGGTCGACGTGGACGGAGAGAACATCAACGTCGCCTACACCGATTCCGACGACCTCGCCATGTTCGTGCTCGAACATCCCGGCGCAGTGATCGTCAGCCCGCAGGAGGCCGTCGACGCCTTCAACCGTCGTCTCCAGGCGGCGTCAAACATGATGCTGGCCGACAGATCGTCGGACGATACCGGCAGCGCCACGGTCGCCACGCCCACCATCACCAGCACGACCCCCGAGCCGGAGGACGCCGACCCCAAGAAAAACCACCAGAAGAAGTCCGGGACCTCGTTCCAGACCGGCAGCGAGGTCGACCGCAGACTGCGCCTGATGCTCTTCCTGTCCGCCCACCTCGGTGAGGAATTCTCCCTCGCGGAACTCGCGGAGCGCTTCATCGGCAGGCCCAAGTCGGATGACGAGCTCAAGAAATACGTCAACGTGATCCACAAAGACATCAACACGCTGACCACGGTCTCCGACGACGGCGAGATGGCCGGAAGCCAGTTCTTCGACATCGATTGGTCGCTGCTTGACGCCGAAGGCATCGTGTCCGCGACGAATTCGCTCGGACTGGAACGCCTCGCCGGCATCTCCCCGCAATACCTGAGCATGCTCACCGCTTCGGTGAGCTACCTCGCGCATTCGCCGCTGCTGCCGGAGGCGCAGCGCACGCAGGCGGCCTCGCTGTATCAGCGTCTGCGCCAGCTGGTCAAGCCGGGGGAGACCCCTTGGCTGAGCCTGACCGGCTACGAGCTGGAGCCCCACTGCTTCTCCGTCGTCAAGCGCGCGATCTCCACCGAATCGCTGCTCGACATGGAATACACGGACGGCGCGGGACGGACCCGCCGCAAGGTCGTCGCCCCCTCCAAGATCTTCGTGGATGAGGGCGTCTACTATGCCGCCGTCTGGACCGACGTGCTGGACTCCACTCCGGAGGACCGGCGCAAGTTCGTCTCACGCGACCAGCTCATCAACAAGGCGAACGGCAAGCCCCGCACATGGCAGGTGCTCCGGCTCGCCCGCATCGAGCACGCCGAGGTCATCGCTCCGGTCAAGCACGTGGACATTCCCGACATGCCGGTGAGCGAGTTGCGCAAGTGGAGCTTCGACAACGGCACTCCGGCCGTGTTCATCACGGATCAGCCGGATCTTCCGTTCATCAAGTCGATGCCGGGAGCCACCGTCGAGCCGTGCAGCCCGGGCGAGAAAGTGCATATCATCGTGTCGTCCGATTCCTGGTTCGTCGCCTTCTGCATCGCCCATGCGCGTCACATCACCGCGGTCGCACCCGAGACCCTGCGCACGATGATCGTCGCCCGTGCGCAGCGCGAGCTCAGCCTCGGCACACGTGAAGAAGACACCCCGGAAGAGGAGTGATCTCATGCCCTGGTGGATCTGGCTCATTCTCTCGCTGTTCATGCTGGCGATGATCGTGGCGGGCATCGCGTACGCCGCCCTTCACGGCTTCAGGGCGTTGAACGGCATTGCGGAGATCGGCAGCCGTCTCGGCAAGCCCCTCTCCGAGCTCGCGGACGTTCCGCAGGGTGCGGACGTGCGCGAGCCGCTCGCCCCTCCGACATTCACCCAACCGTTGAACAGCGCCATCAGCCGGTATGACGATGCGCAGGTCGACGTCATCAGGCGCCGGAACGCGAAGCGCGAACGTCACGCGCGTGCGTGGGCGCGGTGGTCACGCTTCAACCGTTGACGGACTGCGGCTGCAAGCTGTGGCGCGGCCCGCGGCATCGTCTCATGCACGCAGGCGAATATGAGAATCCGACGGCGATGGCCGTCTGTGACGAACGGGGTTTCACGCATGGTCAAACATCAGCGCAATCATTCGGCGGCGGATCGACCCGGCCCATCGCCTTCCCAGCGGTATGCCGCATTCCAGAAGCGTCAGGCGCATAACGCGAGCGTCGCCGCGCGTTTCGCAGCCACGCTGCCGTTCGACCTGGACGATTTCCAGCAAGACGCGATAGACGCGTTGGAGCGGGGGGAGAACGTGCTCGTCGCGGCCCCGACGGGCGCAGGCAAGACCGTGGTGGCCGACTTCGCGATGTATCTGGCCCGCGAGCGTAATGTCAAGGCGTTCTACACCACGCCGATCAAGGCGTTGAGCAACCAGAAGTACCATGACCTGACCGCCGTTTACGGCGCCGACCGCGTCGGACTGCTGACGGGCGACATCTCGATCAACTCCGAGGCCGACATCGTCGTCATGACGACCGAGGTACTGCGCAACATGCTCTACGAGCATTCGACCATGCTCAACGCGCTGCGGTTCGTCATACTCGACGAGGTCCATTACCTCGCCGACCGGTTCCGCGGCCCGGTCTGGGAGGAGGTCATCATCCATCTTCCCCGGCAGGTCAGCGTCATCGGATTGTCCGCCACGGTCTCCAATGTCGAGGATTTCTCGTCCTGGATATCCTCCGTCCGCGGCGACACTAAGCTGGTGGTCTCCGAGCGCCGTCCCGTCCCGCTGGAGCAGCATGTGCTCGTGCAGGCCGACGACCACACCGAGCCGGAGCTGCTCGACCTGTACCGGCGTGACGCCCAGGGCGAGCAGACCACCAAGCTCAACGCGCGCCTGATCGACCGGCTCGATCAGCTTGACCGTCAGGCGGCGCGCCGCCGCGGCGCCGAGAACTCACGCTCCCGCGGCCGTGGCCATTCGCGGGGCCACGCGCCGGCGCAGCGCCACACGCCCAAGCGCTGGGCGGTGGTCGACGAGCTCAACTATCTCGACATGCTTCCCGGCATCTATTTCATATTCTCGCGCAACGGCTGCGATCAGGCCGTCGAGCAGTGCATCAATGCGGGGCTGGAACTCACCACCGAGGACGAGATGCGGCGCATCCGCGCCATCGTCGACGAGATGGTCGCCGGGCAGTTGAGCCAGGAGGATCTCAAGGCGTTGCAGTTCTCCCGGTTCAGGTTCGCGCTGGAGGAGGGCTTCGCGTCCCATCACGCCGGCATGGTCGCGCTGTTCCGGCAGATAGTCGAACGCCTGTTTGAAGAGGGACTGGTGAAGATGGTCTTCGCGACGGAGACGCTCGCGCTGGGCATCAACATGCCTGCGCGCTGCGTCATCGTCGAAAAGCTGGAGAAGTTCAACGGCAGCGGGCATGTGCCGCTGACACCGGGGGAGTTCACCCAGCTGACCGGCCGCGCCGGCCGTCGCGGCATCGATACGATCGGACACGCGATCGTCGTCGACCATCGCGATTTCGTACCTGCGACCGCCGCCGCATTGTCCAGCAAACGCGTCTACCCGCTGCATTCGAGCTTCCATGCCACGTTCAACATGGCCGTCAATCTGCTCAACACCAGCGACTACGAGACGACTCGCGCCACGCTGGACCATTCCTTCGCCCAGTGGGAGGCCAACGAGTCGGCCTGGCAGCTCGAATCGCAACTGACCACGCTGAAACAGGCGTTGGACGGCTATGAGCAGGCATTCCACTGCGAGTACGGGGATTTCGCGTCTCTGATGCGCATCCGCATGGAGCTGTCCGACCTGGAGAAGAACGGCCGGCGCAAGCTCAAGCAGACCGCCTTCCCAACCGACGAGCAGCGCAAGAACACGTTCCGCGAGCTGGACCAGTCCATCGAGACCCTGAAGAAGCGCGACCGCGAACATCCGTGCCGGCAGTGCCCCGACATGCAGCAGCATATGAAATGGGGCCATCGCTGGATTCGCGAGATGCGCGAATACGAGCGGGTGCAGCACAGGTACGAGTCGCGCACCGGGTCCGTGGCCCGGCAGTTCGACCGTATCTGCTCCATCCTGGAACAGCTGGGATACGTGAAGCGCGACGGGGCGGACATGCGATTGAGCGAGCAGGGGCAACTGCTGCGCCACATCTACAGCGAGCAGGACATCGTGCTTGCCGAAGCGCTGGAACGCGGCATGTTCGACCATCTGACGGCGCGACAGCTCGCCGCGGTGCTCTCCGCCCTGGTGTTCGAAGCCAGGGGAGGCACCGGGGGAGAACCGAGGCGCTGGCCCGGCGGCATCCAAGGCCCGGTCGCCCAGACTTCGCAATCTTTGGACCGTCTGCATGCGCAGCTCACGATGCTGTGCGAGGATGAGGGGCTTGACGACCTGCAGCAACTCGACTTCGGCATCGTCGACATCATGTACGACTGGGCCAGCGGCAACAGTCTGGCATATGTGCTGCATGACCGGGACATGACCGGCGGCGATTTCGTGCGCAACGCGAAGCGTCTGTCCGACATCCTCCAGCAGATCTCGGCGGCAGAGCCGTATCTGCCGCAGGGGAGCGCGCACCTCGCCCAGGTCGCGCACGAGGCCATGGAACTGGTCAACCGCGGCATCGTCGCCTATTCGGGCATTGGCGAGGGCTGACGGAATCGTCGCAGGCGGCAAGGCAGGACCGGAACGGGGAATATACGACTCGTCCGAACTGTTTTGTAGCGTGATAATAGTTTTCGGGAAAGATCGACAAGAAAGACCACAAGGAGGAACGTCATGGCGGAACGCAGCCTACGCGGTATGAGCATCGGCGCGAAATCACTGGAATCCGACGACAACGTGGACTTCGCCGCACGCAGCGAAGTGGCGTACATCTGTCCCAAGGGACACCGGACCATCCTGCCGTTCGCCGAGGGCGCCGAAATCCCCGACGAGTGGGAATGCCGCTGCGGCACCATCGCGCACCGCGAGGGCGACGGCGACGAGGAGGCCAACGAGATCGCCAAGCCCACCAGGACCCACTGGGACATGCTGCTGGAGCGTCGCAGCGAGGACGAACTGAAGAAGCTGCTGGACAAGCGTCTTGAAATGCACCACAGCGGCTGGATTCCCGACTACGAGTAAGGGGAGAGGCATGTCTCAGCATCAGGTCACGACCCGGCAGCGCAGGAACGTGGTGCTGCTCGACCTTGACGGTACGTTGACGCAATCGGACCCGGGCATCATCGCCTGCGCCACCAAGGCGTTCGAGGAGCTCAGCCTGCCGGTTCCCGACGATCAGGAGATGCACCGGTTCATCGGACCGGCCATCATCGAGTCGTTCAGACGCAACCATATGCCGGACGAGCTGCTGGACCGCGGCGTGGAGATATACCGCGAATACTATGCGGACAAGGCGGTGTTCGACGACCCGAACAATCCCGGCCACAAAATTCCCGGACGACTGTACAACAGCGTGTACGCCGGTATTCCCGAGCAGCTGGCGGCATTGCGCGCCGACGGCTTGCACCTGGCAATCGCCACGTGCAAGCCGCAATATCAGGCTGAGCCAGTGTGCGAGCATTTCCATCTCGATACCATGGTCGACGGCATCTACGGCGCCAGCACAGACAATTCGCGCATCGACAAGGACCAGGTCATCCGATACTGCTTCGACAGCATCGGATTCGATGCGGATGCCGGTGACCGCGCCCTGATGGTCGGCGACCGTTGGACCGACGTCGACGGCGCCATCGCATGCGGGCTCGATTGCCTGGGTTGCCGTTGGGGGTACGCCGAAGCCGGTGAGCTTGAGGAACATGGCGCATACCGCATCATCGATACCGTCGATGAGCTTGCCGCCGCGGTGAATGATTATTTCGCGAAGTGACCATCTGACATACCGTACTATTATCCGATAATTACGCTGTGCGACAGTGATTCGACCGGGCTTCAGGAATGGCCTTATTTCAACGGTGTGAAGCCATATTAATCAGTGGTTTGGACCGAAGCCTGCCAAAGGTAGCCAAACCCGTATATGACAATTGGCTATGGGGATGAAGTAACCCATGGCCTCGGTTTGCATTGCCCTTGCCGTGGGTCGGTTTCATCATACCCGGCGTCCATCTGCGGACGAGCCCCGATGCGTCGCGGTAGGCCACCGTGCCGCGCTCCGACCTCCAGAAGCCCTGCCATTCCGGCGTCTCGCGGCTCCTGTCGAAGTCGAAGCAGCCATCCCTCAGAAGGGCCATAAGATCGGGTTCGACGGGTTCGCCGGTCACAGGGTCGTTGACGACCAGACTCAGGTCGGCAGCGTTGCGCCTCACGGCGGAGATTCGCCATGACTTCGGCAGACCGCCGGGCTCGAACATCACGAGGCGGTCGTCCGGCACCACGCGCCAAGTGTCCGTCAGGACGTTGCGCGGGTCGCGGTCGGGCAGGTCGGGCGTCGGGCGCACGTCGTCGGGGTCGATTCTCCCGAATGACTCCTCGACCTTCCGGCTCCCGCCCAACAGCAGGTCGTCCGGCGAGGCGTCCGTTCCCGTCAGCCAGTTCCACGGGCGTTCCGGCCCGCTCCGCCCCATCCACAGTCCGCCGCCCCCGTCGCGCCACAGCGCGATGGTCTCCAGCTCCTTCGACATATGCTTGCCAACCTTTCGATGTTGTTTTCCTATCCATCTAAGGCATGGCGCGGAAAGCGGCCGGACAGCCAAGGGCATGACTGGTTACGCGGTGGAGTTCCATATCCCGACGGAGCATTTCATGTCCTCACTGACCAAGGTGTCCTCCACGACGAGGGCGAGGCACAGGGCTTGGATACGCCGGTACGCGCGTGGCGTCTGGCGGACGGCAATCGAAGCGGGCGCATACAGGACGGAGCGCTTCGTCGCCTTGGCGATGGTGCAGTGGCCGGGGCCCTCGATCTACCCGGCGATGTCCTGCGCGGAGACGCTGAAGTCAGAGGAACCGGGAGAATTGAAGGGTGCGGAGAGGAAATAGGTTCGACCGAGCCGTTTCTTCCTCCGGGATGC